>Ga0105248_10003841_pt1 | contig 16648 bp, 8 predicted proteins | sample KBSS34metaG_FD_81524 | JGI IMG/M metagenome (GOLD analysis project Ga0105248, IMG submission 81524) | Switchgrass rhizosphere microbial communities from Kellogg Biological Station, Michigan, USA - KBS S3-4 metaG | ecosystem: Host-associated > Plants > Roots > Rhizosphere > Soil | place... | reverse complement strand
CCAGATGAGTCCCCGGAGGCACGGTGGGCGTCTTTGACTCCGAGGGTGGGTCTTCGCATCCGGCCGGAAGCTGATGTATTCAAGGCACACTGGGTGCGGCGTCTTGCCTCTCCCGGATCCGCAAAAAAATGCCGGCGCGCAATACTCCGACTGGCCACTTCCACTCTGGCTGCTGAGCTTAGTTTGTTTAAGAGCGGTCTTTCAAGAGCATAGTCTGAGCATAGCAGTGCCACATTCGTCACCGGCGGGACGATGGTCTGGGGCAAAGTCAGTCGAGCAAACCAGCAGGTGGGCATGGCGGAGTTTCCCGCTCAAGGCGTTTTCACAATGCCATTGCGGATGAGCCGGTGCATATAGCTGGCTGACAGCTCGAGAATGCGCGACGCTCTCGCTACATTGCCACTGGTCTCCACCAGAGTCCGTTCAATGAGTTTTATTTTGAACGCGAAGTTTCTGGCATTGAGGCTCTCGTCGGTAACATCGGCGGGGTTCTTCGGTTGCAACTTTGCCGGCAGATTTTCCGGCTGGATGAATTTCGACGAACCGAGCACGAGCGCACGTTCAATGGTGTTTTGCAGATCGCGAACGTTGCCGGGCCAATGATAAGCGACCAGCATGCGGCGTGCTTTCCACGCGCTGAAACTCCTGTTCCTGAAGAATGCACAGCATCGTGGCCTAAGCGGCCGGTGTCAGTTCAGCAATTTCGTCGAGGAATATCTTGTCGCCGTCGGCGGCTTCAGTTTCCCGATTTTCTGCGTGTCGGTTCCGGTGAATGCACCCTTTTCGAGGCGTAACAGTGCGCTCCCGATCAGGGTGGGCATGATTGCCGCGCAATTCAGCTCGATGAAAGGCCTTTGCCACAGGATGGACAAGTGGTTCGGGAAACACCCATTGGAACTTGTGACCGACCATGTTAAGTTGTCCGTGATCCATCGGGGACTCCTTTCGTGATATCCAAACCCACACACCGAAGAGGAGTTTGGGATGGACAAATATAGAGGTCCTCAGCGAAATCAGAACCTTAAGAGTACCTACCTATGGGTCGCAACAAGGAAGGCATAGCGACATCCTCTAAACGAAGACATCTGACCGAAAGCACCATGACAATAAGGTCCCATCGATTTGATCTGATCCTAGGTCTCGTGAGGCGGAATTTCATCCTGCAATACAAGGGATCTCTGCTGGGTATCCTCTGGGCTGTTCTCTTGCCTCTTTCTCAGTTGATGATCTTTGTTTTTCTCTTTAAGAGAGTCGTTCCACTAAAAATCGAGAATTATCCTGCCTTCGTGTTTACAGGGTTACTGCCCTGGAATTGGTTCAGCATGTCGATCATTTCGGCAAACAGTCTCTTTATCTCTAATCGTGACCTCGTTCGAAGACCCAATTTTGAGCCGTCAATCCTTGCTCTTGTGAACGCACTTTCGAATCTGTTGACCTACCTCATATCCCTTCCAATAATCTTTATATTGCTTGCAACCGCCGGCAAACGGCTCACCTGGACCGTGCTACTCCTACCCCTCATCCTGCTCATCCAGGGCACCCTCATCGTCGGGCTCAGCCTCTTTCTCGCCACCTGGAATGTCTTTTATCGGGACTTGCAACACATTACTGGCGTTGCCGTAATGTTAATGTTTTATCTCACCCCCGTATTTTACAGCCTCGAAAATGTAGGGCGGGAGTACGGCAGGCTGTTCACATTGAATCCCATGGCGGTCCTGATCCAATCGTATCGCGCTATTCTGTATGAGGGAACTGTTCCAGACGGAAGCACGCTGCTGGTCGCTGCCACTGTATCGGTGACGATCTGTGGCCTCGGCTATCTTGCGTACAGGCGCGACATACAGAACGTCTACGATTTTCTGTAGACTGAGAAGCTAGCGAGAAAAAGAAGTGGACATTGTGCTTGAAGCCGAAAAAGTGTCCAAGCGGTTTCGGATCGCCACGAACCGGCCTGCGACTTTCAAGGAATTATTCATTCAGCGAATGAAGGGCCGTTCCTCCAGGTCTGCCGACGAACTCTGGGCATTGCGGGAGATCAGTTTCACCCTGAAGAAGGGGCGCTCAGTCGGCATTATCGGGCACAATGGTGCTGGAAAGAGCACCCTGTTACGCCTCATCTGCGGATTAGGGCGACCTACTACTGGGAAAATACAGTATTGGGGCAAGATCGGAAGCCTCCTCGAACTGGGAGGCGGCTTCAATTCCGAGATGACTGGCCGCGAAAATCTCATCATGGGCGGAATTCTTGGCGGACTATCGAAGCGCCAGGTTGAATCCCTCCAAAACGAAATCATCGCCTTCGCTGAATTAGAAAAGTCTATTGACCAGCCGGTGCGAACCTATTCCAGCGGGATGTATCTGAGGCTAGCTTTTGCCACAGCCATTCACTTTGATCCTGATTTCCTCATCATTGATGAACTGCTGGCTGTTGGGGACTCTCGGTTTCAGCAAAAATGTCTGGACCGCCTGAAATCCTTCCGGATGGCCGGAAAGTCTTTGCTGATCGTCTCTCATAACCTGGATCAAATCCGTGCGTACTGCGACGAGGTCCTGGTCATGGAGGAAGGACGCATCCTGATGCAGGGAGATCCTGAGAGCGCCCTGCGCTTCTACTATGACATCATGAAAAAGCGGACAGAGAGTCGCCAAGCCAAGATGGAGTTTGTACAACCCAGCTTACCGATTCAACAAGGGAATCGCTACGGTACCCAGGAAGTGTCGATCACCGCCGTCCGCTTCATTGATGGAGACGATAGGATAAACGACCATATTTTCAGTGGCTCACCTCTGACGGTCGAACTGGAATATGTCCGAACAAACACGGTTTCCGATATGGCTTGCACATTAGGTGTTTTCAATGAGAACAACATGAAGTGTTTTGAAGCTTATGTCTCTTCGATTCTGGAGGCTTTCGGCCAACTTCCAGAGAAAGCCAGCATCAGGTGCCGGCTTCCAGAACTGCCGTTGCTTCCGGGACGTTATTACATCAATATGGGTCTCTTTCCGACGGACTGGAGTTTTGTCTACGATCATCACAACGGGATGCATTTTCTGCATATAATGAACGAAAGCGAGATGCCGGTAAACGTCTCTGGTGTTGTCATGGTTCGCCCCCACTGGACCGTGCGACCTCAAGATCCTTCATGATCGGTTTTCGGCTTGGGGGGAGGACGGAGTTGCGGGAGCCGAATTCGGCTCCCCAACCATATTTGAGGTCTTTATAACCAAGCGCGAGATGTTACCCATGACTCAAATATGCGAGTACTGATCATCTCCGTGTTTCCGCCAGATCCTGCTCCTGAAGCCAACCATGCTCTACACCTCAGTGAGCTTCTGGCGAACACAGGATTTGATGTGCACGTCCTGTGCAGGAAAGGGAGTATCGCCGCCACCAGGCAGGACATTGTTGTGCATCCGCTCATGGATGATTGGACATGGTCGGATCTGCCAAAGCTGGTCAAATGCCTGAGACAGTCCCGGCCAGACGTTGTTCTCCTCCTCTATTTGAATTGGATTTACAACTTCGAACCCATGATCACGTTCTTGCCCACGATCTGCAAGACAGTCCTCCCCGGTGTACCCTGCCTGACCCAATTTGAGGCGATCGACTTGAATTCGCGTAATAAGTCTTTTTGGACTAAATTTCTGCGCATCGGGATGGAACTGTGGTCCGGCCGTAAGAATGTGCATCGGCTATTTGGAACCTTGCTGCGCGACAGCGCCCGTGTTATCGCACTGAGCAGCCCTCATCGAGCTCGCCTTGTGCACGAATGTGCTGAGGTGCAGGAGAAGAGTGTCATCATACCGCCGCCGCCTCTCATTCGCTTCTGTTCGGATAATCCCGCCACGGTCCGGAAACAAACACGGGAAGCGATCGGAGCCTCCGAGTCTGATTTCGTCTTAATATACTGGGGCTATATCTATACCGGGAAAGGCGTCGAGACCCTGCTACAGGCGTTTCAGACCGTATGCCATCAGGACTCGAACGTGCGACTGGTCCTCGTGGGCGGTAGCCTTGACGTTCCGACCAGCAGGACAGAAATGAACTCCGTCGACTATTTCCAGATGGTGCGGCGACTTCCCGAAGAACTGAATATCGCCGACAGGGTCACCTGGACTGGAAGGTTCGAGTGGGACAGCGATACGGGATCACGGTACCTTTACGCGGGCGATGCCTGCGTTCTGCCCTTTGACTATGGGGTGACCCTGAATAACAGTTCCCTGGCCGCTGCGAGCACGCACGGGTTGCCGGTCATCAGCACCGAACTGCCCGACGGGCGGGATGAAGCCCTGGAACACGGTCGGAACATCTATCTGTGCCGGCCTCGGGATCCCGAAATGCTGGCGGAAGTGATCCAGGCGATCAAGAACAATGTCCAGCTGCGCGAGCGCTTGCGGGCGGGAGTCCTCCGTCTGGCGCAGGACTGGTATCAGTCGGACACCATCGCGAAGCGCCTATCGCAGGAATTCGAATCCGCCCTTTCATCGCAACGGGAGCTCGGTCGTCAAACTCGGGCAGGTGTGGCAATCGCCGAGGAGACAGACTACCAAGAGAAAAGGTCCGGGAGTATGACTCTCAGGGAATGTGACGGAGTTTATTGTGAAGACCTGCACCTTTCGTCATCGGTATGGTCCAGGCAAGAAATTGCTGAAGATACACACGGCCCGCTTCTCTCCGTAATTGTCGCGGCTTACAACGTGGAGATGTATCTGAGCCAATGCCTGGATTCTTTGGTTCATCAGACATTGAAGGAAATTGAGATCATCGTCGTCAACGATGCTTCCACTGATAACAGCCTTGGCATCCTCCAGGAATACAAATCAAGGTATCCCCAGCTCCGCGTGGTGAATTGTGCCAGCAACAAAGGTCTGGCATCTGTTCGGAACATCGGCCTGCGAGCGGCGACAGGACGGTATATCGCATTCCTCGACGGGGATGATTGGGCAGACATACGCATGGGGGAGGTCATGGTTCGGCGCGCCAACCAGGACGACGCCGACGTGTTGATCGCGAATGTTACGGTGTACTACGAAGACTCCAAAACATTTGGCGCTTTCTTTGATCATCATCTGCGTGAAAGTCTCGACCCACAATTGCGAACCATACCGTTCCACTTCTCCCGCGAGCCCCGCATTCTGTTGCTGGAACCGGTCGCCTGGCCGAAGATATATAAGAGATCATTCCTTCAGACGCACGATCTCCATTTTGAGGCGGGCATGAATTCTTATGAAGACATGTGCTTTCACTTTTCCGTGCTTTTGAAGGCCACGAGAATCTCCATTATCGACAACACTCTCTTCTTTTACCGGCAGAACCGCCCCGGTCAGATATCGGGACGCACCGATCGCAGAGTCTTCGAGGTTTTCGCAGTGTTTAATAAAATCCGCGAAAACATGGAGGAATGGAAAGTTCCTGCCGATGTCTGGGCCATCCTGGTAAAGGTGCAGATGCGGCAGTTCGACTGGCTCCTCCGCGATCGCGTGCAACCGCAACATAGACACGAGTTCCTCGGTCGGGTGAAAGAGCAATTCCGGTTGATTCCGGACATCGGGTTTGAAAGATGGATGAGCCAAAGCCGTCAGAAAGAGGTGGCAAGATTGCTCTGTATGCGGCGAAGCTGGCAATATGCCTATGAAAAACTCTCCAGGCACGGCTGGCCGCTTTTTCCGCCGTTGTACCTCGAGTTGTATCGGTTATATCGACGTCGGTATCCAGGGCGGGGAGGAGTTCTTCTAGAGAAGGTGTATCAACGCAGCTACAGAAAAATTCGACAAAGGTGCATCGGCTCGTTGCAATCCTTCATCACAAAAACGCTGAAATTGGCGGTATTCAGAGAACAATTGAAGCCCATGGATGAGAACCTCAGTCAATTGACGGTTCTGACAGCATTCGCTTCGCCAACCGGAGAACCATTCGTCAAGGCCTGGCGCATTAAGGACCAGATCCTTATTCTCTCCAATCCACCTTCCAACTCAGGATTAGCCGATGCGGTTTCGCGCGTGTCCAATGACTATTTCCTCTTGAATATGGCTGTTTTCAGGGACGGAGACACGTTCGTCGACATCGGAGCACATGTTGGCATCGCTTCCATCTATCTGGCCAAGACATACCCTTTTATAAAAGTCTATGCCATAGAACACGACCCGATAAACTATGCCTGTCTGAAACGTAACCTGGAACTCAACGGTTTGACGAACGTCACCGCAATCAACACAGCGGTTTCCAGCGATGGGAAAAAGAAGAGGTTGTATGTTGACGCTTCGGATAGTGCATGGTCTACAACTGACGCTACACTGGCCTGCTCCCGAGGTTCTCTGCGTACCGTGGAGGTTGAGTCAGTGACCTTGGAAAAGCTATTTCACAAACTTGAAATTCGGTACTGCCGCTTGCTGAAAATCGAGACCCGAGGGGGAGTCTGGGACACTTTGAAGGGATTCGATCGGAGCGGCTGCGTCGATCTCCTTTGCGGAGAGGTCGATTCCGAGGAATGTAGCCGGGCGAAACTGGAAATGGTCAGTTGGAGAATTGCGCGCCAGCATTTTTGGAGGATCCGGGGAGGACAAGCCGCCGCAAACACTATGTCCTGGATACACCAGATCCCGAATCGATGCGAAATCCTTCCCGAGGAGTTAAAGTCGTTCACGCGTGCCTCTGGAGGCTTATCTCACGTCTGATAACTTCATAGCCCCTTCCCGCGGGATTTTCTAATGGTCTGTGGGCCTTTTCTACGGGTTTCCGAATTTTGCGTGCAGTGCTCGAATCTATTCCGCCATGGTTTGAACCGGCGGCGGAGGCGGGGCCAGAGCAGGTGGAGTCTTGCTCTTCTCAACGACGAGCCGCGTCGCTGACGCTTTTCCCTGTGGCTTCTTCCTCGGCGGCGGTTGCGGCTTGGGAGGCGCCGGCTTTGGCGGCTTTTGCGGTTTCGGCAACAGCATTTTGACTGAAAGGCTGACTCGCTTCATCTTCGACTTTTCGGCGGTGAAACCATCGTCAGTACAGATCGCGGCTGAGCCAAATCCGACTGCGACATTGAAATAGCGATACTTAATCGAGGTCTCTTATACGTCCTACTTTTTGGCGTGGCTCAGCAGAATACGGAAGGAACTGTTGTGGGCGGCGCAGCGATGGTCTACATCACCATGTAAGAACCGCGTAGCCATCCGGCCCGGACCGTGTTGTTCAAACCAACAGGTGCCCGCAACTCAAAGCTGCGGACACCTGTTCACGGCTGAGCAAGCTCCATGAAGATGTGCCCGAACACAGTGTTCTGAATTAGGTGATGGATCCACCACCTGGGCGCTTCGCGCAACTCCTCCTGGCCAGGAGGGGCAACCGGACAAATATTACTGCTTTACTCCATCACGGTGCGAAGTAGCCAAACACGTCCATCACCAGGTGGGTGCTATCTGTCGCGAACACACTGATCGCTCCGTTGTTGGTGGGCACAATCGCCAGGTTGTTCGTTATCGACCCATCCAGGTCATTCAATGTGGACACTAACGGCTGAATACCTCCCTGTGGCCAGAATGTGAGATACCCCAGCCCGGCCGTCGGCACAATTGTCGCGTTAAAGACGAAGGCCGCAGTACCAGCGGGAATGCCACAACCCGAAGCCGAGACATTGATGTCGGCAATTCCGGAAAATGGAGGCGAACCCGAAGGCTCGCGTGTATCCAATACCCGGCATGGCGAGACGTTGAAATACGACAACCCTCCCGCTCCAGGCGGAGCAAAGTAACCATTGATGTCTATTACCAGATCCGTGTCATTCGTCACGAAAACATCGATGTCGCCGTTGATCCCGGCGGGGAGAATGGCAGCATTCGCAGTAATCTCGCCAGGCTTTGAGGAATTCAATGCGGAAACAAAAGGTTGTGACTGTCCGGTTGCCCAGGCGGTCAGGTAATTCACGTTTCCGATACCCGGGGCCACAGTCAGGTTTAAAGAATATGCTTGTGCCGATTCGGGCAGGCCGCACGCGGTTCGAACAGGGAAACTTCTTGTGCTATTCGCAGTGAGTGAAGGCCCTCCGAGGGGTGCGGTCGGCAATCTCGTGTCCGCAATGCGGCATGGCGGAAGCGGATAGAAAACCAATCCTTGTGGACTTTCGGAAGACACAAAATAACCGCTGATATCGATGACAACATTCGTACTGCCGTTGGCGAACACACTGATTGCGCCGGAGCAGCCGGCAGGGATGATCGCGTTGCTCGACTTGATGCGGCCATCCAGAGAATTGAGTGTCGAGACAAGTGGTTGGGATTGACCTGCCGGCCATACGGTCAGATACCCCAAAGATTCAGAGGGCACCACAGCCACGTTGAGAGAGAAGGCCTCGGCGGACGCAGGTACTCCACAGGTCCCCGGGATAATGAAATCGCGTGTGGCATTAGCTTCAATGATTGGCCCTCCGTACGGTCCGGGATCCAATCGCGTATCTGCCACGCGGCAGGGAGTAACGGGGACGAAACGGAGTGACGCCGACACTCCTGTCATGAAGGAGGAAGTCAGAGAAGTGGCTGATGTGGTCGCGTTTTTTGCATCGACTCGCCAATAGTAAGCCGTACCCACACTTAAAGGAGGCGCAGCGTAAAATGCCGCATCCGTGTTCGCCAGGAACGGCGGTGAAGGAGTGGTTCCAAGATAAACATCGTATGACGACGCACCGGCTACCGCATTCCACGTCAGGATGGGTGTGATCGAAACATTGGTAGCGCCATCTGGCGGAGACACCAGTATGGGAGAGGACAGTGTCGACGCCTGGATTGTGGTGAGGTCCGATGCCGAGTTGTTCAGCGGATTCACGTCGCCGCCTCCCGTAACAGACACGGTGTTGGTTACACTCGAAGGAGCTCCGGGATCCACATTCACGGTAAGCGTGAGATTCGGATAAGGACTTCCAGGAAGAAGAGCCGCGCTCTGGGTGCAAGGTCCCGCAGGTTGGCTGCATATCCAATTGGTTCCCGAAATCGAAACGGGAGTGAGTCCGGCAGGTATCGACTCACTGACAGTCACTGTCCCGGATGTGGGCTGGCTGCCGACGTTCGAAACCGCGATGGTGTAGATGGCGCCTGCCTGTCCCTGGAAAAAATTATTGGAATGTTCTTTTTCAATGGATAAATCCGGCCCGACCGTAAACGCCACTGAATCCGATGAGATGCCAGCCGCACTGACGATTAGTGAGTAAATACCCAAAGGCACCGCGGGACTGATTGTGAAATTCACTGTTTGGGGAGTGGAACCGGTCCCCACGCCGATAGGATTCCAGTTTGTCGTCCGCGCATAGTAAACATTTCCACCCGGGCTCACGAGACGGATGATCGGATAATCTTCGTCACTTTCCACGTCATCGCCGTAACTGGCTCCAGAAGACTGTCCGGTAATCTGTGTCCCGCTTAAGATAAAGCCGCTTCCATTCCTCGTTATTCCAGTAATGGCAGGTCTCAAGCCTGGGCTCGCGACGCCGTCGGGTGTGTAAACCCACAGCTGGCTGGACGAATCGGAAAACAAAAGTTCGCCGGTAGGCAGCATCAGCATGCGCGTTACGTATGCGGGAATATTGTTGAGATTGGGATCCGGCAACGCGGGAAAAACCGGGCTGATCGTCTCCGCGACTGGATCGTAGTCCAGCAGCACTGTTGGTTTACTGAACGTCGTCCCAAACTTGATCACCGTGCCGCTTGCCGTGACCGTTGCATTGGTGCTGATGTGTACCTGTGAAGAAGAATCGATGCTGGTCAGGGTTGCTCCGGCCGGAATACCGCTACCGCTCACTGCCCAGCCCAGCTGAAATGATGCCGTCGAAGGAATTCCGGTAATGATGGTTGAACCCGCGGTTGTCGTGCCCGTTGTGGTCAAGCCCAGTCCCGCGTCTACAGCCATAATGACGTGACCGTTGGGAAGAATGGCGGCCGGCGCATCGTCTGCGGAAAAAAGGAACGGCGCCCCGCCCAAAGTACCGTTCAGATCCGGACCTGCAGCCCAGGTGTTGGTTGCCCGGGTGTAAAGAGCGGTATGTCCGGTAGCTCCGATCACGAACATGCGGTCGTCGTACAATCGCAGGATTCCCCCGAGTTCGGATCCGGTCGTCGCGCTGCTCAATTGGGGGATGAACCCCGCAGCCGTACCTGCGGAGGGACTGATACCGGACCACAAATTGGTGAGAGGATTGAATCGTTCAGCATATCCGCCTCCCGTACTGATCGATTGAAAGAGATCGTAAGTCAGAATGGTTCCATCCGACATGCGTGCCCATGTCTCTTCATCGCTGCGGTCGTTGTGCACCTTTGGGATTGCCGATGACCACAAGTTCGTCGCTGGATCATAGATGTAGGTCAAGCTGTTGAGGAGATTGCCGACCAGAATTTTCCCATTCGGCAGCAGCATGGAGGGATCATCGCCGAAACAGGCCGCAGGTCGGGTGATCACGGTGAGCGTCAACGGCACTCCTGAAGCCGTTGCTGTTGCATTCGCCGAAATGCGAATCTGCGTGGCAGAATCGATGCCGATAATCGAGGCATTCGCCGGAATGCCAGAACCTGCAACGCCCCAGAGGGTTTGAAAACCAGAGGTTGAGGGTATTCCGGTAATGATGTTGGACCCCGCAACCGTATTGCCACTGGAGAGCGTCGTCAAGGTCATTACGGAAGAAGTCGTCGAGGTCGCATTCCCCGACAGATGTATCTGTGTGGGGGAATCGACGCTCGCAATCGTTGTTCCGCCTGGAATTCCGCCGCCGGAGACAGACCATCCCGATTGCCACCCCGCAGTGGAAAGAATCCCGGTCACGATCGAAGACCCTGCAGTGATGAAGCCGCCGAAACTTCTCGCTGTCGGACAGCCCGATGTCGGCGGATAGGTGGCCGCCGAAGACCAGCTGTTGGTGAGAGGATCGTAGATTTCTGCAGTGCCCGACCAGTTCGCAATCAGCCCAGGGCCGGAATACTCTCCACCAAGCAGCCAAACTCGTCCGTCATTTAGTACATGAGAAGCAAAGTAGAGGCGTGGCGTACTCATCGGGGCAATCGGATTCAGGCTCCAGACTCCGTTGATGTAGCTTCCGGAAGCGTTTGGCGTCAAATGCATCCAGTTCTGCGTCGTGCCTTGCTGGATCATAACGGTTCCATCGGTAAGCAACAGCATCACCCCCGCGCCGGATGGAGCCCCGTTCGCGACTCGCGTCCATGTTGACGCCGAAGCCAACGTCCATGGATACAGGGAGAGTAGGACACCAACAAAAAGAACGACTGGTATCCGAATGCGTGCAAACCGGAAGCAATTGATGGTGCTATCCCGGAATTCAAGCAGCTTCAGATACAGTGAGAACTCTCTCAGTGCCATGTCTTTCTCCTGAGATTGAAAGCGATTGAAACAACGGATCTACCGGACTGTGCGGCATTGGTTCGCGGTATTGTATGCGAGTGAAGATCGGATGCAAGGAATCTCTGGCAGCGCAGAGCTTTCCGTAAACGGCTCTCTCCAAATAACGGATGCTCCTGCAAAAGAGCAGCCCACCACAAAATTTGCCGGAGAAGTGGCGATCGCGAATTTTGCGACGAGAGAAAACGGAATCGAAGCTGGATTTTCTCAAATGGAAATTGCTGCGGGTTGCGGGCATCCGCTTTACTCAAAGTCCGGACCGCCTCGACATCGAACGCGTCGAAGTCCAGCACCCGGTCTAGTGTTGACCGAACTGATCTCAACTCGCAGCTTCACTTCTACGGTTAGGCCGGGTTTTGTACAACTGAGCTTCCTGAGCCTCCCGTCTTCGAATGCATGAGTGATTTGCAAAGGCTCTGGTAAAATCCGGCCGGACTCTTCGTCACATCATGATTGGAACAAAACTCGCACATTACGAAATCACCAGCCACCTGGGAACAGGCGGAATGGGTGAAGTGTATCAGGCCATCGATACGAAGCTGGGCCGCAGCGTCGCGATCAAATTTCTTCCTGTCGCATTCTCTTCCGATGCCGCACGGCTTGCACGTTTCCGGCGTGAGGCGCAAGTACTCGCCTCGCTGAATCATCCGAACATCGCGCACATTTACGGCCTTGAAGAGTCCGGCGAGAAGCGTTGCATCGTTATGGAGTTGGTTGAAGGCGAAACGCTGCAGACGCGAATCAATAACGGCCCCCTTCCCGTGGACGAGGCTCTGGCCATCGCGACACAAATCGCCGAAGCCCTTGCAGTGGCGCATGAACGGGGCGTGGTGCATCGGGATCTGAAACCGGGAAACGTGATGTTGACGAGCGACGGCAGAGTGAAGGTTCTCGACTTTGGCCTCGCGAAGGCACACGACGCTAACCCGTCCGACACGAGTCCTTCCAATTCTCCGACAGTGGCAAGCCTCGCGGCCACCAATGCAGGCGTGATTCTGGGAACTGCTGCGTATATGTCGCCGGAACAAGCTCGCGGCAAATCGGTAGATACGCGGGCCGACATCTGGGCGTTCGGCGTGGTGCTCTACGAGTTGCTCACGGGTAAGCGTCTTTTCGAGGGAGAGGATCTCACCGAGACGCTGGCAAGCGTGCTGAAGGAAACCCCCAACCTGGACGCCATTCCCGAACGCATGCGCCGCCTCGTGAGTTCCTGTCTGCAAAAAAATCCGAAGAAGCGCTTGCAGTCGATTGGAGACATGCACTATTTGCTGGAAGCTCCGGCAGAGGTTCGCGCGGATGCGCCACCGCGATTCCGCTGGCTCTGGCCCGCGATCGCCGCAATCGCAGTGCTGGGCATGACCGTCATCGGCATTACCCATTTCCGCGAGAAGCCGCCCACGGATGCCGTCATGCGTCTATCCGTTGCTTTGCCCGCAGGCGCCGCTGGACTTGGCCATTTAGTACTCTCTCCAGACGGTCTTCGCGTCGCGGCAACTTTCAGTAAGGACAACTGGGCAGGTCTCTGGGTCCGCGCCCTGGACGGCACAGACTGGATTCGCCTGGATTTCACGCAGAATGCACGGTCTCCTTTCTGGTCTAGGGACAGCCGCTTCCTTGGCTTCTTTGCAGGGAACAAACTAAAAGTTGTTTCCGCCACAGGAGGCCCCGCGAAGGAACTCTGTACGGACACCGGGTTGGGGAGGGGAGGCACATGGAACCGCGACGACCTCATCCTGTTCGCCAGCGAAGTAGGTCCGTTGCGGAAAGTCCAATCAACAGGCGGAGCATGCACGGCAGTTACGAAAACCGATCCCACCATAGGTAAGGCCGCACCGCAATTTCTGCCCGACGGTAAACACTACCTTTACGCTGGCAGCGTTTTAGGAGATACGACAAAGCGAGGTGTCTATGCCGCCTCGCTGGATGATCCCATCGATGCAGGCCTCGGCAGAAAGGTACTGGAAGACGACTCGAGCGTTGTCTATGCGGAACTACCCGGAATCGGCGGCATGGGCCATTTACTGTTTCTGCGCGGAACGACTTTGATGGCTCAACTCTTCGATAGCGGCAAGATCGAGCCAGGAGGAGATCCATTCCCTGTCGCCACCCAGGCGTCGTACACAAATACGAGGCCACTGATCGCGGCGGCAGCAGCATCCAACGGGACATTAGTCTATATAGCCAGCCTCTATTCGCAGTATCAGCTCACCTGGATTGACCGGACCGGCAAGATGCGGACGAAAGTCGGTTCGCCCGCGGACCAGAGGAGCGTGTCCCTTTCGCGCGATGGCGATCTGGCAACCATGAACCGAATTAATGAAGGAATGCGGCTTTACGATTTGGCGCGCGGTTCGGAAATTCGCTTCTCAACCGCCAGCGACACCAGCGCCGGCGTCTGGTCTCCGGATGGCAGCCAGATCGTCTATGCGGCCACGCTGAACGGTGTACGAGGAATCTACCGCAAGGCGACGAACGGAAGCGGCAAGGAAGAACTGCTACTCCCCGCCCAGGACAATGATCGGCGGCCCTCCGATTGGTCCCGCGACCGCAGGTTCCTGGTTTTCACCGAGGTCGATCCGAAGACCCGAGCAGACATCTGGTATCTGCCGGAGCCGGGAAAGCCGGACAGTAAGCCGGTAAAGTTCTTGAATACGCCAGCCACGGAAAGCCAGGGCCAGCTTTCCCCCGACGGACGCTGGCTGGCGTACGTCTCGGACGAAACTGGAAAGGCCGAGGTGTATATTCGGCAGTTTCCTTCCGGCGAAGGGTTCGCCAGGGTTTCGGTGGATGGCGGCAGAGAACCGCGGTGGAACAAGAACGGTTCCGAACTCGACTACGTGCGCATCGGCGAACACGGCTTCGAGTTGATGGCGGTTCCGCTACAGTCCGATAGCCACGGCGGACTACGGCCCGGGACGGCAACGGCGTTGTTTGATTTCCAAACCCTGACCTCTGTGCCGCAATCAAATGCCTGGATCTATAGCCCGCACCCCGATGGTCTACGATTCCTGGTCGCCGTGTCCGCGGAAACGGCGACGCCCTCGATCAACGTGATCACCAATTGGCGCAAAGCCACGCCCGCCGCTTCCCCGGAACATTGAGCCGAACAAACCTGTCGCAGGTCCTCTTCCTACATTCCGGCCGAATCGCCGGTACGATACGAAAACGGAATAGCGCGGATATTGAAATGCGAAATGATGTTTCGCATTAGTTGCGTTTCATGAGACGGGTCCAATTCAAAATGACGAGCAGGGAATTCGCCGTTGCGCCTGCCTGTCCGCCCTGATCTGCGGTGGTTGCCAGAAGATCCGCCAGGCCGCCGCCGCCGTTAATTGCGGCGCCGGCTCCGGCCTGAGGAACCAGGAACCTCTTGCCGTCGGAAGTCACGGAATAAAAAATGTAGTCCAGCGGAAGACTGGGTCCTGGGGGAGTAATGCCGAAAAGCACATGGGGTGCCCCGGCCTGTATCGATCCGCCGACGACATGGATGTCCGCGGCCAGGATGTTGGGCGACAGGTCATAAAACAATTCCTTGCTGTCGCCCCGCCATTTCGGAGTGAATCCTCCATCCGTGGAGATCTGCCATTTGCCAGGACCGTCCGGAAACGGTTTGATGAAGATTTCACTGCGGCCGGTTTCATTGGAGCTGTATGCGATCCATTTTCCATCGGGCGACACCTGAGGAAAACGTTCCCTCGCATCGGATTGAAGAAAAGCGACGGGCTTCTTTTCACCCGTTACTGGAACAACCCAAATGTCCTCGTGAGTCCTGGAATCCAACTGCTCAAAAACGAGCTCCTTGCCGCCCGGTGTCCAGCTCATGGGCCATTTTGGAAGTTCGGATTCGAAAAGGAGTTCTTCTTTCGCCGTGCCGTCGGCAGGTTTGACGTAGAGTCCGGTCTTGCCTTTGCGCATGGAACTGAATGCTATTTTCGTTCCGTCGGGATTCCACACAGGCGTCCCATTGTTCTGCGATGCGTCGAACGTCAATCGTTGCATTCGGCCCTGGGCGGAGTCGAAAAACCAGCTGTCTCCGCCGCTATTCTCCTGAACGTGCACCGCTACCTTTTTCGCATCGGGTGACAAGTCGATTCCCGCGTATGCGGCGGGACCGCCAACCTGACCGACTCTCCCACCGGAACGGTCGATCCAGGTCAATACACGGTCCGCGACGCCACCGTTGTTCGGAGCGGAATTGCTAGAAGCCATTCCTGGTCCTCCGATTCGATGCACAAGAACACCGGTCTGAGATACTGCAAAACTCGCCGACTTGGAGAGCCCCGTCGTTACATTGGGACCGCTATTGACAAGTGGCACACCGTCCATGAGACGGACCGCTTCTCCGGTGAACTGGAGTTTTCCGGCATCGAAAGGCCGGGCGAATACGGCGTTTTCCTTGTTGAAAAGGATATAACCCGGCGCTGCATAGTACGCCCGCGAGTCGGAAGCAAACAGGCGGATCTTTTCTTTCGAATCGATTAACCCGATGTAGACCGCACTCTGCGCCGCATCCGACGACACCGAAAGGTAAAGAAAATGACGCCCATCCGGGAGGAAATAAGGCGCAAGCAGTTCTGTCTCATTCTTGCTCTTATCGGGCTCCACGATTGCCGCAGGCTGTCCGCCCGCGGCAAGAACACGAAAAATCGAACCGGCTGAGGAGAACAGAATGATGCCGTCGTTGTTCCAGGTACCGCCCGCAATGGGAGGGGCGGCGTCACAAATGTTCTTGGCCTGGCCACTGGCTACGTTGCCGACCTTCAGGTTGTTATCCTGAAAGAAGCCGATCGATTTGCTGTCGGGCGACCAGAACGGTTGTGTGACGATATAGTCTTTCAACAAAAACTGTTGAGTTACTGAACTCAACAACACCGCGTTCAGCCCGTTGGTTCCACCGGGGCTTCGTACAATCCATCGGCCATCCGTAGAGATGGATGCGGGCGGACCGCCGTTGACGGCGGAATTTCCCATATTCGCCAGAATGAAGCGGGCCTCCACTGGTTCCGGTGATCCTTTCAAATAGTGATACGTTGCCGGCACCAGCGCCAGGATCAGCAGCGTCACAACACCAAGCGAAATCCAGACAATCCGGTCCTGCTTTTTCGCGCGAGCAACCACCTGCGCCGGCATTCCGACTTGCGAACCACCATCCGCGATCCATTGCAGCTGACTGAGCAGGTCCCGTGCTGTTTGCAGACGCAGCTTTGGATCTTTTTCCAGACAACGGTTCACGAGATAGTCCAGGGCGGGAGGCGTCATCGGCTGTTT
>Ga0105248_10003840_pt1 | contig 16654 bp, 9 predicted proteins | sample KBSS34metaG_FD_81524 | JGI IMG/M metagenome (GOLD analysis project Ga0105248, IMG submission 81524) | Switchgrass rhizosphere microbial communities from Kellogg Biological Station, Michigan, USA - KBS S3-4 metaG | ecosystem: Host-associated > Plants > Roots > Rhizosphere > Soil | place... | reverse complement strand
CGGTTGAGAACAAGCGCGTGGGGCAGATCGTTAAGGCTGATGTGGTGCTCATGGACAAGGACAAAGCCAGCGGTTTGAAATCATCCAGTGAGGCAGAAAGAATTGCCACCAAGCAAGCGCTCGTCCGTGAGTTTAAAGCATACTGCTCGGACCGTTTATCGCGTCACAAACGACCGATGTTATGGGATTTTCTTGGCCCCCACGACGACCTGCCCAAGACGCTGGCAGGCAAAGTAAATAAGAAAGAGCTCTAATAGTTGACCCAGTAGGCCTTGGTTTTGGTTATTAATTAAGCCCAGACTAACTGCCTGTGTGCGAAAATGAGCGCACTTCTGGGATAACTGATCATGCATAGATTACAGGCACAAACTGGCAAAGCTACCCTACTGAAGCGCCGGAAGCGCCAGAAATTCTTAGGAATATCGCTGGGCCTGCTCTGTTTTGACCAGGTTGGCCCTGTTCTAGCTCACCACGCCGCCGGAGGCGTGTGGAATTCATCGCCTATGGCTCCAGTCCATAGTGCGCTTTCAGCGGGCAGGCCTTCATTTTTCTCGTCTCACAGTACTCAGGACGTCGGCAAAAGTTTTGGCTCTGTACCACTGGCGACCCCGACGCTTGGACAGTCCAGGCTACATTCCTTGCTGCCGACTGCCCACCATGTGACAAATTTTGGCACGTCGCCTGCCTTTGCGCTGACGCTGACCAGTCCTGTTACGACTGAGGTTGGTCATGCTGGCCAAACTCTGTCTTTGGACCTGACCTCGTCCTCAACTGCCATCATGTTGGGTTCAAACTTATTTGGCGGCAAACCGTCTGTAACCATAGAAGTTGGCGGAGCAAAGGCCAGTTTCCGGGCTGGTAGTGTAGTTACAGCCGCCGAATATGTGGCTATTCAGCAAGTTTTGACCGGCCGACCGCAGGCCATTGCCCTCAATAGCGCCGGGGCAGCTACCGGGGGAACGTTCTCCCTCAACGCAGTCGACAAAAGCAATATCAACAGCCTGGTTGTGCCGGCCGGCGTTACAGCCATCGAAAATGTGAGCAGAAACGCCAATATCGTAGTCAACGGCGATATCAATAATTATGGTTCGATTTATGCCGTGTCCTCCAACCCTAAGCTTATTTCGGCAACTATCTCAGCCCTCGGTATTTTTAATGAACTGGGCGGTTCTATAACTGCCGGCTCGGCCGCGCATCCGGTTGATTTGACACTTATATCGGCAAATGGCATATCTAACGCCGGCAATATCACCAGCTCTGCTGCACTGACTCTTTCAACGGGCTCGGGAAATGTCACCAATAGCGGTATCATCGCTTCAGCTAAAGGCAATATAAATATCATCTCGCAGAATGCGGCAACCAACATCAATATCAATGGTGCGGGCGGATCTTTCCAGGCCAAACAAGGTGATATCAATGTGCGCGATGCTGCCTATACAGGCGTGGCAAATTTAAATTTACTGGGTGGGGACTATCTCGCCAAAAATCTCAATCTCTACTCCGGCATGGGCTCGATTAATGGCAATATGGGTAACGTTACCGGTGTAGTGCATAGTTATGCCGATGAGGAGCATATTATCGCGAGAGCCGACAATCTTCATATCGGCAGCACTTGCATAACAGGCGATCCCACTTACTTCAACGTCAATGGAGACATTACTGTGTCGGGCGCTATAAGTGTCCTCAACAATTTCACGGTAATTGCCGGCGGTGATATTGACATAGCTGCTGCCACGTCTATAGATGTAGCCAGACCAACAGGTGCCGGCGGAGACATTACTATGATCGCCGGGGCCAATATTACCAGCCCGGCTTCTGGCGGGCAAAGCAGTGTTGATCCATCGACATTGCCGCCAGGCATTGCCGTAACCTTCGCCGGGCCCTCCAGCACCGGTGGACACATTATTGTTAACGGCACAGGCACCACGATGGATACTTCCGCCGGTTCAAAAAACGGCAGCGGTGGTAACGTATTGTTTGCGGCATATAGTGGCAGCTCAGCTAGCTCCGGTACAATCGACTTCGGTGGAGCATCGATAGTAACCACAGGAGTCAATGGCGGCAGCGGCGGCAATGTGACTGTTATTGGTGGTGCCAATAACAATCCTATTACTCTGGGATCAATCGCCACCCCTGGTGGTACCAGTGGTGGCGCTAGCGGTTCGGTTTCAGTCACAACTGCCAATCCCACAAACACGACTACGTCTTATGCCATGGGCGGTGCTCTCAGTAGTGGAGGCATTTCTGCCGGGCCAGTAGTTGCCGGTGGGGTGATAAATATTGCCGGCTTGATCAATACTAGCGGCAGTGACGGTGCGCTTCCTGGCCAAGCTGGCGGCCCTGCGGGCAGTATCATCTTAAATGCCAGCGGAAACATCACAGCGGCGCCCGGCGCTAATCTGATCGCCGTTGGCGGACGCGGCGCTGCCGGTGTTGATGGCACAGGCTTCGGCGGAAGTGGGGGCGTCGGAGGACAGGGCGGAGCAGGCGGACCGATATCAGTCAGCTCGTCGGGTGGCAGCATAACTCTTCAGAGTATCGATGCCAGTGGCGGTGCCGGCGGGGTTGGAGGCATCGGTAGTGCCGGGAGGCCAGGAGATACCCCATCAAAAACTGGGCCTGGACACGGTCCGGGAGGAGCTGGTGGCAATGGTGGTGCTGGTGGCGCCGGCGGTTCGGCAAATGTGATCAGTGTTTCGGCTACGCAGGGCAATATCTCGATCAATGGCTTGATCAATTCGATTGGGGGTAGTGGTGGCACTGGTGGTATCGGCGCCATCGGCGGTCTCGGTACAAATGGCTTTTTTAGTGCGGGTGGATTTGGCTACGACGGCGGTGCGGGCGGGTCAGCCGGTGCCGGTGGCGCAGGCGGCGGCGGTCAAACAATTGCAATTTCGGTTGGGCAGGGGAACATAACGGTAAATAGTGCAATTAGTTCCGGTGGCGGTGCTGGTGGCGTTGGTGGTCTTGGTGGTGACGGTGGTATTGCTGGGAACGGTAACATGCCTTTCGTTGTCGGCGGCAATGGAGCTGCTGGCGGTAATGGCGGTGCTTCCGGAGCGGCCGGTAGTGGTGGTGCAGGCGGCGATGGTAAGGGAATAGCAATCACGGTAAACACGGGAGTGATTACCTTAAACGCTCTGACCCAAGCCACCGGTGGCGCGGGTGGTGCTGGCGGTCTGGGAGGCATGTCAGGCACCGGTGGCAATGGCGGGGCCGGCAACGCGGGCAATATTTCTACAGGCCCAGCGATTCAGGCCCAGAGCGGTGGCATTGGCGGTGCAGGCGGTTCCGGTGGAGTCAGTGCTCCTGGCGCTGCCGGTGGTGATGGCGGTAGCGCTCAGGCTGTGACGGTTTCGGTCGGTCAGGGAATGATCGTCGGCAACGGCTCGATTCAATCAATTGGTGGCGCGGGCGGCAGCGGCAGTCAAGCCGGTCAGGTCGGTGTAAGTGGCAATGGCGGTGCTGGTGGCGCCGGTGGTGCTGCCTTTAATGACAGCGCTCTACCCGGTGGGCTAGGTGGCGCTGGTGGATCGGGTGGTGTCGGTGCCCCAGGGCAGCCTGGCGGCGCAGGTGGAAAGGGTGGAGATGCGGGCACGGTCAGTGTTTCGAGTCCAAATGGTGGTATTAGTATCACAGGCGATCTGTTAGCTGTCGGAGGTCAGGCGGGCTCTGGCGGATCCTCGTCTAGCGGTGGGGCCGGTGCCAACGGTGGCGCTGGCGGCGCGGGCGGACCCGGGTCAAACAACTCGGCCGGCAATGGCTCAGATGGCGGAGCCGGTGGCGCCGGCGGTCAGGCCGGCGCGGGTGGTGCTGGCGGCGCTGGTGGCAACGCGGCTAGTGGCGGTAAGGGGAATTTGATCGATGTCAGTGCTCTTGGTGACCTCCTGACTGTCTCAGGCAAGATAGACTCGTCGGGAGGCTCCCCTTCATCTGCCGGTTTGGGGGCCACGGGCGGATCTGGTGGCGTAGGTGGTGCCGGTGGTCTGGGAGGCGCGGGCGGCACAGGAGGCGGCGGAGGCAACCCCGGCAATACCGGTAGTAACGGTGCTGGTGGCGGCCCCGGTGTCGATGGTGTGACGGGCGCGGCCGGTAGTGGAGCAGTTTATGGCCAACCCGGTGGCATTAACATTACCGGCGATCTATCTATCAATATAAATGGATACCTCAAAGCCACAGCAGATCCAAATGATCTGAGTACGATAACCTCGTCAGCCTTGATTGATATTAAAGCCAATCATGGCTCACTGGCTATTTTTGGCACGCCCTTCAATATCGGCGCCACCAATTACAGTATCTATGGCGGCTCGGCCATACAAATTGAAGCGGCCGACGGCATCAGTCTGGGCTCGACAAGGTATAACGCCAACGGCGACCTGACCGTTAACACCCAGGTAGTTACGGTCGATCTGGGAACGAGGCCTTTCAGTGCTGTCAATGGCGCAACAGTATTGGGTTCTAACGGTACTCAGTTTGGTCTGGCTACTGAAGCAAGTCAATCAATAACTATTAACAATACCGCTGCTTCCAATCCGTTGATTACAGGGCCAACTGCATTTGCTCCAGTCTTATTGGGTGTGCAAATTGAACAGAGTGACTCTACGTTTTTGACCTTAACAACAAAGGCCACTCCCGCTCAGTTTATTGCGGCGATTCAGGTCTTGACCACTGGTCAAACAATTCTTGTCAGTCCATTCAATGGCACTACTGGCGGTGTTGCTAACGGCGGCACATTTGGCCTGACAACGGACAATCTTCCGAACGGTGGCTTCACTGCTCTCAACGTGCCGGCCGGTGTCACAGGGAATGTTTCGACTATTGTCCCGGTAACGTCCAGCGGTAATATCGTCGTTAATGGTACGCTCAATTTTACCGGTGCCAGTGGCACCTTGTCCGCAACAGCGGTGAACGGAAGCATCTCCGGTGCTGGTCTGATCACGGCCACCAATCCTTTGACTCTCAATGCCGGCGCGGGCGGCATAGGCGGCGTTGGTCAACTGCAAGTCAATGCGGCAACGCTCCAGGCCAACGCAAAAGGCGGAGTCGTCAATGTTTTAGATAGCGCGGCGAACGCGACAATAAGCGGTAGCGCAAATACTTTTAACGTCGTCGGCGGCACAAATTTTGGTCAGATCAGCGCCGACGTGATCAATTTGAGCAGCACCGCCGGTGGCACTATTAATATTGTCGGTCTGCTTCAGGGCGTGATAGCGGGAACGAACTCCACTTCAGTTACGATCAATGCCGACACCGCCGGTTCGATCTTCGACACTGTCGGTACCCCAGGTAGTCCGGCGATTTTGACTGACGCCCTTGCGCTTGTTTCGGGCACTGGTCAAATCGGCACCAGCACAAATCCAATCACGACCAACGCTTCTACGCTTGCTGCCAATACCGCTATTACTCCGGCGGCCTCCGTAGGCGTGTATATCTATGACGCCAATTCCGCCACCGCCATTTTGAACAGCTCCACATCCGGCAGTGTCTTTCTGCTGACATCTGCGGGCAATTTAACTGTTGCGCAGCCTCTGACAGCTGACCAGGTCATACTTTCTGTTTCTACCGGCAATCTTATAATATCAAGTGGTATCACTGCCAACAGCGGTACCATCTCACTGACCAGCACCACAGGCAATATTGACACTACTGCCGGTACTATCACTACCGGCGGAAAATTAGCTACGACAATTAAAAGCGGCAGCGGAAATATTGCTTTGGGTAACATTACCAGCGATACCGTCAATCTTCTGACGTCCTCAGGCGCCATCTCGCAGGCCGCGGCGGCTGCAATCACAGGCACGGTTCTTAACCTCAATATCGGCACTGGTAGTGCTGGATCTGCTAGTGCACCGATAGTCTCGAGCGCCACGACTATCTCCTCCGCAGCCAAGGATAATATTTCTGGCAGTGTCTTTCTCTCCGACGGCAGTGCTACCACAATCACCGTAGGTAACAATACAGTTGGGACCTTCAACCTTGTGGCTACTGGAGCGGGTGTAAGCGTCAATATAAACAACGGCACCGTCCTTAGCAGTAATAATATCTCTGTCTCTGCCCCGGCCGGCCTGATAACGCTATTCGGCAATACTTTATCGCCTGCTGCGGACGGCAAGGGCAACGGTGGTAGCGTAAGTCTGTCTGCTAGGTCAATCGTCGGCAATAACCCCGGCGGTGACGTGGTTATAAACGCCGCCGGAAATGTTGGCAGCACCAATAGCGGTGGCAAAATTGTACTCAACATCACCGATCCCGCTTCTACCACCGAGATTGGTACCGGCGCGGGAAGTTTTTCGCTCCAGGCTACCGGCGGTAATGGCGGCTCGGTAAGAGTTATCACTGCCGGGAAACTTAACCTGGACACCGATGGTGCCGGTGCCATACCAGAGATATTTGTCATCGCCAAGGCACCCAATGGTAATGGCGGCATCGTTTCTTTATCAGCAAATAGTTATACGTGGACCAGCATTAATGCCAGTCCGCTCAATGTCATAGCCAACGGTAATGGAACGGGTGCAGGCGGTACAGCTTCGGTTGCTCTGACTGGCATCCAATCGACTCCCGCCACAGTCGGAAATGTTATTGGTGGCTTCAATCTGACCGCCGGCAGCGGTGCCGGAGGCAGTGGTGGCACGGCAATATTCTCCACAACTGGTAATCTAAATATTGTTACCGACGTTAGTGGCAATGCCATTGGCTCAGCATCGTCCGGATTGAACATATCCGGCGACCCCGCCACCGGCAATGGAGGCAGTGTCCTGCTTACCGCCAACAAATTTAACTGGGGAACGGGTAGCGGCCCGACTCCTTTTTCAAACAGCACCGCGCTCATCCTCAACGCCAACGGCGGGACGACCTCCGGACTTGGTGGTTTTATAGCGGTCAATCAGACCGGCGTAGCTAATATCCAGACCGGTACAGGCGCCGGTCAATATGAGCTAAATGCCGCGGGCGGCAATAATAAAAACCTGGTCAACAATACCTTCGACGGCATCGTTGTCGGAAGTGGTGTCGCCCTTGCCGCCAACGGCACAGTCATAGCTGGTCCCTCTGGTATCAATGTTACCGCCACCACTAGCGGTGCCGATGGTGAAGCAATCATTCTGCAAAGCAGCAGTGCAACCATATTTAATGTCGGTCTTGCCACGAGCAAAAATTTAAACGGCTATCTCGGCAACCCGGTTACTCAAGTAGCAGGACAGGGAAGTGGTGCCGGTGGCAGTCTGACATTTATCAATACACTTGATGGCGTCACCAATACGGTCGCCCTTACAACAGGACTGACCAATTTGAAGATGGTGGCCGGCGGGGCAAAGGGTGTGATCACACTGGGCCAGAACATTGGCGCCCCCGATGCCACCACCAACATAAGCCTGGCCACTCTTGGTGCCGGATCAATCACTACAACCAAAACGATTATTGCCAACACCCTTTCTTTATCATCAGCCGGTGGCAGCATCGGAGCACTGACTGTCACCGCCCGCAACGTCAACGCAAACGCGCCAGCCGGCTCAATCACCATCACTGACAAAGCACTTGGACTCGTTACCCTGGGGGCGGTGGCCGGAGCGACCGCGATCAACACTGCGCCGACGAAAGGCTTCAGTTTCACGGATACCCTGGGCAATATCGCGGTGGGAAGCATATCAAATAGCGTAAATATACAGGCCGGCACCAGCCTCGTAATCAAGGCCAGTGCCACTACATCCACAAATGGTAACGTAGACATATGGGGCAACCTCATTGCTACCGGCACAAATGGCGCGGTCACAGTCACGGCTGGCGGTACGACGCTCAAGGGTGGTATCGGCGGCAATATCACCGCCCATAATGGCGACATCAGCGCCGTTAAGACCGTAACTCTGACGGCAGCTAAGGGTAGTATTGCGGTAAACGCTGTCGGTGGCGCTAAATCCCCGGTAACGGCCACGCTCAGCGCTCTCGTCGGTATACAAAATAATGCCGCGCTCAGTGCTACCACAACAATCACCGAAAAGGCGTCGGGAACCGCTGTCGGTCAGGGCAATATAATAATTGGCGGTAATATTGAAACCACTTCCGCCACCGCCAATATCGGCACGGTTACCCTTACTTCTGGTGGCTCTACGGCCAGCCCCGCTAGTATTAATGTGAGCGGCGCCTTTGATATCGGAGCCGGCAAGACAGTCACCCTCAAGGCTGCTAAGGGCAGTGTTACGGTCAACACCATTGGAGCCGGCGGCTTGGTCGGCAAGATACCAGGTACGGTTAGTGTCTCCGCACTGACCAATATCATCAATAACGGCAAAATCAACGCCACCACTTCGGTCACCGAAAAGACCAGCGCTTCCAACGTCGCTTCTCAGATCGGCATAAACGGCAATATCACTGTCTCTGGCAAAACAGGCGCGGTGACATTGACCAATGCCGGTGCTGTGGGAGCAGGAAGCGGCATCGTAGTGGCCGGGAATATCAGCGCCAATAAAACAATTACGCTGTCTGAGACCAAGGGCGATATCCAGTTAAATTCCACTTTCGGCACCGCAGCGGTGAAGGTCACTGCGCTCAACTCAATCGTTAATACCGGCACTATAAATGGTGCGTCGATAGTCTTGAGTCAGACTTTGAAATCGACAGTCGTCGGCAGCGGCATAACCATCAATAACGCCGCTGCATCTAATGGTCTCATTTCGGCTATCGGTGCCGGAGCCCTTGTGCAGGTCCAGCCTGGTGGTGTGCTGACCACCTTAGGTACGACTAATAAAACTGATACCATCACCATAGAAAACAGCAACACCACCGGCGGCAAGGTTGCCATCGGCGCCGGTGCTCAAATCACCACCGACGCACCAACCGGTGGCAAGGGCAATGTTGCCATAGTGGTCGGCACAGTGCCGATTGCCGTAGCAAGTGCTCCAACCGCTCCGGGGACAATCACATATATTGCGGCGCCGACAGCCAAACCTGTAAACTACGCAATTGGAACCAGCGGAGTTTCGTTGAATCCCGGCGGACCCACCTTCATAACTTTTAATGCCATTGGGACCGGACAGGTTATTGTCAGTAATAAAGGTACTGGCGGAAGCCTTGTCACCATCGAAGGCGGAGCGTCATCGCTAACCGCCACCAGGATCACCGCTGACCCGCCGGCTGTATCGGTGGCAATTCCGCCGCTTGTATCTATCTCAGGATCCGCAGCTTCGCACGCTATGGTCGTACCCACCGGAAACGGCTCATTCGATAACCAGGGCAGTATCAATATTCAGCCGACTAATGTTTTCGCCACTGTTAATGCGCTGTCCAGTTCTATGCCCAATGCGTTATTTGGCAGGGAAGCGGTTATGGGATTGGGAGCAATTCAAGGTGGACGCACATTATACGGTCAGGCCACTGAATATGGTGCTCCGCAAGAAACTGTTTTGCTCAATAACAATGAATCAAACTATGGCGAAATCGAAGCCGCTATTGTCGCAGGCTCCGACATGGGCATCGTCGGTCCGCGAGGGCCGCAAAGTATCGAAATGACAGGTTGGACTGGTCCTCAAACTAGGACATTCACCCTGCGTAAGGGCAATTTAGTTGTGGCTCCGGACCAGGATACGGTCGTCGAAACATCTTTCGGTAGGGTTGAAGTCGGTGCGCATTCGGTGGCGTTGATTATGGCCCTACCTTCCGGCACTGCTGTATACAACCTGGACGATAGCCGCAACGATTCGGTCGTACTGAGGACCGGTAAAAGTCACATAGCTCTTGCACCGGGCAGACATGCCATGCTTACTTCGCATCTGGTCGAGAGTTTCGAGCTTATAAACCCAGTCGAATCGTTCGCTTACCGCAATGTGACCAGCAAGCGTGTGGGTGATAACCTGCAAGCATTCACATCAGAATTTTCGATGCTCCATGCTATCTTTCAGACTAAACAACTGCGAGCAATGATCAGTTCAAATCATGCTGACGCGAAACGCGTTGGCAGTCACTTGCTCAAGACAGCTGCAATTATGAGACAGCTGGACTGCGGTGCCGGCTACAAACAATATCAGCACCCTCGTCTGACGGCATCGGCAGTGGTTCGTTAATTGTTGTTACTCACTGAGGAGTGCAGATTGCGTGTGTGTAAATGTCTGTTCCATTAGAGATACGCAGCTGACCAAGGCATCCGTTTTTACCGGAGCCTGGTCGCCAGTACACCCGTTCTTTCAGGATTGTCCAACACTTTGACGGACCATTTTGACAAAGTGGCTGGGGAGTTACTTGTGGCAAGTCTGCATTGTCTATGCGATCTGATGCGTCATCCGCAATACTCGTTTCCTGTCCATCAGGAGCATTGGACATTTCTTCAGCAAGCCAGATGCAACTTTGTTTTGCCGACTCCTTTGGCAGCACCTGGAGCTTTTCACCGTCCGGACTGAACAGATAGAAGTCTCGTTCTTCGGCGGCTAGAGAGACAATAGTTGAAACACTGCCAAGTATTCCGTGCAAATCCGTGGCAGTTTTTGCCGCATCTGGTTTTCCGACCATTTGATTGATGCTGTTGGTCAAACTAGTTTCGATTGAAGATTTGTCTTTTAACGTGTTCGAAAAAATAATTCCATCGAGAGTCCTGCCTATCAGTTCGGTGCCCAGTTGGACGTTACCGGCTTCGACCATAGCGCACAGCACTCCGCCGTTTGGCATGGGATCGCCGCTCGAAGCTAGAAGGTTAAAGCCGTATTCCTTTTGTCCAAATTTTATCGGTACGTTGCCGGTTGGAAAGAAATACCAGCGCGCCACAGGTTTATCTACAATGATATGCACAAAGCCATGGGGAAAAGCCGGCACGTCCTCGGCGTAAGTCGGACTGATACCGAACAGAATCGATATCATAGTCAAAAAAATTGCGCGGTAGTTTCTCAATTTTTCTTCCCTCGAGTCACTTGGGGCAAGGTTGACAAGCCAGGATTGGGATCCTTTGCAACCCTGGTAATTCCTTGGTAATTCCTTGGTAATTCCTGGTGGGCTACCTGGCCAATTGTATAATGATACGATCTGGCTTTGGCAAAAAGAGAATATCAACATATGCACCTGGTAATAGTGTCTTCCTTAATATGTTGTTTTGGTGTTTCGGCACCGAGCGAAGGCACTAAGGCATTCGACGCTGATCTCACCAGTCTGGAAGATAGATTTTTCTTCCACGAATATTCCAGTGACACCGAAGACGAGCGCCTGGACCGACTCGATCAGATGGTATTCGGACGTGTTCGTTCTGGTTCGGCTGAAAAACGCCTGACCAGCCTTTTGTTGACTGTTCCAAACGTCGACGCAAATTCTGTGCAGTCGAATACCGCAAGCACGCAGCAAGCTTCACCGTTCAAGAGTGAAAAGCCTGAGTTGGACACCAGTCAACCATTGGAATCTACTTCTACCCAGGCGGCTGCTCCAGACCCTGCTTATACTTCTGACCCATCGAACGATTATTATCCAACCGTAACGGCACTGGAAGAGCAAATCGCTCACAAGACCGAAATTCAGTTGCCGGTACAGGAAAGATTGGCTCGCCTGGAAACAATTGCTTTTGGGAAACCTTCGACTTCAAACGATTTGAGCGCGCGTGTTGATCTGCTCAAGAAATATGTGAGCCGCAAAAATGGTGGCAATGAAAATTATTTGACCAATTCCAACGCTGTCCGTTGGCCGTCGCCCGACGCCGGACTGAATGCCGAAGTGAGTTCGATGGAACAGGCGGTGTTTGGAAAGACATACGGTCGAGATGGCCTGAGCAACAGATTGACGCGGTTGGAGCGAGACGTCCTGCCGCAACAACCGGCGCAAACTTTTACGCCAATCGAAACCCGCGTCAACAATTTGATGGCGGCTCTCGGTACCCGCAACAGCGGTGCTTTCAGTACCGCACCTGTATCAACTGCTTACGGAACTCCATCTAGTTATTATCCAGGTCAAACTTATAACTCTAATAGTTATTCGCAACAGCAGCCCAGTGCTATTGAAACTGCCCGGAACGGCAACAAACCTAAAGGGCATCCTTTTTTGCACAAACTTGGTGTAGCACTTGGTGAAGTCGGCAGCATGGCTGCCCGCAGCATGATGTACAGCGGCTACGGATACTAGGGGCACCACTAGCGCTATTTCAATGGAGCAAATATCTCCTTTTGCCATTCATTGAGTTGTGGACGTTCGGCAAATCCCAGTTTGGTGCCGGCAAATAGCTTATGCAGCCTGGCCTTGTCGTCTCGGGTGCAGTACTTGAATGGTAGCGTCAGGTCTTTCAAGTTTAAAACCGACAGCTTACTTACGCCGCTGATACTAATTGTGGTGCCCTTCAAGTTTAGTGATTTGAGATGCTTGAGTTCAAGCAAGTATGGGATTGATTTATCTGAGATCTTCCTATTGCCTTCCAGAATCAGCTTTTCAATGCTGGTGCAAGTGCACAGGCTCTTGATCCCGGCATCGTCAATATCTGTGACTTGCAGGTCGACGGTTTTTAATTTTTTGAAGCCGGCAAATGCGCCAAGATTTTTGCTTTGCAGAGGGCAAAAGGAAAGACTCAACCGCTCCAACCCAGGCAAAGCAGCCAGTGCCGGCAGAGAAGAGCCGCTAATCTCGCAGTGAGAAGCATTGAGGTCGGTGAGACTGACAATCTTCGCAGCACGCTTAAGACCGTCATCCGTTGCATCTGACAAATGCACGTCAAGACAGGTTATACAAATTGAGGGTGAAACGTGCTGCAAAACGCGGTCGGCAACGTGTTCCACCTGGTCCAGACCGTTAATGTTTACCTTTAACCTTTCAACTCCATTGAGTCTGAGGTTTTCCAGAAGGGCAGGATTTTGGACTATGTTTCTATTCAGGTCCAGCATCAGTTGCCTGTTGGCCGGTACTTTTAGTGTAACCGTGCCTTTAGCAATCCCCAGGCGCGGTGCGCCATCCAGATCAAAATCTGTATGAGGGCGCACCAGGAGCAGCCCTCCCAGAGACTGATCTGGAAAGTGGATTGTGCGAGTGCCTGCGGTCGTTTTGTCTGAGGCCGCCGCAGGGGCGGGCGAAATCCCAACTAACACAAATGCCAGCAGTGCGAAACTACAGCGGGATCTCCAGTTTCCAGCGCTATGTGTTAGATAGTTCTTTCCGGTTTGGTTCATCAACTCAGCCTGTTAACATGGCGTCGCTTCGGAAAATTGTCGCGGTCTTGTCTGTATATCTTACGTCCTTAGACCGAAATTTAATCAACCACCTTTATTTTGCCTAGCATACTCTCATGCCCACTGCCGCAGAAGATATCGCAGTAGAAGTCGTAGTCCCCGGTCTTCTGCGGCGTCACTTTTAATTCCGTAACTTTGCCGGGCAAGATGTCTGCTCTCAGATTCAATGACGGAGCATAAAACCCATGCGAGCGATCCTCAGAAGAGAGTTGCAAAATAACAGGCACTCCTTTCTTGAGAGTGATCTCCGAAGGCGCAAATTCATAACGCTTAGCGCTGATCTTGATGGTTTTTGAATCTTCGCTCAGGGCACTATGAATGTTCAAGCCGGTCATAGCTAACAGGCCCGCTATCGCAAGCGCTCTTTTCGCAGTTTCTCTAATCATACTTTTCCCGCCTCGTTGATTGGATATTGAGTCAACTCATATTTTCGCGCCTTGGTCTCGCTGTGCACATTGCGAAATCCTAATCCTTTATATGGTTCAGCGCTGTTCCAGGGGATTGGCATGCGCTTTGGCACCGAACCGGCCTCCGGCATCGGCAACATCAGCGAAGTGGCCGAGTGATGTGCAATGTGCCCGGTCATCTGATGATGTTCTCGATGAATATGTCCGTAAAAAACACTAACATTTTTAAATGGCATCAGCAGCTCGATAGCCTTGGCACCATCGCGAGTGGCCCAATCCCACTGTGGATAGAGATCAAATAAGGGACGGTGCGTCAAAACGACAATATTAGAATCCGGTTTCTGCCTTCCCAGATCAGCCTTTAGCCATTCAATCTGGTCGTCTCCAATGCTGCCGGTTGGATCGGATACATTGTCGAGGGCAATAAAATGCACACCTTTATGGTCAAAGGTATAATGCGTGGCACCAAAAAATTCTTTGTAGGTTTCACCTTTGTCTAAAGATGCGTCGTGCTCACCAGGCATGAAGTGCACCACTTTTGTGTCCAGCTCTCCCACTATTTCTTGAAACTCTTTCATCCGCTGCTTGCGTACATTTGTATCGTCTGTGGTTTGGGTGAGGTCGCCGGTAAAAACGACAAAATCAGGCTTTTGATTGAGGCTATTAACCTCTTTGACGGCCTTTCTCAATGTACCTTTTGCGTCGGGATTGATTTTGGCGCCTTCAAACCCCCAATGGCTGTCTGAAAGCTGAACAAAGAAGAAATCCTTATTGCCTGGCATAGCCTGTCCCGGGAGCCCGTATATGCCTGACATAAAGACGACGCCGCCTATTCCAGCCAACCTGATAAATTCTCTGCGATCAATTTCTGTAGTCATAGTTAATCCTCTAATTGCTTTTCAAATGCCTTTTAATGGCCTTTCAAAAGAGGTAACCGTGGACAGTGGAAAAAAATTCACTGGTTCAAAGACCCCTTTGATTTACAAGAATGAATAAAGTCGGGGGCAAGAGAGTTAACTCTATTGGACCCCCCGGAGGCTAGAAACTTGTCAAAAGCCATACCAAATTACCCCGTCTTAATGCGACTGATTCGGTCGGCGGCCATGTTTGGAGGATTTCTCCTGCTTCTGTGTGAAATTCGCTTTGAGCACAGGGCAGTACTTGTTGACGACTGGCGCCCGTGGGTTCCTCTTATATTGTGCGGATTTATGCTGGTCGCCATTCCGGTCGCCACCTGCCTGTGGGAAAAGGGTGGGCAGAAGGCTTTACTGGGACTGTATCTGGTTACTTTTTGCCTCGGTGGCATCGGCCTGTATTTTCATGCCGAAGGGCACCTGTGGCAGAGATTAGGCGAGTTGTTTACAGTTTGGACGAGCAGCCTGCAAACCGGAGCAATAGTTAAGGCCAATCACCCTCCCTTACTTGCCCCGGCAGCTTTTATGGGGCTGGGATTAATTGGCGCGCTGCTTGATCTAGACGTAAAAACTGGTGACTGACAAAATGAACAGTGGACGAACATTGAATCTATGAAACTCTTTCACAATCGCAGGCAGGAATTTGAAAAATTGACCTGGCCTCTTGGTCCGGATCTTTTCCGCATGGCTTATTGGCGCCTGGCAAATTCCCAGGATGCAGAAGATGCGGTGCAGGACACCTATTTGAGAGCCTACCGCTCATTCAATACATTTCAAGCCGGCACAAACCTTAAAGCCTGGATGACGCGCATTTTGATTAACGTCATTAATGACTCATTGAAAAAGCGAGGTCGACTACAAGATTTTCGCGCTGATGAAGATGAAATCGATGAACTTGCTGCGATAGCTGATCAGTCCGCTGTGGCCAGAAACCCTGAAACGCAGCTGATTGAACAGGAAATACATCCCGATTTGTTGGCTTCACTGCAAAGGCTGCCGACGGGACTGCTCCATCCTTTATTGCTGAGAGAGTTAGAAGATATGAGCTACGCGGAGATAGCATCGATCCTTGGCATTCCGACTGGAACCGTGATGTCGAGACTGTTTCGAGCCAGGCGCATAGTGCGAGAGCAGCTCGCAAAAAGTGTAGAAAGAGTCAAGGGAAACACAAACATAGCGGGTAATGCTCATGAATTGTATTGAAGTCCGGCCATTGTTAGATCTGCTTGGCGATGGTGCGCTTGATACCAAAGATACGGCCTTGATCCTCGATCATTTAAAATCGTGCAGCGATTGTCAGGCCGAGTGGAATGACATAGAACAGCTGCATGCCAGTTTTCAGCAGGCCAGATCAAAGCCTGAGCTGCCGGCCGGGTTTATGGATAAGGTCTCGGCCAGGCTCAAAGAAGAAGACCGAAATGTGCAAAAGAGATTTTTGCAGCGCGCCGTCCCTACCGTGCCGGTACTGGCGATTGCTGCCACTCTATTACTTGTTGGCTGTTTTGTCTGGCCCGCAGTTGAAAAACAAAATGGCCAAGTCTCCACCACGTTGGCTTCGGCGGACAGACTGGTAGAAGATTTGGGAGCAGCTGGGACTCTAGATATGATCAGCGATCGCAACGAGCTGACAAAAAAAGTTGGCTACGATATAAAACAAGTGCGCCTGCCTGAGTGGCGTATGGAAAACTCCGGTATCTATAAATCGCAATCACATGTGTCGATAGCGAGATTTGATTTCATCAAGAAAACCCAGTCTGGTGATCAGCACCTGAGCTGTTACCAGGCACCTGCAGGAGTGATCAGGACCACAGCAGCCAATGCTATAAATCTTGCAGGCAAGCAGGTGCAGTTTGGCACCCACGGTAAATTTCAATTTGCACTATGGTCGCAAAATGGGCGTGACTATTTGTTTGTTACAGAACTGCCCAAAGAGCAGTTGCAAGAGATCGTGCGCGGCGCATAACCAAGCCGATTGTAGAAATGTTAGAAACCGCCGAGGGTGGCAGCTGACTTTGCTCTTCCGGACCAGACTTCTCCCCTACTCACCGGTTTAAGTGTCGTTGCCTCTGGGCTCGGTCTGACGAAATCGTATTTGAGCACGCTTGCCTGGGTATTTCCGTGCACACAACCACTCACCAGAAGGTCTGCGCCGGTCGTCGTG
>Ga0105248_10003838_pt1 | contig 16657 bp, 8 predicted proteins | sample KBSS34metaG_FD_81524 | JGI IMG/M metagenome (GOLD analysis project Ga0105248, IMG submission 81524) | Switchgrass rhizosphere microbial communities from Kellogg Biological Station, Michigan, USA - KBS S3-4 metaG | ecosystem: Host-associated > Plants > Roots > Rhizosphere > Soil | place... | reverse complement strand
CGGGTCACCGCCAGCCCGAGACCTGCGATCAGCTCATGCGCCCGCTCCGGACGATCCACCTCTACAAGGATCATTGGTTTGCCCCGGCTTTGAAGATCTTCTCGTTTCCCTTCAAACTTCAACTGGCCTTGGGAAATGATCGCCAGGTGCGTTGCGATCTGCTCCACCTCCGCCAGCAAATGACTGGAGAGAAATACCGTCACGCCGCGGCGCCTGGGCAGATCTCGAATGAGCGTCCGCATTTCATGAATACCGGCGGGGTCGAGTCCGTTGGTCGGTTCATCGAGCAACAGCAGCTCCGGATTGCCGAGCAAAGCCTGGGCCAGACCCAGCCGTTGCTTCATGCCCGAGGAGCAATCTCGCGCCAGTCGGCTAGCCACCGGGCTCAATTCGACGGCTTCCAGCGCCTCGTCTATCGCGCGCGCGGGCAAGCCAAGCAGTCGCCGATGAACTTCCAGGTTTTCACGACCCGTCAAGTGCAAATACAGTGAGGGGGACTCGACAAGGGAGCCGATACGCCGCAGTAAAGCGATTCGCTCCCGGGCCAAAGGACGGCCAAACAGCGATATTGTGCCTCGGTCGGGACGCTGGAGACCCAACACCATCCGAATTGTTGTCGACTTCCCTGCTCCGTTCGGTCCGAGGAAGCCGTATACACTTTGCGGCGGTACGCTTAAGCTAAGCCCGCGGACGGCCGCCATGTCTCCGTAAGTCTTCCAAACGTCTTCGACATGAATGGGGAGTTCCACCTTGATTTCAGACACCGAAGGGAATCAAATCGTTCCCGATCCGTGCCTGCGACGAGAAATACCTCAGTGCCTAAAATGCCGCACGCCGGTGAAGACCATCGCCAGTCCTAACTTGTCGGCTGCGGCGATCACGTCGTTGTCGTTGACCGAGCCTCCGGGCTGGATCACCGCCGTAATCCCATGCTTGGCCGCTTCTTCCACCCCGTCTGCAAAGGGGAAGAAAGCGTCCGAAGCCACGATCGACCCTTGGAGTGGCAGCACAGCTTTCATCGCGCCGACCTTAACGGAATCCACGCGGCTCATCTGACCGGCGCCGACGCTGATGGTCTGGCCTGCAGCTGCGTAAACGATGGCGTTCGACTTCACGTGCTTCGACACTTTCCAGCCGAACTCGAGCGCCACCCACTCTGCTTCTGTCGGGACGCGACCGGTCACTACGCGCGTCTCCTCACGCGACAGAATGTGCGCGTCAGGGGTCTGGGTAAGATATCCGCCACTGATGGATTTCACGACCAGCGTGGGCGGTTCCGCGATCACTCGTAACAGGCGAAGATTCTTCTTCGAGGTAAGAATATTGAGCGCGTCACTTGAAAAATCCGGAGCCGCGATCGCTTCCACAAACGTCTTGGCGATCTCCTTGGCGGTTTCGCCGTCGACAGCACGATTGAACGCCAGCACTCCGCCGAACGCCGAAACGGGATCGGCCTCGAATGCCCGGCGATAGCTTTCGGCCAGCGTAGAACCTTCCGCGCAACCGCACGGATTGGTGTGCTTGATGATCGCCGCCGCGGGCTGCTCGAATTCGAGAACCAACTGCCAGGCCGCGTCGAGATCCACCAGATTGTTGTAAGAAAGCTCCTTGCCGTGCAGCTGCTCGGCTCCAGCAATTCCGCCTTTGCCGTTCGCATACAGCGCCGCCGACTGGTGTGGATTCTCACCGTAGCGCAACGCCAGTGTCCGAGGCGCGCGGATGTCGAGCGTGGCCGGCAAAGGGTCGCCCGTAGGCGGAATCTCGGCCAATCGCGCGCTGACCGCCCGGTCGTACGCAGCCGTTTTCGCAAATGCTTGCTTGGCCAGGCGCCAGTGAGTCTCTTCGGAAAGCGACCCGCCCGAACGCAGCTCGTCGATAACGCCGTTATAATCAGCGATGGAAGTAATCACCGCCACATCCTGCCAGTTCTTAGCCGCGGCTCGGATCATCGTCGGGCCGCCGATATCGATATTCTCGATCAGCTCTTCGAGGGAAGCGTCCTTCTTCGCGGCAATTTTTTCGAATTCATAGAGGCTGACAGCCACCAGGTCGATACGTGGGATGCCGTGCTCGGCGATGGCTCGCATGTGCTCGGGCTTGGAGCGGACAGCCAGAATACCGGCGGCAATGCGCGGGTGAATCGTCTTCACCCGGCCATCCAACATCTCGGGAAATTGGGTGACTTCGGCGACCTCGCGCAGGGGGGTTATGCCCCCTTCCTTCAGCACACGAAAGGTCCCACCGGTGGAGAGAATCTCGACGCCCAAAGCGGTCAGCGCCCGGGCAAATTCGACGATCCCCGTCTTATCGGTGACACTAAGGAGAGCACGCTCTATACGGGGCATGAGCTTCCATTATGGTGTAACCTGAAACGTCTATGCGACTGGTGACATTTCAACAGCCGGGGTCCGTTCCGGAGGCCGGCATTGTGGAAAACGGCAGGGTCCAGGGTCTGGGTGTGGACATGCTCGCGGTATGCGCCGCGGGGCGCGTGCCGGACGCGCGCGGGCCATCCTTTGATCTGGCTGCGGTAAAGCTGATGGCGCCCGTGCCGCGGCCGCCCAAACTCATCTGCGTGGGACTGAATTACCGCGATCACGCCGCGGAATCGAGGTCTGAAATCCCCAAAGTCCCGACGATCTTCAGCAAGTTTTCGAACGTAGTGATCGGCCCGGGCGATCCGATCGTGCTGCCCAAGGCCTCGCGCAAGCCGGATTACGAAGCGGAATTCGCTTTCGTGATTGGCCGCGGCGGCCGCCATATTCCGGCTGCGCAAGCGCTGGATCACGTGCTGGGATACACCATCGTCAACGACGTCAGCGCACGCGATTTCCAGACCGCCACCACACAGTGGCTGATGGGCAAGACATTCGACACGTTCGCGCCCATGGGACCCTGGATCGTGACCAAGGATGAGATTCCAGACCCGCATGCGCTGGATATTTCACTCGAAATCGGGGGTGAAACGCTGCAGAGCTCCAACACTCGCGAAATGGTGTTCCGCGTTCCGGAACTGATCGAATTCGTCTCCACCGCGGTGACGCTCGAGCCGGGTGACGTATTCATCACCGGCACTCCAGCCGGAGTCGGATTCGGACGGAAACCGCCACGCTGGCTGAAACCCGGCGAAGAAGTGATCGTGCGCATCTCCGGTATCGGCGAGTTGAGGAATCCCACAATCGCTGAGGAGTAATGCAGACGCTGTTCCAGGATATTCGCTACGGCGCGCGAGTGCTATTGCGCTCGCCCGGCATGACCCTGGCGGTGATTCTGGCTCTGGCGCTGGGCATCGGCGCAAACACCGCGATGTTCAGTGTGGTGGATGCGCTGATCCTGCATCCACTGCGCTATCAGAATCCGTCGGAGCTGGTCATAGTCTGGGACACGGATCCGCAAGGGCAGCTTCGCGGATCGTCGTCCGGAAACTTCCTGGACTGGCGCAAGGCCAAGTCTTTTTCCTCTTTCGCCGGCTGGGCGGCCTCCACCTACACGCTGACTGGGCTGGACCGGCCGGTGCAGATTTACGGTGCGCGGGTGACGTCGGAGTTTTTCAAAACTCTTGGGGTGAAACCCGTTCTGGGCAGAACCTTCCTGCAGGGTGAGGATGGCCTGGACGGCACGGCCGGAACCAGCAAGGTAGCCGTGATCGGCTATGACACCTGGCAGAGCACGCTGAATGGCGATCCGAATGTGCTGGGCCGCACCATCCGGCTCAATCAGACTCCCTACGCCATTATCGGCGTGATGGGGCCCGACTTTCAGTTTTTAGCGCGGCGGCATCAAGTGTGGGTTCCAGCGGTGATCGATCCGGCCAATCGCGATTACCGATATCTGACCGTGATCGCGCGGCTGAATACTTCGCGCGGCGCGGCTGCATCGGAGATGACCGCCATGGGGCGGTCGCTGACGGAAGCGTACCCCAAGAACAATACCGGCTGGACCATTCAGGTTCAGGATTTTCAGGATTTCCTGGTCAATGGTCACCTGCGCACCCGACTGCTGGTGCTATTCGGAGCGGTCGGCGCGGTGCTGCTGCTGGCTTGCACTAACGTTGCGAGCCTGCTGCTGGCGCGATCGGCCGCACGAGGTCGGGAGATCGCCGTACGCGTTTCGATGGGCGCTACGCCGGGCCGCGTGGTGCGCCAGTTGCTTACGGAGAGCGTGATGCTGGCGCTGCTGGGAGCCGCGCTAGGGCTCGGGCTCGCGGCGCTGTTGATCGATCTGGCGCCGGGCTTCGTACCGGTCAACGCGATTCCGACCACGGCGCCGATACAACTGAACCTCCTGGTGATGCTCTTCACCGTGGGGATCGCCGTGCTGACCGGCGTCCTCTTCGGACTGGCGCCGGCGCTTTCCCTGGCGCGTTACGACGTGCGGGACACGCTCAATGACGCCAGCCGCGGATCTACCGGCGGTCGGGGCCGCCAACGCTTCCGGCAAGCCATGGTGGTCATCGAGGTGGCGGTGGCTCTGGTGCTGCTCGCGGGCGCGGCGCTGATGACGGAAAGCCTGCGGCGCATGACCGAGATCGACTTGGGTTTCGATCTCCACCAGGTTCTCACGCTGCGCGTGTTTCTCCCGGTAGCACGCTATAACGCAACGCAGGCCTATCAGTTCCAAACACGCGCAACGGAGAAGATCGCGGCCCTGCCGGGTGTCGAGAGCGTGAGTATGGGAACCAACCTGCCCTTGGCGCGGTTGAGCATGTACGCGCCCTTCGATCTGGAAACGGCGCCTCCGCGGGGACCCGCCGAGCGCCCCGACGTCGGCTATGCGAGCATCAGTCCCGGGTATCTGCACACACTCGGAATCGCACTCAAGCGTGGGCGCGATTTTACGGATCACGATAACGCCAGCGCTCCCCCGGTCGCGTTGATCAACCAGGCTTTCGCCGCGCTGCATTTCCCCAATCAGGATCCCGTGGGCCACCGCATTCTGATCAACCCGCCGGTTCTAGGACAAAACGGATTCGCGGATACGATTCGAGCGGAAATCGTGGGAGTGACGGGCGACGTCAAGCTGGCCGATCTGAGCGCGCCGCCGGAGCCGATTCTATACGTACCGCTGGCGCAGGGCATTTGGTCAACCGTGACGTATCTGAGCGTGCGGGCGCACGGCAACGCCACCAGCCTGGCCCCGGCTATTCGCAGCGAGATGGCCAGTCTCGACACGGAGCAGCCGGTCGAACAAATTGGAAGCCTGGAACAGGCTTTCTCGGATCAGTTCGCGGAGCCGCGCTTCCAATCGAGATTGATGGGAGCGTTCGCGGCGCTCGCCCTGATGCTGGCAATAGTGGGAATCTACGGCGTCAATGCGTATGCGGTCACGCAGAGAAGGCGGGAGCTGGGGGTCCGGATCGCTCTGGGCGCCCAACCCAGCGATGTGCTGCGTGAGACGTTAGGCGAGGGGTTGAAACTGTCCGCCGTGGGGATCGCCGTAGGCCTGGCGGGCGCCTGGTCGCTGAGCTCGCTATTCCGCAGCGTGCTGGTGGGTGCGGCTGGAGTCAGCCCCGCGACACTGATGGGCGCGGCGGGCTTGCTGGCGGCCGTGGCGCTCATTGCGTGCTATATACCGGCGCGGCGGGCCACCCGAATCGATCCCTCTTCGGCACTCCGGCAGGAATAGACGCAGTGGTAAACTGAATAAAGTCTGTTTTGGGACGTCGTCTAACGGTAAGACTGCAGCCTCTGGAGCTGTGTATCGGGGTTCGAATCCCTGCGTCCCAGCCATATCAATATCCCCCAAGGGGACGAATTGACGCGGTACGCGTCTCATTAGAAGCATGCCCATCAAATCACTGGTTGCGCTCTCTTTGATCCTGACACCTGGGATCGTACTGGGTCAGCTACAGACTCCCGCGGAGCAAGCGGAGGTGGCGGTGCGCGCGCGCGTCACTGAGTTCCTGCAGTATCACGTCGATGGGAATTTCCGCAAAGCCTACGAGATGGTCGCCGAAGACACCAAGGACGAATACTTCGGCTCCGGCAAAGCCAAGCTGACCAGCTTCAGCATCAACGACGTCAAGCTCACGGACAATTTGGACAAAGCCACGGTGAACGCGTCGATATCGAAGATGGTCATGATCGTCGGTGAGGAAATCCCCATGACTACGCTTTCGACGACCACGTGGAAGATCGAAAACGGCAAGTGGGTCTGGTACAACGACGTTAAGCCGGGCACGCTGATGGATCCAGGGCGGACGTCACTGCCCTCCATCGCGCCAGGCAACAATACCGCCAATGGAGGCTTGCCCGACGCGAACGCCATCGCGGCGGCGGCTCAAAACATCCTGCAACAAGTGGGCGTGGACAAGCGACAAGTCACGCTAGCGGCAAACAAAGTATCCGAGGACAAGGTTGTTTTTCACAACGGTATGCCCGGCTCAGTGCACCTGGAGTTGAGCGGCTCCGACGTTCCGGGCTTTAGCGCGAAGCTGGAACAAGCCAACGCTAGAGCGGGTGGAGACGTCCCCATAGTGTTTCGCTACGAGCCGGGGGATACAGCCTCGCGCAGAGATCCAATCACCGTGCAACTAGTGGTGCAGCCGCTGAACCAGGCTTTTGAGATCCAAGTGAATTTCGCCGCCGCAGGGCCCGTCCCGCAAAAATAAGCAACGAAAAAGTTGGTCACCGAGTTGCTTTTACTTAGGCGGAGGCAACACGGCACATGGTCACTTCCATCACGGATTCGCGCTCGGCCAGCATTTTTGCGGATCTCTCCCCCCAGCAAGCAACTCCTTCAGGATCAACGGATTCCTTCACCGCGCAACTGACTTCGGCGCTGGAAGGAGACTTGGCGCGTGGGGGCGACAAGTCGATCATACAGAGCGATGTTCAGCCTGCGCCAAGTCAGGATTCCGGCGTTCGTCAGTTTCTTGCCACTGCGAAGGACCCCGATAGCGCGGCCGGGCAGACCACTACGCCTCCCGAGTCCGCTGCGCCGGCCGCAGCCTCCGCTGCCTCCACCGACGGATCGTCGGCGACATTCCTGGGATTCGTTTCCATTCCAGCAGGCGCTCCCCCTGCGTCGACAACGGGCACCAGCCCGACCGGTACGACGGGCAGCGCGTCCGCGGGTACTACGCCGCCCCCCGCCACCACGATGACCGAGGTGGATGCCTATTGGGCCGCGCAGCCGCCTGCGGTTCAACAACTGCGTAATATCCCGGACCTGGCCGGTCGAAGCGCCATGGCGCAACAACTTGCGGATCAGGGTTACACCATCGACAAAGCCATTATGGTTTGGGGCTGGGATCCCATGAAGACGATGCAGACGCGCCAGATGTACGGCTACACTTGGGCGCCCAGCTGGAACCAGGGAAACGTGTCGACCCCCGGAATCACAATTGCCGGTCAGACGGCCTACGACCCGAACCATGCGCCTCCCGGCTCGATCGCGGTGAATACAGATTTTGCCAAGGGACCCGGGGTCACCAATCCCTGGGTTTGATCACAGCGCAGATAACTGTCTAAGCATTCACCGGTGAAGCGCTTGCCGCTTCATCTCTAATCCGGATAGGAGGGCCTGGGATCAGCCTGATGACATCAGGAGATTGTCCATGGCCAATAATTTAGTAAGCCCTCCGGTGATTCCGGCCCAGCCGAATGCAGAGTTTTATAACATCCAGGATCTAGTGCTGTTCAAAGCGTATTCACGCGACAGCTACCGGGCCGCGTTCGGAGTAGAGGCTGCGGCGTATGATCCAAGCCGTGTGCTGAAGAGCTGGTTCGATTCCACGGTGGACATCTCCGATACAAACAACGTGGCCGTGTATCGCGTCGTGGTGCAAGACCAAAGCGGCAACGGGATCCTGCGACAGATGGTCCTGCCAGCGCAAGAGGCAGCCACTGTTAATCTGCCGGGAGCGATTCAGTATCCTCCCTATGTCGTACCGCCCACGCTCGCGACGCGCGGCGGGTCCACGTTGAATGCGATTTATCTGAGCCTGGAGAGCGACGCGCAGGCCCTGATGACGCAACTGGGAGGCAGTGGTCTGCAGCAGGAGGAGCTGCCGTCGTATCCGGCGAGTTATCCCAGTGACGAGCCGCGCCGGCAGTGGTATTTTCTGGCGCAGGGCCAGCCGGTGAACGTCGGCGCGCTTTTATTCACGCGCAACGCGCAGGGAGTGGGCACTCCTGGGCATTGGGACGTGTCCTCGCCTCAACCCGTGTGGGTTCCCGATCCTCCGGCTCCCACGGGGGAGAACGACACGCGCCCTCCGCGGGCCATGCCGGTTCGCGATCTCTTGCCGAACGAGCAACTGTACACGGGCATGATGGGAATCCTGGGAGTGGTGCGGACGGATCTCCAGAAAGCCGCGGATGAAGCAAGCGGTGTGTTCACACCGGACGACCGCGCGATGTTGCGTATGATCTATCTGGCGGTCGGCAAGTTGTCGAGTTGAAACAGGGCGGGTCCCGAAGACCTGCCTCAAGCTTACCTATTGGTACTGCGGTGTGAAGGACCAGACCCAGGAGTTATTGGCGGTCAGGATATCCACACCCGACGGAGCCGTGAAGCGAGCTCCCTTGCCGCTGGACGTTACCGAAAACGATCCCCGGGTAATTATGCTGACGGTGCCGGCACCCGTCACCTGGCTTGCCGGGAGCTGTGTCAGGATGCTGGCCGGCACTGTGAATTGACCGGCCGAGACGTTTTGGGTGCAGACAAATGCGGTTATGGCTACGCCATTGATATTGATGGAGCTGGCGCTAGTGCCTGAAATAACCACGACGCCGGATTGTTCGCCGCCAGTCCAGTTCACCGTAATTCCGCCGCTGCGGTTGATCAATTTGAAACTATCCGGGTTGGTCACAACCAGATCGGCCACCGTGTCCAGGCCCCCGTTAAAGACTCCAACGTCGGCGCCGCCGGGACCGCTGAGCGTGTAATGCCCTGCGGCTAGGTAGGTGTTCGGCACGCCGGTCGCGTTGTAGGTGAATCCAATACCTTGAGTGTTCTGCCGCAAGGCGAGTTGCGTGCCATTGGGCCCGTTGGAAGTCAGCTGCGCCCCCGCATCCAGACCTACTGTCGTTAAATTAGGAAACGGATTCGTGAGCGAGGACAGAGTGTAAACGGTGCAGCTTCCTGCGGCGGGGGACAACACCGGAAAACCGGCCGGCAATTGGTTGTTCAGTACCTTGGAAAGATCCGCGCCGCTAGTCTTGATGAACTGGCCGGAAAATGAATCTGTTTTCGTGCTGGATGTCGTGGGAGACCCACCAGCGAGATTGTCGGTGGTAGTGAAGGCGGTGCTCCTGGTGAGGCTGACCTGGCCCGAGGTGTAATTACCCCGCGCGATCCAACTGTTGATCTCGGCTTGAGTCGGAGTTGTGGCGCCGGCTGTCCCTGTGCCGCCTGAGCCTGTACCGCCGGTACCCGTGCCGGTGCCGCCTGAGCCTGTACCGCCTGTACCTGTGCCGGTGCCGGTGCCGGTGCCGCCTGTGCCTGTGCCGGTGCCACCTGTACCTGTGCCACCTGTACCTGTGCCTGTGCTGCCTCCACCTGCATCGCCCACAGCCGGCACCAACACTGTATTGCTGACTCCCAGGAAGGTGTTGCCGTCAGCGCTCGTTTCAATCACGATCAGACTTTGGTCGGGTCCAGTGGCGGAATCCGCCGGGATTTGGAATTCGACCAGGTACGCGCCGACCCATCCGAACATGTAGCGCGCGGAGAGGGCCGGTATGCCACGGCCGCTCAAGAACACGGCGGTCGGCAGAATTACGTTTTGGTTTCCGGTGCCGGCCGAATTCGTGACCAGCGTCGGAGTCGTCTGGCCAAGGCCGGTGGTCACCACGTAGACCTTCTCACCCAGATGCGCCGGGTTTGTGGCCGTCACATAAGTGCCGTCAACTTCACGAATCACCGCGCCGTACAGTTTGTTATTGGGCCCGGTGTAAGTAAAGATTCCGGGCTGCACCTGCAATACTGGGACGTTCGTGATCGTGATGCTGCCGCCGTTCACCGTCACCACGACGGTAGCAGTGCTGCCGGTGAGCTCGCAGGGAGCCTGGAAGTTGGCACGCTGGCCGAACTGGTCGTTGGCGACCGCTTGAATCGGGACCAGAGCGCCGTTCACGGTAATAGAAAGGCCGGCCACGCTGTAGGGGTAAGCCCCGAAGAAGCTGACCGGAGCGACGACGCCAGTGACGCTCGGAGCGACGCCGGCTCCAGTTACCGTGACGAACCCGCAAGGAGTCATCCCAGGGGCGCCAGTGGCGGCGTTGGTGAAGCTGGCGCTGGTGAGTTTGGGCGCGGCAGGACGAGACGTCAGAGTCGCGGTCGTACTGGCGCTACCGGCCGAAGCAGTGACCACGATGCTCCCGGCAGTGCTGCCTGCTGTGACAATAACCTGCACCTGTCCCTGCGCGTTCGTCGTCGCGCTGCCCGTATTAAGCGACGCGCCACCCGACACGGAGAAGTTGACCTGAGTCCCCGATACCGGGTTATTGCTGGCATCGCGGACCACAAAGGTTAAGGGTTGGAATTGCTCTCCGACGGCCACGCTTGGCGGAAGCGGCTGGACTACGGAGATCCCGGAAATGGAGATTTGATTCGTGATCTTGAAGACGATGGGGGTCAAGCCTGAACCCGAGAGCTGAACCTGGACAACGCCAGCGGTGGAGCCGAGTACAACGCGCGCCGACACGCTACCGCCCGAGTCGGAAGAGGTTTGCGCGGAGACAAAACTCGCCGGAGCCGAACCTTGGATAAAGCCCCAGGCCAGACCGCCGGTACCTATCGCCTGACCGCAACCATCGCTCACGCGGGCCGTAAGCGTAAAAGCGTTTCCCGGGCCGCCGGTTTGGCTGAGCGGGGAAAGCGGAGTGAGCGCCGATGCACTTCCTTGCGTGATCGAAAGAGTCAAAGCGTAGACCATGATCGGGGATTCGCCTGCTACGACGAATACGCCGACATCCTGTGTACCGAGCTGGCAGGCAGCCGGCAGCATCTGCAAATCGCAATGAGAGATTCCAGAAGCATCTCCGCGAGAAAGACCCTGGCAGACGGCGATCTGGGAATTAAGAGTGGGATTAACCGCGTTATCGACGAGTCTCAGGCCAATGTTGGGAATAAGCACCGAGGGTGGCTTTTCCGTAAACGTTTGGATGGTGATCGCCGAGGGTAGAAACCCTCCCTGTGGAATCGAGATCCGGCGAGTCACAGGGGTAAGGAGACTCGATCCAGGCTGTAAGTCATTGGGCCCGGCACCCTGGGTAGTTTCGAAGAACTCCACAGTGCCATAGGTCGAAGTTGCTGAAACCTTGCTGAGCTGGATGGAAGCATTTTGGGGGATGTTAGCGGATGAATAGTCCGCTCTCGCCAAACCGTCCTGATCGGTGAGGCCCCCATTCCGGGCCGTGGTCGTACCTATTCCCGCGGTGAGCGCGAACGTGACCGGAACACCCACCAAAGGATTTCCACTCCCGTCTACGACCTTTACCGTCAAAGGCAACCGCGACAATGAGCTTTGTGGGAGCAGCTGCCCATCGCCTGCGTAGATGGACATCTGAGGCGTGCCGTTTCCGCCGGTATTTCCTCCGGAGTTGGACGCATTCACGTTCAAGGTGAAACTGCCGGTGAGGTTTCCGGAGGCTAATGTGACGCTATAAATGCCGGGTGTCACAGGCGCCGTGACTGTAGTTTGGGCCCAGCCTCCGGCGGTCGTAACCAGCGTGGGATTGGTAATCGCAATCCCTGACGCGGGATCGGCCGAGAAGGTCGCGGTAGCACCCATCACGGGACGACCCACCGGATCGAGTACTTGTCCGATGAGAATGGCTGTAGCACTGGGAGTGAGGGTCTGGCTCGAGTTAATCAACGAGAGATTGGCTGCGCCGGATTGTGCTGGGATCGAGAGGAACGACAAGATTTGTCCATTGATCGGATCCAAAATAGTCTGCTGATCGACGCCGTTGGTGGCCAGGTTTATACGGTCGAAGTTGTGATTGGCGAATAGCAAATAGAGAAATCGCGAGGAAGGGTTTTCATTGGACACTGTCGCGGCGGCTACGGTGCTCGTTGGCAATTGGCCGATTGCAGTAGGCGTCATGGCGAAGGGCGCGGGTGTTATGTCGTACAGAATGTTGGTCACCGAGGACAGGCCGAATACGCGGTTATTGCCGGCCACCAGAATCTGGTCCACCGTCGGCGGGGCACTGTTATCTGTCGGTAACGGCAGCGTCGTGATGGCATGAGCCTGAACAGACAGCTTAAAGATGGCTGAGCAGGTTCCGCATGCCGTCTGGTTCACGAAATAGGCGGTAGTTCCGTCGGGAGTGAATTGGATTGGCCCGGCGAGTCCTGGAATCGTCATCTGCCCCTGTGGAGTGACCGTCAAAGTCACCGGGTCGATCTCGAACAGCTTGTTCGCACCAGTGGTAACGTACAGCAGATTGCCAGGCGAAAGAACCAAGGAGGTGGCTCCGGAGATCAGCGTCAGTTGTGTGGCACTCACCTGCGGGCCGCCGGTGGCGCTTAGATTCACGGCCGTGATGGTGCTGCCGGTGCCCGAGGTGGAGAGAATCCACGCCGTTGTGCCGTCATGACTAACTGCCACGGCCACGGGGGTGTTACCGGGAGGGATGCCGGTGTCAGGGTCCACCGTGAGGGCATCTGTTGCCGTGGTGACGGTATAGAGGTGATTGCCAACCACGAAAAGGTACCTGCCGTCCGGTGTGATTACCACGTCGCTGACAGCCCCGGAGATCGCGCTAAGGGGCGTGGGATTGCTAAGCGTGCGGTCGCTAGTCGTGACTTTCGCTTCAAACACGCCCTTGGGCGTCGCAAAGTAAAACTTCGACGCATCTGGTGTCGCGACCACTTTGGTCGCGCCCCCGTAACTTGCATTATTTCCGGGGCCGAGTTTCCTGCTGAAATCGTTATCGCCGACGCCCGCAACCTGCGGGGCCTGTCCGCTCTGTGCCAGACCGGGCAATTGAAAGACATAGCTCGTCTGTGCAAATGCAGCCACCGCGATGGCCAGATACAAGCAGACGACCGGAACAATACGTGGTTTCACCATGGACAAACCTCTATGGAAGTATCGGAGGGACGCGGGCGGGAACACAGATGAGTATATCATTCCAAGTTAGTAAAGCAAAAAACAAATTATGGGCTGAATGTTCTGGACCTGGACTCTGCGCACAACAAAAAAGGGAGGAGCCGAAGCTCCTCCCTTTCTGTTCGTACAAAACGTACTTCTTAGTGGCCGTCGTTCTCGCCCGTGGACGAGGTGCGCGGCAGCCCCGGAGTATCCAACACGATGGCTAGGTAGCCCATCGCCAGGTTATCCGCCTGGAATCCAGCGCCCTGCTTGCTGATGAAGGCAAAGCCGTGGCAGTACTGGAAGCGGGCTTGCGCAATGATGTAGCCGGTGAAGCCCGTGGCAGGCAGAAGAACCGAGCCTGCAGGGGTTTGACCGTTGATCGCTCCACCATTGAACAGTGTGTAGGTGAGCACTCCGCCGGCAGGAACGTTAGTGAGCGTTCCGGTACAGCTACCCGGCGTGGTGACGTTGGTACACTGCGTGTTCGTCTGACCAAGGAAGTTCGGCTCGGCAGGCGGCGTCGCATTGCGGTTGTAGAACCACAACTGGACGGGACCGGACTGCGCGGAACCCTTGAACCCGAACACCGACGGAGCGGTATTGCCGGGATCAAGCGAAGTGTTCGCGATTGCGATTCCAGTGTCGAAGCTGCCACCGGCGGTCGCCGCATTGGTTACATACGGGAACAGCAGGTTGCAAGAGCACTGCGAGATCGCAAAGAAGTTGGTCGGAGGCGCCAACCGAAGGAACCGAGGAATAGACAAGGTATTCGGGATAGCGACTGTGTTTTCCGTACCGGCAGCGAAGGCCGTACGCCTTACGTTGTCGAGCGGATCGTAGAACGGAGCGAAGCTGCCCTGGATCTGCGAGATCACATTCGGAGCAGGCAGGTTGGACGGCAGGTTGGGAAGGCCCGCGACCGCCATCGTAATTGCAAGCTTCTCCAAAGCGTTGGGGTTGGCGAAGAACACTTCGTAAACCGCGAAGCCGGGGGCTGCGATTCCGCCCACAGTTCCCGCTACGGTAGTGCTCGTTCCGCAAGCGGCGGGGGTTCCGCCGAAGCCGGTGGACGTGGTGCCAGTGATCAGCACCGCGACGCCAGTTGTGCCGCCACCGATCACGTTCACAAGATTCGCGCAGTTGGGTACCGATACGCTGGACCCCGCCGGAATCTTCGAGAAGTTGATCGCGAGCCGCGTACCCTGGGTAGCAATTCCGGCTAAGATAATGCCGGTATCTGTGCCGCCCGAGTTCGAGAATGGAACACCACTGCCAGCCTGACCCGTGAGAGGCGCCAGCGGATTGTCACCAGCGGTTGCCGCGAAGCTGTTGACATAGCCGCTTTCCGTTTCGTACACGGCGCCGGCGACGTTCTGGTTGATGGTGACGCCCTGAGTGGTAACGACGTTTCCGCCCGGGGGTGCGAAGTTGTAAGACGGCTTCGCCGCTCCGTTATTCAGCGTCTGCGTGAGGCTCTGAGGCTTAAACGCTTCGTTGAACCCTTCCTGGAACGTATAGACCAGGTTCTGGGTCTGGGCAGCCAAGGAAGTGCACTGGATGAAGTCCAGCTTGGCGGCGTTGAGCGCGGGACCGATCAAGCCGAGCTGCACGGTAGCGATCGGGTGGGAAAGGCTGTCCACCGGAAGACCGGTAACCGGGTTGACGATGATGCTGGCGTTGACCTGTTGGGTCACGTTGGCCACAACCACCGACTTCGCGGTCGCATCGCCACGAATGTTGGTGATGCGGATGATGCGGTGACACAGGGAACCCGGCACGGCGATGGACGCCGCGCAAATCGTTCCCGGAGGATCGATCGGGATACCAGCGAATACCACCTGGTTGAACTGACCAGTGATCAGCCGGAAAGACCGACCCTGGAACACGTTGGGATGTCCCGTCGTGCCATTGTACGTGCCCGCCGCGCCGAGGGAGCCGCCGCCCGCGATGCTGCAAACACCCGCACCCGCCTGAGTGTTGTCGGGCGCTTCCGTGCGGCCGCAATTCAGGATGGGCCGCGTCGGATTGGACGGGGAATTCGGTTCATCGATGATCAACAAAGACTCGAGAAACTCGACTTGGTTGATGACCTTGGTGGTTTGGCTGGTGACGTTGACATCGAGGTTAACCGTGATGCCGACGGGCGGTACAGTTTGATTGGGAGGGGTCGGAGTTCCACCCGTGCAGTCAAGCTGGATGTCGCCCAACAGTTCGGCGTAACCTTCCGCCCGAACCAAGGTCGATGAGCTAGTACTACTGTTGCATAGAAAAGCCTGTGCGCTAGCCGATCCCGTGAACCCCGCGAGCAGGGCCACTAGGGCAAGCGCATAAAGACATTTGCGAAAATCTGCCATTTCCTTCTCCTTGTGAGATCTGAATTTTGAATTGATGGAAGTTCTCTTTTTCAACCTGAGCCTCAATCCTGTTGTCCCGTATGCGAGACTCGAGCCTCTCGATAACCTGTCGGCCGCTCCGTGCTCGTCACTCTTTCAAAGCTCATTTTGTTTCGACTTCTCTTGTTTACTGCTTTGTGCTCGCGGATCCACGGTCAATGAATGCCGCCAAAAAAACTGCAAAAGCTGTTACACCCTGGACGCAGTCAGAATATAGATACCACCCTCCGGCGGTTCAAGTCAAGCAAAAAGTGATACTTGCGCTTCCTGCCCGAGGCTTGAAACCCGTCTGAGACTGTCTCAATTGATAACACTCGACGGGTTCAGAAACAAACTTTAGCATCGAAAACGGGCTGGACGCGACCGAATGGAGAAAAAGTGGGCGCGAATGGTACCGTACTAGGCAGCTAGCCAGCCGCGTATCCGCCGCTAGTTTATGTACTTGCGCAGTTTGCGGACGCTCGCCTTGAGCTCCTGGCTGGCTTCCAAAAGATCGTTAGCGTCGTAGATGACGTGGGGGGTCATGAAGATGATTAACTCGGTTCGATCATGGCTGTAGGTTTTATTTCCGAAGAAACCCCCGACATAAGGAAGGCGATTCAATCCGGGAATACCGGACGAACCGCTATTCGTGTTTTCCGATATCAGACCTCCGATGGCAACGGTGTCCCCATCCTGCACCGTGATCTGGGTTTGCACCACCTGTTGATTGAACGAGGGCGTGGGGATATTGGAGGTAGTGGTGCTCGTCGGGTTGCTGACCTCCTGATCGATGATGAGCGTAACCACACCGCTGGGATTGACGCGCGCATTCACCTGCAGCGTCACACCGGTATCGTGCGAGGAAATCCCCTGGGTTTGCGTATTGGTCCCGCCGCCCGGCGTGATGACGGTACCGGTGAGTACCGGAACCTGCGCGCCGACGTTAATCGAAGCCGGAATACTGTCGGTGGCAATCAGACTGGGCTCGGAGATGACGCGGGCATTCGCGGCATTGTCCGTCAGGCTTAAGAAGGCCAGCAGTTCTTTAGCTTGACCCACGACCATTCCGGCTGAAAGCTGCGTAGCGGCATTCATCAGGCTCGCCGTAGGAGAGCGATTCTGCCCGCTGACTTTTTGATAGAGGTAATTCACACCCATCGAAAAACTGCCGCTCAGCACCACCGAATAGATTTTGGCTTCCAGCAGAATCTGGCGCGGCATCACATCCAAT
>Ga0105248_10003837_pt1 | contig 16657 bp, 14 predicted proteins | sample KBSS34metaG_FD_81524 | JGI IMG/M metagenome (GOLD analysis project Ga0105248, IMG submission 81524) | Switchgrass rhizosphere microbial communities from Kellogg Biological Station, Michigan, USA - KBS S3-4 metaG | ecosystem: Host-associated > Plants > Roots > Rhizosphere > Soil | place... | reverse complement strand
GGCATCAACGAGCGCTACCTGGTTCCGGCCACCCTCTCGCTGGCTTTTCTCATCGTTTACCTCATTGCGAAAGTCGAACAACTGATAAGTCCGGATTCCTTGCGCCTTGGAATTTCAGTATTGTTGCTGTTCGGTACGCTGGGCTCGTTGAGCCTTCAAGCATCGACTGCCTGGACTGATGCGAAGAGGTACGCCGAAGAGAGCCCTCCTCTTCACCGCGCGCTTGAAGAACTCAACGCGTCAACGCAGAACCGTGATGTCGTTGTTCTGATAGCGGACCCGGCACGAGACTATGAGGCAAGTATTGCGATTCGAGAATATTTGCGGGTTCTCTTCAATCGTACGAATGTTTTCGTTTATCCGCTTTGGGCGAATCCGGCAGATAGCTACTCCGCATTCGAAAAGGAATTAGGCAAGTCATATGAGAAAGACCTTGATGGCGTGCATTTCGACAGGCTCGCCGACAAATCCCAGGTGAGAGCAATATTCACCTGTACTCTTGCGTCCACGGATGACGCGTTCCGTCGGAACACCCCTGACTGGTTCCATCCTGCCGAATTCAAACGCACAGAATTCGGCGCGTTCGTGGTGTATAGCTCACATTGAGCAACGACGCAGGAGTTCTCCTCAACAGCAATCGTCGGCAAACAAAAAACTCATCTCGGTGTAAGAACCTCATAGCCAAGCGAGCGCGCCGCCGCTGCCTGCTTATTGTCATTGGTCATAAGACGGCGGGATCCCAATTCGTCCATTGCGGCGAGATGCAACCGGTCCAGCGACCGGCAGTGCAGTTTAGCGGAAATGTGTTGTTCTATAGCCCGGCGAAAGATGGTGCTCGTTAGTTCGTGGAATTCGAATGGGGAAGTTCCGCGAAACAAGGCCAGCTTGCGACGGTACGCATCGTAACGCCTTTTGTTGATCGCGCCCGACAGCCACCGTGCACGAAACTGAACTTCAGTCTCCAGTTCTGTAAGTGATGAGATGATGACCTGCTGTTCGCCCGAGACCGCCTGGCGTACAGCACCACTCTCAGGCTCTTCCCAGAAAATTTTCAAAAGACAACTGCTGTCGAGATAGGTCATGAGGCTTAGCGCTCATCCCGCTCCCTAAGCAGTCCTTCTTCTACCCAGCGGGTAATCTTGCCGCCGCTCATCTTCCGCTGCCACTTGGCGTGCTTTGCCGGATCAAACGTCGCGCGTTTCCTGGGTTCCACATAGCGCACAAGCTTCGCAACAGGCTTTGAATCGCGCGTAATGAGAATTTCATGCTCTTTCTGGAGAGCCTTCTCCGTTTCCGGCCAGCGCTGACGCAGGTCGCGAACAGTTACAGTCTTCATGACCTTGAGATTAACATGTTTCACATTCCACCAGAAAGCATTGACAACACCTCAGTTACTGCTGCCACCCGCCACCTAACGCCCTGTAGAGTTGCACGAGCGTCACCAGTTCATCTCTGCGGCTTTGAGCAAGCCCTAATTCCGCATCAAACAAATCGCGGTCAGCGTCCAGCGCATTCAAAAGAGTATCGACTCCGCCGCGGTACCGCATGTAGGACAGCCGTGAGCGATCCTGCAGGGTTGACACCAGTTCTTCTTGCTTGGTCTGCACCTCCTTCACCTTCTGATGTTGGATAAGCGAGTCCGAGACTTCGCGGAAGGCAGTTTGAATCGAGCGTTCGTATTCGACCAGCGCGAGTTGCTCCTGAGCTGAGGCAAGATCCACGTTCGAACGGGTGCGGCCGCCGGTAAAGATCGGCTGGGTAACTTGCGGAACAAACTGCCAGACGCCCGCGGGACCGGTAAAAAGACGGGTCAGCTCGTCGCTTTGCGTTCCGAGGAAGCTGGTCAGGCTAATCTTCGGATAGTACGCGGCCTTGGCAACCCCGATCATGGCGTTAGCGGATATGAGTTGCTGTTCCGCAGTACGAATGTCCGGACGGCGTTCGAGCAGGTCAGACGGCAAACCCGGAGGAACAGAGACGGGCTGTTCCTGCTCCATCAGCGAACGACCGCGACGGATCGGCCCAGGGTTTTGGCCGAGCAAAAAACTGATCCGGTTTTCGGTCTGCTCGATCTGCTGTTCGATGCCGGGAATAGTCCGCTCGGCAAAATGAACGAGCTGCTCACCCTGACGAACTTCCAGCTGGGTCGCGACACCTCCGAGTTGGCGATTCTGAATCAACTTTAGCGAAGCTTGCCGTGTAGCAAGTGTTCGCTGCGCGATCTCGAGTTCGGAATCAAGTTCCAAGAGGTTGAAGTACGCGCCGGCAACATCGCTAATAAGCGTGGTCACGACCGCTTTACGGTTTTCGTCGGTAGCAAGAAGGTTCGCTTGAGATGCTTCGGTCGCGCGGCGGAGCCGGCCCCAGATGTCCGCCTCGTAAGAGACGAGATTCAGCGCAAGACTTCCGAAGGTACGACGTTGATCGAAGCCACTGGGCACTGGAAACGAGCCATTGCTCGAGGACCGGAGCGTGGTCACATCGGCAGAAACTCCAATCGTCGGCTTTTGGTCGGCCCGGGTGATGCCGAGGTTCGCTCGGGCGATGTCGATGCGGGCCATTGCGGCGCGAAGATCGTGGTTGCGCTCAAGGGCTACGTTGATCAGGTGCTGAAGATCGGGATCTTTGAAAAGCTCGAACCATTTGAGGTCCGCAAGCGACGTGGGGTCGGTAGACAACGGATCAGGGGCACTCCGAAAAACATCTGGCGCGGGGACGATCGGCTTCGTGTAGTTGGGGCCGACGACGCGGCAACTTGCCAGAATCAGGGACAGTAACGCAAGTGTAGTGAGTTTTGGGAATCGGTTCTTCATGGTTCGCTTTTCCGTCATACCGTCGACACCTCGAGGTCGGTCTCGTGATCGATAGAAGCAGATTCAACCGGCGTTTCGATCGCGCGCGTGCGCGCGATAAGCATGTAAATCGAGGGCACGACCAACAGCGTGAAAGCTGTGCCAACAATCATGCCGCTCACGAGCATCACGCCAATGCTGTTCCGGGCCCCGGCACCCGGTCCCGTGGCCAGCACAAGCGGGAAGTGCCCGACAACGGTCGCAGCCGTCGTCATGAGGATCGGTCGCAATCGTGTGCTGGCCGCTTCAATAATGGCGTCGAGCTTTGTACGGCCCTGCTCCTGAAGATGATTTGCAAACTCGACGATCAAAATGCCGTTCTTGGAGACAAGTCCCACGAGTGTGATCAGCCCGACCTGGCTGTAGATATTCAGCGTCGTGAAACCCAGGAACGAAAACATCAAAGCTCCCGAGATTGCCAGCGGCACCGAACCGGCAAGAACGATGAACGGATCGCGGAAACTCTCGAACTGCGCGGCCAGAACGAGATAGATCAAAATCGCAGACAGCAAGAACGTTCCCAGGAACTTGCTGCCCTCCACGCGAAGCTGACGAGACTCGCTGGCATAGTCGATCGTGGCGCCCTGCGGGAGGATCTTCTTCGCTTCGTCTTCCAGATACGTCAACGCCTGGTCGAGCGGGACCTGAGGGGGAAGCACGCCCTGCACGCGCACTGCATTCAGCTGCTGAAACTTTTTGAGCTCACGCGGCTCTGCAGTGGTGCGAAGGGTTGCAAATGTGGATAGCGGAACCAGTTTGTCTGCTGAGCCCGTGACATACATACCGGAAAGCTGATCTGGCGTGAGCCTCTCGCTGCGCTTGATCTGCGGGATGACCTTGTAGCTCCGTCCCTGGATGCTGAAGCGGTTGACATAATTACCGCCGATCAGCGTAGACAGGTCCTGGCCGGCTCGAGTCAGATCGACGCCCTGCGAGCGCAGCTTGTCCTTGTCGAAAACAACTTCGACCTGCGGCTGGTCGTATTTCAGATCCGAATCCGCATAGATGAACATTCCGCTCGCATACGCTTTCTGCACGAGCTGATTGCCGAGATCGGCAAGCTGTTGCGGCTCTCCGGGAGATGCAATCACGAGATCCACCGGGAAATCTCCACCGCCCGGCAACGGCGGCGGAGTCTGCGGGATCACACGAATGCCAGGAATCTGGGACAACGGCCCCATCGACTCCAGAAGTAACTGCTGTGCTGTCTTTGTGCGCTGACTCCACGGCTTCGTTACCATGCCGCCGAATCCCGACGTTGGTCCGGTGAGCTGAAACACGCTCGCCGTTTCAGGCATCGCCTTGTAGACGTCGAGAACCTTTTCGGTAAACAGCATCGTCTGATCGATCGTTGAGTTCGCCGACGCCTGTATGTACGAAAACACAACACCCTGATCCTCAGCCGGTGCGAGCTCGCGCTGCGAGAACATGTAGAACGGAACCATCAGCGCGGCCACGATCAGCCACAACACCACGACCACGGGCCGATACCGAAGGGTGCCGCCAAGCATCCGGGTATAAAGATGCCGCACGCTGTCGAACCGCCGATTGACCCAGCCGGCGAAGCCGCGCTCGTTTTCTCCGGCACGCAGAAGCTTCGAACTCATCATCGGCGAGAGGGTCAATGCCACCACGCCGGAAACGATGACTGCGCCTGCCAGCGTAAATGCAAACTCCCGGAACAGCGCTCCGGTCAAGCCGCCCTGGATTCCAACCGGCGCGTACACAGCCGCCAGCGTGATCGTCATCGCAATGATTGGGCCGACCAATTCCCGTGCGGCCTCGATTGCGGCGCGGTAAGGCGACTTTCCGCCATGGAGGTGGCGTTCGACATTCTCCACAATGACGATGGCGTCATCGACCACCAGACCTACAGAAAGCACAATCGCCAGCAGCGTGAGAAGGTTGATCGTGAAGCCGGCGGCCATCATGAGAAACACGGCGCCGACTAGCGAGATCGGGATTGCGACGATCGGTATGATCACTGCCCGGAACGATCCAAGGAACAGGAAGATGACGACGATCACGATGACGAGAGTTTCAGTCAGTGTTCGCAGCACCTCATTGATCGCGTCCTGAATGTATTCGGTCGAGTCGTACGGAATGCCGACCTTCATGCCGGCTGGCACTTGCGCTTTAATGTCCGGAAGAGCCGCACGTACGGCTTTGATCACGTCAAGGGAGTTCGCCGTCGGCAGCACCCACACACCCATAAATGTCGCGGTCTGGCCATCGAATCGAACTTCCTGCTCGTAGTTTTCCGCGCCCAGAACGACATCGGCGATCTCGCCGAGCCGCACAACCGTTCCACCCTGCTCTTTAACGACGAGTTGGCGAAATTCCTCCGCAGTCCGTAAATCCGTATTGGCGATCAGATTTACAGACACCATGGATCCCTTGGTACGTCCGAGAGCGGAGAGATAATTGTTACGAGCGAGAGCGTCGTGTAATTCGGTCGGCGAGATCCCCAATGCGGCCATCTTGTCGGGACGCAGCCAGATGCGCATGGCAAACGTGCGGTTGCCAAGGATGTCGGCGCGCTGCACGCCGCTGATCGCGCTCAAACGCGGCTGGACGACGCGGGTCAGATAATCCGTAATCTGATTTTGATCGAGATCTGCAGAAGAAAAGCTCAGATAGATCGCGGCGAATTGACTATCGGCTGTTTCGAGCTCGATGATTGGCGCTTCTGCTTCCGGCGGCAGATCGTTGCGGACCTGTGCAACCTTTGCCTGGATCTGAGTCAACGCAGCATTGGTGTCATAGTTCAGGCGAAGGTGCACAGTGATGGTGCTCATGCCCTGCGCGCTCGACGATTCCATGTAATCGATGCCGTCGGCGCTGGCGATGACACGCTCGAGAGGTGTTGTGATGAATCCACGAACAAGGTCGGCGTTTGCACCAACGTAGATCGTCGATACCCGCACGATCGCGATATCGCTGCGCGGATACTGGCGGACACTAAGCGCGCGAATCGATTGCAACCCCGCAATCAGGATCACGAGACTGACGACGATCGAGAGAACGGGCCGCTTGACGAAGAGATCGGTAAATCGCATGTCAGTTGTCCTCTGGCTTTGGAGACGGCTTGTTTGAAGGTTGAACCTTATTGTCGACGAGTACCGCCGCGCCATTGCGGAGCTTGAAAACTCCGGATGTCACGACTTCTTCCTTCGTCTTCACCCCGGACAAAACGGCGATCTGATCACCCCGTGACGGCCCGAGTTTGACGAACTGCTGGCGAACCCCACGATAGGTCTCACCCTTCTCGTTTTTAAGTTCGTCGACCACATAGACCGAGTTGCCATACGGCGCATAGCTGATCGCCGAGGCCGGGAGCGTTATTGCGGTAATCCCCGAGCCCAGCAGCACATCGGTCTGGACGAACATGCCGGGACGCAACTTGTGGTTTGGATTTGCGAGCGTCGCCTGAACCTGTATGTTGCGCGTGGCTTCATCAACGACCGCGTTGAGGGCGGTGACGGTGCCGGTGAAGTCGGCTGCGCGGACCTTGCTGCCGATGGCGACCCTGGAGGCCTCCTCTTGAGGGATACCGAAATTTACCCAGATCGGATCGAGAGACTGCAGCAGGACGACGGGTGTACCGGGCGACAGATATTGTCCGAGGTTCACCTGCCGAAGTCCGAGAATTCCCGTGAAGGGCGCGCGGATCGTCTTGCGTTCGATCATCGCTTTGATCTCAGCGACTTTGGCCTCTGTTTCTTTTTGCTCCGCCGCCGCGCGGTCGAATTCAGCGCGGGTAATCGCACCATCGTTAATCAAGCTGTTCATGCGTTCGAAATTCAGGCGGGCAAGATCGCGGGTGGCTTCAACGGCTGCGAGCTGCGCCTGTTCCTGCTTGATATCGAGTTGCACGAGAATGTCGCCTTCATTGACTGAAGCGCCGGATTCAAATGTGATGCGAGAAACAATACCGGGAAGATCTGCGCTGACCGTCACGCCCTGAACTGCAGCAGCAGTGCCGATTGAGCTCAGGGATGCAGGCCAGGAATCATTGCGTGCAATGATGGTAGTCACAGCCTCGGGCGGCTGCTGGTAGGCTGCGGCCTGCGCCATACCTTCCTGAACCTGTTTGAACTTTACGAAGCCCAGAGCGCCGATCGCGGCGGACGCGACGACCAACATAAGAATCATTCGTTTTACCATCGGTGTTTCCTCTCCTCTGCTATTACGTCGAACAACGGAGGCTGAAATCGACATTGCGCCGCGTAGCCTTCGAATCGTTTGGATTTATGCAGGAGAAATGCCAAGTGTTAAGCGATTGAAATCAAACACAGGAAGTGAAGAAGAACGCCGCGATTTCGCGATCAATTCGCGAAATCACGAATCGGTTCGCGAAACTGTTGGAGTGTGTATAGCGAAGTTCGGGACAGCAGAAGTAGAGGACGCTGGATTATTTATCGGAATGCTCTCCCTGCGAACCGCGGCACCGACATTCCTGTTCGATCCACGCAGGGAGATAGCACGGGGGATTCTGGATGATGACTCTCGACCTGACATTACAGAGATACTGCATCGCTTTGCGGTCTACGAAATCCACGTGAAACATTTCCAGCACGATCTGCGGGGCTGCACTCGGATCCAGAGCCGTTTCCAGTTCCGAAACGTATTCTTCCGTGAGTTGGCCCCACAGAGTTACCGTGAGCGTGTTGGACTCAGTTCGGGTTGTCGTAATCTTTAGCACGATCCCGCCGGAATGAAATCTTTCGTATCTTCCTCTTCGACTTCCTCGAAGAGGAGTGGAACAGCCAGGTCATAGAGTGCATCGCCATCGAGAAGCGTCTTATCGTCTTCATCAACTAACGTAAAGGACCGGGTCTGCTCGTCGTACTGAACCTTGATATGAAGCATCGTCGTCGTCCTCCTTTGGAACGCCCGCCGTCCGTTGGTAACGTCCGGCGAGCGCATCTGGAAAGTTAGAAGCGAGCGTAGAAACCAACGGAAGGCTGAGCGAGGTGAGTGAATTTGTCCGTGGTAAGACTATTCAACTGAAAGTCAGGAGCCTTGAACGCGAGTCCGCGATATTCCGCACGGAAACCAAATTTGCTGGTGATATCGAAATTCGCGCCGCCACCGTAGACGAAAGTTCCACGCGTTTGCTGTTCCGCACCGGGGACGACAAACTTATCCGTCGGATTGAACGCCACAACACCGCCGCCGCCGAGAGCATAAGGCCGGAAGTGCGCGATGCCCGTTCGAATATGCCACACCAGCGAACCTGTCGCTTCATGGATATCGCTCTGAATCGATGTCGAACTGTTCAGCGCGTTATAGTTCTGCGTGTTGCGGGAGAACCCGTAGTTCCCTTCCACTCCAAAGTTACGATCGAACTGATAAGAATATCCAGCAAGGAAACCACCCGATTTGGTCGCATCGTACGAAGGGTTTTGGTCCTTGAGACTGTTCGTGAAGAGCCCTATGCCCTGAATCGTGATCTGCGAAGGCTGCTCCACCTGTGCGAATGCGCTTGTCGCGGATGCTGCAACGGCGACGAACAAACCGAACGTAAGAACCTTCTTCGAAACAAACGAACTGTACATTTTCTGTCTCCTTTTCTGACAGCCATGCAAAGTGCAAGGGGGATTCCAAGTGGGATATGCCTGATTTTGTCGAGGGTTAGCGGAAGGCGCGCCGGAATCTCGCGAAATTACTCACGAAATCACGAAGGATTCGCGAAGGGGTAAACCTACTTCTCGGAATGGTCTCTTCGCGAGGATCCGCAACGAAATTCCTGCTCGATCCATCGCAATACATAGGAAGGAACGTTCTCGATGATCACTCGCGACTTCACGCCGCACAGAAATTCCATCGCTTTGCGATCCACGAACGTCACGTTCGACATGTCGAGGGAAATGTGCAGCGCAACGTCGGGTCTCAAGGCCTTTTCCAGCTCCTGAACGTACTCCCCCGTTAGCTGTCCGCAAAGGCAGACCGTGACCGCTTCGCTCTCGGTTTGAATAGTGGTGATCTTCAACACGGGCGCCATCATACAACACTGCGAAACTGATGCTTGTTGATCTTCAACGCGCGAATTCTTGATTCCAGCGTCGAAGGCGGCACACCCAATCGCGCAGCAGCACCCTCGGGTCCGGATATCCTTCCTCGCGTTTCCTTCAACACCGACTCAATTTGCGTTCTTGGGTCGTTGTCCGCCGTAGCCACAGCCGCAAGCTTCGGAGCGCTCCGCAGCGCACCTTTCTCCAGCCGAAACACATCGCTGTCCGCCAGGATCACTCCCCTCTCGATGACGTTCTGCAGTTCACGAATATTCCCGGGCCACGAATAGCCCAGCATCGTGTCGAGCGTTGTCTTGTCGATCTGACGGATCCGCTTGCCCATACGACTGGAAAATCGCGAAACGAAGTAGTCCACGAGAATAGGAATATCATCTGGACGTTCGCGCAGCGAAGGCACATGAATGGGAAAAACGTTGAGCCTGTAGTACAGATCCATTCGGAATCGTCCTTCGGCCACTTCCCCGTTAAGATCCCGGTTTGTCGCGGCAATCACCCGCACATCGGTCTGGATTGTCCGATTTCCGCCGACGCGCTCGAACTCCTTCTCCTGCAGGACCCGCAGCAGCGCGATCTGCATCTCCGGGTTCAACTCCCCAATCTCATCGAGGAAAATCGTTCCGCCGGATGCCGCCTCGAAGCGCCCGATGCGTTGCTGGAGAGCACCGGTGAACGCGCCTTTTTCGTGGCCAAACAGCTCGCTCGCAATCAACTCGGACGGCAACGCCGCGCAGTTGACTTTTACCAGCGCTCGCCCTGACCGGAGCGACCGCTTGTGGATCGCGTGCGCCACAAGTTCCTTTCCGGTTCCTGTCTCGCCCGTGACGAGGATCGTCGTATCGGTTGGCGCAACCCGGTCAATAGCCGCGAGAACCTTTTGCAACGACACCGACGACCCTACGATCTCTTCGAAAATGGATCGCTGAACAATTTCATCCTGAAGCAGCCGGTTCTCGACCTGGAGACTCTCCTTGAGCTCATTGATTTCCTCGTAGGCAAGCGCATTCGACACCGCGATCGAAACCATTTCGGAAACGTCTTGCAGAATCTGGATCTCGTCGTCGGTGTAGTCGCGCTTGTGGAGCGAGAGATAGTACAGGGCGCCGATCAGGACTCCGTGTCGCATCAGCGGAAGTACGATGTAACTCCGGATGCCAAACTTAAGAAAGTCCTCGTCCTTAGGAAATCTTTGCTGAGCTTCGAGGTCGCCTACGATATAGGGCTGCTGCGTCTCTCGAATGACGCCGATAGGAGTATTGCTAATTTTGTTCCGGCTGTCTTTCGGTCTATTCCAGGGTCCGGGAGTATCGATATGCACCGCCTGCAGCTTCGCAACATCTCCATCTTCCACGACAACAACGGCGATGGCGTCGAAATGCACCATAGGCTTCAGCTGTGCCGTCAGGGCCTTCAGGACCTCAGACAGCTCCAGGTGCGCGCCGATCGCCTTCGCCACGCCCAGGATAATGGGGGCACCGGTAACTTCCGCCTGTCTTTCCGATCCAGTCGCGTTCATCTGCACAGGGTAGCAAAAATCGAAGATCTGGGGACAGCCTCCGAATTCGAACGAACGAATCTAACCCGTCCTAAAGATTTGTATCGTTCGAATTCGGAGGCTGTCCCCAGATCTCCAGATCTCGCCTCAGACCGTTTCGCACCGGCGCTTTAGGCCCTGCGCTTCCATGTCCATGTAGTCGCGCGTCAGTTTTGCAGTGAACAAGCCGATAAGAGGAGAGAGCCAGCCGGTTTGATCGATTGTGAGGATCACGACCGAGCCGCTGCCGCTTGACTGAATCTCATGGCCGGCACGAATGAGGAGTCCAGGGCTTCGCGCTTCCCAGGCCAGGTTGCGGTCTTCGACTAAATCCGAAACGTGCCAGACCAGCGACTTCAGCTTTGGCTGAACGATGCGAATTTGGCTTCCAACGCGAAGGACTCCGGCATCCAGACGTTTGATTGAAGTGATTGATCGTGTCCATTCGGGCCAGCGTTCCAGATCCATAAGAACAGACCAAATCACAGAAGATCGCTGTGCGACATCCACACGAACCTTAAACTGCATGTCTCATCGTAAGGCGGAAAATCAGAGCCAGACCACTCGTTTTCCCTCTTTCATCCACTAACGAAATAGGTAGACGAGGGGCCTGGCCCGATTTCTAGCGTTGGCGCGGTTGCAGAAGATTAAGGGTATCGCGGGCTATTTCTCGGCCGCTGGGGTCCTCAAGGGTAAAGAGGTATTTGTGGCCGGACCTAATCCATGGGGCGGCCTGAGTTCCGGACTTGCCCGCAGCGAACAGGCGTTTCGGTGCGTCATCCATTGACACGAAAACCTGAGCACCTTCAGGGCCGCGCCAGGTAATGTTGCGGTCCGCGCCAATGCGCACTTCCACATCACGCCGCGGCGTCACAGGCAGGGACTCATCGTAGCCCCGCTCATACGCGTCCTGATAATCGTTCAAGTCCGCGCCTTTCCAACTTGTCGAACGCGAATTGAACGGCTGGTTCCGTTGGCGATCCAGTCTTCCAGCCTGCAGACCGGCATCGTAAGCCGAAGTATTCCCGGCCTGTGTGCCGTACCCGGGGTGATAATGCCAACCATTACGGCTAAAGCCTGGATCGGAAACACCCGTTCTCAATGGTTGCTCAAGCCGGAATGTAACCAGCGATTCCGACGGCACCTTCACACTTTTACCTCGTGTCAACACCTGCACGCCGGCGCCACCGGCACCGCCGACAGCTCCTCCGATTGCTGCGCCTTTTTTACCACCGGCAATGGCTCCGATGATGGCTCCAATCGCGGCGCCCCCACCAACATGCTCAGCAGTACGGCGGTTCGCGCCGATACCGTCCTTGGATTCTCCGGCTACGGCCGCCGTTTCGGTCTGCACGGCCAGCCGACGCCCATTAATAGTGACGGATTCAAGATCCAGTCCGTAATCGTCGTCGTTCACTTTGCGGACTATCAGTTCCACGTCCGTCCCTTTAGGAAGAGCGACGTTACCGCGGGTGTCGCGCACGTCTTCATCAACGGACCCTGTAAAAACCCTTCCGTCGCTTTTGGTGGTGTTAATTTCTTCGTTTGTCCGCACGGGAATATTCACGCCAGTATCAACGGTACCGCCCGATTGAGCGCGAACCGTTCCGCCTAGAGACGGCAAGCAAAGCATCGACGCCATCAGCAGCGCCAGGAACAATCGGCAAAAATGTGGATTGTTGTGGCTCCTCATGTGTTCTCCTGGCCCGCCCTCCGAAAGCAGAGATCGGGCGGGGCGAATTAGCTGGATTTCTTCCCTGAGAACCAAAAGAGCAAAAACCGTGCCACGACGCTAAGTCGGTGGGAATGAGTGGGCGACGCCCAGAATCTTCCGTCGCATTTGAATCATTAACAGCCAATTGAGACGAAATGAACACTCAACAATGAACGTTTCTGAAGAACAGAGCGAAAAATGTTCAGAGGAGTTCGCGGATTACTGCACGATGTCGGTGGCGAGAATCGGCTCAGGCTCGGCAGAATCAAAGGGTGTGGGAACCGCTCGTCCGATGTAGAAGCCCTGCGCGTAGTCGATTCCGTACTTCTCCAGCAGCGACATCGCCGCTGCAGTCTCGACATACTCCGCTACTGTCTCGAGACCCGCGGCATTTGCGACTTCGCCGATCATTCGGACCATCGTCTGATCGACCTTGCTGCGCGTAAGCTCCCGGATAAAAGAACCATCGATCTTCAGGTAATCCGCAGGAAGGCGTTTCAAATAGCTGAACGAACTGTAGCCGGTGCCGAAATCATCTACAGCAATAAGACAACCCAGGTCGCGCAGCCCTGCGATTTGCCTGTCGGTTTTTGCCGCAAACCGAACCGCCATCTGTTCTGTGATCTCAAAGCAAACCTGATCACCGGCGACGTCGTATTCCCGCAGGAGACTCCGAACACCGGAAGCGAATGTTTCGTCCTCAAAAGAAAATCGCGTTAGATTTACCGAAAGGCGCAGTCTGGACCCGGACCGCGTAAACTCCGCAAGCGCCCGAATCGCGTGTTCGACCACCCAGCGGTCGATCTCCGCCATCAATCCGAATCGGGCGACAGCCGGTAGGAACGCTTGCGGCCCGATAAGCCCTCGACCGGTTTTTAGGCGCAGCAACGCTTCATAGTGGGAGATTGCTTGCGTCTTGATGTGCATCAGGGGCTGATAGTGAAGAACGAACTCATTGTTCTCCAGCGCATGCCGGATAGTGCGTGTCCAGTGAATGTCCTGTGCCATGCGCTCATTTAGCTTGCCAGACACGTTGTAGAACTCGACGCGGTTTCGTCCGTTCGTCTTCGCCATTTGGCAGGCCATGTCTGCCTGCGCGAGCACTTCGTGGGTTCCGAAGCGACCAGACGTGATTGCCGTGACTCCGATACTGCATTGAAGATGGAACACATGCCCCTGCTCGACGTGGCTGATACTTCGCATCTGAGCGAGAACTTTGTCGGCGATCGACCTGGCCTGAGGTCTTGAAACATTTCTGAGAAGGATGACAAATTCATCGCCGCCGAAGCGCGCCACGAAGTCATCGCTGCGAACGGAGTCGCGCAACTGTTGCGCTGCGAGGCGGAGCAACTGATCGCCTGCGGGGTGTCCACACGTGTCGTTGATGTACTTGAACTGATCGAGATCGACAAAGCACACCGCGCTGCGCGTGCCATTCGCAGCGCACGCTTCGATTTCGGCGTCGAGCTCCGAAACCAGCCTGTGCCGGCTATACAGCCCGGTCACGAGATCATGATTCGCAATATGCAGCAGGTGCTGCTCGCGCTTCTGCAAAGTGGAAAGGGTATCCCTGAGCGCGGTCACGATCGCCTGAGTCTCCTTGTGGCGCGTCGCGGGAAACGCCACCTCCATCGTGCCCTGAGCAATCTGCGAGAGCGGCTCCTGCAATTCCGACAACGGCCGAAGTGCGCGTTTCAACAGGATGTGCCCGACAATCCAGGAGGTAAACAGCAATCCGATCAGGGCCACGCTTGCCAGCGCGAGGTTCTTCGAGAATGCCGCGTGGTAAGCGGAAAAGTCGATGTCCACGGCAACGAAACCCAATAGATCGACCTTCGTTGTGGTACTCCTGGCGACATCGAACAACCCATCGTTGGCGAAGGATTCCACCCAGATCGGCCCGGATAACCGAAATCTCCGGTCACGCTCAATGTCTTCCCTCAGCAGATAGGCCGGGCTCACTCCGGCCTTTCCCGAAAGCTCAGCGATCGTGGCTGCGTTCAACGGCGCCGGGGCCACATCATGCCACCCGCCATTGCCGATCGAAGTAAAGACCGAACCGTCGGGCCGATACCACGTTACCTGGCGGATTTCCGGATACTTCTCGACAAATCGTTCCACGTCCAGCGTCGCTGCATCATGGTCAGGACGATAAAATGGCGCGCCGAGCTCGTTGAGTTCGCCTGCCCACTGCTCAGCCCAGTAGTTCAGGTTGTTACGGATCACTGCACGCGAAGTCCAGGTGAGACCGACCAGAGCAATGATCGTGATCACTCCCGTAATCAGGAGCTGAACGGTGAGGATGTCTGTGATCAGACTTCGACGATGGGTCATCGAGTTGTACCGCGAATAACCCACGCTGGTCGCGCAGGCGTTGGCAGGCCGAGGCGCGTGGCAACCTGCACATTGAGCCGGATGCCAACCTCAGAGAGCGGGGTCAGCGCAGGCATGGTACTGGCTTTGCCGGCAAGCATCGTTTCGAGAACGCGACGCAGCGTGCGCGCCGTATCTTCGGGCGTCGCGCTGGCGCTCATCAGGGCGCCCCATTCCAACAACGCATCACTGAAAACGCAGACCCGCACTCCATGCGATACGGCATAACTCAGCAGCTCACGCAACATAGCCGGACTCAAAATGCGATCATCCGGGACAAGCCACAAGCCGTCGATCTGAGGAGCAAGCCGTTTGAACAGGTACAAGGTCTCGCGGTCGGAACTGGATATTTCGTGATGAAGGGTGAGCGAAGCGCTCGCTGCGGCGCGTTCCGCCTGGAGAATCAAATCCGCGTGCGACTGGCTCACAATCAAACCGACTCGGCTAAGCTTGGGGTCAAGTTTCTTCCAGTCCTGCACCTGAAGAGCGAGCGGAGGCAGTGGCGCTACTCCGCGTATGGTCTTGCTGGCGACAAGGAGTTCCTGGTAGTTGAAGACCTGCGCGAAGAGTACCGGCGCGTTAAGTCTGTCACGCGCAATTCGAGCTGCGGGAAGGCCGATGGCAACAACAAAAAGGCCGGGCCGTCCGCGCAGAGAGCTGAGAATCGCGGGCGAGTTGACGTCATCGACGTTGGTCACCGTCAGCCGATAGGACTCAACGGGCAGCAGCTTGCGAAGCTGTGTGGTGACCTCGGCATAGCCGGGAGCGTTGTTGAAGAGGATCGCAACATCGTGGCGTGGGGGCGAGGGGACGTTGGGTGGTGCGGGTATTGCAGGAGCTGGAGCGGTAACTACCGGAGCGGGAGGTGCGGAAGGTGCCGTCCGCCGCGGCGAGCAGCCGGCGAACATCAGAATGATGACCAGAAACCCGGCTACAGCAACCGACTGCGACTTGAAGACGGTCCGGGCGACCAGCAAATCGTCTTTTGACAACCGCATCCGCCACAGGTTCGCCGGGGGACATTTTTGGCGGAAAGCCTTTTTATTTGTGCCGCAGCCCCGGCTACCGCGCCAATCCCACCCACAGCGCTATCGCCGACAGCACGAGGGCCACAACGCCTAGCCCGACTGACGTCAATGTGACGATCCACATTCGCGCCTCTGCCCGCTGGAGAACCCGCACGGCATCCTCCTCGGGAGCCATCCGATCCTTAAAGACCGACTGTTGCATGATCGCGCGAGCCGCAATCACATCTTCCATGGCTCGTTCGAAGTGTCTCTGGGCAATCTTCTTCGCGTAGTCGGGGCCCGGCTCCGTCGCCGCTGCGGCCGCGGCCTTGATCACGGCATTCTTAATATCCCCGCCGGCAGCGACGAACCGCTCCGAGAGTTGTCGAAAATCCACATCGTCAGCCAGCGGTGTCTTGCTCGGATGAATCTGCAATTTCCAGATTGCGATGCGCTCTTCCACGCCCGGCATTTCGAAGAGCACATGAGTCCGAATCCGTCTCTCGAATGCGGGGTCAAAATTCGCGGCGAGATTCGTTGCGAAAATCGCAATGCCGTTGAACGCCTCCAATTCGCGAAGAAGAACATTCACGGTGATGTTCATCTCCCGATCAAATTGAAACAGACTTCCACTGGAGCGGCGAGTTGCGATCGCATCCGCCTCATCGAAAAACAGGACGGCATTCTGGTCTGCAGCGGCGCGAAATGTAGCCGCGATGTTTTTAGGGGTCTCGCCGGCCCACATGGATTCCGCTTCCGCGTAGTCGACAACAAGAAGCTTCATGCCAAGCTCGTGCGCCACAGCCTCTGCGCAAATCGTCTTTCCTGTACCGGGAGGTCCGGCAAAATTGAACGTCAAGCCGAGTCCCGATGCATGGCGTTCGCCCAGCCCCCAGGTTCGAAAGATCAGTGTGTGATTGCGAGCCTGAGCCAGAGCGTTATAGAGCGTGCGGCGAGTCTCTGGCGATAATACGACGTCGTCAAGCGTGCGCCACGGCGCGACCGTCTCCACGACGCGTCGCGAGCGCCCCGTAAGAAATGAAATCAGCGGATTCATGACGTTATCGGCTAAGCAATTCAGGCACCACTTTAGTAAAATCGGTGTTCTTCAAACTTCCAGGAGTGGACATGACCATCGAGGT
>Ga0105248_10003833_pt1 | contig 16666 bp, 10 predicted proteins | sample KBSS34metaG_FD_81524 | JGI IMG/M metagenome (GOLD analysis project Ga0105248, IMG submission 81524) | Switchgrass rhizosphere microbial communities from Kellogg Biological Station, Michigan, USA - KBS S3-4 metaG | ecosystem: Host-associated > Plants > Roots > Rhizosphere > Soil | place... | reverse complement strand
CTGGCGCTCGGCCTGCAGCCGTTCGAGCTCCACGTCCGAATGATCCGCGAAGGACATCGCTTCGGCGATGGCGCGATGGCCCGCGACCTCGGCGATGGCGCGATGCATCAACTGGCAGACACGCCGGTAGGCCGGATGACCCTGAGGCGCAGTCCGCAGCTCGATCACGTACATCGCTTCGCGCGCATTCATCTCCATGTAAAAGCGCACGCGGTACGCCATCACCACGCCGTACGGCGCGACGTCGTGCAGGTCCTGCGCCGCCATCGATTCGTACAGCTCCGCGGACCGATCCATGATCTCGCGCCAGTCCTGAAGCGCCCCGGCCTCCTCGATCGCGGCCGGCTCGGTGTAGCCGTGTCGCGTGCTCAGCCCCTGCCATTCGAGCGTCAGCAGCCGGTGCCGCTGCAGGTCCCGAAATGCTCCGTAGTCGGTCAGCACGTCGAACCGGTAGGCCGTGCGCTCGAACGCTCGGCCCGGCCGGTGACGACGGTTCGTGCGCCGCCCGACGTAGGCGTGCAGGAGCGCGACCCGCTCATCAGCCGGCAGCCGGCGGGCGACGGCCATGAGCTCGTCGTCGGGTAGCGCCGACGCCGCGTAGAGAGCGGCAGCGATCACCTTGGTCTCGCCTTCCGGATCGAAATCCGTGAGCGTCACCTCCGGACGGGAACCGGGCGCCATGCCGCCGACGATCGGATCCGCCAGGAGTTGGAAGGCGCGGCGCGTGTCGGACAAGTACTGAATCCCGCGTCCACCACGGTCCGGCTGGTCGACGCGCGTCAGGAACGCGGGGATGATCTGCCGCAGCTCGGCCAGCATCGACCGGGCGTGATCGCGGACCTCCTGCAGGGGATGCGCGAACATCCTCAGCAGCAGCGATTCGTAGGCCTGACCCGTGCCGAACAGACCCACGTTGGACTGCGTGGCCGCCGGCAGCAGGCCGCGCAGCGTATCGAGCGCCTTGGCCCGGATGACCGATCGATAGACCCCCTCCGAGTCTTCCTGGGCCCTCGGATACTTCGCGCGAAAGTGCGATTCGAGCACCGGAATCCACTGCGCATAAACGGCAAATGCCCGATCGAGCGTGTCGACGAAGCGGGCTCTCAGTGGCGATCCGTCCAGTTCCGCGGGCACGTGATATTTCCACCGGCCGTTCGGTCGATCGGTGTACGGTACGTAGCGTGTCGATTGCTCGAGATACGCCATCAACCGTCCCCACTCGAGCACCTTGGTCAGGATGTTCGACACACCCTCGCACGCGAGGTGGGCGCTGCCGAGCTGGGCGACCGAATCGTCGCCGTATTCGCCGAGGACCCGGGCGTACAACTCGTCGGCGCGCCGCGAGCCGGGCGACTCGGATCGAGGCCCGGGCTGTTCCATTTGCGCGGCGAACTCGTCGAGAAACAGCCGGCGCAGCGATTTCGCGGACCGCGAGTATCGCGCGAACAAGGCGCCCTTCACCGTTTCCGGCAGGTTCTTCAGCCCGAATACCGGGCGATCGGTGTTGGTGAAGTAGGGCGTCAGCGCGCGGATGTCATCGGTGGTGAAGGCGTCGGCGGGGCCGGGAGACACGGTCATGGCTCACGTATTTTACGGTCGAAAAGGGCCCAATTCCGAATAAATTTGACACTGTTGTGAAATGTTTCACACAATAGCCTCATGATTGTCCTCGACCACGTCACCAAGCAATTCGATGGCAAACGCCGCGTCGTGGCGCTCGACGACGTCAGCCTCACCATCGCAAAAGGCGAGATGGTCTCGATCATCGGTCCGTCCGGCTCCGGCAAATCCACCCTCCTGAATCTGATCGGCGCGCTCGACAGCCCGACCTCGGGCCAGGTCCTCGTTGATGGACAAGCGCTCGACGGCCTCGCCGACGACGACCTGGCCAAGGTCCGGCGCGACAAGGTGGGCTTCATCTTTCAGTTCTTCAACCTCCTGCCTACGCTGTCCTGCGTCGAGAACGTCGGCCTCCCACTGCACCTGCGCGGCTGGCCGCGCCGAAAGGTCGACCAGCGCGCGCAGGAGCTCCTGGCGCTCGTCCAACTCAGTCATCGCCTCCATCACGTGCCGGAGGAGCTATCGGGCGGCGAGCGCCAGCGCGTGGCCATCGCACGGGCGCTGTCGGTATATCCGCCGATACTCCTCGCGGACGAACCCACCGGCAACCTCGATTCGCACACCGGAGCCGACATCCTGGCGCTCATCCGTGATCTTCACGCGCGCCTTGGCTCCACCGTCGTCATCGTCACGCACGACATGAAGGTGGCCGAGAGCTGCGGCCGAACGATCGCGCTGCGCGACGGCAAGATCGTCGAGGACGTGCGCCGCGAGCTGGTGACTTCCTCACATCCTCACACCCTTACCTCCTCACTTCTTCCCATCTCAACATGATCCTCCTCAGGCTGATCAGCTGGCCGTATTTCCGGAAGCACGTGCTCCGGTCGCTGCTGACGACGGCCGGCATCGTGCTGGGGGTGGCTGTGTTCGTCGGCATGCACACCGCGAACCAGAGCGTCCTCTTTGCCTTCTCCCGGACCGTCGATCGCATCGCCGGCAAAACCGAGATCCAGGTGACGGCTGGAGAGACCGGCTTCGACGAGGCGGTGCTCGACAAGGTTCAGGCGGCGGCGACCGTTCGAGTCGCGGTACCGGTCATCGAGTCGGTGGTCGACACCAACATCCCGGGCGAAGGCAACATGCTGGTCCTCGGCGTCGACATGACCGGCGACCGCAGCCTTCGCGACTACGATCTCGACAGCGGCGACGAAGCCGTGATCGACGACCCGCTCGTCTTTCTCGCGCAGCCCGATTCGTTGATCGTCACCAAGGAGTTTGCCGACAAGAACCGCCTGGCCGTGGGCAACCGCCTGTCCCTCAACACGGCCGAGGGCGTCCGGCAGTTCGTGATTCGCGGCGTCATGAAATCGTCGGGATTGACCAGCGCGTTTGGCGGCAATCTGGCGATCATGGACATCTACGCCGCGCAGAAGATGTTCGGGCGCGGCCGCAAGTTCGATCGCATCGACCTGGCGGTGAAGCCCGGCCGCACGATCGTGGAGGCCGAACAGGAGCTCCGGGCGCTGCTCGGCCCCGGGTTTCAGGTCGATCCGCCGTCGGGGCGCGGGCAACAGTTCGAGCAGATGCTCGCCGCCTACTCGATCATGGTGAGCGTGTCGAGCGTGTTCGCGTTGTTCATCGGGATGTTCATCATCTACAACTCGTTCGCGATTGCGGTGACCGAACGGCGCTCGGAGATCGGCATCCTCCGCGCGCTCGGCGCCACGCGCGGACAAATCCGCTGGCTCTTTCTCGGCGAGAGCGCGGTGACCGGCCTGGTCGGGTCGCTCGCGGGGCTCGGCTTCGGCGTGCTGATTGCGCGAGCGATCGCGGCCTCGATCGGCACGCTCATCAGCGACGTCTACGGCGTCGCCCAGCACGCCGGCGAGGTCGCCGCCAGTCCACGACTGCTCGGGTGGGCCCTCGTCATCGGCATCGCCACCAGCATTGTCGCCGCCTTCATTCCGGCGCGGAATGCGGCGAGGGTCGACCCCGTGCACGCGCTGCAGAAGGGAAAATATCAGGTGCTCACGGCCGGCGAAAGCCGGCTGCGCGCGGTGCTGGCGTTCCTGCTTGCCGGCGTGTCACTCGGCTGCCTCGTGCTGATCGAATCGCGCTCCGCGTTCTATTTCGGCTATTTCCTCGTGCTCGTGGTCGCCCTGCTCCTGAGCCCGCTGCTGTCGCTGGCGCTTGCGAAGCTGATGCGGCCGGCGCTGAAATGGCTGCGGCCCGTGGAAGGGGCCCTTGCCGCGGACAGCCTCATTCAGTCGCCACGCAGGACGTCTGCGAGCGTGGCGGCCCTGATGCTCTCCATGGCCGCCGTCGTCGGATTTGCGGGGATGGCGGGCGCCAGCTACAGCTCGATCATCGAGTGGATGGAGACGGCGCTCAACCCGGACCTGTTCGTGCTGCCCGCCGCGAGCGTGGTCGAGCGGACGATTCGCTTTCCGGCGACGATGGCGCCGGAGTTGGAGGCGATTCCGGGCGTGGCGCGGGTGCAGACGGTACGCGACGCGCGGATCATCTTCCGCGGTACGCCGGTCATGGTCATTGCCGTCGACATCGAGAGCATCGCGCAAACGGCGCGGCGGCCGCCCGTGGCCGGCAACCCGGACGACATGTACCGGCTGACGGCGCGGGGACAGGGCCTCATGGTCTCGGACAACCTCGCCCGTCTTCAGCGTCTGACGCTCGGAGAGATGCTCGAGATCCCGGCGCCCAACGGCGTGATCAGATTGCCGATCGTGGGAGTCGTCGTCGACTACTCGGACCAGCAGGGCGCGATTCTGATGGATCGGACCGTGTTCAAGAACTACTGGCACGACGACTCGGTCAATCTCTTTCGTGTCTATCTGAAGCCGGGAGCGCAGGTGCCGGACGTGAAGAGCCTGATCCTTCGTCGCTTCGAAGGCCAGCGGCAGGTGTTCGTCCTGACGAATGCGGAGTTGAAAGGCTACATTCTCAAGATCACCGACCAATGGTTCGGCCTCACGTCGGTGCAGTTCGCGGTCGCGGTGCTCGTCGCCATCCTGGGTATCGTCAACACGCTGACCGTGTCCATCACCGACCGGCGGCGCGAGCTTGGCGTGCTGCGGGCGGTCGGCGGCCTCCACGGCCAGATTCGCCGCACCATCTGGATCGAGGCGCTGAGCATTGCTACGATCGGTCTCATCCTGGGCTTTGCGCTCGGCGCCATCAATCTGTACTACACGCTCCAGGTCGTCGAACACGACGTCGCCGGCATGCGGCTCGCTTATGCCTTTCCGTTCAGCGTCGCGGCGACGCTGATTCCGACCATGCTCGGCGCCGCGTTCATCGCGGCCATCTGGCCGGCTGAATCCGCGGTACACGGGTCGCTGGTGGAGGCGCTCGAATATGAATAGGCATCCGCCGTTGGCCTTAAGAACACGGGATGCACGAGAACAGGTCTGGCGCCGACTGTGTCTGGTGGTGCTGGCCGCGCTGATCGGCATGGAGGTGGGCTTCCACGCCGCCGACAACGCCCGCGAGATTGTCCAAGAGGCCCAGCGTCGCACGGACTCCAGGTCGCAGCGCTACGAGGGGCTCCTCAAGGTGTTCGACGCCAAGGGAAAGATCGCCGACAAGCGGTGGACCTACGACCGGATCGGCGCGCACGGCGACAGTAAGTCGGTGTTGCGCTTCACGGCCCCCGCCGAGGTCAAGGGCGTCGCCCTGCTCGTCGTCAATCATCCCGATCGGGCCTCCGATCAGTGGATGTGGACACCGGCCATCGAGCGCGATCGGCGCATCGCGCTGCAGGATCGCTCGACGCGATTTTTCGGCACCGACTTCAGCTTCGAGGATCTCGAGGAGCGCGACGTCAACCAGTACGAGTACGTGCTGCGCGGTGAGGAGGCGGTCGACGGCGCCATGTGCTGGCGAATCGAGTCGACTCCCAAAGAGACCAAGTCGTCGCAGTACACCAGATCGCTGCTCTGGGTCCGCAAGGACAATTACGCGTTCGCCAGAATCGAGAACTACATCAAGGACGCCGCCGTCCGCCGGCTGGTCTATTCGGACATCCAGAATGTTCAAGGCATCTGGACCGCCCGTGAGCTCGAGATGACCGATGTGCGGCGCGGGAGCCGGACGCGCCTGACGCTGGACAAGCTTCAGTACAATGTGGCTCTCAAGGATGAGGACTTCACGCTTCAAGCGATCAGGCGTCAGTGACAATGAACTGTGAACTTTGAAGTCTGAAATCTGAAGTCTGAAGCGAAAAAGGACCGCGCCCGACTTCCCACTTCACGTCCCACGTCAACTTCCCACATCACTTCATACTTCTCACTTCACAGTTCACAGTTCACACTTCAGATGCTTCGCTCGATCGTGCTCGCCGGCCTCATCATCACCCTTGTCTGCGGGCGCGCCCACGGACAGGTTGTCTCTCAACGCGGTCTCGGCGAATGGGACGCCGAGCTGTTTCCGCAGAAGGCGCCGAACGATTCGACTCAGGCCGTTGCCGACTTCGTCCTGCGGGAAGAGCTGTTCGTGAAGCCCCTGCCCTGGGCGCAGTTCGCGGTCGGCGCCGATCTGCGGTTGAACTCCCACGACCAGGTGGAGGATGACTGGCGGGTCGACGTTTCGGATCGCGGCGTGCGGCGGCCTCGCATTTCGCTGAGACGCGCGACCGCGACGCTGGCCTATCGTAAGATCACAGTCGATGTCGGCAAGCAGTTCATCCGGTGGGGCAGGACCGACATCCTCAACCCGACCGACCGCTTCGCGCCGCGCGACTACCTCAACGTCGTCAATACCGAGTTCCTGCCGGTGACCGGCGTTCGCGCGTCGGCGCAGGCGACCGACCGTGACTCGTTCGAGCTGGTCTGGCTGCCGCGTTTCACGCCGAGTCGCATTCCGCTGCTCGACCAGCGTTGGACGGCGGTTCCAGCCGGCCCGCCGCTCCTGCAGATTGTTGACGCCGGGGCCGAGCTACCCATCGGCTCGCAGACCGGCGTCCGCTGGAGCCACGTCGGCAACCGTGTGGAGTACTCGTTCTCGTTCTTCGACGGCTTCAATCACCTGCCGAACATTGACGCGTCGGTGAAACCCGATACGCTTCTCCCTGAGATCGATGTCGTGAAGCGCTACCCCGCCATTCGATCCTACGGGACGGACCTGGCGGTGCCGACGCGGTGGCTGACGGTGAAGGGAGAAATGGCGTATTTCACGTCGCCGTCGCCGGTGACCGACGAATACGTCCTCTACGTGATCGAGGCCGAACGGCAGACCGGCGAATGGCTGCTGATCGGGGGTTATGCGGGAGAAGCGGTGACCGTCCAACGTGCCTCGTTGTCTTTCGCGCCGGACCGCGGCCTGACCAAGTCGGTGATCGGCCGCGCCTCGTACACGATCGATCCCAATCGGAACCTGGCGTTCGAAACGGCCGTCCGTCAGAACCTGGCCGGAGCCTACGGAAAAGCGGAGTACTCACAGGTCTACGGCCAGCACTGGCGCGCGACGGTTGCCGGCGTCATCATCAGAGGCGACCTGGACGACTTTCTCGGCCAGTACCGCCGCAACTCCTATCTGTCGCTCGCGCTTCGTTATAGCTTCTAACCTGGAATCCGGGGGGATTATGGACAACGTGATCGACTTCATCAATATGAACCGCGAGAAGTACCTCGACGAGCTGAAAGGCCTGCTGGCGATCCCCAGCATCAGCGCGCTGCCCGAGCACGCGGCCGACGTGCGGCGCTGTGCCGAGTGGTGCGGCGACGAGATGCGGCGCATCGGCCTCGAGAACGTCAAGCTCCTCGACACGCCGGGCAACCCGATCGTCTACGGCGATTGGCTGGGCGCGCCGGGCACGCCGACCATCCTGTTCTACGGGCACTACGACGTGCAGCCGGTGGATCCGCTCAACCTGTGGGAGTCGCCGCCGTTTGAAGCCACTGTTCGCGACGGCGAGATCTACGCTCGCGGCGCGGCCGACGACAAGGGCCAGGTATTCATGCACTTCAAGGCCGTCGAGGCCCACCTGAAGCAGAACGGCCGCCTGCCCGTCAACATCAAGTTCTTTCTCGAAGGGGAAGAGGAGATTGGCAGCGTCCACCTCGATGACTTCATCCGCGCGCACAAGGAGGATCTGCGCGCCGACCTCGTGGTGATCTCCGACACGGGGATGTTCGACCGTGGCGTCCCGTCGATCTGCTATGGGCTTCGCGGTCTCGTCTATTGTCAGATCGATCTGCGCGGCAGCAGCGGCGACATGCATTCCGGCGTGTTCGGCGGCGCCGTCGCCAATCCAGCGTTCGTGCTGGCGCAGATCATCGCGCAGATGAAGGACCGCAGCGGCCGCGTGAAAGTGCCGGGCTTCTACGACGATGTGCGTGCGCTCGAGGAGGCGGAGCGTCAGGCGTGGGCGCAGTTGCCGTTCAACGAGAAGAAATACCGGAAGGACTTCGGCATCCCCAAGTTGTCCGGCGAGGTGGGATACTCGACGCTCGAACGGACCTGGGCGCGGCCGACGCTGGAAGTCAACGGGCTGCTGTCGGGATTCACCGGCGAAGGCGCGAAGACCGTGCTGCCGGCCGTCGCGATGGCCAAGATCAGCATGCGGCTCGTCCCGGATCAGGATCCGACCAAGATCGCCGACCTCTTCGAAGCCTACGTCCGTAAGCTCACGCCGAAGACGGTCGAGCTGACGTTCACGCGCTGGCAGGGCGGCAAGGCCTGGATGGCGTCCTACGATCATCCGTTCATGCAGGCCGCGGCCCGGGCCATCGAGCGTGGTTTCGGCCGGGCGCCGGTCTTCACGCGCGAAGGTGGATCGATTCCCGTGGTGTCGACGTTTCAGGAGGAACTGGGCCTGCCGTCGGTATTGTTCGGCGTCGGGTTGCCGGACGAGAACGCACACGCGCCGAACGAGAAGCTCGACCTCGGGAACTTCCACCATGGCATCATCGCGGCCGCGTATCTCTACAACGAGATCGCGCAGGTCGCGGTGCCGGCGACGGCGTGAGACGCCAACGCGACCCACGACGTTGAACGGAGCACGCAGAGAATTCCCAGGGTTTTCTCAGCGGCCTCTGCGGTTTCAGCGTTGAATGTCGTTCTGTCCGCTCCCCGTTCGACGGACCGGGTCAGTTCAGCGACGCGACATGGCGGCGGAGCGATTTGACATGCTCCCAGATCTGCTCGTGCTCGCCGCGATCGTCGTCGTCGCTGGAGGTCTTGGGTGCGAGCTGTAGATACTGCTGCAAGTCGCGAAGCGCCGCGGAGAAGTCCTTGAGGTGATAGGCGAGCAGCCCGCGATCGCGGATCTCGTTGATGGTGGAGGGCGCGACGGCCAGCAGCAGCTCGATAACGTCCCGTGCCTGCGGAAACGAATACATCTGCACATAGGTCCGCTTCAGGTTCAGCAGCATGCGCACCAGGATCTGTGTCTTCGTGGCACGTCCCTGCAAGCCTGAGTCGTAGACCGCCTCGTCGCCGGCATGCCGGCGCAGGAGCTCGCGGCAGGCGTCCTCGGAGAGGATGGCGCCGCCGTGAAAGGCGTCGATGATCAGGCCTTCGGAGTAGGGCTGGCCTCGACGCGGCGGGCAGCGGAGCAGGAAGTGTCCGGGGAAGTTGATGCCCTCGACGTGCAGTCCGGCCCGGCGCGCCACTTCCATGTAGAGCAGGGCGAGCGTGATCGGAATGCCGGTGCGCCGATCCATGACCTCGTTCAGCAGACTGTTCCGGGGATCGTCGTAGTGCACTTCATTGCCGACGAAGTGCAGCTCGTTGAACAGGTAGTCGTTGAGCAGCATCACCTGCGCGTAGCAACTGGGATCGACGCGCGGCGGTGCGACGCCGGCGCCGCCGCCGGCCGCGGCCATGCGCGGCGCGACGACGCGGCCCAATGTGTCGAGACGGTCGAGGTAGGCGCCGATGTCGAGCGTCGGATACTCGATGCGGGCAATCATCAACGCCGCCGTCGCGATGTCGGAATCGGGGCTGAGCGCCGCGCGAGTGAAACTGTGGACGAACTGGGGAGTGACCACGGGCCCCTCAGTGTACCAAACAACACTGACAAGGATCTGCCGGCTGCAGGCGCCGGACTACGGGCTCCGGCAATCCCTCGGAAAAAGCCCTGGGACGCTGGGCGGCAGAAGTCGCGCAACCTTCAGGTTTACCGTGATCACGGCAAGGCTAGAGCCTTGCGCTACACCAAATGAAACACAGGCTCTAGAATCGGACACCGAGCGACAATCGCAATGTCCGCGGCGACGTGAACGCGGAGCGGTTCAGCGGTGTGCCGAAGTTCGCGTTCTTGATCCAGTTCGTGCCTTCGACAGGCGTGGTCGTAAACGGATTGAAAGCCGCGACCGCCGTTACGGTTTGACCGATGGTATTCATGGCCACGGCGCCGCCATTGCTGAAGACCGTGGATCCGCATCCGCACAGGTCGAAGGTGTTGAAGATGTTGAGAATCTGGGCCTGAAAAAACAGGTTGGCCTGCCGACTGCCCACGCCGATCGGGTAGTCGTAGTTGACGGCGATGTCGGTGCGTATCGAAGACTCGGTGTGGAATGCATCCCGCGCCGTGTAGTAGTAGTTCTGACTGGTGTTGCCCTGCGGGTTCGCGTAACCGGGATTGGTGACGAACGGAATCGCGTCCACCCCGCCGCTACCGCCGCCGACACCGACGGCTCCGTAGGGCAGCCCGCTGGCGATATTCTCCAGCACGCTCAACGCCAGCCCGCTCAGCCGAGGCACCCCGTAGGTGAGCCACATCGTCGAGCGGTGGCGCTGATCCGCGGCGAGGTCGCCTTCCGGCGCGTACCAGGACATCTGCCGGTATTCCGGATACTGGAAGACGTCCGTCGTCAGCGGGCCCGAGGAGACGTTCTCGCCATTGAAGTTTCCCCACAGCCGCGACAGCGTATAGCTGCCGCCAAGGTCGGCGCGTCCGCCGATCCGATAGGTCGCCGACAGCGTGACCCCCGAGTAGCGCCGCTTCAGGCTGTTGGTGTTTTCGATGACCGCGAAGTCAGCCACATCGCCGAACTCGTCCTGGACGGTGCCGGTGGTCGTGTCGATCCGTTGCGAATAGAAGTCGCGATAGTCCCGATACGAGTAATCAGCCCGGACGACGGCGCGGTTCTGGAATTGACGGGTGATGCCGCCCGCGTATGCGAGCACGTTGGGCGAGCTGAGGCCGTTTGGAATACCGACGTTGAACCCCGGCACGCCAATCACCTTCAGCGTACCGTTCTGGCAGAATCCGCGTGCGTTGGTGTTGCACCAATCGAAGACGCGCTGAATCACTTGAGCGGTTGGCACGAGCGACGAAGTGGGCGCGGCGGCGTCCGCGTTGATGGGCGGGCCGCCGTAGTTCCACTGGAGCACGGCGGGGTTGCCCGCCGCGGACGAACCGTCGCCGATGGCGCCGCTGATCGCGGCCACGTATCTCGAGGCGCTCGCCGAGAACGACCAATTGCCGGCGCCGGTCGGATCCCACACCATGCCGATTCTCGGGCTGATGGCGCTGTCCTTCGCGACCAGGGTGCCGGCGCTGTCCACGCCGTGATTCTTGTCGTAGCGGAGACCCAGGTTCATGGTCAGATGCGAGGTGAAATGCCAGTTGTCGTTGTAGAAAAAGCCGTGGCTGCGGAAGTCCGAGCCAAGACTGCCCGAGGCAATCGGGTTGAATCGCATCCACGACGAGGTCGTATTCAGCAGCTGCGGGTAGATGACGCCGTCGCGGATGATGGTGCTGGTGGCCTGGATGCGGTAATCGCTGCCGGACTGGTGGTTGTTGGCGAACTGCTTGTCGTTGAAGGTGTCGTAACCCACCACCATCTGGTGCGATCCGAAATGCTTGGTCGACCTGAAGTAGGTCGCCTTGACGTATTCGTTGTCGTTGTCGCGCTTCTCGTCGCTGCAGACGCCGCAGAAGGTCGGCGACCAGAAGCGGCCGGGGCCACCGGCCGCGTCGATCATCAGCGTGCCGTTGATGCGATCGGTAGACGTCGAGCCGGCGCCGATGATGGTGGACCGCCGCTGGGAGACCCGCCCTTCGATGAAGATCGTCGGCGACAGGTGGCCGTCGTAGCTGAGCGCGACCAGATCCTGCGGGGTCTTGCGCGTGTAGAGACTCGCCAGATCCATGGCGGTGCTTTGCGCGTCGTTGACCTGTGTCAGCGCCTCCTTGATGTAGGCGCCCTCGAATCGATGACCCGAGGTGATCGACCCCGTCAGCTTGATTTCGTAGCGTGCCTTGTTGTTCTCCGCAACGTACGGAAGGCGGAGCGGGGCGATGGTACTCTTCGAGAACGACTGGTTCTGGACCCGGCCCGCGTTGAAGAACCAGATGCGGTCCTTCCTGATCGGCCCCCCCACCACATACTCGTACTGCGGCACGACCTTGTCGACCTTCGACGGCGTTCCCCCAGTGCCGCAGGTGTCGCAATCCGAGGTGAACGGGTGCGCCTGATTGCCGGTGACGTAGGTGCGCCAGTCGTCGTTGCTCAGCGTGTCGCGGAACGACCCGCTGAACCGATTGCCTCCTGATTTGGTGATGACGTTGACGACGCCGCCGCTGAACTGCCCGTACTCCGCCGATACGCCGTCGGTCGCGACGGTCGTTTCCTGGATGGCATCCTCGATGTAGAGGTTGTTCGGCTGGCCGCGCAGGTTCTCGTTGACGGTGACGCCGTTCACCATGTAGCGCGATTCGAAGGTCATCGCGCCCGTGATTGAATAGCTGCCCGCGGGACCCGTCGGATGAACACCGGGGGCCAACAGGAGAACTGCGTTGATGTCGCGGTTGGTCGGAAACTTCGCGATCGCGTCGTGTTTGAAGTTGGTGGCGACTTGCGCCGTGTGCGTGAGCACGTCGGCCGAACGACCCACGACCTCCACGGTCTCGGTGATCGTCGCCGGCCCGATCGAGACGTTCAGTAACAGGGTCTGTGTCGGCGCGAGGACCACGGTCTTCTGCAGCGGCTCGAATCCGGTCAACTGGAACGTCAGGGTGTAGACACCGGGCGGCAGCAGGCCGACGATGTAGTCGCCGTTTTCGGAGGTCACGGACGAGGCGGCGCCCTGGAGATTCGGGCTCGCGACGCTCACGGTCACCCCTGGAACCGAGATGCCTTGCCGATCCGACACACGTCCGGTAATCGTGCCAGTGGTCGTCTGCGCGGACGCGAGCCCTGCGGTCAGCAGGACCGCCGGCAGGATGAGCGATGCTTTCAACCGTCGCATGAAACTCCTCCGCCGGTTATATTCGCGACGACATACCGAGTCGTGTCCGGACGAACTATGTTATCCAGGACAGAGCCGTTTCACACGAAGTTGCGACGTTTTGTCACAAGTCATGTGATGAGCGTGCAGAAATCCGGTCCCATGGATCTGGCCCGAGGTCAAAGACCGTGCAGGGTGGCAATCGTCAAGTCGTCGAGCGTGTCGATGGTCAGATCCACGACGCCAAACGAGCCGGCGGCATAAGTGTGGGTGACGGCGATGGTCCGCAGACCGGCGGCCCGCGCCGAGTCCAGGCCCCAACGCGAGTCTTCGACGGCGACGCACTCACCAGGGGCGAGCGGCTCGCCGACACTGGCGGCCAGCAGGCTGACTGCCCGGACGTAGGGGTCCGGCGCCGGTTTGCCCAGCGGGGTGTCCTCGGCGGCCACCACCGCGCGGAAGAACCGCGCCAGGTCGGCGTGCTCCAGCACGCGCATGATCTCCGCCCGGAGCGCGCCGGAGGCAATCGCCAGTGGAAGGGCACCGGCCAGTCGGGTAATCGCCGCATGGGCGCCGGGAAACAGGATCGATTGCTCGCGCTCGAGCGCCTCGAGCCGAACGGCCTTGCGAGCCAGCAGCTCGGCAAGACGGTCCGGGCCCCACGTCAGGCCGCGCGCGCCGGCGACCTCCCGGAACACGCCGACGTCGTCGAAGCCGAGGTACGACGCGTAGTACTCCTCTGCGGTGAAGGCGACGCCCGCCTCGTGCAGGACATCGCGGAATGCCGAGCAGTGGAGCGGCTCGCTGTTGGCGATCACCCCATCGAAATCGAAGACCACCGCTTTGATCAAGGCTCTCCGGTGTCGGTATTGAGGACTTCGTCACGAGCTCGCAGATGTGGCGAAGGCACGTTTGCTGTTCAGCCCTGCGACGTCTTGAAGCGTTCGCCAGCTCTGATGGGGACCTTCAGCCGATTCTCTGGAGGTGGAAACGGACACTCGAAGGTGGGACTGTAGTAGCAGTACGGAAAGTAGGCGCGGTTGAAGTCCATCTCGTAGATGCCCGTCAGATTGCGATCCAGGTCCAGATACCGGCCCCCGGGATAGCTCTCGGCGCCGCTGGTCAGGTCGTTGAACGGCACGAACAGGTGGTCGACGTTGGGTGCGCCCACCTCGACAAATGCCGTGAGCTTGAGCGGCTGTCCCTTCAGGCTGAATTCGAGGGTGCCGACGCGGCGCATCTTGCGCAGGGCACCGGTGGACGTGGCCACCTGTATCACCGCCGTGTCGCTGGTTGGCGTCAAGGTTGCGCCCGTCTTGTACTCGGGCTCGACCGGGAAATACGCGAGCGGCAGCAGTTCATCGCGGCGATTCTTCGGCACGGGCGAGTCCGACCCGTTTCTGAAGCTCTGGTCCTTGGCCGCGCGCCCCGCGATGATCGTCGCGACGTAGTCCTTCGGATCGACAGGCGGGGCGTTGGCGCAACCTGAAATCGCGAACGCCGCGGACAATAAAAGGGCAGGCAGGACGGGTCGGGCAGGTAGGGCGGGTCGGACCGGTCGGGCAGGTAAGGCCGTTCCGGGAGGGCCGCCACGTCCGACGCGCCGGGCAAGCAAGGTGAACAGCCCAGGTCGGTCTTCTTCGGAACGTCGCTCGATCACAGCCATGATTTTACCAGCCCACCTGCCAACCAGCCCCACCTGCCCTCACGCCCCCGCCCAATCTGGCTAGAGCGTTCTGTCTGGTGTGGCGCAAGGCTTCATCCTTGCCGTGATCACGGCGAACCTGAAGGTTCGCGCTACTTCTGCCGCGCAGCCTCCTAGAACGGATACCCACCCTGGCTGTTCGCCGCCTCCGCCAATCGCCGGCGCAGGACGACGGTGTTGGCCGGCATCGTCTTGAGAATCCGGCGAAGCGCGGCGAGCATCGTTCGCAGCGGATCGCCCTCGGCCATCGCGGCCAGCGCTTGTCTGGCGGACCCTTCGACTCGCATCGCCGCGTCGTTCACGAACACGCGTGCCGCGTCCCCGTGGAGTGCCGCGCAGGGCACGGCCTGGAGCGAGGCGGCCCGCGCCCGCAAGACGGCGCTCTCCGAGCTGTAGACGTCGATGAGCATGTCGGCGAGGTGCATCAGGACTTCCTGCTGGTCCGTCATGGCTTGCGCATACGTTTGCATGGCGAGCCCGAAGACCATGAGGGCCGCCTTCTTGAACGAGTCGACCGCGCGCATCTCTTCCGCTAGCGGCGCGTTGTCAGCCGCCGCCACCACCGAAGGTCCGAGCAGCTCGTCCTGGAGCGCCCTGGCGGCCGCCACGATCTCGAGTTCACCCTTGACGGCGCGGCGCGCGAGCATGCCCGGTATCAGCAGCCGGTTGATTTCGTTGGTGCCTTCGAAAATGCGGTTGACGCGAGCGTCGCGGAAATGCCGCTCGGCCGGATAGTCGCGCACGTAACCGTTGCCGCCGTGGATCTGGATGTTCTCGTCGAGCACGAAGTTCAGCGTTTCGCTGCCGGCGACCTTCGCAATCGATGCCTCCACGGCGTACTCCTCGAGCGCGGCGAGCGCGGCCGATCCGTCGGTCGGCTCGTGCGGCGTCGACTGGATGTGGCGATCGATGAGGCCGGCGGTGCGGTAGGCCAGGCTTTCGATGGCGTAGGTGCGCGCGATCATCTCGCCGATCTTGTGGCGGATCGCGCCGAAGGCGGCGATCGGCTGGCCGAACTGCCGCCGTTGGGCCGCGTACTTGACGGCTTCGTCGATGCCGCCCTGGGCGGCGCCGGAGCACCCGGCGCCGAGCTTGAAGCGTCCGAAGTTGAGCACGTTGAACGCGACCTTGTGGCCCTTCCCGACTTCCCCAAGCAGATTCTCCGCGGGCACCTTGACGTTCTGCAGGATCACCGCCGTGGTCGACGATCCGTTCAGCCCCATCTTGTGCTCTTCCTTGCCGCTCGTCAGGCCGCCGAACGCGCGCTCGACAATGAAGGCCGTGAACTGCTCGCCATCGACCTTCGCGAAGACGATGAAGATGTCGGCAAAGCCGCCGTTGGTGATCCACATCTTCTCGCCGTTCAGCACGAAACTGCCGTCGGCTTGCCGATCGGCCCGCGTTCTCGCACCGAGCGCATCCGATCCTGAGCCGGCTTCGCTGAGCGCGTAGGCGCCCACCAGCTCTCCCGACAACAGGCGGGGCAGGTATTTCCGCTTCTGCTGTTCGCTGCCAAAGAGAAACAGCGGAATGACCGTGAGGTTCGCCTGGCCACCGAGCGTGGCGCCGAAGGACGCCGACCGCGACAGCCGATCGCTGACGATCAGGGACGACACCTTGTCGAGGCCGACGCCGCCGTAGTCGTCGGGGATGTCCACGCCGAGCAGGCCGAGGTCGCCGCACCGCTTGAGCAACTGGCGGGCGAGGCCCCAGTCCTTCTGTTCCAGCCGCTCCAGCGCCGGCAGGACCTCGTGCCGCACGAACTCGCCCGCGGTTTTGCCGATCAGGCGATGCTCCTCGGTGATGCGCTCGGGTGTGAACAGCTCGGCAGCGGCCGACGAGGCCAGGAGCCACTCGCCGCCGCGTTGGATTGCGGCGTCAACAGGAACAGTCACGTCATTCCCTCCACGTTCTCAAGAGCCGCTGAAGAACCCGGCACTTCAACTGGAGCTCTCGACGGCAGTCGCCGACGAGCCCTTCGTCATCGTGCGATCCCGGAGGTGCGCGATGAACGTGGCTAACACCGTTCGAAAATCGCCGCCGCACCCATGCCGCCGCCGACGCACATCGATACCAGGCCGTAGCGCTCCTGCCGACGCTTCATCTCATACAGAAGAGTGGCCGTCAGCTTGGCGCCCGTGCAGCCGAGCGGGTGGCCGAGCGCGATGGCGCCGCCGTTGACGTTGAGCAGGTCCGGGTCGATCG
>Ga0105248_10003831_pt1 | contig 16671 bp, 15 predicted proteins | sample KBSS34metaG_FD_81524 | JGI IMG/M metagenome (GOLD analysis project Ga0105248, IMG submission 81524) | Switchgrass rhizosphere microbial communities from Kellogg Biological Station, Michigan, USA - KBS S3-4 metaG | ecosystem: Host-associated > Plants > Roots > Rhizosphere > Soil | place... | reverse complement strand
CGCGCTGACCGCCGTCCTCAACCGCGTTGACTTCGATCGCAACAAGTACTACTACTCGCGGTACTACGGGTATCAGTACAAGAGCTACTACGGGCAGCAGTCGCAGGGCGCGGCGTAGCCTTCCCTCGCCCGAGCCCGGCGCCAGGGCGCTGGTCTTCGTCGTCGGCTGGACGACGTTCGCCTTCGCCGGCCTCTATCCCTCCCTGCTGCCGGTTCCCGCCGTCGTCCTCGTCCTGCTGACCGTGGTCTATCGGCCGTGGCAGCACGACCGCACGTCGATCCCGGCGCTCGATGCCTGGCTGTGGATTGCGCTGGCGGCCATCGCCATCCAGCTGGTGCCGCTGCCGCGGCCGGTCATCGACGTCCTCTCACCCGCCGCGCGTCCCGTGCAGGAGCGCATCCAGCTCGCAGTGCCCGACGCGCTGCCGATCTCGCTCGACCCCTCGCGCACCGTGAACGCGCTCGCCGCGGCCGCCGCCGGCATCGTCGTCTTCCTGCTCGCCCGGCGCATCTTCGCCAGCGGCGGCGTCCGCATCGTCGCCCGCGGCGTCGCCCTGATCGGGATGGTGCTGTCGATGATCGCGCTGGCGCAGAACGCGACGGCGCGCGGCCTGATGTACTGGCGCTGGCGTCCGGTCGACGAAGGCCCGGATCCGTTCGGCCCGTTCGTCAACCGCAACCACTTCGCGACGTGGGCGATTCTCGCGATTCCGCTGTGCGTCGGCTATCTCGCGGCGCACTCGGCGGCGCACACCCACCGCACGCGCGACAACGTCCCGCTGCGCCGGCGGATCGTCACCTTCTTCGACGGCCGCGCGATGGTGTTGACCTCTGCCACGGGACTGCTCCTCGTGGCGCTCGCGATGACGCTGTCGCGCTCGGGGCTCTTCGGCCTGGCGGCCGCCGCGGCGGCGGGCATCGTGCTCGGTTTGCGGCATGAGGGATCGACCGGGCGCGCGGGCTGGTGGCTGGCCGCAGGGATCGCGGTCGCGGTGGCGTTGACGTTCGCGGAGCTCAGCCCGGCGGCGTTCGGCGCACGGCTCTCGGCGTATCGCGTCTCGGCGGGGGACCGGTGGCTGATCTGGCAGGACACCGTGCCGATCCTCCGCGATTTCTGGTTGACGGGGACCGGCGCGGGCACGTATCTAACGTCGATGCTCGTTTACCAGCGGTCGTCTCCCGGCTGGCTCTTCAACCAGGCGCACAACCACTACCTGCAGGTGGCGTCGGAAGGGGGACTGCTGGTCGGCATCCCGGTGCTGATGGCGCTGGTCTGCCTGGCGCGTGAGGGCTGGATCGCCGTGACCGGCGACCGATCGGGGATGTACTGGATCCGGGCGGGGGCGCTGTGCTCGCTGGCCGCGGTCGCGGCGCAGAGCGCGTGGGAGACAGGACTGACGATGCCGGCCAACGCGGCGCTGGCGGCGCTGGCCGCCGCCATCGCCGTGCACGATCCCTCGCCGCACACGCGGCGCTGACGCCATGCCCCTCCGCATAGGCATCGACATCGACGGCGTGCTCGCCGATTTCCGCGCCGCGTTCCGCGCCACCGCGCTGCGCTGTCTCCGCCGCGAGGCGAACGACACGCAGGAGCCCGAGGTGCCGCTGTCGGCAGACGACGTGCGGCGGGTGTGGGATCACATCGGGCGCACGTCGAACTGGTGGCTGGACGTGCCGGCCTACGAGCCGGATCAGATCGCGCGGCTCTACAGCGCCGCGCGCGCGGCCAACTGGGAGATCTTCTTCATGACCAAGCGCCCGCCGAGCGCGGGCGACTCGGTCCAGTTCCAGACGCAGTGGTGGATCGAGCGCTTCGGCTTCTACCTGCCCGCGGTGATGACCGTGCCGGGCTCGCGCGGCGACGTGGCCAACGGGCTCCGCCTCGACATGATCATCGACGACCAGGTGATCAATTGTGTCGAGGTGATCAGTGCCGGGACGGCGAAGGCCTTGCTGATGCTGAGGACGCCGGACACCGCGGCGCGCGAGCACGCGACGAACCGCGGCATCGGGGTGGTGGGGTCGCTGTCGGAGGCGATTACGGTGCTGGAGCGGCTGAACGACGTGCTGCCACACAAGCGCGGACGGCTGATGCGCCTCGCGGAGTGGTTCTCGCCAGCGGAGGAGCTGCAGCCGCTGCCCGACAACCCGCGCGCCGTGCGGCCAATCCCGCCGTACGATCCGAGCCGCTGAATCGAGCCGGCGCGCCGGTGCTACGGTGCCAGGGTGCGGGCAGGTGCTACGGTGCTGGGGCAACGGTGACAGCGCGTGCCGGTGCTGGGGCAACGGTGACAGCGCGTGCCGGTGCTACGGGTGCTAAGGGTGCGGGCGGGTGCTAGGGTGCTGGTGCCGGGCGCGCTTCGCGCGCGGTGCCAAGGTGCTGCGCGACAAACCACGCCTGGCTGTTCATGAGGGGACCGGCGAGCGGCAGCGGCGTGAAGAGCCGGCGGACGATGGTCATGCGCTCGGCCAGCTCGCGCTCGAGATCGCGGTAGTCGAAACCCTTGTGGCCGTAGTAGGTGTAGCGTCCCTCGGGCCCCTCGCGCTCGACGCGGACGCGTGGCACCGCGGCGCCGAAGATCGAGCGGATCATTTCGATCGGCGTGTAGCGCTCGCGATGCTCGTAATCGCCGAGCCGGCGCAGGCCGGCGAGCGCGCGGAACAGCTGCTTGCCGGCCAGGCTCGGCCCCACTTCGATCGGGACGCTGATCACCACGAGCCCGCCGGGCGCCGCCAGCCGCGTCAGCTCGTCGAGGACGCGGCGCCGCTCGTCCTCGAGGCAGTGCTCGAGCACCTCCATGCAGGTGACGACGTCCCAGGTGCCGGCGCCATCGACGTCGCGCGTCATCGCGAAGCGGACGCCGGGCAGATCGCCCAGCCGCAGCGCGCATTCGCGGAGCTGCCCGCGATCGACGTCGGCGCCGAGCGTCTCGCGGAAGTCGGCGTGCACCATGGCGACGAAGGTGCCGTCGCCGCAGCCGTAGTCCAGCAGGCGTCCGCCCGCGCGCGGCGCGACGAGTGTCCTCGCCAGATCGAAGCGGCTGCCGTGGCTCCACGCCACGACGCGGCTCGGGCAGTAGATCTGCTTGCGGGCGTAGTCGCCGGAGCGCAGAACGTCGTCCGCGGTCGACGGTTCGCGGTTCACGGTCGTACCGGGTTTTGCGGGGTCGGTTGGTGGCAATCGTGTCTTGCGCTGAACCGTCAACTGTGGACCGTTAACCGTGAACCGTAAACCGTCCACACGGTTCACACTGCAGACTACCCCCAGAGGGACGAGAGCAGAATCTTGCGGAATTGCGCGTGCTTGAGCAGCGCCAGCGCCGACTGGCGGTGCCAGTTGAAGTCGGCGGTCTCGCGCAGGAGAGGGACGATGCCGTCGACGCGCGCCAGCTCGACGACGGCGTCGATGGCGCGGTCGTTGAGGCGCGAGGCGAGGGTGCGGAAGGCGAGGCCGATGCGGATGTCGGCGCCGAGGCGCGCCCGCCACTCGGTTTCGTAGCGGCGCAGGCGCGCGTCGCGCAGGTCGTCGGCGGCAAGCGCCTCGTCGAGCGTTTCGGCGGCGATGCGGCCGCTGATCAGGCTGTAGTAGATGCCGCCGCCGGTGGTCGGCTTGACCAGGCCCGCGGCGTCGCCGACGGCGAGCAGCCGCGTGCCGTAGGTGCGCGACACCGGGCCGAGCGGCAGCACCTTGAGCCGGGGATCGGGCCAGTCGCCGGCCGCGCCGAAGCGCTGGCGCATGCGCGCGGCGAACTGGCGGAAGCGCGCCAGCGCGCGCGTGTCGCACATCAGCCCGAGGCGCGCGTGCGGCCGGCCGTCGCGCTCGAGCGGCACGAGCCACGCGAACCCGCCGGGCGCGACCTCGCGGCCCAGGTGCACCTCGACGCGATCGAGGCCGTCGAGCGGCTGCTCGAGCTGCGCGCTCTGCACGAACGTGCGCGGCACGCCGAGACCGAGCTGGCGGTTGAAGCGGTAGTTGGCGCCGCAGGCGATGATGCAGGCGCGCGCCTCGACGCGGTCGCCCCCCTCGACGCCGATGGTGACGCCGGCGGCGCCGACCGCGATCGCGCGCACGCGCGCGCCGCTGCGCAGCTCCGCGCCGGCGCGCCGGCTCGACGCCGCCAGCCCCTGATCGAACAGCGCGCGATCGACGACCGCCGCCTCGACGCGCTCGGCGTCCACCGACACGCTGCTGCCGTCGGCGGCGACGAACCTCGCGGTGTGCGCCGTGCCGAGGATGGACTCGCGGGGCAGATCGAACTCGGTGAAGGCGTCGACGCCGAGGACGCCGGTGCAGTGCACCGGCACGCCGATCCCGGCGTGCTCTTCGAGAACGACGACGTCGTGTCCGCGCGCCGCCAGCGCGCGCGCCGCCGTCAGACCCGCGGGGCCGGCACCAATGACTGCGACGTCACGCACAGATGCCGCTCAATACTTGCGCCCGCGCACTTCCCATGTGCCCAGCACGCTAATCCAAAATGACAGCAGAATCAATCGCAGGTCGAGGCACCACGAGCGCCGGTCCACGTAGAGACGGTCGTAGCGGAACTTCTGCCGCCGCGGCACGTCGCGCCGCGCGTACACCTGCGCCAGCCCGGTGAGCCCGGGGCGGACCTTGATGCGATGCTCGAAGCCGGGCACCTCTTCGAGCCGCGTCAGCTGCCCGTCGGCGCCCGCCTCGATTTCCCCCGGACGCAGCGCGCGCGGCCCGACGAAGCTCATGTCGCCGCGCAGGATATTCCAGAGCTGCGGCAGCTCGTCCATCGCGGTCGCGCGCATGAAGCGCCCGATCCGCGTCACGCGCGGATCGTGCTCGCTCGCCTGGATCGCGCCGGTCAGCGCTTCCGCGTCCGGGCGCATCGATCGGAACTTCAGCGCGTCGAACGGCCGTCCGCCCAGCCCGACGCGATCCTGCGCGAAGAAGATCGGCCCGCCGTCTTCGAGCTTGATCAGCGACGCGAATACCAGCCACAGCGGCGAGGACAGGATGAGTCCCACGCCCGCGAGCGTCGCGTCGAAGGCCCGCTTCATTTGCTTTCCGAGGGGCTTCGCCCCTCGGACTCCCCTGCACGCTCACTCGCGGGGGCCCCGGCCCCGCTCCGTTCGCGTGGCTCGCTCGCCTCCGCTCGCTCGCTCTGAGCGGCGGCGCGATTGCCCGTCAGCAGCCCCAATTCTCCATACAGTGACTGCAAGCGCTCGCGCAGGCGCGCCAGCGTGAACTCGCGATCGACGCGCTCGCGTCCGGCGGCGCCGAATCGCTCGCGCAGCGCGCCGTCCGCCAGCAGCCGCACGATCGCCGCGCGAAGCGGCTCCGGCTGCCCGGCCGCGACGACCAGCCCGGTGCGCTCGTGCTGGTTCACCCACGAGACGCCGCTCGCCACGTCGGTACTGATCACCGGCGTGCCGGCCGCCATCGCCTCGATCTGCACGTAGCCGAACGCTTCCGCGCGCGTCACCGACGGCAGCACCAGCGCGGACGCCGCGTGCACGAGCGCGCGCAGCTCGGCATCGGGAACGTCGCCGGTGAAGCGCACCTGCCCGTCGAGCGAGAGCTCGCGCGCCAGCGTTTCCCACGCGGACCGCTGCGGGCCGTCCCCCGCGATCACCGCGCGCGCCGTCGTCCCCTGCAGCGCGCGCAGCATCACGTCGACCCCCTTGTAGGGAACGTGCCGTCCGGCGAACAGCACGAACGGCCCGAGCTCGCGGCCGAGCGCAGCCGCACGCTCGCCGATCGCACCGTCCGCGGCCCACGCCGCCGGATCGATCCCGAACGGAATGACGCGGATGCGCGATCGATACGGCGCAAGCGCGGAGGCCTGCTCACCGAGCGGCGGGGACGACACGATGAAGCAGCGGGCGCGGGAATAGGCGGGGCGGGCAACCGGTGCGTAGAAGAGGTTGTACTGAAGCGGATGGCGCACCACGTCGCTGTGATACCAGATCGCCAGCGGCGGCGGCGGCCGCACCAGCGCGTAGGAGAGCAGCGCCCACGGGTTCGGCTCGTGCAGGACGATCAGGTCCGCGGCGGGTCGGCGCAGCCGCCACGCCAGCGACGGCGCGATCGTCACCGATCCGACGGCGCCGATCGTGCCGACGCGCGTCACCGGCACCCCTTCGACCTCGTCCTCGACCGTCGTCCCGCCGGTGTTCATCGCCAGCACGCGGCTCTCGACCAGCCCCTCGCTCGCGCGGCACAGCGTCTGGACGACGCGCTCCATTCCGCCCGGCACGGGCGGATAGAACTTGCCGACGTGCAGCACCCGCTTCACGCGTCGACGGTTTCCCTGACGGGCACCGGGCGCCCGGCGATCGCGCCGTAGATGCCGACCAGGCGCGCGGCGTAGTGCGACCAGCTGAAGTCGGACGCGCGCGCCACGCCGGCGGCGCGGCGCAGCCGCCAGCGCTCGGGCAGCCGCTCGCGCTCGGCCAGCAGCGCCAGGATCGCGATCGCCCACTGCACGATGTCCTCGAGCGGGCAGTACGACACGGCGTCGCCGCCAAGCTCGCGCAGCACGGGGATGTCGGTCGCGACCATCGGCGTCCCCGACGCCAGCGACTCGACCAGCGGCAGACCGAAGCCTTCGCGCTCGGAGGGCAGCAGCGTCAGCGCGGCGCGGCGGTAGACCGCGGCCAGCGTCGCGCGATCGACGAACGGCAGCACCACCACGGCGTCGAGGATCCCGAGCTCGCGCGCGCGCACGCGCTGCTCGGCGGTGAAGGGGCCGCCGACCCGGATCAGCCGCGCGTCCTTGCGCTCGGCTTTCACCGCCGCGAACACGTCGAGCAGGATGTCGATGCGCTTGCGCGGGATGGTCGACCCGACGTGCAGCAGCTCGACCCGCTGGCGCGGCCCGAGCAGCCGCGCCGCCTCGAGATCGGCGAGCGCGTCGCTGTCCTGCCACCGCGCGGTGTCGGTCCCGTTGGCGATCACCGAGAGGCGATCCTGCGGAAAGCCGGCGAGCGAGACGAGCGCGTCGCGCGTCGACTCGCTGTCGCACGGCACGTGCGCCGCCAGGCGCAGCCCGGCGAGAATGCGCGCCGACATCCAGCGGTACGGCGCCGAGCGCTGCTCGTCCTCGGGCTGCAGGATCGAGCGAAACGCGTCGACGTCGTGGCACGTGACGACGGTGCGATCGGCCGGCAGGGCGTGCACCAGGTGCGCGTAGGTGTGATCGACGACGTGGTAGACGTCGAAGCGGCCGCGGATCGCGCCGAGCGCCCGCGGATAGTCCCACTGGCGCGCCAGCGCGCGATCGAGGATCGACGCCTTCGCCGGCGCCGCCACCAGCGGCAGCCGCGTCAGCCGCCGCGGCATCGGCGGCCGCACCAGCGTCGCCTCCACCGTCGCGGCATGCTCCCGCCGCAGGTGCTCGTAGAGCATGTCGGCGACGAGATCCATGCTCGGCCACTCTTCTTCCAGGTAGTCCGCGAGGATCGCGACGCGTAGCCGTTTCACCATCCGCCTCGTGCGCCTCCGTCGAGCAGTGAGTCGAAGAACTCGATGTGCCGCCGCGCCACCACCGGCCAGGCGAAGAAGGTCTGCGCCCGCTCGAGGCCGCGCCGCGACAGCGTCGCCAGCATCTCGGGATCGCGCAGGTGATGATCGATCGCGATGGCCCACGCCTCCGGATCCCCTTCCGGCAGCACGCGCCCGGCGTCATGGACGACGGCCGGCATCTCGCCGCTTTCGCTGGCGAACGCCGGCACGCCGCACGCCATCGCCTCGATCAGCATCCGCCCGAACTGCTCCTTCCAGATCGGCGTCGTCCGGCTCGGCGCGCAGAGAATCGTCATCGCGTTCAGCCAGGCCGGCACGTCGCTGTGCGGCACGCCGTTCTCGATGTGCACGCGTCCCGGGTAGGCCGCGGCGAACACCTCGAGCTCGGGCTGCAGCGAGCCGCCGCCGACAAACAGCGCGTGCCACGGCCCGCGCACCCGCTCGAGCGCCTCGATCAGGTCCAGGACACCCTTCTGCGCCTCGAACCGCCCCAGGTAGCCGACCACGTCGGCGTGCCCGGCCCACCCCAGCCGGTCGCGGAGGGCCGCGCCTGCCTCCGCATCCGGGTGGAAGCGGTCGAGGTCGACGCCCGGCGGAATCACGCGCATCGGTTTCCCGGCATAGCCGTCACGCTCGGCGAGCGCCTCGGCCACGCGATGGCCGAACGCCACCCAGCCGGACGCGCGGTTCATGCTCCCCCGCTCGAACGCGCTGAACGGCCAGGGATAGGTTTTCCGCAGGTTCTGGAACGTCGCGAACACGACCTTCGCGCCCGGCGGCGCCGCCCTGGCGATCTGTAAACCCGCGAGCACGTACGGTTCTTCCCAGGCGTGCACGACGTCCGCCCCCTGCCGCATGGCGCGCCGCAGCCCGCGGTACCACATCACGTGGGCGCGGCCGTCCAGCGCCATGTCGAGTGGCAGGACCTGTGCCGCCTCGCCGGGAATCGGCTCGAGATCGATACGGCGGAGATCGCCCGCGTACGACCGCGGCGCAATTGCGGTCACCTGCCACCGGCCGCGGCTCCACAGCGCCATTTCGTGGGCGAGCCGGCGATTCTCCGCCACGACGTACGAGTGGCCGATTGTGATCAGGCGCCGTTCAGCGGCCAGGAAGACTCTCCGCCGGCACGCGCGGCAGTTCGTAGGCGGCCGGCCGGCTGCGCAGCGCCCGCCACCGCGCGAGCGTCGCCCGGGACACCGGGCGCCGCTCCTTCCAGACGCGCGGAATCCGCGAGACGAGGTCGCGGGCCAGCCACGCGCCACCCCAAGGATCGTCGATCTTCCAGGTCCGCCGCATGCGGAAGTACAGCGCGAAGCGCGCCGGCAGCATCCACACGAGGCGCCACAGCGGATCGTTGTACAGCGTGTTGAGGCAATCGTTGCGTGAGACGCACCGCAAGTAGCGGCGGCGATCGCGCGACGCGCCGTCAACGACGTGTGCGACCAGCGCCTGCGGCAGGTAGATCGTCTGGTAGCCCGCGTCGATCAGGCGGAGGCAGAAGTCCTTTTCCTCGCCGTAGAACTCGAACGACTCGCGGTAGCCCGATAACGCGAGGAACGCCGTGCGCCGGACGAGGTGCGCAAAGCCGATGAAGCTCGAAACCACCGACGGCGCGCGCACCGGCGACGGCTGCATCCGCTCCGGCCACGGGCGCCCGTCGCTTTCCGCCTGGGCGAAGGCGACCGCGCCGGCGCGGGCGTCACTGCGCATGACGCGGATGGCCGACTCGACGCTCTCGAGCGACAGCAGGCGGGTGTCGTCGTCCAGCAGCAGGACGAATGTGCCCTGCGCCTCGGCGACCAGCCGATTGCGCCCGACGATGTAGCCGGGAGCGGACCCGTCGCGGATGAAGCGCACCGGCAGCGCGGGTGCTCCGGTCGCGCCGGACGCCGCCGGCGTCGATCCGTCGTCGAACACGAGAATCTCGGGGTCCAGCGGCGCGATCAGCCGCATCGACTCGAGACAGGCGCCCAGCGAGTCGGGGCGGTTCCGCGTCGTGATGCCGACCGTGAGCGTGCGCGTCACGCGGCCTCCGCCCCGGCGCGCTCGTAGACGTCGAGCGTCCGTAGAGCGGTCGCGCGCCAGGTCATGCCCGCGACCGCGGCGCGAGCGGCGTCTCCCATGCGGCGGCGCAGCGCGGCGTCCGCCATCAAGCACTCCACCGCAGACGCGGCCGCGTCGGGATCGCGCACCGCCACCAGGGCGCCGTTTTGGCCGTCGCGCACGATCGACGGGGCGCAGCCGACGGGCGTGGCGACCGCAGGCAGGCGCTGGCTCATGGCTTCGAGCAGGACGAGACCAAAGCCCTCGTAAGTCGGCGTCCACAACAAAAGATCGTGACTTCGGTACATCCGGATCACGTCGCATTCGGCGAGGCGCGGCACGACACGCACGAAGTCGCGGACGGAGGCGTTGAAGTCCGCGAGCACGTCCGCGTCCGGCACGCCGGGGCCGAGCACGGTCAGCCGCAGGGGCCGTCCGCGCTCGTGCAGCCGCTCGAACGCGCGGACGACGTAGTCGATGCCCTTGACCCGGTCCCAGCTGCCGCAGAACAGCAGTCCGTCGCCGCGCGGCGCGTCCGCCGCGTCGTCGTCGGCCGAGAGGTATCGCTCGGAAACGCCGTGCGGCACCACCTCGATCTCGCGTTCGGTCTTCCAGCCGTGATCGAGGGCATAACGCCGATCCCCTTCGTTGAGCAGCAGCAGCCGATCCGACAGCCGCGCCGCGGCCTCGACCTGCGACAGGCGCGTCAGCGGATACCAGATCCGCCGCGTCCATCCCTTTCGCGTCAGGCCGGCGGCGTGGTCGTCGAGCATGCGGCGATAGTTCAACTGCTCGAGGCCGTTCGAGCGGCAGATCAGCGGCGTGCGCTTGTAGGCGCCCATCTTCTTCAGCACACCGATCCAGGCGCCTTCGGCGCTGGCCACGTCCATCACGTCGTACTTCCCCGCCTCCATGCGGCGGACGATCGCATTGGCGGCCCGCCACGGCGCGACGAGCTGGCCGATCTGCCGGAAGCGCGGCGCGCCGATCTCTTCGCCGAAGACGACGTCGCAGCGATGGCCGAGCGCGGCGAACTCCTCCTGCAGCTTGTAGAAGACCTTCGAGGAGCCCAGCGTCGGCTCGGACGGGTAGTCGCCGACCAGCAGGATCGACAGCGTCACGCGGCTTCGGCCGATGTCCCGCGCAGCACGGCGACCGTGTGCGGCATCGAGAAGTGCCGCTCGTAGGCGCGCGCGCCGTGCGCGGCCTGCAGCCGACGGGCATCGGGATCGTCGAGCAGGCGCGCGACCGTGCGCGCGAACGCGGCGCGATCGGAGACCGGCGCGAGCGCGACCGCGCCGGTGTCCTTCCAGATGGATTCGGTGAGCGTCCCGCTCGTCGACACCGTCGCCACGCCATTGCGCAGGCCGGCCATCGCCGACGTGCGGCGCGTGGTGATGCCGTCGGGATACGGCTGGATCAGCAGATCGCACGAGCCGAGAACGGCCGACAGGTCGCTGGCCGCCAGGCGTCCGGACGCCCACGCGCGCGAGGCAATCTGCGGGTGGCGATCGCGAAGGCGCTCGAGGAACTCCCGGCTGCCGGTGCCCATGAACGCGAATCGCGCAATCGGCGCCTGCGCGGCAATGGCCGGCAGCAGGGCGAAGAGCTCCGTCGCGACATGGTCGCCGTAGGTCCCGAAGTGGCCGACGACCGGCGTCCCCGCGGGAGAAATGCGGGCGCGGTTTTCCGCCACCTCGTCGGGTGAGGCGCCGTTGGGAATGCTCGACGGAATCGGCAACGAGGTGGCGCTCGGCAGGGAGCCGACCGCCTCCAGGTAGCGCCGCCAGGTCTCGGTCGACATGTAAATGGTGCCCGCCGCCTGCAGCAGCGTCGCCGCCATGGTCCGCTGCACGACGGCGAGGACGTTGCGCCACGGCCGCGTCAGCGTGAAATAGAAGTACGGCTCGTGGAACATGACGCGGACGTCGGCGCCGTGTTGGCGCATCCGGCGCAGCCAGCGGCAGAACGGCAGGTTCGCGCCGCGCGCGCCCAGCGTGTTGGGCACGTACTGCAGCAGCACGATCCCCGGCGTCTCGCGCCACGCGTGCTCGAGCGCCGCGCGTGACTGCGAGCCGAACGCGTCGGGCAGCTGGTGCAGCGTCATCCCGCGAACGTCGGGGCCTTCTCCCTTCGGACGCGCGAGCGTCCATACGTGAACCGCGTCGCCGGCGTCGCTGAGGGCGCGCGCGAGATCGAAGGTGTAGTCCCCGACGCCGCCGCAGTCGGGGGGAAACTCGCCGGTCAGCAGGTGCCAGATCATGCGGCGCTCGAGGGTTCCTGCAGGCGCAGGCGCAGGACCTGCTCCAGTTTCGACACGTGCGCGTCGGCGGAGAAACGGGCGGCCGCGGCGCGCGCGCCGGCGGACAGCCGCGCGTGGACGGCGGCGTCGCCGAGCACCGCGGCGATGGCGTCGCCGAGGGCGGCCGCGCCCCCTTCGGGGCTGACCAGGCGTCCGTTGACATCGTGCGCCAGCCATTCCGCGATCCCGCCGACGTCGAACGCGACGGCGGGCACGCCGAACTGCGCGGCCTCGAGACCGACCAGACCGAACGGCTCCGGCCAGATGCTGGGTATGACGGCGATGGACGCGCCGGCGAGCATCCGCGCGCGCTGCGCGTCGTTGATCCAGCCGGGGAGCTCCACGGTGAAGGTGCCGTCGCGGCCCAGCTCGCGCGACAGGTGCCGCAGCCGCTCGCGTTCGGGCCCGTCGCCGGCGAGGATCGCACGCAGCGGCCGGCCGAGCGATCGCGCCGCGTGCGCGATCGCTCGCACCAGCGCGTCGCCCCCCTTCAACAGCGTCATCCGTCCGAGAAACACCACGTCGGCGCGCGCCGGATCGCCGGCCGCCGGCACCTGCCCGGGCGGCAGCGTGAACAGGGGAATGGTGTGAAGGCTATCCGGCGGCACCTGGTGCCGCACGTATTCACGGCGCATGTGCTCGCTGGCGACGATGATGCCGGCGTATTCACCGAACAGATCCTGCTGGCGCCGCGCCCACGCGTACTGCTCCATCATCAGGCCGGCGCGAAGCTGGCCGCAGTGACGGGGCAGGTAGTAGGCGAGACAGCCGATGCCGCAGACCCGCGTGCAGGGCTCGGGCGACGGAAAGGCAAACGCCTTGTGGCCGCTCACGCACGTGCCGAAATAGCCGTGCATCATCTTGAACGTCGGCCACGAGCTGGCGAGCCGGCCGTCGACATCCAGGCGCCCCATGTTGTGGGAGAAGCAGACGTCGGGATGCCAGCCCCGCACCGCAGCGATCGCCTCGTCCAGGCCGAGGTCGCTCACGCTCCACGCCTCGTTGGTCACGACGCGCGTCGGCCCGGTTTCACTCGACGGGTTCGCGTAGAGAAGCGCCACGGCGTGGCCGCGTGATTCGAGATGCGGCACGAGGGACGAGAGATACGTCTCCACGCCGCCTCCGCCCTGCCGTCCCTCGTTGGCGATGAGAATGCGCATCAGTTCTTCAGCAGGCGCACCGAGATGCCCTCGGTGTTCCAGACGTCGAGCGATGGGTGAAGCGGCTGCGGGTGCAGTCCCTGCCGCTCGAGCTCTGACGCGATCTCGTTTCGCGTGATGCCGCGGGCGGCCCAGATCGACGGGTGAAACTCGACGAAAATGTCGAGTCCCGGCTGCGCCAGCGTCTGCCTGGCGCCGCGCAGGACGTCGAGCTCCGCGCCCTCCACGTCGATCTTGATCACCGATGGCCGCAGCCCCCTCGACTCGCAGAAGCGGTCGAGCGACGTCGTCCTCACCGTGATGGCGCCGGCGATCCCGCCGTCGGCGGCAACGAGCGCATTCGCGCCGCTGGCCCCTGCGCAGTCGAATGACGCGGTGCCCTCACCGCTCGACACCGCCGCATCGACGATCTCCACGCGATCGGCGACGGCGTTGATCCTGACGTGCTCGCGCAGGCCGGCGATCGTCTCCGGCGAAGGCTCGAACGCGATGACCCGGCCCGCGGCGCCGGCCCATTGCGCGAACAGCACCGTGTACGCGCCGACGTTCGCGCCGACGTCGAGCACGGTGGCGCCTGGACGAACCGCCGACTTGAAGGCGGCATACTCCTCGGGATTCCAGCTCAGGTGCCGGTGCCTGGCCGCCACGCGCACGCGCTCGCCTCCCGGCAGCGTCGAGACCAAATGATCGCCGGGCAGCAGATCCAGCATCAGCTCGTGCAGCCGCCGCAGGGCGGCGGGCGCAGGCCGCGTGCGCGCGCCGCGAAGCCGCGCGATCCTGCGCTCGAGCCAGCTGCCTTCACGGAAATGTTCGCCGCGGCCAACCTGCATGGTCATGCGCCGCTCGCGGCGCGGATCGGCAGCCACCGGAAGACACGATCGTAGAGCGCCCGCACGGGGCCGAACGACAGATACAGCGGCCGCATGTGCCAGACGGCCACCATCCCGACCACTCCGCCGAGCGCGATCGTGACCGCCAGCGGCGGCGTGCCGATCAGCTTCTGGATCACCAGCGACAGCACGGCGAGTGGCGCCATGCGGAACAGCCACGGGCGCACGACATCGTCAAAGAGCGCCGTTTCCGGCATGCCGGTCGCGCGCGCGAACGGACGCCATGACATGGCCGTGAAGACCAGGCCGTGGCTGAGGACGCCGGCGGCCAGGATCCCGACGATGCCGAGACGCAGGCCGAGGCCGAAGGCGAGCGCGACGTGAATCACGCCGGCGGCAAACGTCGCGACGCCGATCTGAACGCGCTGCCCCAGGACCGACGACACGACCGAGATCGCGTGGCCGAAGCTCATCGTCACGATGAGGGTCGCGATCAGCAGGTTCGCGTTCGCGCCCGCGTAGAAGTTCAAGCCCAGCCAGCCGCGCACGAACGCCGGGTTCACCGCCAGGATGACGCAGGCCACGGCGCCGGCCAGCGCGAGGTAGACGCGGACCATGACGACAATCGTCTGCTTCAGGCGCAGCCCCTGGGTCTCGCCCGCGAGGCTGGCCAGTCCCGGGAGTCCGCTGTCGCAGGGGACCCACGACATCTGCGTCAGCGCCTGCGCGAGCTTGTTGGTGAAGGCCAGCGCCGCGACCGCGGTGGGACGGCCAAGCGCCGCCAGCACGAGACCATCGCTCGCGCTGATCAGCCGCCAGCCCCAGCCCGCCATCCACGCGCCGCTGCCCTCGACGTAGAGCCGCCGGATCGCGCTCCACGCGGGGCGCCGCCAGCCGCGGAGCAGATCGGGCGCCAGCGCACCGACGCGCAGCAGGTTGCACACGCCGGCGAGCACTTGCGGCACCGCGGTCGCAAACGCCAGCGCGTAGAGTCCGTAGCCCTGCAGCAGGAACACGACCGTGAGCGCGGGGCCGAGCAGCAGCACCAGCAGATCGACGACGCCCGTGTAGCGCACGTCCTGCAGGCCGGCCAGCACGCACCCGAACACGCGCAGCGGATGCGCCACCGCCCCGAGGAGCGCGACCACGAGGACGGGGCCGATCACCGCGGAACGCAGTTCCGGCGCAAGGTGCAGCACACGAGGCAGCGCGAACCACAGCACGACCGAGACGAGCAGGCAGACCGCGGCGCTGAGCAGCGCGGCGCCGCCGCCGGTCGTGACCAGCTCGCGGATGCGATCGCGGTCGCCGCGGCCGTCGGCTTCGGCGATCAGCCACGGGAGCGTGACGAGCACGCCGAATTCGGCGAGCGCCGCATAGGCCATCAGCTCGCCCGACGCCAGCCAATAGCCGTACATCGTCGCGCCGAGATGGTGCAGGATGAACGGCACCAGCGCCAGGCCGATCGCGAATGCCGAGACGAAGCGGGCGTAGCCGAAGAGCGCGGCGATCGTGGCGCGGACGGTGCGGCTCATGATGTCCGCTCGGCGTTGAACAGGCGCGCCGCTCCCTGGCGGGCGGCGCGGCGCGCGGTGGCCAGCCAGCCGGGCAGCGTCGCCTTCCGCCGCCAGGTGCGCCGCGGCCGCGAGTGATCGCGGCGGATTACCGCGTCCCACCGCGAGTGGAACAGCCGGCCGTTCTTCAGCACGCGCTGCTTGTAGGCGTCCGACGGCACGCCGATCGTCGTGCTGCCGAGATGCGAATAGGCGCCGAGCCGCTCGTAGCCGCAGGCCGCGACTTTCCAGCCGGCTTCGCGAATGCGGAACGCCAGGTCGGCTTCATCCCATTCCGTCGGCCGGAAGGCTTCGTCGAGCAAGCCGACCTTCATGAGGCACTCGCGCCGGACGATCCACGGGCGGATCACCGCGTCGACTTCCTGCAGGCGGATCCAGTTCGCCGGCCCGTGCCCGATCGTGCTCTGCAGCCGCCGCCAGTCCCACAGATCTTCCCAGCGCTCGATCGGGTCGTCGCAGGGCACGCATTGCAGGCCGCGGCTCAGGCTGAGCAGACCGAGGTCCGGGTACGCGGCGAACGTGGCGACGATCTCGGGAACGAACCACGGCTCCTGCAGGAACATGTCGTCCTGCCACGCCGCGACGAGATCGCCGGTCGCTTCCGTGAAGCCGCGGTTCGTACATCGCAGTTCATGCGCGTCGTCTTCGTGCACCCAGCGAAGATGCGCGCGCCCCCACGGCGTCTCGCGCTCGCGCTCGAGATACGCGGCCGTCCCATCCTTGCAGCCGTCCTCGACGACGATCAGTTCGATGGCGTCGCCGCCGAAGCGGCGCCATCCCTCGACGGCACGGCGCAGCACCGTTTCGTTGTTGAACGTGGGCATCACCACGCTCAGCGCCGGACGCGGTGCGGTGGGTTCAGCGACGGCCATAGGCCTGCAGGTTCAGGGCGAGCGGCGTGTGCACCGCCCCGGGAACGAGCCGCGCGGGCAGAAACGCCAGTCGGCGGACGAGCCGTCCGAACGCGCCCGCGGGGTACTCGGGCGCGCCCGCCAGGATGGCGACGTCGCGAAATCCTTCCTCTTCGAGCGCGCGCCGGAGCGACGCGGGGGAAAAGTGGTTCACGTGGACCAGGTTGTCGGCGAGCCGCGCCTCGTACCCTCGTTGAACGACCGCGCGGGTGCGTTCCTTGAAACGCTGCGCCGGGCCGCTCGGCACCTTGACCGCGACCCAGCCGCCGGGGGCGAGGTAGCGGGCGACGCGGCGCAGGACCGCGCGCGGCTGCGGAATGTGCTCGAGCACGTCGGTCAGGGTCACGGCGTCG
>Ga0105248_10003830_pt1 | contig 16674 bp, 14 predicted proteins | sample KBSS34metaG_FD_81524 | JGI IMG/M metagenome (GOLD analysis project Ga0105248, IMG submission 81524) | Switchgrass rhizosphere microbial communities from Kellogg Biological Station, Michigan, USA - KBS S3-4 metaG | ecosystem: Host-associated > Plants > Roots > Rhizosphere > Soil | place... | reverse complement strand
TCCACGTAAATGTTCGACCTATGGGTTTTTTAGAACCAAGACTTAGTTTAAAAGTTCAGCAGAAACAGATCCTTACCCCGGGCCTCGTCCAGATGGTGAGCCTGCTCACCCTGAACAAGCTTGAGCTGATCGATCAGATCCAGCAGGAGCTCGTCCAGAATCCGGTACTCGAAGAGGGAACCGAAATCGTTGAAGGCACGCAGGAGAGTGCGGAGCACGATATCGAGCTGGAAGCCGAAGCTGCAAAGGCAGCCGATGCGCTCCAGATTTCGGAATTGCCCGGATCCGCCGAATCCGAATCTTTAGAGGCGGATGACGGAGACGCACAATACTCCGTGGTGAGCGATAGGGAAGTGGTCGTTGAACATACGGCAGATACGGTTCCCGTGGAAGCGGAGCTGCGTGACGATCCCTACGATGATATCGATTTCCGAAGTTTCGATGATTATCTCAATGACAGTTCGTCGCGCCAGCGGGAAACGGAGAATTTCGAAAAACCGTCGTTTGAAAATTTTCTCGCGAAACCTCCATCGCTGACCGATCACCTTTCGTGGCTTCTCGGTCTGGCCGCGGTGGAACCGGAAGTCCGTTCGGCCTGTCATTCGATCATCGGCAATCTCAATGAGGATGGCTATCTCCTGGCCGCCGACGAAAACGGAAAGGAGGTTTCGATTACTCTCGAGGAGATTGCCGAAAGCGGCGGTCATACTCTGGAAGACGTCGAAAAAGCCCTCGCCGTCGTACAGCGATTCGATCCTCCCGGTGTCGGGGCTCGCGATCTGCGAGAATGCCTGCTGATTCAACTTCGTGTTCTGGATGACGAAGGCAATATCGAAGAGGATTCGATCGCCGTGGATATCGTCCGGGACCATCTGGACAAGCTGAAGAACAAGCAGTATCGCGAGATTGCCAAGGGCATCGGCAAACCGCTGGAAGAAGTCATGGCTGCCGTGGAGCTCATCAAGGCGCTCGACCCAAGGCCCGGCCAGAAGCACAACAAGAACGAGCCGCGCCATATCGAACCCGACGTCTTCATTGTGAAGGTGGGGGATCAGTACACCGTCGTGAACAACGAAGACGAAATGCCGCAGCTTCGACTCAGTACCACCTACCGGCAGATGCTGGAAAAGGATGTTCTCAACAAGGAAGTGAAGAACTACGTCAAGGACAAGTTCAAATCGGCCGTCCAGCTCATGAAGAACATCGAACAACGCAAACACATCATCGTGAAAGTGTGCGAGGCGATTGTTCGCCGACAGATTGATTTTCTGGATAAGGGCATTGACCAGCTCCGGCCCATGATGATCAAAGATGTTGCCGAAGAAGTCGGAGTCCATCCGTCAACGGTGAGCCGTGCGGTGGCCAATAAATATGCGCACACGGCCCAGGGTATCTTCGAACTGCGGTACTTCTTTTCCGAAGCCGTAAACGGGCCAATGGGAAATGAAACATCTCTCCTGATCGTGAAGCGTAAGGTCCGAAAGTTTATCGACGAGGAGGATCCAAAGAATCCTCTGACCGACGACAAAATCGCCCAGATGCTGAAGGACGAAGGAATCGCCGTGACTCGCCGCAGTATTACGAAGTATCGCGAGGACCTCAAGATTCCCAGCACCCATCAGCGCCGCACCCGGTCGTAAGCGGGAAGCATCGGTCCGGAGGATGTTTGTACGACGAAACGTAAGCACAACCTTCCCGTTGTAGGCGGTCTATGACCGCGCATGCTCTTTCAACCACGTCAAAATCGATCTCAGGATTGTGCGCGGTCGCATACCGCGCCTGCTAACGGAGCTAAAGGCAATAGTGAACCCATCATCATTTGTCATCATTACCGGCTTGAGCGGATCCGGCAAAGGGACATTCCTCAGGGCTCTCGAAGACCGCGGGTATTTCTGCGTCGACAATCTTCCGGTCGAACTTCTCGGTAAATTCTACGAACTGACGCTAAAGTCCGACGGCGAAGGCACAAAGGTCGCTTTGGGAATCGACGTTCGTGAAGGGAAGGGCCTGCACGAACTTCCAGCCATGTATGCGGAGTTGCGTAATCAGCCCGGCATTTCAGCAAGTCTGTGGTTCCTTGAGGCCTCCGATCCGGTGCTTGTCCGGCGATTCAGTGAAACACGGCGTCCCCATCCGCTGGATCCCGGCAAGACAGTGATGGAGTCCATTTCAGAAGAGCGAGCCCTGCTGGCGCCGATTCGAGCGGCTGCCGATCGAATTCTGGACACTTCACAGTTCACGATCCATGATCTGCGTAAGCATGCCCTGTCGTTGTTTCAAGAGCTGGGTGCCGGCCATCTGCTCATATCTCTGGTGAGCTTTGGATTCAAATATGGCGTACCCATCGATTCGGATCTGGTTTTCGATGTCCGGTTCCTGCCGAATCCGAATTTTGTGCCGAACCTGAAAAGCCTTACGGGTGGCGATACGGCGGTCATCGACTACATGAATACCCAGGATGAAACAGGAATTTTTCTCGGCCATTTGCGCGGATTTCTCGACTACCTGGTTCCACAGTACGACAAGGAAGGCAAATCCTACGTGACCATCGCCATTGGCTGTACGGGTGGTCGGCATCGGTCGGTTTTCATCACCAACGCCATTGCAGAACACTTCAAAGTGCGTGGCGGCCGCGTTAAGGTCACTCATCGGGATATGGAGAAAAGCTGAGGGAGGTTGATACAATCACCCGATGATCGGCGGACTCATCGTCACTCACGGCCGGCTGGCCATTGAACTCCTGAATGCGGCCGAGACCATTACCGGAGAAATCGATCACATTGCAGCGGTGTCGCTCGGATGGCACGACGATGTGGGGACTGCCGCGGCCATGGTCCAGAAGGCACTCGAACGTGTCAATACGGGCAACGGCGTGGTGATTCTTACGGACATGTTTGGAGGGACGCCCACGAACATCGCGTCGACATTTCTGAACCCCGGCAAAGTGGAAATTGTGACCGGCGTGAATCTGCCCATGTTGATCAAGCTGGCGCAGGTCTCGCCGGAAGAGCCGCTGGCCTCCGTTGCCCGGTTGCTTCGCGACACGGGGCAGAGCAGCATTTATATCGCCAGCGAACTGCTGGCGCCCAAGAAACAAGCATGATCGAGCGGCAGATCGCCATCGGGCATCGAATGGGTCTGCATGCGCGCGCTGCGGCAAAGCTGGTTCAATTAACAAGGCGCTATAAATCTGAAATTGTGCTGCTTCGTAACGACGGCGGAAACAGCCGTGAAGCGGATGCCCGGAGCATCCTCGCGATTCTACTGCTTGCGGCCGGGCACGGGGCGACAGTTGCCGTGCGAGCGAACGGATCAGACGAAGATGAAGCTGTCGATTGCATTTGCGAGTACCTTAAAGGATGAGCTTTTCCGAACGAATTCTCCACGGGATCACCGTTTCCTCCGGTGCCGCAATCGGTCACGCGGTGCGTGCGTTCGATCCGCTGTTCATTTCGCTCAACCTCAGAATCAGTTCCGACGAAGTCGCTGGTGAAGTGGCACGATTCCGCGCATCTGTGGAGAAATCCAGTGGCCAGTTGCGCCGCATGCAGGCCCAGCTGAAACGCCGAAATGCGGAGGAATCCTCGTTTCTCATCGACGCCCATCTTCTGATTCTCCAGGATCGGCTGTTTGTGGATCGCATCATCGCGAAAATCGAATCCGATCGGATTAACGCGGAATGGGCCATACAGCAGGTCACTGATGATTTGTGTGAAGCCTATGACCGCCTTGAAGACGATTACCTCCGCGAGCGACGCGGCGATCTCGACGACATCGTCCGCCGCCTGTTGCACAATCTGCAATCCAAACACATGCCCCAGATCGGAAAGCTGCCATACGATGCCATCATCGTGGGCAGATCGATTCCGGCTTCGGCATTGTTTGAACTGCGCTCACGTCATATCGCCGGCCTGGTGACAGAAACCGGAAGCTCCCTGTCACATACCGCAATCATGGCGCGTTCCATGGAAATTCCCACGGTTATGGGGGTTGCGGACCTGCCGGAAATATCCTCCGGTGCCCTTCTTGTTGTCGACGCGGCCGAGGGTATCGTTATCGTTTCACCGTCGGAAGAAACTCTGGCGCGCTACGGCAAGATCGCGACTCAGGCGAAAATATCCAGGAGGCTCGCGGCCGAGGCGGCTTCCCGTCCGTGTGCAACGGAAGATGGAGTAAAGATTTCTCTCGGCGCCAATATCAACTTCATCGAAGAAGTGCACGCTGCCGTAGAGTGTCACAGCGAGTTCGTAGGACTGTACCGAACCGAATTCGATTTCTTTCGCGAGGGCGGCCGCAATGACGAAAAGTCCCTGACAACGGATTATTCGAATGTGCTCAAGGCGGCGAAATCGATGCCCGTGACGTTTCGCACCATTGATGTGGGAGCCGACCGAAATGCGTGGGATACCGTGAATCCCAGCCTGGCAACCCGGGGGCTGAGATTCTGCCTCGAGAATCAGGATCTGTTCAAAGCTCAGCTCGGTGCGCTGTTCCGTGCATCGGTGAAGGGTAACGTGAGGATACTTCTTCCCTTTGTTTCGTCGATCGGTGACCTCGATGCAGCACTCACCATCATTACGAATGTGAAGAAGGATCTTTTGCGGAGGAAGGAGGCCTATGCGCCCGATGTTCCGATCGGGGTCATGATTGAAACTCCGGCCGCCGCGCAGACTTGCGATCTGATGGCGTCGCGGGTGGATTTCCTTTGTCTGGGGACCAACGATCTGATTCAGTACTACCTCGTCATCGATCGGTCCGATCAATCGAGCGCTCACCTCTACAGTCCGTTTCATCCTGCCATTCTTCGTTGTCTGCATCAGGTGCATAAACTCCTTGAGCCTGCCGGAAAGCCCATTACGGTTTGTGGTGAAATGGCGGCCGATCCTGCCTCCGCCGCAATGCTTCTGGGAATGGGATTTACATCACTGTCGGTGAGTCTGGGAGCATATCCGCGCATGCGTCAGATTCTATCGACCATGAATCTGGGAAGACTGCGCGAGCTGGCCTGCGAAATCCTAAAAATGCAGAACCCCGCGGACATCGAGTCGATGGTACGAAGCAGCATCGGACTCCAGCCCATCCACCATTCATGATGAAGGCTCCTGGGAAACTGCTGGGTTACGTCAGAAAGCACATTGCGGCGCTCTGGGCTGCACTCGCGCTTTCCGTGCTGCTGGGCCTGTTGGAATCCCTGCGAACTTTGCTGATCGGGTCCGTGTTTAACACTTTTCTGGGTGTGTCCTCCGTGCAGGTGAATTCGAAGGGGTTCCTGAAATACGTTTCAGGTTTCCAGCCGAACACGCTTCTTGCGCTGCTATTAGCCGCAACAATCGCCAAGGTCATCACCGAATACGGCGCGATCGCTGCCAGTGCGTTTCTGGGACAGTCTGTTGTTCGGAACCTTCGCAACGATGTTTTCGACCGAATTCTTCACCAGCCGCTTCGATTTTTCGATCGCAACCCGACGGGCGAACTGATGTCGCGAATATCCGCCGATATTGAACGTGTTCAATCTGCGGCTTCCGACACACTCGCCGAAGCACTGAAGCAGGGAGCTACAGCCGTGGCCATGGTCGGAACCATCCTTTACATCGACTGGAAACTATCTCTGGCATCGTTTGTTCTCCTTCCGCTGGTTCTGTATCCCACGGCGTGGTTTGGAAAGCGGCTGCGATCGTTGAGCCGCTCAAACCAGCAGGAAATGGCGGATATGTCGGGCGTGATCTACGAAGCATTTTCCGGAAACCGGATCGTGAAAGCATTTCGAATGGAAAGTTCGGAGAGTCGCCGATTTCGCGAAGTCACCCAGAGACTGTTTCGGACGAATCTCCGGCAGAAGATGACACACGCCCTTTCATCACCCCTGATGGAGATCCTCGGAGTATTGGTCGTTGCCGCATACGTTGTCTATGCGAGTCGCCAGAACAATCCGGGCTCCATGGCGGTGTTCGTCTTTGCTCTCGTTCAGCTGTATGACGCGGTTCGACGAATGAGCGGGATCAACAATTCCTTTCAGCAGGGGTTTGGTGCATCCGAGCGCATCTTCGAAATCCTGGAAATGCCGCAGGAATCCGATACGGGAACGTTCGAACTGCCGCCACTCTCGAATGCGATTGAATTCGATAGTGTGACCTTCGGATACAACTCGAATGTTCCGGTGCTCAACAATGTTTCGTTTCGTGTCAATCGGGGAGAAGTCGTCGCGATTGTGGGTGCCAGCGGCGCTGGAAAAAGTACCCTGGTCAATCTTGTCCCGCGATTCTTCGATGTGAATTCCGGGGCGATTCGCATTGACGGCCGGAACCTGCGGGAGTGTACTCTGGAGTCCCTGCGTCGGCAAATCGCCGTCGTGACGCAGGACGTAATTCTTTTCGACGATACGATTCAGGCGAATATCGCTTATGGCGATTCTTCCGCGACGAAGACGACTGTGCGAAAAGCAGCTCAGGCGGCTCTGGCCGACGATTTCGTCTCTGCGTTTCCCGAAAAATACGAAACGAGAATTGGCGAACGCGGGCTTCGTCTCTCTGGCGGTGAGCGTCAGAGAATCTCGATTGCGAGGGCAATTCTCAAGAACGCACCAATTCTCATACTTGACGAAGCCACATCGGCTCTGGATTCCGAGTCTGAAATTTATGTACAGCGGGCGTTACAGAATTTGATGGAAGGCCGCACGACCATCGTGATTGCGCATCGGCTCTCGACGATCCGCCGTGCGGATAGAATTATCGTTCTTTCTGAAGGCCGGGTATGCGAGACCGGTACCCACGACGCATTGATTGCCAGGCAGGGAGTTTATTGGAAGCTGCATAGCCTGCAGTTTCCGGAAGAGGTTTAGAGCATGATCTACAGCATGACGGGGTTCGGTTCCGCGAGAACCGAAGCCGAGAATCTGACCGTTCTTGTCGAGATCAAGAGCGTCAATCACCGTTACATCGACATCCATATCAAGATTCCCGGTGAGTTTCAAAGTCTGGAGAATCAGGTTCGCCACCGGATCACGTCGACGTTTAAGCGCGGCCGATTTGATGCGTTTGTTCGAATCGACTACAAGCGTGAAACGGTAAAACTCGACGCCAATCTGGGGATGGTTCGTGCATATGTCGATTTAATGAAGCAATTGAAGATGGACTTTCCCATACAAGGCGATCTGACAATGGATATGTTGTCAAGGGTGCCGGGATTGATTGCCGTGTCCGGCACAGACCTGCTTCCCGCGGAAATCGAAATGATCGGGAAGAAGCTCGAGGAAGCCGCGGGCGAAGCCGTGCGCAAGCTGGCGGAAATGCGCGTGATTGAAGGCAAGTCGCTGATGGGCGACATCGACCGGCGTGTGGGGAATATCGCCGGCCATCTGAAGACCATACTTGCGGGCGCTCAGGATTTTGTCGACCACTACCGGCAGCAGCTTGTGGCCCGTGTTACAGAGCTTGCCCCACAACTGGTTGCCGACAGCGGCCACAGGCTGGAAACCGAAGCCCTCATTTATGCCGAGCGGGCCGACATTACCGAAGAAACCACCCGGCTTCGAAGTCACCTGGATCAGTTTGCCGGGCTCAAGGAGCTGAAGGACGAAACGGGAAAACGCATGGATTTCATCCTTCAGGAAATGAATCGAGAAGTGACGACCATTCTTTCCAAGACTTCCGGACTTAATGAGCGCGGCGTGTCCATTGGCCAGGCGGCGATCGAAATCAAGGTCGAAATCGAAAAATTGCGGGAGCAAGTCCAGAATATTGAGTAGAATGTTAGGTTCGTTCATGCGAGCCAACCTTTACATCGTTTCCGCCCCCTCGGGATCGGGGAAAACCACGCTCCTTCAACGTCTTCTGCCAGCTTTCAGCGATCTGAGATTTTCGATTTCACACACGACGCGCCAGCCACGCGCCGGTGAAACCAACGGCGTCGACTATTTTTTTGTAGACCGGCCCGAGTTTCTCAGCATGGTGGATCGGGGAGCGTTCCTGGAATGGGCGGAATACTATGGCCAGCTTTATGGGACGTCTCATCATTTTGTCGAGCAACAGCTTTCCGGCGGTTGTGATGTGATTCTGGATATCGACGTCCAGGGCGCAAGACAGGTGAAGTCCAGAATTCCTGACGCTATTGCCGTGTTCATATTGCCGCCGTCGTTCTCTGAACTCGAGAGACGGCTGCGTTCGCGAAGGCTCGAGTCCGATGAAGCCATTCATCGCCGGCTGGAGATCGCGAAAGGAGAAATTCCTTACTACCGTGATTACGATTACATCGTGATCAATGAAGTGCTTGAAAATTCCATCCAACTTCTCGAATCCATCGTTCGTTCGGGGCATGCAGTTCCGTCGCGGCAGCAGGCCCGGATCGAGGAGATCATTGCGTCTTTCGGAGGTTCAGCTTGATTCTTATTCCTGAAAACATCGACAGCAAGTATCGCTTCGTCATCCTTTCGGCTCTTCGCGCGCGCCAGATTCAGGGCGGCAGCATGCCAATGATCAAAGACAATCGTCATAAATCCACTCGCATTGCCCAGAAGGAACTGCTTGCGGGTCTGGTCAAATTCCGATTCCAGGATGCCGAGGAACGGAAACGATTGAAAGCGGAAGCCCAGGAAGCGTAAAGCGGCGGAACGGTGTTCCGGTAATCTGTGACCGCGCGCATAGCTGAATTCAGGTGCGCGGTCACAGAGTAGTGCCAGTATGCCTCCCAGCCAGCCACTTCTCCGTGGTACCGAGCCTTATGGATATTAGGTCGTGCCCCCGCCTTCTGTTTTCTCCGTCACTCCAATTACCTCGATAAGGGATGTGGGAATTCCGTTACCGCTAAATAGGCACTCAGATGCCACTACTCCAATGGGTCGCATGGATGCCCTTGGACGAATGTCTTTCGATGCCAGCAGATGAATTCCGGCTAACACCCTGGCACGGAAACTGCATCTTCGAAGTTCTGTGGCCCTTACACCGAGTATGAAAATAAAAGATTTCCTTCTGGAGGAGCTTCAACGCGAAGTCAAACGATCGCGTGCGGCGTTGGAGCAGGTGCCCTCGGGCAAGTACGACTGGAAGCCCCATGAAAAGTCGATGACCTTCGGTTATCTGGCGAATCTGGTCGCGACGATCCCGACATGGATCGCGATGCAGATAAACCAGGCTCAATTGGATGTTGCTCCCGCGACCGGCGGAACCATGGAACAGAAGCGGCTGGACGAAAGCGAGAAGCTATTGCAGACCCTGGAGAAAGCATCCGCGGAAGCTCGTACCGCTTTTGAAAACACGTCGGATGAACACTTGAAAACAAACTGGCGATTGCTGGCGGGCGGCCAAGTCGTTTTGGAAGCGCCGCGGTACGAGATGATCCAGGACACGTTCAATCACTGGGCTCACCATCGTGGTCAGATGACTGTCTATTTGCGGTTAATGGGCGCCAGGGTTCCTTCGATCTACGGCCCGTCCGCAGACGATAAACAGTTTCGCTGAAGGCTAAGGCTGTAGAGACGGTCCAGGACCGCCCGGGGTTTTCAGTCGGCGCGCCCATCGGGCACCTCAGCGGCGTGCCTGACTTCCACAAAGGTGCACGTTTTATGATGAAACGTTCAGGCAGCGGCTTTATCTGCATCGCATTCGCAGTCGTTTTCGCTCTTCTTTGCAACGTACCCGCGTTTTCATACTCCGTTCTCAGTCATGAAGAAATAGTGGATCTCCTCTGGAGTCGTGAAGTTCGCCCGACTCTGCTGAAGCGATTTCCAGCTCTGAAGGACGATGAACTTCGAGAATCACGCGCATACGCATATGGCGGTGCCGTCATTCAGGATCTGGGCTACTACCCGTTTGGAAGCAGGGAATTCAGCAACCTGGTCCACTACGTTCGCAGTGGAGACTTCGTGCTGCAGTTGGTGAAGGAAAGCAGGGATGCCGACGAGTATGCATTTGCTCTCGGAGCCCTCGCGCACTATACGGCCGACCTCACGGGCCATCCCGCTGTTAATCAGGCAGTCGCCATACTCAATCCAAAACTGAAGGCGAAGTTTGGGAATTCGATCACTTTCGCCCAGAGCAAGACAGCCCATGTGAGGACTGAATTCGGATTTGACGTTGTGCAGGTCGCGAAAAAACGATATGCATCGCAGCAATATCACGATTTCATCGGATTCAAGGTGTCGAAAGAATTGCTGGAACGTGTTTTCCCGATCGTCTATGGCATGAAGCTGGACGATGTTCTACCGCGGCTCGATCTGGCAGTGGGTTCCTATCGTTATGCCGTCAGTAAGCTCATTCCCGAACTGACCATCGTTGCGCTGAAGACACACAGGGAGGAAATTCTCGCTGCCAGCCCAACAACCTCGGATTCCGAATTTGTTTACCGTATCTCGCGAGCCGACTATGAGAAGGAGTGGGGAAAGGATTACTCCAGGCCAGGAATTGGTACGCGAGTGCTGGGAACGATAATTCGCATTCTTCCAAAGATCGGTCCTCTCAAGGTTTTATCCTTTCAAAAGCCGACGCCACAAACTGAAGAGATGTATGTCAAGAGCATGAGCAGCACTGCCGATCAATATCGGCGATTTCTGGAGCAGATTCGAATTGGTAGAGTTACCCTGCCCAATCGGGATCTGGATAGCGGGAAACCCGCTGTTTCTGCGGAATATTCCCTGGCCGACGAAACTTACGCGGACCTGCTGGATCGGCTTACCGACGACAAATTCAAGAACACATCGGCCGATCTGAGAAAGGATATTCTCGGCTTCTATGCCGACGGTGTGTCTCCGGCAGGGTCCAAAAAAGGTAAGTCCCGAGAGGAGCGGCTGGCGAAACAATTGGAGCAATTGAAGGCATGGATGCCCGGATCGATTGCTGCGGTGCCACAGTCGAAATAGTCCCGTACTGCAAATCCCGGCCTATCGTTGATCCCGGCGGCTCCAGATCCCAGGCGGACGCCTGTGACAAGCGATAATAGGGGACCGCACGATGGACCAGAGGTCTGTCCGCTCGCGTTTCTGGCGAGCGAAGACGCGGTTTTCGGGATACGTCAAAGGTGTCGATTATCCCGGCCCTGATTAGAACGGTCTTACTCCGAGAGCCCGGTTCAATCCGGTCCAACGCCCCTGGGATTGTTCCGGTACTGTACGGCGAAGCTGATGGCGACGGCGTTCGAACCACAGTCGCAGGCGATCCATATAGACGCAGACGACCGGGGTTATGTACAAGGTCAGCAACTGGCGACCATTCATCCGCCAACAATCGGGATGCCCGGCGGCCGTTGCAGTTTGACGCCTGTTCCGGTTCCGAGAGGGACGGGCAGACCTCCCAACATTGCAGCCATCGTCAGCGGCGCTTTCTAGACGTTGCAGGAAAGTGGATGCTCCGAATCATCGTGGCCTTGCTGTTCATATTTATCGGTGCGAGCAAATTCGCCGACCGTCGCGATTTTCGCCAGGATTGGTTTCGGTCAATGGTTTCGCGATTTCACCGACACAATGCAAATCGCCGGCGGATCACTCGTCTTAATCCCTCAAAGATTTGCCGCCGGCATTCTCATGATCGGATGCACGCTCGTTGGGGCGATGGTGTTTTTTCCCGGCCAAACGCTCACCGCAATCGTTCCGGCCGCTCTGCTTATGGGACTTCTCTTTGTCGGCGGTGAAGAACTCGGCGATCTTGTGTTGCTCCTGCATGGCGCGCATTCGATGAACTTACCTTGCATTGTTCCCTCGCGATTTTGTATACGTATTTCCGGCACGTATCCATTCATCGAGGAGGACCCTCATGAACGCAACACGATCGGTTGTCTTGGTCATACTTCTCCTGCTGCTCGCACCCGCCCTCGCAATTGCTCAGTGCGACCTGTTTGAACCGCCTATTCAGTGCAACGAGCGGAAGCTCGCGCAAACCCGAGCCGAGTGGCAACACGCGGTGGAGGAACAGCAGGAAATCAACCGACTCCGCATTCAGGTCTCGCAAAACATGGCCAATGCGCGAGCCCGCTTCTGGGCAACCTATCCGGACAAGCCCGGAGCCCAAAAGGCCCAGGCGGACTTCGCCCAGTACCTGTGGATGAAGGACATTTCTTACCTCCGACAAAACCTGCAGGCGCCCGAGCTAACAGACGCGACCGGGCGGCAGAGCACGATCGGGGCGGCGCGGTCCCTGGAGGCGCTCTTCAGCGTTCCGGTCGACAATGGGATTCCCCAGGCGGCGACGCCGGAATTCCAAGCCTGGGTGAACGCGGTCCGCAAGAAGGTATTTGAGGGGCACACATCGAACAGTACGGATGACGCGTTCATGCAAGGTTTCCTGTCAACCTGGATGGGCGAGAAATTCTGGAACGCAGTCGCCTCAGCCGATAAGGAGTATCAGGCGTACGTGATGGCGCGGGACTGGTGGGAGTTCGACAACGCCAAACGTGTGCCTGCCGGATACGATGCGCCCGACGCCTACGGGGCTCTTTTGTTTTACAGGTGGGAAAAGGTTCCGATGCAGCAGGCGATCCCCCTCTACCAGACGTTTGCCAGACTCGTCGGACCGGACGCCGCGCGAGCGGCCGCAAAGCAAGTTCATGACGCGCCAAAGGACGCGACGGGATTGCTGGTCGTTACTGTCAAGGATCCAGTGAAGATCGGACCCGGAGGGACGCAAGTGCCGGACTACGATGTTCCGATGCCCGACAACGTGATCGGCACGTGGGCGAGTCCCGTCACCGCAATGCAGATACTCGCCACGCGCGGCAATGCGCGCACCTACCTGCTCTTCCTGCTGAGAGAACAGAACGAAAACGGTACGCGCGTCAACCGCGCCACGGAGTGGACGTTTGCAGAAACCGCGTACAACCGATTGAAGCTCGCCTTTGGTGAAACGGCAGTACTCGATGCAGCCGAACGCGTCCGCACGGCGAAAAAGCGCCTCACCAGTAACACGGTGATGAATCAGGAAGCCATCGGCGCCACACGCAACGTGCCCGTCGAGGCGTTTATGGACATTCTCGCGCGCAAGGATCCTGCAGGATATGTAAAGGTCGCACTGACCTTCAGCGGCAATCTCGACACTGCGGCGGCCCTCGACGGCGCCTACCGAAAGTTCATTGCCGACCACGGCGAGAGCAACGTCCTTTCGGCGGCAACACGAATCGCGGCCGGCAAACCGTATTTCTTCTACACCGCAGCAAGGGACGCCATCGAGAACGAAATGCTTCGTCCGACAACGCCCAATGTCGCGCCCGCCGCAACCGCGGACTCACCGACCTACCTCGCCTGGCGTGATTTTGCAGTGGGAGCAAAAGCAATTTATGTGGATCTGAAACCGGGAGTGACGGACCCCTTGCCTGCCAACATCCTGGATCGGCAAACGTATCAGCTTCGCTCGACCAGCGCGACGGACGTGCAAGTGTGGATCACTCAGGTCGTGTACGACCCGAACGGGACGGCGCATCCACCCAGAGACTCGGAGCAGGCTTACCCGGCGAAGGCTGCGCCTGCAGGGCCACCGACGAGGACCGGATCGGAAACACTGACGATCAAAAATCAACCGATCGTCACGCGCTGGGAGCAGACGGAGAACCAGTCCCGGGGTTGTACTGTGACGACAACGACCTGGACGAATGACGATGTGCCGGGCGGATTGGTGCGCAAACGGACCGATACCAACTGCAGCAACGGAAGTTCCAGCGCGAACGATACGTGGCTCGAGTCCTATCAAGGAACGCGCACTCGTGCCGCTGCGGCACGCCCCGCTCCAACTACCAGTGTGGCAGCCAATTCCGCTGCACCATTGCCGACAGTCGATCGCACGGTGCGCCCCGCGCCGCAACAGACTGCGATGTCCACACAGAGCGACGATGAGGTCGTACGACAGCAGGTGACCGGTTTCGCGGTGATGGTCACGACCGTCGATTCCATCGATCTCCCTCAGATCAGAGCTGGTAAACGGGTCCACGCCAAGGTGGACATCACATCGCAGCTGCGGTTTTTGCCGCCGGCCGAAGGCAGTCGGTTGCAGTCGCTGATGAACGACGTCGACGTCCAGCTTAAGTTTTCGCTGAATGGAGCCGTGTTGAGTTATCCCCGGGTCGGCGTGTCTATCGATTCCGTCACGTTTCGAGGACAGACAATCCCGGTCTCGACCTATGACTTCAATCAGGTCATGTCTATTAAGCCGGAGCTAAAGTATGCGGTCCTTCGTGGACAGATTCCCGAGTCGAATTGGGAAGTGCCTGCGAAAACCCGAATGACACTCTCGACCAAACAAACCGGTGCGGCTTCCCCGAGTCCTCAGCCCGTGAGGCCGGGAGCTAAATGATTCAAACTGGATGAAAACAGTCATCGGGAAGGATGGATCGAAATCCCGAACCTCAAACTGATTCGGATCGCGTGTCGCTTCCAACGAGTCTGAGTTCTTTGGGAAATGCGTATATCGGAATTCCGGACGACTCGAGAAGTGCGAAACCCGGCCTTCCACACCGCCCACGACGTCGTCGCCGGTCCGCAGATCGCCGCTTCTTTGATCAAAGAACGTTGTCGTTACAGCCGGCGCCATCCTGCCAGATGACAGTCGACCGGAAATTCTTCTGTGGTCAGCAGGAGAAGAGTCGGTGAATACAGCGCATGGTGTTCACCCCGAATGTAATCTAGAGTTTCTGCTTCTGGTCCTGTTTCGCTTTTTCTTCCTGCGCACGCTGGCGCGTGATCGCATCGGCTTCGATGGTCACGGAGCCAAAGGCTTCGCGCGTGCCACCCGGGTAACCTTCGAGCGTGACGTTGAGGCCGGGGAGATTCCACGACATGTTGAGTGACATGACGGTATCGCCGGTCTTGTCGTTCACCCATCTCTTATAGGACGTCTGCGTTGGCTTCTTGTATTTCTGCGTGAGCGCAGCGCCGACATCATTCTGCACCTCGAGTCCGGTCGTCAGAATGAATACGGCGGAAAGCCGGCCGCCAGACAGTTGAACGCGGAACTGGCATTGCGCCACCCAGTCCGGACACTTCGCTGGAGGCATGGCGATGACGAGATCGTACATCGAGGCATTCCGGGTTCCGTCCGCGTTCGGAGTTACACCGAAGAGCTTGGTGATGTCCTCGGCTACTCCCAGCGGGTCTTCATTCCAGATGCAGGTCGTTTCGATGCCTGGACCCAGGATGTTGAAAATGCTTTGCGCTGGACACGCAGGCAAACGCACCGGCTCGCCGAGCGTGAGGCCAAGGACAGTCACATCGACGCCCGCCGCGCGCGCGCGACGGATCGAGTCATCGCTCGGTGTCGCCTGCGCCGATTGCGCGGGGACCGGCGCAGTGCCCGTAGTACCGCCGGCAGTCGTCGCCGGCGCCGGCGAAACCCCGCCCGCGCATTCGCGCGACGGCGCGGGAAAGCTCTCGAACGGATGACTGTTGGGAGCCATTGCAATCGCGCCCTGCCAGACCGTGCCGGCGTTGGCGAGGAGCGGTGCGAGTACCTTCTGCGCGTCCGGCGTGAAGAAACGGTCGAAGATGGCGCGATAGAACGCCGGTGAGAGTTCATAGGCGCTGACGCAGCGGTAATACGCGTAACGCTCTTCGCAGTCACGACCATTGCAAGCCGGAGGGAGTGACGCGAGATAACTCTTCTCGGCTGCGCTTTGGAAACCGTCGAGATCGGCGAGCCGCGCGGATTCTGCGCTCGTGAACGCTTTGGTCTTTGCGCGCTCCCCGGCCTGCGTGCGCACGACATTGCCGAGGACGAACGCGGCAGCGTCCTGGCGCGCCCAGGTGTCGCGCGGCGTGGACGATTTGATCGCGACCTTCAGAACCTGCGCGGATGGCACATCGATTGGATCGGCGGCGGCCGCAGTCAAGACAACGGCGCTCGTCAGGGTGGCGAGCAGAACACCAATGCTACGCATATGTGTGGACTCCCTTGAGAAATTGCAGGAATTATAAGGAGCCACGGATCATGGGTCACGTTTTTATTTCCAGGCGGCTGCGTTTCCACATGACTTCGGCCTGGGTGGGATATGGAGATTCAGGCCGCTTACACTTCTCGAGTTCAAAGATGAACGCAAAACAGGACGTAACGGTTTCGTCTGTGGCCTCATTTTTGTCGGATAGTTCCCCCAGTCGTCAGTTCAGGGAAATCCGAAGTGTCGGAATGCGACGATCTGCGACTATCGACAAGTGATCGGAGGCTGCAAGTGCTCCAGCTCCAGTTCACTATCGAAGTAAATCTGGTCAGTTGAAAGACCGGTAGAACTCCTGGGTAGGTTCGCGATCTCCCGGGGTGGCTTCGGATAGCTGCATTCAAGGTGGGACTTCAGCGTTCGAGCCACGGATCCCCGCAGCCATTCATTGAAATCTCCCGGATGTGGTCAGCAGCGCCTTAAGCACGCAGACCCGTGCGCTTTATGCTTCCCACACCTCGATCGTGGCCAACCTTTGTGGGACCGGACGTTTGTATCGTTCAAAAGAGAACTCTGTCTGGAGTGCAAATGGTCCCAGGCGTTTACTGAAGAAAGATTCAATCAGATCCTGGCCGTGAGTGGCCTGAATTCAAGCCACCGTAAACTCCCCTGGTCGGCAGGCTCTGTCCACCAGGGGCAGTCTTGGTCATACCTCGGAGTGGCATGCTTCCGACAGGAGACAGCAATAAAGTTTGGAGAAGTACATATAACAATGGAAGATTCACGCGTGCATAAGAATATCTACATGTGTGTATGGATGCTGAGAGTCTGTAGCGT
>Ga0105248_10003828_pt1 | contig 16678 bp, 10 predicted proteins | sample KBSS34metaG_FD_81524 | JGI IMG/M metagenome (GOLD analysis project Ga0105248, IMG submission 81524) | Switchgrass rhizosphere microbial communities from Kellogg Biological Station, Michigan, USA - KBS S3-4 metaG | ecosystem: Host-associated > Plants > Roots > Rhizosphere > Soil | place... | reverse complement strand
TTAGTTGAAAATTGCGCTAGGCCCTCTCCCCAACGCTCTCCCAGGGGAGAGGGAGCCAAAACGTACCACTACCCGACGCCGTTTGAATGTGGCCTGCGCATCTGGCGCGTGGTTCACGGGCGGGACGCCCGGGCCACCGCGCCGGCCTGTCAATTCCAGCCTAATCGGCGGGGCGAACCCGTGATACAATGCGGCCCCCGAAATCATATTCGATGTAACCGCGGGAATCAGCGGGGCGTCATAACGATCTTATCAGTCCGTTTTCTTTCAAAAGTCGAAATACTGGTCCGACAAACTTCAGTTTGTCGGGCTTGCAAGTCAAGCCGGAGCTTGTTCATTAGCAGACAGGCAATGGCTGGTCATTAAACGAAGTCCATTCGTCGCATCGCAGCCGGGACGGCTGCGTGCCAACTTGTCACAACTGCAGGAGAAAGCCATGAAGAAACTCTACCCAGCCGCCATAGCTCTGTTCCTATTCAGCTTTGCGTCGTTCGCCTTTGCGCGCGAGGCCAAGCTGGTGCGCTATCCCAGTTATTCAAACGGGCGGATTGCGTTCACTTATCTCGCGGACATCTGGACCGCTGATGAAAACGGCCAAAACGTCCAGCGCCTGACGGTGAATAAAGCGCGTGACGCTTATCCGCGATTTTCGCCGGACGGAAAATGGATCGCCTTTTCGAGCGACCGCAACGGCAACCTCGACGTGTTCCTGATGCCCGCCGGCGGCGGCACGGCAAAGCAGTTGACTGCCCACTCAGCCGACGACACTGTTCTGGGCTGGACGCCGGACGGCAAAGGCATCCTCTTCAGCAGCCAGCGCGGGGAAGACTTCATGGGTCTGCTTTACGTGGTGAGCGTGGACGGCGGCATGCCCTGGCGCGCCGGACCGGACATGGGCAATGCGGCGAGCTATTCTCCTGACGGCAATCGCATCGCCTACAACCCCAAAGGCCAGGTCTATTGGCGCAAGTACTATCGAGGTGCTTACGCAACCGACGTTTGGATTGAAGACGTCTCGGCCAAGAAGTTCACCCAGGTCACAGATTTTGAGGGACTCGATTCGTGGCCGATGTGGAGCCGCGACGGCGACATCTATTTTGTCAGCGACCGCGACGGCGCCGGCCTGACGAACATCTGGCGCGTTTCCGACAAAGGCGGAAAAGCTGACAAGGTAACCACCTTCAAGACCGGCGACGTGCGCTTCCCCTCAATCAGCGCCGACGGCCGCACGATTGTTTTCGAACACGATTTTGGTATTTGGAAGCTGGACACGGCTACGAAGAGAGCCACTCCGATCAAGCTCGACATCGACGCGGAAACGCAGGAGAACGATTCCGAGATCCGCACCTTCACTTCTGAAGCTGACGATTACGACCTGGCGCCGAATTCGCGACGGATTGTGGTCTCAACGCACGGCGAATTATTTACTGTGCCGGTTGATGAGGGTGACATCCGGCAAATTACCGATGGCTCGGCCCGCGATCGTGGAGTTGACTATTCGCCGGACGGAAAGTGGATCGCTTACATTTCTGACAGCAGCGGCCGGGAAGAACTCTATGTAGTCGCCACGGAAGGCGGCACGCCACAGAAATTAACTGACATCGACGCGCTCAAGGCCGGTTTCAACTGGTCACCGGATTCAAAAGAGATCGCCTTCACCGCTTCCGACAGCAAACTGCGAAAGGTGAACGTCTCTACCAGGGCCGTGATGGACCTTGATTCGTCTCGTTACGGAAACGTCTCGACGCCGGAATGGTCACCGGACGGAAAATGGGTGGCCTACTCCAAGTCGGACTCCAGCCGCACGTCGGATATTTACATTCTCGATTCGACCGGCGCCGACAAGACGCCGCACAAGGTAACGTTTGATTCCTACAACGACGGCAATCCGCGATTCGGTCCCGACGGACGCAAACTGTACTTCGTTCGATCCGAGGCCACGGGCGCCGGAGGTCTCGGCAATGCCTCGACGCAGATTTATTCGGTCTGGCTCGAGAAGCTCGATCGCGATCCCGATGATCCGGAAGAGAGACCAGACGCCGAGGCCGCCCAGGCACCGGCGGGAGACGGAACTGAAGGTGCTGGTCCACCGCGCCGTCCTGCCGGACCGCGCCCACCGCACGAGACCAGGATGGATTGGGCCGGCATGAGGCATCGCACCCGTCAGATCACGCGCATGCCCTTCCCGGTTTTCAATTACACCATCGCGCCCGACAGCCGCACGATTGTCTTTGTCACCACCGAACCGGCAGGAGCCGGCAGCACTCCGATTATCTACTCCATTCAGGATGATGGCCGGAGGCTGGCGCGAGTGACGGCTGGTGGCCCACCAGCAGGTGACGGTGAAGGTGGCGGCGGCGGTGGCGGCTTCGGCGGCGGAATCTCCGATCTGAGTATTTCGCGCGACGGCCGCACGCTGTTCTTCAGCGAACGCAACGGAATCTATTCTGTCGCGCTCGGCGGCGGTACTGCCACGGCGACCGCAACTGCCGGCCGTACCGATGGCGCGCGCCGCCGGATCAGCTTCAACGTGCGGGTCAAGATCGACCGGCCCGCCGAATGGACCGAGATGTTCGGCGATGCGTGGCGCACCATGAAATACCGCTTCTATGATCCGGCCATGCACGGCATGGATTGGGACGCAGCCAAAGCCAAGTACGAACCGCTGGTCAAAGACGTCGGCGATCGTCAGGAATTGCTGAACATCATCAACGAGATGATCGGTGAACTGAATGCCTCGCACACCGGCGCGGCGCCACCGCCCCGTGGCTTCGGGGGCGGGGGCACCTCCACCGCCAATCTCGGGTTCGATCTCGAGCCCGATAAAACTGCAGGCCGTTACCGCGTTTCGTATGTCTACGAAAATGGCCCGGCCGACAAAGACTGGGTGAAGGTGAACGTCGGCGATTATTTGATCGCGATTGGCGGAAAACCCGTTAAGGCCGGTGACGAATACTGGGCAATGCTCAACGATCGGCTTAATCGCAAGATCGAAGTCACTCTTAATAACAAGCCGAGTGAGGAAGGCGCCTGGAAAAGTCGTATTGAAGCAATTAACGGCCAGGCCTACTCGACCCTTCGTTATGAACGCTGGGTGAAAGAGCGTCGCCAAAAGGTCGATGAAATGTCCGGCGGTCGCATCGGCTACATTCACATTCGCGCCATGGACCAGCCGAGCCTGCGCAAATTCGAGAAAGAGATCCGCGAGTTCCGTAACAAGGAAGCGATGGTCATTGATCAGCGCTGGAACGGTGGCGGCAACATCGAACAGGAACTGCTGGCGATCCTCGTCCAGCGCGAGTACCAGGTCTGGGTGCCCCGCGGCGTTGAAGCTGCGGGCCGTCCTTTCGCCGGATATTTCGGACCGAAGGTCGTGCTGCAAAACTGGCGCTCGGCTTCAAACGCGGAAATGTTTCCAGCTGGTTTCCGCGCGTTGGGCCTGGGCAAAGTCATCGGCACCCCGACGATGGGCGCGGTAATCGGAACCGGCAGCTATTCCCTGATTGACGGTTCGACCGTGCGCACTCCGGGCGTGGGCGTCTACCTGGCGGATCAGAAACGCACGAACATGGAAAACTATGGCGTGCAGCCTGACATTAAGGTAGACAATTCGCCGGAAGATAATTTAGCCGGGCGTGATCGCCAACTCGACGCTGCCGTAGAAGAACTAATGAAGCAACTGGGCGGCGGCCGGCGCAATCAAACGACGACGAATAACCAATAGCTCGTCGCCGGAACCCGTAACCGGACTGGAGCGCAACCGTCCTCGGTTGCCAGTGGCCCAGACTTTTAGTCTGTGATGCCGAAGCTGAAAGACACAGACTGAAGTCTGTGCCACTGGCAAGCGAGACGCTTGCGCTCCAGTCCTTTTCTAGTTTCTTATTGAAGTGGAGACCCGCCTCTTGCTCCGCTTAAAAAATCATTTTCTGCTTACCAGCAAAGGTGCTAATCTCCCCGCCTCGGGACGATCTGAGAATTCAAAATGAAGCGTGATGCTGCCCTGACTGAACGATTGCGTGGAGTGATTGCGCGCCTCGAATCACAAACCCGAAACGGCGATTTGCATTGGGAAAAACAGGCCGGCTCGGCGCATCGCTATACGCAGGTTAAAAATCATCTGGTGATCCTGGGACCGGCCGCACCCCTGGATGCAGACGTGCCGAGATATCTCTTTATTACCCCATTCGATTCTCCGGATCATTTCGAGGTGAATTCCAACGACGATGAACTTGGCCCGGCAGTGCTCTCACTGGCAAAGACAGTCGAGGAAGTCTGCCAGGGTAAGCCCGCCGTCGATCCTTTTGCGGTTACCGACAATCTCCTGGAACGTCTGGAAAGCATGTGACGTCAAACGGCTTTTATTCATTTTGCAACGCAAGGACTTATTTCCATGGCAGCTGAAAAGAACAACCTCAGTGAAGAAGCGCAGAGCCTAGCCCGCGTCCCGCTCTTCAGGCGACTTGAGCCCGAAGAGCTCGAGCATCTGGCTGAAGAAGTCGATCAAGTCAATTACCAGGCCGGTGAAACCATCTTTCACGAACACGACCGCGGCGACGCGCTTTACATCCTGGAAGAGGGCACAGTGCGCATCTGGGTCATGGACGAAGACGTCCACGAAGTCACCCTGGCTGAGCTGACGCCCGGTGATTTTTTTGGCGAGTTGGCCGTGCTGGATCGTGGTGAACGATCCAGCAGCGCCACCGCGATCACCGACATTCATCTACATCGCCTGAGCAGCGACGACTTTCAGCAATTCCTAATCGATCACCCCGATGCGGCGATCGATGTGATTTGCGAGATTGCGGCGCGCATGCGGCAGACGAACCTATTGGTGACACAGCGCGCGGCGCGCAACATAAACGCTGAGATGGAAGCACACTCAACCATCGGTCAGCGAATTGCCGACAAGGTCGCCTCGTTCGGCGGTTCGTGGACATTCATCATAATTTACGTGACCTTTCTGGTTGCCTGGATGGGGGCTAATACCTTCGTGCTGATCCATTATGGCCGCGGCGAGAACGGTGCGCAGTGGGATCCATATCCTTACATTCTGCTGAACCTGATGCTTTCAATGACCGCCGCATTGCAGGCGCCCATCATCATGATGTCGCAGAATCGGGCCGCTGAAAAAGATCGGCTCGCAGCCGAGCAGGATTTTAAAGTGAATCTGAAGAGCGAGCTGATGCTGGAAGAATTGGTTCGGAAACAGCGCGAACGCGACGCGCAAATTGACGAAGTCAATCGGGCCCTCGCCGCTTTGAAGCGAGACAGTCCAAACCACTGAGCCGGTACGCGCGCCTCTGGCGTGCCTGCGTTGACGCTAATCGTTTCTCGAACAGCACGCCAGAGGCGTGCGTACCGGTCCACCTATGGCTTGACTTTCTGCTGCTCTTCGCGACGACGGCGCTGCTCCTCACGTTCCTTAACGAGCTGCGCCGCCTTCACATCGTCGAGGTCATAATGCGGAGTCTGATCCCCTCCGACCCCTTCGATGCCGAGCCCCACGGCCAGGCGAAAACCTTCACACTCAATGGCCATGTCCCTCAGATCCTCGGCGTCCCGGATTTCTTTGTTCCGCCAATCATAGAACGGCCTCCAATCCGCGCGAATGGAAAACTTTGCCGTCATTACCGAAAGAAACTCGTCCTTGCTGTTCCACTTGTTTGTCACCGGATAGGCCACGCGAATATAAGACAGTCGGCCATCCATGAACTTGAGAGCCATGCTTTCGACGCCCTCGAAAAAAGAACTGGAGCCGTCCAGGGTGCTGATGTCGACCGCTTTCAGTTCGGCATTAGACACGCCCAGTTCGTTAGCCGCACTGATCCTGAGGCTCGGCACCATCTGCTTTACCTGGCCTTCGGTCATCCCCAGATAAAGCCGGCCAATCTTCGGCGCTTGTTCGAGCCCGAGGCCGCAAGGTGGAGGAACTTTAACCCCAGGCTGAACCACGGGAGCAGTCTGCTTGGCAAACATTTGAGTTGGATCAAGCTCGAGCCGCGCGCGGGCGGAATAGTAGTCGACGATTGCCTGGTAATATTGCAATCGCGTCGCGGAATAGTTCGACTCGGCGTCAATCACTTCCAGCAGGTTCGCTTTCTTTGAACGATAGCGCTCAAAGGTCAGGCTCAGGTTCTGCTGAGCTGAGGTCGCCGCCTCCGCCGCGAATCCGGTGCGATCCATCGCCGAGAGCGCGCCCGCGCGGGCCGCGTAGAACTCCTGCTTGAGTTGCATCACCTGGTTGTCCCGTTGGACGTCGAGCGATCGGGCGCGCAGCTCGGCCTGTGTCGCGCGGCTCTTGCTCGCCCCGAAATTGAAGATGGGAACATTGAGCGTGATGATGGCGGAGCCCCCGGCATAGCGGCCCAAAGGTTTGAAATTAGCAGCATCAAAGCCACCATTAAGCGTGTAGCTCAACTGGGGCCAACGTTCTCGCCGCGCCGCGCGGCCGTCGGCGAGGGCGGCACGCTTTTGTGCGTCGAGCTGGGCGAGCTCAGGGCGTAACATGATGGTAGCTTCCTGGTAACCGAGAAGGTCAATCAACTGTGGCGCGCTGGTGTTGAGCCGGGACACCGTGATGTAGGTCGTATAGTCCAGTCCCGTCAATACTCTCAACTGGCTCATCGCTAATGATTCCGCTAACTGGGCCTGGGCGAGATCGTCTCGACGCGAACGTGCGGCTGAGCGAGCGCGCAGGATGTCTGTTTCTTCGGCCGTGCCGAGTTTCTGCTGCTCTAGCAGGGAGCTGAGAAAACCCTCCGCCAGTGCCAGGGCTTCGTCATCTAGCCGGCGCCGCTGCCGCGCGAGCGCGAGACCGTAGTACGCGTCAATCGCAGCGAGCACCAGGTTTCGGCGCGCGGCCATTGTCCCGGCATGCGCCGCCGCGAGCAACGCCCGCGAGCGATGCAATTCGGCGCGCAGTTTGCCCGCAATATCGATCGTGCCGCCCACGCTCAGCCACCCAATACTTTCGTTGATGGCACTCGATGCCACATAACTGAAAGTCAGTGGATCGCCGGGCTGCCGGACCGTAGAAGGCGTTGTGCCCCAGTAGGTCAGCGGCATGTTGATTTGAGGAAGCAACGCGCCCCGCGCCTGCTTGACGTCTTCGCTGGCGATCTGTTCGTCGAACTGCACCTGCCGAAAACTCGCGGCGTAATCGAGAGCCAACGTCACCGCCTGCTCAACTGACAGTGTCCGATTCTTCATCGTCTCGCTGCCATACGGGTAGTCGTAGTAGGGTGGCCACTGCTGCTGGATCTGAGCGGCCTGACCTGGCCCGGTTGGCGTTTGAGTTGCCGTGATAGTCGCCGGCGGCGTGATCTCGCGAACCACGGCCGGTTGTTGGCCCAAAGAATTAGTCCAGGCGGAAACTGCGACAATCAGCGTTAGCGAGAAACGCATTAGCGCATTCTTTTTCAATTTAGACTCTCCTTAACCAGAGGGATAGCAGACAGAGTAATCTACGTTTTGTTGAATCTGGAAGCATCGGCTCACAGAATATTGACAGCCCGCGCGGCCAACAACACGAGGATGGTCAGTGAGATAAGTGATTGCAGAATCATCAAGAGTTTTGCCCATCGAGCCAGCACAGGCGCATCTGTCGGCGAAAATGCGGTGCTGGTATTGAACGCTAGAAATAGATAGTCTGCGAAATTCGGTGACCAACCGTGCTCGTCAGCTGCGGTTCTCGCTTCATCAGTCATTGTCATCTGCGGAAACAGGAAGGCTCCTTCAGGATGGCCGAATCGTTTGTCGCGCCCATGAGGCCCGCCGGCATCCAGCCGCCAGTACCACAAGGCAAAGACCAGGATATTGGTAAACCAGAGAGACGAGGCGGAAAGCAAAAGCTCCGTGGGAGTCTCTTTATGGGCCGGCAGGGCGCGGATCAATAAGCCAACCGAGGCGAACATTCCAATCGTTAGCACTACGGACACTGCGAAGCCAAAGAACCTGTTGATCCGGTGATGACCGGTGCCATGCGAAATGATTGTGGGTACGAGTAGAGCTAAAACGATTGCCGGAAAAAGCCAATGTGGACCGGCGACGAGATAACTCGGAAGGGCTGCATATAAGCCACCCACCGCAAGGATAGCAATAAAAGCCGGCCACCGTGGCTCAGGGTCCCAACGATCCAGGGTATGCTGCTCCTTGTTTTTCACCGAAGTGATCTAACACCGTTTCGGTACTCATCGACGACCCTGGCGAGAGCGACTCGATCGTCTCGGTCAAGCAGTTCGAACATCTTGATGCTGGCCAGGAAATTTGGGTAACAAGGCATGGCGGATCGTCTCTAAGAGCGACAGGAATGGGAAAAGCGGCGGCATTATAGTCCAAGTCGCCGGAAAAAGGGTTGAGACAGAAGAAGGAGCAGCGAAGGTCAGATCATCGCGTGGCGCGACTTCTGATCAAAAGCTGCGGGCGTTGAGATCCAGAATGTGAGGTTAGTATTACGGAGACTTGCGCGGGGTATTGTTTGCGGGTTGCCGCGCGTTGTTATTGGCCGGAGTCGGCGTTGCCTTGGCCGGCTTGGCGGAAGTTGGCGTACCAGCGGTTCGGCCGTTACGCGTGAGCGCGATGCGTTTCTCGCCGCCGGGCTGGGCCACTGAGACTTTGATCGAGCGATAAGTCCCGTCATGTGCCTTGTTCGTTGGATCGTAACTGAGCACGTATTGGGTGCGCAGGTCGCGCACAATCTCGTTGGCAATCTGCGGCAACTCAGAGACCGACTGCGGGAAGAAAGCGCGCCCGCCGGTATCAGTGGCCAGGCGATTGATCAAAGCCACGGCTTTGTCCCGCGGACTCTTTCTGATCAGCCCCTTTTCCGCATCCAGTTCATTAACGAATCCAATCACGAAAATCTGCACATCTTCTTCGCGCAGTCGCTGGAAGAGCTGGGTTTCCTGATAGTAACTGGCGCGGTCCTCACCGTCGGTAACCACAATCAGGGCCCGGCGGCGGCGATCGTCGTCGCCACCCTTTTTGTATTCGACCACGTGTTCGGCCGCGAGGTAGACACCATCGACCACGGCGGTCTGGCCGCCTTCGACATAAAGCGTGTCGAGTCCATCAAGCAGTAGATCCTTGCTGGGCGTAAAGTCCTGGACAGTTTCAATCTTGTCGCTGCTGATAAACCGTTCGATAAAAGTCTCGTCGCCCTTCTTGTTGCTGTTGATGATGGTCTTGGCGGCGTCGATGATTTGCTGGAACTGTGGTCTGACTGAACCTGAGGTATCAACCGCCAAACCGTAGATGACGGGGACCTCTTCTTCCGTGAAGGAAAAAATTTGTTGCGGCACGCCGTCTTCCAAAACCGTGAATTCGCCTTTTCCGATTCGGTTGATCGGGCGATTATTGCGATCGATTACGCGGACGTGCAGCGTCACCAGTTCCGTGTTGATGGTTATGCGTGAATTCTCGTCGATCTCCGCGCTGTTCGGATCGGGCGTGGGCGTCGGCTTTGGTCTCAAAATCGGCGGCGGGGGTGGGGCCCCCAGTTGCGGACGACGACCAGGACCAGTCTGGGCCGGAGTTGCGGTCGGCGAAGGTGTGGCCGTACCGGTTTGGCGTGGGCGCGAATCCGGCTGCTGAGCGCGTGAGGCGCTCACAATCATCAATGAAATTGCGGCCATAAATGCCGCCAGAGCCACAATGGCGTTTCGTCGAGCTTTTAGAATTTGCACAGTCCCAAGTCCCATCTCTGCTAAACCTTCTATGAATAAATGACCAAAGTCAAACGATTTTCGGGCTCAGGAGAGAACAAGCCGGATTAGAGATGCAATTAGGCGGGGTTGACGTTGCCGATCTGTCAATTTGGAGTGCGGCGGCTTGACGCCGCTTTCCCAGGCGTTCGACGTGCTAAGAGCAAGGATGCTCCATCCAAAGCGCCGCCAAGCCGGCGCACTCCAAAATTTACTTCGGATTTGCGATGGCGTAGTAACCTTCTCTGCTCCGGACGAACAGGCGGGGAAGCCCGCGCGGCGGATGGACCGAAACCTTGATCTTGTGCCACTTGCCGTTGCTCACAAAGTTAGCCGGCCGGTAACCGATCGAGTACTGGTGACGAAGTTCAAGCGCAATTTGCTCGAAGATGTCGTCCATTTCCGCGGCGCTGTTCGGATAGAAAGCTTTGCCCCCGGAAACTCCGGCCAGTTCATCGAGAATGCCCTGGCCTTCCATACCGAGCGCGCTGCCCATGTCGCTGCCGCCCAGGATACCGATTGCGTAGAGCGTCACATCCGATTCTTTCAACACTCGCCGCAACTCGTTAAAGGTATAGCGCGAGTTATTGTCCTGGCCGTCGCTGATCAGAAGCAGCGCTCGCTTTGGATGGGTGCCGCGTTGGACGCGCTCGACTCCCAGGTAGCAGGCGTCGTACAGCGCTGTGTTGTTCTTGGTCTGAACGAAAGTCAGCTTGTCGAGCACGGCGTTACCGTCACGCGTGCGGTCCATCAGCAACTGGGCGCGCGAGTTGAAACCAATGAGAAAATACTCGTCACGATCGTGGCTGGTCTGCACGAAGTGAGACAGGGCGTCGCGCGCGCGCCGTACCTTGTCACCGCTCATCGAACCCGAGACGTCGAAGAGGATACCCACCGAAACCGGCGCGTCCTCGTCGCTAAAGAACGAAATGTCCTGCTGTGATTTCTCGTCAAAGATAGTGAAGGCGTTCTTGCCGAGGCCCGAAACAAAGCGGCCATAGATGTCCGTGACGGTCACATTGAATGTGATCAGGTCCGTGTTGGTAATAATGGGCGTCTTGTCGTCAACGCCGCCTTCCGGCAATTGGATTTTAGTTGCCGATTTTGGGTCGGACGCGGGAGCCTGAGCGGGGGCCGGCTGCACCGTTAGCAATTCTTTGTTTGCTGGCGAGGGTGTCGGTTTCTCAGGGGCGGACTTCTCGGAAGGCTTCTTTTGGGCGGTTGAAGGCTCAATTCCAACCAATGCGGCAGCAACCATTGCGCCCAAAATCAATAACGGCAATGCTGCTTGTCGAGGCAATCTCATTTGTCCCCCCTTGAAAGCGACGAAATTGTGATCAGTTTAGATTGAGATGGGCAGGCACACCTTTCACCTTTGCTCGACTTGGATGCGAGTCGCAGTTGAATCGCAGACCGAAAAGGTTTAGCCCTCACTGATCCACTTTTCTCTGCACCTGGTTCTCGAAAGAGAGCTAGCGCAGATCCAATCCAAACCTTCCATTGCAGGGGAGACGCTGCGCGCGCCTAATGCAGTGACGAACTTGCCTCGCATTGTAGGACAGGGCCAGCGGCGACGCAAGAGATATCGCAGGTTAAAGCTGCTGAACTCTTAACTTTTTGCTGGGGAGCTTTTGCTAACCGCGTCGACGACGTCCGCTTGCGCTACCCTGGCGGCCATCCCGGCCAGGGCGTTAATGTCGTCCGGCTTGAGCTTGAAGCGCTTCTCCCGAAACGGATCGTGACATGCTGCGCTGCAGACATTTTCAAAAATGATTTGAAAGAGATGCGGACGGTCAGGAATTGAGCCATAACCGGAATCAACGCTCTAAGCTTCGTTTAATCCGCTCCGCGCTTTTTGGTCCAATCCCATCGACCAGCTCGAGCCCGCCGCCTGCCGTAAATTTCCGCAGGTCATCAAGCGAAGCAATCTTGAATTTTTGATGAAGGGTCGCCGCCGTTTTTGGGCCCACGCCCGGCAGTTCCAGCAGGTCGAGGACGGTGACCGGCGTCTCTGCGGTCAATCTTTCCCAGGCGTCAAAGGTCCCGGTTTGAACCAAATCTACGATCTTGCCGGCCAGGGCTTTGCCAACTCCGGGAATCTCCAGCAAACCGGCCAGGCCCTGCTCGCGCTCGATGATCTTCATTTCGATGGGCCAGGTTTCAATAGCCTCAGCGGCCATGCGGTAGGAACGCACCCGGAACGAGTCCTCGCCGCGGACCTCCATCAGCGATCCCATTTGATTGAAACGACGGGCGATTTCTTCGTTATTCATAACCGGTGAATCGTAAATCGGCTAGCGACATTAGTAAATGAGAATTGTCAGAACCGCGAGCGGTAGCGACCGGATCAAGATGCAATTGAGTCGAATAACGAAATTTTCAGGTGGATCGCATGATCCGGTCGCTACCGCTCGCGGTTCTGACACTTGTTCGACACAAGGACGCCTTGCATAGCGAAAATCATTTTTTCCTGCAACTTTCTCGCTCGGAGCATCACTTACTAATTGAAGTAACACTGCAAACGAAAACGCCGCCGGTGACCGTACCAACGGTCACTGGCATAATCATTTCAAGACAACGCGGAGGAACACTTATGACCAGCCGGATTGATCTCTTACCAACTCTTCCGAGAGTCCTGAATAAGCGCCGTACCAGCCTCATGATCGCGCTGACTTCGTTAGCTCTGTTTTGGGCCTGCTATCCGACAGCCGACACCACTTACTCCAACCCGCAGGAATTCGGAACGGGTCAATGGCTGGTTGAGTTTCGGACTGGCGAAACCATGGTCCATTTGGAAATGCGCTATCAACGCAAGAGTGAAAAAGGGACGGGTTACAGCAGTCACGGCTTCACTATCGATCCTGCCCTACTCTCGGGGCTATCGCGCGATCAGGCGATGTCCGGGGGTACAAACGTTCGATTTCAGCTGAAGCGCGATGCCGGAAATTTCAACTTCGAGGGATGGTTCAAAGAAGGCAACGGCTCCGGCCATTTCACCTTTACGCCCGACCACGGGTTCGCTTCTCAGCTGACTTCACAAGGTATCGGTTCTGCGACTGACGAGCAGTTGCTGGCTCTCGCGATGAGCGACACCGGCTTTGCCTTAATTAACGAACTCAAAGCGCAAGGGTACGAACGCCCGTCTCTCGATCAGCTCGTACAGATGGGAAATCATGGCGTCAACTTTGAATACGTCCAGGGATTGAAGTCTTTCGGCTATCAACTCAAGACTGTCGATAAGCTGGTGCAGATGAGGGACCATGGCGTGAACCTGAAATTCATCAGCGAGCTGGCGGCTTTGGGATATAAGAACCTCGAGCCTGACGCGCTGATTCGCGTTCGCGACCATGGCGTCACGCCGGATTTCATCAACGAAATGACGGCCGCCGGGTACTCTCAGGCTTCACTGGATGATTGGGTGATGCTTCGCGACCACGGCGTCAACGGCAAGTACATCAAGGAACTGGACGCTTTGGGTTACTCGCACCTGCCGCTCGAGCAGCTGAGACAGATGAGAGATCACGGGGTCAATGCAAAGTTCATTGAGGAACTGAAGCAGCAGGGATATGACAAACTGCCCCTGGATCAACTGATCAAACTCCGGGATCATGGTGTCAGTGCGTCCTACATCCAGAAAATGAAGGAGCGCGGCTATTCAAATTTGACCGTGGACGACTTGATCAGCATGCGGGACCGGGGGACCCGGGAATAGGCCCGGGGGTAGTGTACCTGTGACCCAACTTGACCTTGACCTGGAAGGTCTAAGATTGCCGGGCGCCGGCCAAAAATTCGAACGCCAAACCGAAATGGCTCAGCTTGACATGCTCAGGCTGAGCCATTCTAATTCAGGCATCCAAAATGGACGGCAAAAGCTCTAAAAGTGTTCGGGACGCACGCCTCCGGTGTGCGGCGCAAAGTTTCTCCTCCAAAATTAAGACATCGAGGTAAGTATGAAATTCAAAAGATTCCTGTGCGCCCTGGTTGTGGCGCTGTTCAGTCTCCAGACGGTCGGCTTCGCCCGCATGGACGAAGGCATGTGGCCTTTTAATAACATTCCGCGGGACGAGATCAAAAAGAAGTACGGCTTTGACGTTACGGACGAGTGGCTAAAGAAAGTCCAGCTCGCTTCAGTGCGCTTCAACAATGGTGGTTCCGGATCGTTCGTGTCGCCTAATGGACTGGTGCTGACGAACTATCACATCGTCGAGGACATCGTTAACGAGGTGAGCACCCCCGAGAAAGATCTGGCGAAGGAAGGTTTCGTCGCGCGTTCGAGTGCGCAGGAAATCAAGGCGCCCAGCCTGGAACTGAATGTGCTGATGAGCCTCGAAGACGTGACGAAGCGCGTGAACGATGCGGTCAAACCCGGGACTTCCGACGTCGAAGCGTTTGCCGCCCGGCGCAAAGAGATTTCGGCAATTGAAGCCGAATCTACCCAGGCTACGGGGCTGCGATCTGACGTCATCACGCTTTATCAGGGCGGCCAATACAATCTTTATCGCTACAAAAAGTACACCGACGTGCGGCTGGTGTTCGTGCCTGAATTCCAGGCAGCCTTCTTTGGCGGTGATCCGGACAACTTCAATTTCCCGCGCTTCAATATCGACATGGCGCTGGTTCGCGTTTACGAAAACGATCAGCCGGTCCATCCCGCCAGCTACTTCAAATGGTCCACCGCCGGAGCCAAGGAAGGCGACCTCGCCTTTGTCACCGGAAATCCCGGTTCAACTTCACGCTTGAACACAGTTGCTCACTTGCAGGAGTTGCGCGACACCAGCATCCCTGTGATTCTGCGCCTGCTGGAACGGCGCGAAGCGATGCTCAAGAAATACATGACCATGGGTGAAGAGCAAACACGCCGCGCCCAGAACGATCTGAACAGCATTCAAAACAGCTTGAAGGTTTATCGCGGTCGCATCGACGGACTTAAGAACAAGGCGTTGATGGATCGCAAGATGCGCGAAGAAGATGCGCTCCGTAAATCGATTGCTGCCGATCCCAACCGCCAGACAATGTACGGCGGTGCCTGGGACGCCATCGCCAAGGCTCATCGTGATTATCCTTCCTACATAAAGGAACGCAGGATCTTTGATCAGGCGGGCGGCTTCAACACTGTGTTCTTTGATTTCGCGCGTACGCTGGTGCGGATGGCCTCTGAAAATGAAAAGCCGAACGGTGAGCGACTGCCCGAGTTCACCGATGCACGACGCGCTTCGCTCGAGTTGGGACTTTACTCCCCGGCACCTATCCATGACGATTTTGAAAAGCTGAAACTTGCCGATTCGCTGGCGTTCATGATTGAACTGTTGGGTGCGGACAACGCGCTGGCTAAGCAAATCATGAACGGCAAGACGCCGGAAGTCCGGGCCGCAGAATTGATTGCAGGCACCAAACTGAAAGACGTGGCGGCCCGGAAAGAGCTGGCCACCGGGGGCTTGAAAGCTATCGAAGCTTCAACCGATCCGATGATCGTTCTGGCGCGCACGATCGATCCGAAGGCGCGCGAACTGCGCAAGCGTTTTGAAAGTGAAGTCAGCGCCGTCGAACGCGCGAACTATGCGAAGATCGCCCGCGCCCGCTTTGACACCGAAGGCACCAGGCTTTATCCCGATGCCACCTTCACTCTGCGTCTTTCTTACGGAACGGTAAAAGGCTACAAGGAAAACGGCAAGCAGGTGACGCCGTTCACCACGCTGGGCGGACTCTATGAACGCTCGGCAAAATTCAAGGCTGAATTTCCCTACAACCTGCCGCCGCGCTGGACGGAAAAGAAGTCGGCAGTAAATCTCTCGACTCCTTTCAATTTTGTGACCACCGACGACATCATCGGCGGCAACTCAGGCTCGCCGACGATCAACAAGAACGCCGAGCTGATCGGCTTGATCTTCGACGGCAACATCCAATCGCTGGTCGGTGATTACATTTATGACGAGTCAGTCAACCGCGCGATTTCAGTCGATTCGCGCGGCATGATTGAGGTGCTGCGCAAGGTGTTCGACGCAAATGAAATCGCGGATGAACTGACCAGGAGCGGCGCGCCGACAACGTAGGCTTGACGTCGGTACCATCTGCGTGAGCGGATGGGATCATGTGACTTTATCGGGTCTCATGATCCCACCCGCGCCGCGGGTGGTACTGACTCCGTCTATCATTACCCCACTTGCTCCTCACTTCCCTTCGTTATAAGCTAAAGGCTCACTATCTTCCCTCATAGCTCTCCTGCATAAGAAGTGAATCCCTCTTGATGAGTGACTAAATGCCTTTTTCCCTTGGAAAGGAACCGAACACGATGAAAAGAATTGTACTTGCTTTCCTGATCCTAATTAGCTCGGTAAGTTTTGCTTTCGCCGACACGATCTTTCTCCGCGACGGTCGCCAGATTCGCGGCACCTTGCTCGGCTTCGTTAACGGCCGCTTCGTAGTGCGGGTTGAGAACCAGTATGCAAACTCGACCGCCGGCACGAACGTCGATCGAAACAGGCGAGACAATGACCTTCAGTATTTTCGGCCGGAAGAAGTCGACCGCATAGAGATCGAGGGGCGTTCGCTCGACGATACGCGCTACGAAACACGCAATGTTCAGGTGACGCTCGATTCGAACTGGGTCGATAGCGGCGTGTATGTACGCCGGGGTCAGCGCGTCCAGGTAACCGCTACTGGTGTCATCACCGTCGGCCGGGCCCGGATCAGTCCGGACGGTTTGCGTTCAACCGACGCCAGCGCGCCTTTGCCGAGCGCCAATGAAGGCAAGTTGATTGGGGCTATCGGCAATGACGCACGCTCGCCGATTATCGAGCTCGGCAGCACCACTGAATTCACCGCCGAACGCAATGGCCGTCTGTTCCTGACAGCGAATCGCGGGTCCTACGCCGACGCGCACGGAAGTTTCGACGTCAGCATTCGCAGCGAGCGCGGTGTCAACGCGCGTGAAGAGGATGGTGGCGGGGTCCGTTCGCGAAACCGAGACAACACGGGGG
>Ga0105248_10003827_pt1 | contig 16681 bp, 17 predicted proteins | sample KBSS34metaG_FD_81524 | JGI IMG/M metagenome (GOLD analysis project Ga0105248, IMG submission 81524) | Switchgrass rhizosphere microbial communities from Kellogg Biological Station, Michigan, USA - KBS S3-4 metaG | ecosystem: Host-associated > Plants > Roots > Rhizosphere > Soil | place... | reverse complement strand
CCTACGAGCAGCACCACCGAGAGCGCTGCCTGCACTACGACCAGCCCGCGTTGCAGGAGTGACGCACTGCCTGTCTTTGTTCGCGTGCCGCTGCGCAGAGCGTCCGCCGGAGGCACCTTGGCGCCAATCAGCGCCGGCGCAATGCCAAACAGTATCCCTGTCATCATGGACACAGTGATGGCAAATGCGAGCACCTCCAGCGAGGGCATGGCGCTGATGGGCAAATGCTGTTCGCCGGGGAAGGCCATGAGCAGAAGCATTCGTGCGCCGCCGTAGGAAACCGCCAGTGCCGCAATCCCTCCCATCGTTGCCAGCAGCACGCTCTCTGTCAATAACTGCCGTACAATCCGCCCACGCATTGCGCCCAGCGCTGTGCGCACGGACATCTCCGTCTTCCGCGCCATTCCCCGCACCAGCAGCAGATTTGCGATATTCGCGCAGGCAATCAGCAGCACCAGCCCGGAGATCCAGACCAGCAGCTTCAGGTTCGAAGCGTAGCTCTCCTGCATGGACTGAGTGCCCGCACCTCCGGGAGTCAGCACGAGATGGGTCTTCGCGACTTCCACCGCTGTAAAAGCCGGATCGGTTGCATGGATCCGCTTGAGTTGCGCGCTCAACTTCTCCTGCAACGGGAGGAGCGGAACCCCCGGCCTTACACGCCCAATGAGATCCAGCCAATTCTGGGTCGGGTCTCGCATGCCCTTTCCGCCGGCCTCATCAGGCATGGTTGCAATGGGCAGATAGAAGTCCGGTGGCGTGCTCGACATGCGATCGCCGAAGAAACCTTCGGGGGCCACACCGATTACCGTCACAGCCCTGGTATTCATCCAAAAGGTGCCGCCAACCACCGACTCATCGCTGTTGTAGATGTCTTTCCAAGTCGCATAACTCATCACTGCAACCACGGGCGCACCGACGACATCATCCGTATCGGAGATCAGTCTTCCTGCTGCGGGCTGCAGGCCGAACATGCGGAAGTAGTTTCCTGAAACGAACTCTCCCATTCGCGGTTTGGCAGCTTCTTGACTTGCATCACGCCGCATGACGACCGGCCGATTCTCAAACCCTGCCTGCATCGCCGCGAGCTCCTCAAACTCAGGCGTGTTCTTCCTCATCTGCTCATAGGTGTCGGTCGAAAACATGCTGTAGTTTCCGTCTAGGCTGGGACCGGAGTTCTGGCAACAGTCGGCTCGATCTCCTATGCGCACAAGCGCTTTGGGGTCAGCGACCGGAAGGTTCTGCAGCAGCACCGCTTTGACCAGCGTGAAGATAGCTGCGTTCGCTCCAATCCCCAGGGCGAGCGTGAGGATCGCCGTAATCGTAAATCCTGGAGTCTTCCACAGCTGGCGCAATGCGAATCGAGTGTCCTGCACGAAACTCTCCAACCATCCCCATCCCCATGCCATATGGCTCTTCTCCATGATCAAGGTTGGATTGCCAAATCTGCGATAGGCCGCGCGCCGCGATTGCGACGAAGAAAGACCCTCTTCGGCACGCTCCCGCTCGCGCAGATCGAGGTGAAGACGCATCTCTTCTTCCAGATCTGCTTGAAATTGCTTTCGGTGAAACAGCATTCGCAAACGCCGCAATAACTCATCGACTTGACTCATCCCATGCTCCTCACACCGTCTGGATTATGCATCCAACCGCCCTTTTTATTCGCATTCCTTGCGAGATATCCTGCACCAGCTGCTTACGCCTGAGATCGCTTCGGGCGTACATGTCGATTCCCGGCCGTCGCGCACCACTCTGCCCCTAGCGGAATCTCATCGCGATGCAAACAATACCTCTCAGGCGAACCGGAATTTTGGCGTAGTTAAACTATGTCAATAAGACGGTACTTCCATAGTTAGACTATGTCAAGGGGTATATCGGCCCTCCTGATTGTGGGGCATACCGAGACCCGGTGACGCTGGTGCATGGCCTGCGCGTGGGCCGCGAGACACTGTTCCGCCGGGACCTGAAGCCTATCGCAGAGATGCAGGAGTATCTGCACCCGGTATCGGAGCAGTGGGATCGCGCACTTGACCGACTGAGAGCCTTTGTCGAGGATGGAGAGCACGGATAAGAGAGGTGCTGCCATGGTCGATAAGGAAGAAGTGCTCAGCGAAGTCTACGCGTTGTTCAATGTACGGTCGCTCGACCTGATCCTGGAGCGGATGGATAAGGATGTGGACTGGCCCAATGGGATGGAGGGCGGACGGGTACACGGGCATGAGGGTATCCGCGAGTACTGGACACGGCAGTGGAAGATGATCGATCCGCATGTGCAGCCGGTGGGGTTTGCCACGGACGAGGCCGGCGATACGGTGGTGACGGTGCACCAGGTGGTGCGGGACCTGGAGGGCAAGGTGCTGGTGGATCAGCAGGTGCTGCATGTGTACACGTTTCGGGATGGGCTGATTGAGCGGATGGAGATACGGTAGGGACCGAAAGCCCTTCTTACGAGGGAAAGATGACTGGAAAGACGGAAGCCGGCCCTTTGCCTTCATGCGTCACAAGCGATGGATCTGTTTGTGGGGGCCAGGTGGCCCGGAACGACAATTCACGCGTCTGAAAGAGCAGTGCCCTCGAGGGAATCTATTGGGACTGCGGGGCCGTACTCATTGTGAGGGTTCGTTGCAGGCAGGTATCATTGCCTGAATAGGATTTGGGCCTGAACGGGGACGGCGATTCAATTGATGATGGCAATGGTAGGGATGGCAGTTGCACCGACGATCCATGCAGCGACAATCCAGGTGGCCAGCATTGGCATACCGGACACGCTGTTTCTGATGCTGCTGGCGCTGGTGGTCTTTGGGCCGCGGCGGCTGCCGGAGATTGGACGGCAGATTGGCAAGCTGATGTACGAGTTCCGTAAGGTCTCGAACGACTTCAAGTTCCAGATGGAAGAGGAGCTGCGGGCTTCGGAAGAGGCGGAGCGGCTGGAGAAGATGCGCGCCGCGCTGCCGCCTCCTGCTCCCGTGGTGCAGGCTGAGCCGGTGCTGGAGCTGACGGCGACCTCAGAGGCTGTGCCGGTTGCAGAGGCGGAGAGCGAGAGTGTTCCGGGGGAAGTGCGTGGAGAGCCGCGGAAGTTTCCCCCGACGATTCCGACGATTGCGCCGCCTGCGACCGGGGAGACGATTGCAGCACAGAAGCCGTTTCGCGGGCGGGCGCCTGAGCCTGAATCGGTAGAAGAGACGGTAGCTGAAGTGGTGGAGACGCCGCAGACTCCGCTTGGCGCTGAGGAAGAGGAAGTGCGGCATGGCTGAGATTCCCGATGTGATCGACCGCGCCAAGGCTGCGGTGAGCGAGCGGGCCGAGCTGCCCGGGATGAGCCTGTTTGAGCATCTGGATGAGCTGCGCAAGCGGCTGATCCATTCGGCGCTGTATCTGGTGGCTGGGTATCTGATCGCGGTATTTTTTGCGCCTCAGCTTTACCGGCTGGTGCAGGAGCCGCTGGATACGATCCACATCCAGCTGAACTTTACACACCCGGCAGACCTGGTGAACCTGCGCTATATCCAGATTCCGCTGGTGGGTGGGGCGATCCTGGCGGCGCCGTTCATTTTGTTTCAGGTATGGCTATTTATCGCTCCGGGGCTCTACAAGCGAGAGCAGCGGTTTCTGATTCCGTTTATGTTCGCGGCGGTGGGGCTGTTTATGCTGGGGGCCTGGCTGGGCTATCACTATGTCTTCCCTGGCATGCTGAAGTTTCTGATCACGGACCTTGGGAAACAGTTGGGGATCAATCCGATCATCAGCATCGAGGAGTACACGAGCTTCTTTCTTTCGCTGATCCTGGGCATGGGCGCGGTATTTGAGATGCCGGTGGTGATCTTCTTTCTGGCGCTGTTTGGGATTGTGAGCCCGCGGTTTCTGTGGAAGAACATACGGTACGCGATTCTGATCATCTTTATCATTGCGGCGATCATTACGCCGACGCCGGATATTCCGACGCTGTGCGCGTTTGCGATGCCGATGCTGGTGCTGTACCTGGTGGGGATCGGGGTAGCGTGGTGGGTGCATCCGGACCGGAAGAAGAAAGAGGTTGCGGCTTGAGTTGGCGGCTTTTGAGGAATCCCATGTCCCAGATTCGGGAGATGGGGCACCCGGTTTTGTTGCTTTTGCTGGTGCTGCTTCCCTGCTCCGGATTGGCTCAGCAGCATTTTCGCGGGGACAAGGCGCTGGAGATTACGCGGCAGTTTGTGGCGATCGGGCCGCGACCGGTTCTTTCTCCGGGGCATGCGAAGGCTGAGGCTTTTCTGCGTGCGCAGTTCAAAAACGACAAGCTGGAAGAGGATACCTTCACGGCCAATACGCCGATTGGGCCGGTGCCGATGCGCAACTTCATTGTGCGGTTCCCGGGCAAGAAGGATGGCGTGATCGTGCTGACCTCGCACTACGAGACGAACTATCCGCTGCGGAATATCGGCTTCGTAGGCGCGAACGATGGCGGTTCGACTACGGGGATGCTGATCGAGATTGCCAACGAGATTCGCGGCAAGGTGCTGGATGGGTACAGCGTGTGGCTGGTCTTCTTTGATGGGGAAGAGGCGATCGAGCGCTGGCAGGGGATGGATCACACCTACGGCAGCAGGCATCTTGCAGCGAAGTGGGGCGCGGACGGCACTCTGAAGCGCATCAAGGCGCTGTTGCTCGCCGACATGCTGGGCGACAAGGATCTGGATGTTTTAAAGGAGTCGCAGTCGACGCTGTGGCTGAGCGGGCTGGTGCTGCAGGCGGCGAAGAACACGGGTCATGCGAAGTACTTCTTTGCTCGCGAGGGTGCCGAGGAAGACGACCACATTCCTTTTCTGGATCGGGATGTTCCGGCGGTCGACATCATCGATGTGAACTATGGGCCTCACACAGCGGAACTGCCGGATGGCTGGCATCACACGGCGCAGGACACGATGGACAAGATCAGCGCGAAGAGTCTGACGATTGCTGGGGATGTGTTTCTAGAGACGGTGAAGCTGGTGAGCGAGCGGCGGTAGGGTTGTTCACAGCAAATGCAACCGCAGGTCCTTCGGCTCCCGTTGGTCGCTCAGGATGACCCTGGTCTGCTTAGTTTGTTGGGAGAGACAACGGCAGAAGCAACGGCAACTGCGTGGCGATTCTCAGGCTTCCACGGGGGATTTGGCGAAGGCGTGGCGGTTGACGCCTGCTTTTTTTGCCTGGTGCATGGCGCTGTCGGCGAGAGACATGAGGGTGCCGGCGTCGCTGGCGTCCTGGGGATAAAGGCTGATGCCCAGGCTGCAGGTTGCGGTGAGGCGGTTGCCAGTTTCATCGAGCGTGTAGGTACGGGTCAGTTCGGTGACCAGCTTGGTGGCCAGAGCCTCGATATCGGGCCTTGATTTGAGGCCGGAGAGCAGCAGGACGAATTCGCTGCCGCTGAGCCGGCTTACGGTGTCGGACTCACGCAGGTGTGCGGTAAGACGGACGGCGACTTCGCGGGAAAGTTTATCGGCCTGAGCGCGAGCAGGAGCTGCACCCAGGACTTCTACGCAGACGAACAGGACGGCGAGCTGATCGCTTTGGCGGTCGGCGAGCTTGGTGGCCTGCTCCATGCGGTCGACGAGCAGGATGCGGTTGGGCAGGCCGGTGAGCGGATCGTGATGGGCCTGATACGCAATGCGATCGGCAAGCTGCTGGGCCTCGGTGATGTTGTGGAAGACGAGCACTGAACCGACAGATGCTCCATTGTCGTGGAAGACCGGGGTGAAGGAGATTTCTACGGCGATGCGGCGGCCTCCGCGACCAATGAGCAGGGCCTGCGAGTGGACTCCGGCGGGCTTCGCGGAATACACCGGGTTGGCCAGGAGGCTGTCGGAAGATGGCTCGCGGAGTTCGACGACGGTTTCGACTTGTTTGCCAATAGCCTCTGCTTCGGACCAGCCGGTCATGGCCTCGGCGGCCAGATTGAGTGTCTGGACGCGGGCGCCGTGGTCGACGATTACGACTGCGTCACGCACGGATTGGAGCGTTACACGCAGCAGATGCAGGGGGGTCTGCATGGGGAATAGGGGAACCTCTATAGGGTGAATCATAGAGTGGGTGTAGGGGTTTCGCAAGAACTTCGTGTGGGGCGGGGCGGGCGAAGAGATGGGCTGGCAGGTTCTGGCAGGCAAACTGTGGCCGTGGGTTAGCATCAGTTCATGACCGATTTCGCAGCGGTTGTTCCGATAGACTCCGACTTCAGCTCTTTTCTGCATCACTCGATTGCCGGAGCGCCGGTGCTGTGGTGGATCTGGTTCCATGTCGCGGTGATTGCGCTGATCGTGATCGACGCCCTGCTGCCGCACAGCCGCAAGGACGAGGCACAGCCGAAGGTGGCGTGGCTGTGGAGCCTGTTCATGGCGCTGGTGGCGGGTGGGTTTGCCTTCTGGCTGAACTTTGAGCTAGGGACGCAGACGGCGCTGGAGTTTGTGTCGGGGTACACGATTGAGACTTCCCTGAGCATCGACAACCTGTTTGTGTTCCTGATTTTGTTTCGCGGCTTTGGGATCAGCCACAGGCAGCAGCACCGGGCGCTGCTGTGGGGCGTGGGCGGTGCAATCGTGCTGCGGGCAGTGTTCATCGCGCTGGGGGTCTCGCTGCTGGCGCGGTTTGAGTGGATTACGTATATCTTTGGCGCGATCCTGCTGTATGCGGCCTTCCGGCTAGTGAAGGGGACCTCGGCTTCGGATGCGGTGCCGGGCTGGATTACCAACATGCAGAAGGGAGCGAAGACGCTGCTGCCGGTGATTCTGGCGGTGGAGGCGACGGATCTGCTGTTTGCCATCGACTCGATTCCGGCGGTGCTGGCAGTTTCTCGCGATCCGTTTGTGGTGTACACGTCCAATATCGCGGCGATTCTGGGCCTGCGGTCGCTCTACTTTGCGCTGTCGAGTCTGCTGGACAGGTTCCACTATCTGCACTACGGGCTGGGAGCGCTGCTGGGGTTTGTGGCGGTGAAGATGCTGCTGGCGCACTGGGTGGTGATTCCAGTCGTTACTTCGCTTGGGATTATGGCGGCGATTCTGGTGGTGTGCGCCGTGGCTTCGATCATTTGGACTAAAACCGCGGGTAAGCATGCGGCTGGGGTGAAACATTGAGCAGGACTGTGTTGGTAACTGGGGCTTCGCGGGGTTTGGGGGCGGGGATTGCGCGGGAGCTTGGAGCGGCTGGGTTCCGGGTGGCGGTGAACTACTTTGCCGGGGCGGAGGGGGCAGAGCGGGTTTGCGCGGCGATTCGCGAGGCCGGTGGCGAGGCCAGGGCTTTTCAGGCGGATGTGCGCCAGGCCGGCGAGATCGACCGGATAGTGACGGAGATCGAGAGGGTGTTTGGGGGAGTCGATGTGCTGGTGGCGAATGCTACCGGGCCGCAGCCTTTTCTCTCGATTGAGGAGCAGAGCTGGCAGGCTTATCTCGATCAGCTGGAGTTCTTCGTCAAGTCGCCGCTGTTGCTCCTGCAGCGGGTGCTGCCGGGGATGAAAGCGCGTGGATTTGGGCGGGTGATCCAGATTGGCAGCGAGGTGATGGAGCTGGGGAATGCGAAGTTTGCCAACTACGTAGCGGCCAAGGGCGCGCAGCTTGGGCAGACTCGGAGTTGGGCGCGCGAACTGGGACCGACGGGGATTACGGTGAACCTGGTAGCTCCGGGGTGGATTCCGGTCGAGCGCCATGCTTCTGCTCCTGAAGAAGAGCTGGAGGGTTACCGCAAAGGGGTGCCGCTCGGGTACCAGGGAGTGCCTGAGGATATCGCAAAGATGGTGGTGTTCCTTGCCAGCGATGGAGCGCGGTTCATTACCGGGCAGAAGTTTGCTGTGAATGGCGGGAATACGTTCTGTTGATTACCCAACGGACGCTCCAACGGAAAGAGCATGGTCTCAATGAAGGAATTTCTGCTTACTCTAGAGAAGAATCTCCCGGCAACCGATGATTTGATCGCTGAAGCTGAAAGTCATCTCGGTCAACCGCTTCCTAACGAATATATCGACTTCCTCAAGGTGACGAACGGCGGAGAAGGATTCCTCGGAGCTAATTCCTATGTGATGTTCTGGAAGGTCGAGGAGCTTGCTTCGATCAATCGTTCCTATCAGACAGAAGAATACGCGCCAGGACTTCTACTCTTTGGATCAGATGGTGGGGGTGAGGCCTACGGTTTCGATACCCGGCTGCGTCAGGGGTCAATCATTCAGGTACCTTTCATCGGCATGGCTTGGGACGATGCCCTGTTGATTGCGGAGTCGTTCCATAGCTTTCTGCAACGTCTACATGACGCGCAGTAGACGAATCGGAAGACTCGGCAGGGCACAGTGGACTACTGCTTCCAGTATTCGAAACGCACCTGACCTGCTTTTTCGACGGAATGCTTCTGGAAATTTGCGTCGTCGCGCTTCGGATAATCGTTGCGGAAGTGCGCCCCGCGGCTCTCGGTGCGTGCGAGGGCTGCAAGCAGAATGGAGCGTGCCACGGCTCCGAGCGCGGATGCCTCGACCAAGGTGCGGCTGGTCTTGCCCTGCTGGAGGAAGCGGTCTATCGAGGACTGATAGCTCGCCTGAACGCGTTGCCCTTCGCGCAAAGTAGGCTCCTGGCGAAGAAGCCCGGCATTCACCCACATGGAGCGCTGTAGCTCTCCAATGAAGCCTTCGACGAGAGCCTCTTCCCATGGCTCCATCTGCGTAATCTGAGCAGGGGAAGACTCGGCAAGGACCAGAGGCAGTCCGTCGGCAATCATTGCGTCTGCAGCCCGAGCGCCAAAGACGAGGCCTTCGAGCAGCGAGTTCGAAGCCAGACGATTGGCTCCGTGGACACCGGTGCAGGCAACCTCGCCTGCCGCGTAGAGGGCCTGGAGCGTAGTGCGTCCGTGGAGATCGGTGCGAATGCCGCCCATCAGGTAATGCGCGGCTGGCCGGACGGGGATCAGATCGTCGTGCAGGCTCAAGCCATGCTGCGCCAGGAATCGGCTGATGCCGGGAAAACGCTGCGTCAGATCAAGTCCGGTAACGTGACGCATATCGAGGTACACGAGCCGGGACTCGGCGGGATCGGAGCCCATGCCTTCGCGGGCGATGGCTCGGGCTACCACGTCGCGCGGGGCGAGTTCAAGCTGGGTGTGATAGCGCTCCATGAAGCGCTCGCCGCGGTCGTTGCGCAGATAGGCGCCCTCGCCGCGAAGGGCCTCAGAGAGCAGGAAGCGCGGCACTCCAGGCAACGAAAGCGCCGTGGGGTGGAACTGATAAAACTCCATGTCGGCCAGTTCTGCCCCGGCCTGCGCCGCCAGTGCGATGCCGTCTCCAGTAGCGACCGCGGGGTTGGTGGTGTCGGAATAGACCTGCCCCGCTCCGCCTGCGGCGATCAACACCGAGCGAACGCTTACGCGCTTGCGCCGGTTGTGGTCGCTCGCCGTATCGAGACTCACCAGATCGACGGCGATGACGTGGCCATCGGCGAGCACCAGGCCCGTAGCCATCGTCCATTCGGCAAAATGAATGCGCGGATGCGCATGGGCAAAGGCCACCAGCGAGCGGCTGATCTCGGCTCCGGTGGCGTCTCCGTTGGCATGCAGGATGCGAGGGCGTGAGTGTGCCGCTTCGCGGGTGCGCAACAGTTGTCCGCCGTGGCGGTCGAAATCCGCGCCCCACTCGATCAGTTCGGCGACGCGCACAGGGCCTTCGGCGACAAGCGCGGCGGCGGCCGGCCGATAGACGAGACCATCGCCTGCGGCAACCGTGTCTTCAAGATGGAGAGCGATGTCTTCCCCACCCTCGGTGGCAACCGCGATACCGCCCTGCGCGTAGTGCGTGTTGGATTCGCCGAGGGCCTCTTTGGTGACGACGAGGACGCTTCCGTGCTGGGCCAGGGTGATTGCGGCGCGAAGGCCGGCGACTCCTGCTCCGATGACGAGATAATCTACGCTTTCTGCCTGGGGCATAACCTATGAGGCTATCACCTGGGTCAGGGATCAGGGGCCAGGGAACGGGGATCAGCATTCACGGTTTCAAAGGTGAAGCATCGGGTTGGTCTCGATCTGCAAAACACGTCGCGGTTAGAATGGGTTTAGAATCCCGCATGGTCGCTGCCCCGGCGACAATCGCTGGCAAAGGCGAATAAAGATGACGAGTATGACGAGCCGAGAGAAGCTGATCCAGACGATCACACAAGAGGCGACGGAGTGGCGCCGTGAGTTGCACCGGCATCCGCAGACGCAGTTTGAAGAGACGTATGCGAGCGATTTTGTCGCAAAGAAGCTGACGGAGTGGGGCATTCGGCATGAGCGGGGCATGGCGAAGACGGCGGTGATTGCAACGATTGAAGGGCGGCGGAATCACTCAGGACGGACGGTGGCTTTTCGCGCGGATATGGATGCGCTCGATGTGAAGGAGCAATCGGGGCAGGCGTGGGCCTCGGAGACTCCGGGAAAAATGCACGCCTGCGGGCACGATGGGCATACTGCGACGCTGCTGGCGCTGGCGAAGTATCTGCAGCAGACGCGAAACTTCGATGGCGTGATCCGGCTGATCTTTCAGCCCGCGGAAGAGGCTGGGCGCGGGGCAAACCAGATGCTGCGCGAGGGGTTGCTGGAGCAGTTCCCTTTCGATGAGATTTATGGGTACCACAACTGGCCTACGTTGCCGCGGGGGACGTTTGCGATCAAGCCGGGGCCGATGCTGGCTTCTGTAGATGTCTTCGAGATTCGGCTCAAGGGCAAAGGCGGGCATGCGGCCATGCCTCACAACACGCATGACGTGGTCCCGGCGACGGCACAACTGGTGCTGGCGCTGCAGACGCTTGTGAGCCGGGAAACAGACCCGATGGCCTCAGCGGTGCTGAGCGTTACGAACATCGCAGCGGGAACGGGCGCGGCCAACGTGATTGGCGAGGCGGCGAAGCTGACCGGAACAGTTCGCACCTTTAGCCAGAGCGTGCGCGACCATCTTGAGGCCCGAATGCGGGAGATGATTGCCGGAGTGGCTGCGACGTTTGGCGTGCAGAGCGAGTTTGATTACACACGGCTGATTAACCCGGTCATCAACGATGAGGAATCGACGCAGTACGGACGGGTGGCTGCGGCTGCGATCGTTGGCGAAGCCAATGTGGTGAGCATGGACCCGATCATGGGCGGCGAGGATTTTGGCAGCTTTCTCTCGCAGCGGCCGGGAGCGTTCATGGCAATTGGGCAGGGCGAGCCCGAGGCTGAGGGGAAGGCAAAGAGCCCGCACAGCCATGGACTGCATTCGCCGTTTTACGACTTCAACGACGCGATACTGCCACTGGCTGCGGGGTACTTTGCAGAGCTGGCGGAGCGGCGATTGCCGATCGATTAGGGTCGGCTGTCAGGAAGCCGCCGCTGCTTCCAGGTCGGCGATGATGAGCTTTTTCATCTTCATCATGGCCTGCATAGCCTTGGGATGGCGCACCAGATCCGTCAGTTTTCCTGGAACGACCTGCCAGGAAAGGCCGAACTTGTCTTTGAGCCAGCCGCACTGGCTTTCTATTCCTCCCGCGACCAGGCTGTCGTAGTAGTAGTCGATCTCTTCCTGAGAGTCGCAGCGAACGACGAAGGAGACGGCTTCGGTGAACTTAAAGTAAGGGCCGCCGTTGATGGCGGCGAACTTTTGCCCATCGAGCTCGAAGGAGATGGTCATGACCTTGCCTCCGGGGCCAGGGAGCTCTTCGAGGCGGCGGGAGTTTTTGAAGATGGAGAGATAGAAGTCGACGGCTTCCCCGGCGTTGGAGTCGTACCAGAGGAAGGGTGTGACGCGGGGAGAGTTTTCCAGAGCTGTCATGCGGTGGGTCTCGCTTTCTTTTCCGTGAAATGGGAGTGGGCCTTGGCCGCGATGCCGATGATATGGGGTGAGGTGCGCGGGAGCAAGAGCAAAAGGCGACAGTGGATTTTCACAAGAGAACGACAGAAAAAAGACAACAGTAAAAGCAGGAGCAGATTCCCTGCGGAAATGACAACTTTAAAAAACAAGGATAAAAGCAAATCCTTCGCTGTGCTCAGGATGGCAATTGTGGGATGGCCGGCACAGGTTGGGGAATGCCGGGGTTGCGATAGGATTGAGTTGGTATGCAGATTGTTCGGGTTGAGACGCCTTCGGCGCAGTATCAGGTGTTTGCAGGGACGGGGTTGCTAGATTCGCTGCAGCCTCGCATGGTGAAAGTGCTTGCCGGGCTGGGCCGGAAGATGCCGAAGCGGGTCTTTGTGCTGACTTCACCGGAGATCTGGGAGCTTTGGTCGAAGCGGTTTCTGGCGTCCTTTTCGGTGGAGCCGGTGGTACTGCAGCTACCTGCCGGGGAGCAGCACAAGAGCCTCAAATCTGTCGAAAAGCTGCTGCGTGAAATGGCCGCCGCGGGCGGAGATCGCAGCTCTCTGCTGATCGCCTTTGGCGGAGGCATTGTGGGCGATGTGGGCGGGTTTCTGGCGGCGATTTACATGCGCGGGATCGACTTTTTTCAGGTGCCTAGCACGTTTCTTTCGCAGGTGGATTCCTCGGTCGGCGGCAAGGTGGGCGTGAACCTTCCCGAGGGGAAGAACCTGGTCGGGAATTTTCATCATCCGCTGGCGGTCTTTGCGGATATGGATCTACTGAGCACGCTTTCCGACCGGGAGCTACGCGCGGGGTTGTTTGAGAGCGTCAAGGCGGGGATGATTCGCGACCGCAGCCTGCTGCGCTACATGGAAGAGAACTCGGCGAAGATCCTTGGACGGGACGCTGCTGCGCTTGAGAAAGTGATTGCTGCCTCGATTCGTATGAAGGCGGAGGTTGTCGGCAAGGATGAGCGCGAGAGCGGGCTGCGTATGATCCTGAACCTGGGGCATACGCTGGGCCATGCAATCGAGTCGGTGACGCGATACAAGCAACTGCTGCATGGCGAGGCTGTAGGGTGGGGGCTGATCGCATCACTCTATCTGGGCAAGCTACGTGGCACTATCACCGAACCGCAGTTTCAGCGGTTGATGCGTGTGGTTTATCTGTATGGGCCGCTGCCGGCGCTGAGGTTGAACGCGCAGAAGCTGGTAGACGCGACGGCGAAGGATAAGAAGCATCTGGGCAATGTGCGGCGGTTTGTGCTGCCGGTGGGGATTGGCGACGCTTGCGTGGTAGAGGATGTTTCGCGCGACGAATTGCTGGTGGCTGCCGAGTACATGCTGGCGCTGGCAAAGCCCTTGCCTGATCCCGCTCCCGAAAAGGCTGTGGCCTAGGCGTGGCCGTGAAGACTATTTCCGAAATTGCCAAGGGCGCGACTCCTGCGGGAGCTAAGGATGAACGCAGCGCTGCGGCGGCTGTGCAGTCGATGTTCAACTCGATTGCGCCTCGGTATGACCTGCTGAATCATGTGCTGTCGGCGAATATCGACCGGCTGTGGTGGTGGCGTACGGCGCGGCGGTTTCGAGCGATTCTGGCGCGGCCGGATGCTGCGGTGCTGGATATCTGCTGCGGAACCGGCGATATGACGATGGCACTGCTGAAGCGGCGTCCTGAGGGCGCGAGGCCGGTGATTGCGGCGGATTTTGCCCATGCCATGCTGGCGCGCGGGGCGAGGAAATTTACCGGCAAGGGAGCGGTTGCCGTGGAAGCGGATGCGCTGCATCTGCCGCTGCGCGATGAGTCGCTGGACCTGATTACGACGGCCTTCGGGTTTCGCAACCTGGCCAACTATGACGACGGATTGCGGGAGTTTCACCGGGTGCTGAAGCCGGGCGCTACGGTCGGGATTCTGGACTTCAGTGAGCCGGATGGGCTATTGGGCAAGGTGTATCAGGTTTACTTTCGGCGGGTGCTGCCGGCGATTGGCCGGCTGATCTGCGGCAAGGACGGGCCGTACAACTACCTGCCCGCTTCGGTGAGCAAGTTCCCTCCCCCGGCTGAGATGCTGGAGATGATGCGGCAGGCGGGCTTTCGCGATGTTCAGTGGATTCCCTATACCTTTGGGATTGCCGGGTTGTGGACGGGTATACGAGCGTGAGTTGGCCTTGTCGCCGTGCGTGTTCCGTGCCGCTGATCGAAAGTGCTCAGTAAGCCATCGATAGCACTGCGATACTTCTCCTCAAAAAGTAAGGAGAACGTTATGTCGTTTGGTTTGTATGCTGCGGGGTTTGCGATTTTTACAATTGGGCTGGCTTATGCTGCGCACATGATGCATGTGCCCGCGCATTGGATTGCCGTGGGTGTTGTGATCATGCTTGGGTTGGGTGTTATGTCGGCGGTGAAGTCTACGCGATTGAAGGACCCGAGCTAGAAGCGGTCTCATATATGCCTTCTCAGCTTCGGCTTATGGTCTGAACCCCGCTTTGATTGCGGGTTTCATGCGAGGCGTTTCCGGGTTCACGGTATTGATGAGACCGCTTCAAGGACCGCTGAAGACTCCGTCGAATTACGTTGGATAGAGCTGCATCGCGCGCTTAAGATAGTCGCCGTCAATGGAAGAGAAATTTTTCCGAGCGATTGACTGGCGAGGACGTCTAAGTGCGCATGAACCCCTATAACTTCTGCAAAGTTTTGGCTCTTGCTCTGCTGTGTCTCGGCACGAGCGTGGCTCAGGTCAGCGTGCCGGATACACCCGCAGGTCAGACACTGAAGGCTTGGCTTACGGCCTTTAACAGTGGCGACCGTGCGCAGATTGAAAGCTATGTGAAGACCATCGATTCCTCACAATCCGTGGATGGAATGATGGGCTTTCGCCAGGGAACGGGCGGCTTTGAGCTACTCTCGGTCGAAAGCAGCGAGCCGCTGCATATCCGCTTCCGGGTAAAAGAGAAGAACAGTCCGACGACGGCGCTCGGCAACCTGCTGGTGAAGGACGGGCATCCGCCGACGGTGGCAACCTTTGGACTGCGCGCGCTGCCCCCAGGGGTGAAGCTCGAGACTGTCACGCTGGATACCGACGGCCGGAAGAAGGTCATCGACGGAGTCGTCTCCAATCTAAAGGAGTACTACGTCGAACCAGCGGTCGCGGAGAAAATGATTGACGCGAGCCAGGCACACGTGACCGCGGGCGACTATAACTCGATCTCAGATGGAGACGCATTTGCAGGCCGGCTGACAACGGACCTGCAGGCGGTAAGTCACGATAAACACCTCAATGTGAGCTTCAACCCGTTCAAGATGCCGGATCGAGGCAAGCCTTCTCCGGAAGATGAGGCGAGATTTCATCAGCAGATGGAGCATGATAACTGCGCCTTTGAAAAGCTGGAGATACGGCCGAACAATATTGGCTATGTAAAGTTCAATGGCTTTATGCCTGCCGATTTCTGCGGGACGACGGTAGCGGCGGCGATGGGATTCATTGCGCATACCGATGCCGTGATCTTTGACCTGCGGCAGAATGGCGGCGGCGACCCCTTGATGGTGGCGCTGATTGCGAGCTACCTGTTCGATCATCCGACGCACCTGATCGATATCTACAACCGCAAGGAAGATTCGACGACGCAGGACTGGACGCAGTCGTATCTGCCCGGGCCGAGACTGGCGAAGCAGCCGGTGTTTGTGCTGACTTCGAAGGGGACGTTTTCCGGAGCGGAGGAGTTTGCCTTTGACCTGAAGACGCAGAAGCGGGCGACCATCGTGGGCGAAACGACGGGCGGCGGCGCGCACCCTGTCTCCGGACATACGGTTGGCGATTACTTCATGATCGGGGTGCCGTTTGCAAAATCGATGGACCCGGTGACGAAGACCAACTGGGAAGGGGTTGGCGTCGAGCCGGATGTGAAGGTGGCGGCGGATGATGCGCTGGCGACTGCCGAGAAGCTGGCGAGCGAAAAGATTCGCGCTGGAGCGGAGAAGAAGTAGGACTTCTCTCTGCCCGGGACAGTTGCCGCTGAAGACATGGAATTTTTCCTCTTGACGCATGCCTCGATAGAATCGTATTCTATGCATCGAAATACGAGGTATTCAATGAACTTCAAAGGAACCCTGCCGACCTTGATCCTGGAGGCGCTCGCGCTGGAGCCCAGCCATGGCTACCGGATCGCTCAGCGGATCAAGGAACGGTCGGCTGGGGTGCTGGACTTCAAGGAAGGCACGCTCTACCCCGCGCTGCACAAGCTGGAGAACGAGGGGCATGTGGAGTCGTATGAGGGCGCGGAGAATGGGCGGGCGAGGCGCTACTACCGGATTACCGAGGCAGGGCATGGGATGCTGGCACGGGACCGGGCAGAGTGGCGGGAGCTTTCGCGGGCGATGACGGCGATATTGGGGGAGGCTTGAGATGACAGGATCTTACCGGTTGAGCAAGTGGCTGGAGCAGGCGACGCGACGGCTGGCTGTGGAGTCGAAGGAACGCGTTCAGGAAGAGATTCGCGCACACTACGAGTCTTCGCGAGAGTCTGCACTTGTTCGGGGATTGAGCGAAGATGAGGCGGACCAAATGGCGGTGGCTGTGCTGGGCGATGCAGCGGCGGCGAATTGCGCTTACCGCGAGGTGATGCTGACCTCGGCTGAGGCAAGGGTGCTGCGCCAGGGTAACTGGGAGGCCCGGGCGGTTTGTTCGCGGAGCTGGGTGAAGTGGGCGTTACGCATGACCCCTGCGGCGGCGCTGTTGGGGGCCTGTGTGCTGATGGCCAAGGGTGACCCGTTCATCGGATGGGCGCTGGTGGCTGGCGCCGTGGCGATGACGCTGGTGTTCTGGGCTCCGATGCTGCCTGTTTACACGCTGGGGCGGGGACGAGCCTTGAGAATTGCACGCTGGACGGCGGTATTGACGACGCT
>Ga0105248_10003824_pt1 | contig 16690 bp, 12 predicted proteins | sample KBSS34metaG_FD_81524 | JGI IMG/M metagenome (GOLD analysis project Ga0105248, IMG submission 81524) | Switchgrass rhizosphere microbial communities from Kellogg Biological Station, Michigan, USA - KBS S3-4 metaG | ecosystem: Host-associated > Plants > Roots > Rhizosphere > Soil | place... | reverse complement strand
TGATGCCACCGAGAAACCGGTTCCCCATGACCAGATCGTCGCCGGCGCGGAGCTTCTCGATGAAGGGCCCGATGGCGGTGAAATCGTAGCTGTCGTCGGCGTCTCCCATGATGATGAAGCGGCCCCGGGCCTGAGCGATCCCGCCCATGAGCGCATGCCCATATCCCTTCGGCTCGACGTCGACGACGCGGGCGCCGGCGCGGACGGCGATGGCCTGGGAGCCATCCGTGCTGCCGTTGTCGGCGACCACCACTTCTCCGGCAACGCCCAGTGTGCGGAGCGCCGACTGGGCCTTCGTGATGCATACCGCCAACGTTTCCGACTCGTTGAGGCACGGCATGACAATCGACACGTCAACCGGCGTGCCGTCAGTCAGATATTCAGATGAAACGCTTCCTGCGCTGCTTGATTCAGTGACGGGTGTCATGACGTCCGTACCATACATCGAAGCCAGTCGCCGGCTACGGCCTCAGTATCACCTGCTGACCGGCGTCAACGCGTGCTTCGAGAACCTTGATGCCTTCCTCCGGGAAGCGTTGGCGTATCTCGCGATGCGGCAGCCGCTCGAAGCAGTCGGCGCGAAAGAACCTGCCGCTCTCCGCGTTGCCATCGTAGTACCAGAGATCCTCGGGCGCACCCTTGTCGAACGACACGATGACCAGTCTCGAAGGGCCGCTCAGCGACGAGGCGCGCAGCGCGTCGCAACTGAGCTCGCGCAGTCGCGACCGGTCCACGGCGGGATCCCAATAGAACCAGGCCCCTCGGGCCGTGACCAGCAGCGTGTCGGGCTCCTCATTCGCCAACGTGATGGCAAAGCGTCGCGCGGTGGATAATTCATCGGCCAGGGTCAGCGAAGGCCAGCGCTGCAGCTGGCTGCCCAGGAGGCGTTCGCGCTCGGTCGTACCAATCCGGCCTGGCACGAACATGAAAACGACGTAGACGACGACCATGGCGGCATAACCGGTCACATACAGCCCCGCGACACCCGGAACCACGCGGTCGCTGAGGCGGTGGCGCCGCTCGTGGTCGGCGGTGGCGACCGCAAAGATGAAACCCACGCCCAGCGGCACGGTCGGCATGTAATAGCGGAGGTCGGAGACGTAGGCATAGCTCCCGAACGTCATCGCCACCAGCAACGTGAACGGCACGGCCAGAAAAATCCCGCACGCCACCACCCGTGCGTCATACCGGGCGTCGGTCCAGCGGATGCCCAGAGACCTGAGGCCGGCCACGAGTGCGACCAACGACACCAGCGTCATAATCAGTTGCCACGGCCGCGCACCCGCCATGGCCGGCAGGAGCAGTGCTTGCACCTTCCCGGGCAACCAGAAGGCCCATGCGTAGTTGGCGAAGTGAAGCAGCTGAATGCCTTCGGTCAGGCGCTGGACTGCGGCCCCTGCGGTGGTGTCGAGCGAAACACCGCCCGGCGTCGCCACGCGCGTCGACACGAAGTAGTTCACGGCGCCCTGAAATGCGACGAACGGCAACACCCCCGCGCCAAACGCTGCCAGCCGCCGGGCCATCGCCGAGATTCGCCGTCCGCACTGCCACACAATCACGCACCCGGTGTAGGCGACGAGAAAGACAGCGGCGTAGCGCATCAGGAACGCCAGGCCGCACAGGAAGCCCGCCGCCACATCGAGCCGCACGTGATGGCCGCGGCTATCGTGAGAGGCGGCAACCACGAGATACAGCACCCAGGGCACGGCCGCCCAGAGGAAGATGTCCGTGCCACCCCACGGCGGCGTGAACAGCAGCGGCGTCAGCGCGGCAACGGTGATGGCTACCCATTTCCACCCGGCCGATCGTCCCGCGCCGGCAAAAAACGGGGATGTCAGTCGGCTCCAACCCCACCAGCCGAATACCGTTCCGGCTGCGCCAAGCAGCTTCACGATCAGGGACAAGCCCAGTCCGCAAGCGATGAGAGCGGCGACGGCGAGAGAATAACCGGCCGGAAAGTGTGTCAGGGTGACGAGGAAACCCGGCGCCGCGAGGTTCGCTTCCCCACTTTGATACACCGCGAGTCCGCGCCCCGCCAGCAGATTCTGCGCCGCCTGGATCTGCAGCCCGGGGTCGTAACCGATCGGCGCCGGTTGAAAGAAACGCACCACCGTGACGAACATCGCGGCGTACAACCACCACACCCCAACCGGCCGGGAGGTGAGCGCGTTCGCGACGACTGCCGCCGGCGTCAGGTCTGTCGCGATGTCGCTCTTGTCGAGGTGGTCGGGACCCTCAGCGCCCTGATGATCGCGCGCGGCGGGCATCTTACCGTTCACGAGCTCAGGCACGTCACACCGTGGCGGAGTCTACGTCGCATCGCAATGGGCGAAGCGCCTCGCTGGCAAGCCGCGAGTAGGAGCTTTCCGCCCTCAGCTTCTGGCGAGGACCGCGGCGCTCAAGGACAGCGACGTCAGGCAACCGAGCAATTCCTCGGAGGGGCATTCACCCGCTCGCGTCCGGGCCAACAATTGGTCACAACGCTCTACGTCCACGATATCCCGCAGCATCGGGATCGAGTGAACGCATTCCTCGACTTCCTTCAACAACGCGGCGTCCCTGAAAACAAGCGACGGCTCGCTGCGCGCGGGGATGACCGATCGCACCACGCGCCCGGCGGCCCGCCGTCCGAACGAGTATGCGGAATCCCAGATTCGTCGCCCCATCCCCTCGCGCGGGACCTCCTGCGGCGGCCGGCCGGACAGTAACGCCCCCGTGTTGGCATATGGGATGTGACGCAATTGAGGCAGCTCGGTGTAGATCATGTAGGCGTAGAACGCCTTCTGGTAGAGCCACGACGCGGGAAGCTGCAGCATCAGATCCGTGTATCGATAATCGAGGTGACAGGCTGCCTCGGTGACGTCAGGGTGCGTATGAAGCACCGACGTGAAGGTAAACGCGGGCTGACGGTATACCATCGCCCAGGCCGTGACCCGGTGTGCGGCCGTTGGGCCACCGATCGTCGCAAACGAATCGGCGATTGCGTCGTGCACGGCCCGCTGCGAGCCATCGACGACGTCGTCGCGAAACGCCAGACGCCAGTATCGGCTATTCCCGAGCCGCCGGCGGCAGGCATCGTCGAGGCACTCGGACGTGCGTGCCGGATCGACATAGGCTGGCGACGGAATGAACGCTCCGGCAAGCGAATCGCCGGGACCTCCGCCGAGCAGGAACGCGGCACCGAGGCGCCGGATTTCCTGTACGTAGGCCATCACAATCGCCATGTGTTGATACGGCCGCATGCCGCCAGTCAGGGCAATCACCTCGGCGGGCCGCGCGAATCCGGCCGGCAACGCCTCGATATGATGGCGCAGGCCGAGGGTGCCGCTCACGGCGGCCGCGGCGCGCGTCTCCGGTGTGCTGTCGGCACCGGCCTTGTCAACGAAGGTGAATGCCGAGAAGTCCGCGCCTGCCGGTAGCGCACCCGCGATCAATCGGCTGTCCAATCCCCCGCTCAGTCCCAACACTCCGTGGCCGACCAGTCCTGCCCGGCGGACCGTGCTGGTGCGGAACGCCTGGAATACGGCTGCGCTGTGAGCGGCCGGGTCGAGCGCGGGATCGGGCCGGTGCTCCAGACGCCAATACTGGCGCTCGGCCACGCGTTCCGGAGTAATCGTCAGGTGTGTGGCCGGTCGGAGGCGCAGGACGCCATCCGCCGTGGTTCTCGTCCCCACCGTGTGGCCGATCGTACTCGCCTGAAGCCAGCCGACCGCGTCGGGACGGTAAGGTGCCTGCGATAACGTCAGGAGAAATGCGACATTCGAGGAAAAGTAGGTGCCGTTGTCGCGATGGAGCGTGTAGAGCGGCCGCGACGAGAAGCGATCGTTGACAACGTGGACGGTGCCGCTGGCGGCTTCGGCGAACACCGCCACGAACTGGCCCTCACACTCGTCGAGCGATCGCGCCGAGGTGCGGGCGCAGCGCGAGAGCAACGCTTCGTCGGACAACACGAACCCGAGCACCGCCAGCACGTTGCCTTCGGCGTCTGCCGCGATGGTGGGCTTGATTGGGTAGATCGCCTTGTGCTTGATGATCAAGTGGCCGAATGGCAGGGCGACGACAACCTGCTCGTAGTCGCTAGCGGGGGCGCCGGCAACGATCGAAAACGCGCGGACCCGCTCGTCGATCGCCTCGTCAGACTGTGGCCGCTGAGCCACATAGCCGGCAATCAACGCCATGAACGGACACGGATGAATGGCGGGCGATCAATGACCCGGCTTCCGCGGGCGGGCAATGGACGCATGATGTTCGCGACCGGTGAGTCGGCCAGCGTCGACGTCGAACGGCACATGTCCGGTGCGCCGCGCGAGAGGCGTGTGCCGGACTCGCCTGATGCGGTGGCCAACACTATTGCAGCAGCGTTCTCAAGACCGATCTGAGGCCACGCCTGATTGGTGCGGAGGCTTTACTGAGGGTGTAGCGGCGGCGGGCCCGGCTGATGAGACGCCAGGTTGCGGCGTTGAGCTGGCGCGACGCGTCGCTGGCGCCGAATTTCCGCTCGAACTCAACGCCCAGATCGAGCGCGAACCCGAGCTGATCGTCGGTGAGCGCGAATATCCAGAGAACAATGTATTCGCGCGCCGACAACGACTTCTCGGCGAGCCACTCGAGCGTCCTCAGATAGCGCGCCTCGAGGTAGGCCGGGCTGCTTCTGATGGAGCTCCGGATGTATTGGTCGTCGATCTTGGCGTTGACCTCCCGGGCCGCATCGAGTGTCCCGCGGCGCATCCGGACGAAACCTCCGGTATGCATCCCGGAAAGCCAGAAACCGTTCTTCGTCAGGTCGCGGTGCACGTCGACGAACATGTCCTCGCATTGATAGATATCGATCAGCCCGGGCTCCGTATCGATAGCCATCACCCTCGAGAGCACATCCGGGGACATGCTATTGATCAGCCTCAGATCGGTCCCTTGGGTATCGAGCTTCACCCAGTCAAGGCTCGGAAGATCGAGACGTCGCAGCACCGACTCGATGGTTGTGGCGCGAACACTGGCGCGCGATTCCACCTCGAACATGTCCCGCTCCAGCCAGGCCGCCGTCGCCGCCGGATTTGGCGCCAGAACCGTCGAACAAAAGGGCGACCGGGTCAGGTAGACCATGGCTTCGGTCGCATCCTTCTCCGCAGTCACCGCCTCGTTGAAGATCACCGATCGATGAAACCGGGAGGATTTGTCCTCGTGGATTTCGCGCAAGTCCGGATCGAGACCGATGTAGATGCTCTGTGACGCAATATCATTCCAGATGGCCGGCGGCGCGCCGGACGCACCAATATCCATCAGCACAGGTCTGATATCGAGGCCCTGTAACAGCTTACCGATGTGATTGTGCATGGCTCGACAACACCGCAGGTGTCACGCTACCGTCCGGGAAAAGAATCAACCACGGGGCACGAAACCTCTCCTCCGGTCCGCCGACCAGGACACTCGAACCAGAGGACCGTTCCGTCGCGGTGCGTTGATCGATGATCGTCATACCGAACAGGCAATGTCGCCGAGCCTGCTGCGCTCGGTATTCGGCGATAGTCTTTCGGCGGTTGATGGATGATTCACGAGTTTCCTGTAGATGGTCGCCGCCACGAAGGCGTTCCCCTGGGCGTTGAAATGGTTGGGGCCGGACTGCCCTTCGGCAATGTACATGCCGACGACCTGGTGGGCGGGCAAGCGCCGGAAGTCGCTCATCACGTCGAACAACGGAATGCCGAGCGCGTCACATTCGGCTGTCAGGAATTCCACCCATTCCTGCGATTCGTGGCCGCTGCCCATCAGCTCGTGCAGCGTTGGCAGATACACCAGGACCGGCTGAATGGACCGCTCGTCGCGGAGATTCTTCAAGTCCTCGAAGATCTTCCGCAGCACTTCGCGGGTCTTCGTATTTCGGGCCTGTCGTGCTTCGACACTGTCTTCGGCCGTGCTGGCCCGGACTTTCAGGAAGGTTCTGCTGCAGAACTCCACGGTCCGGAAACGGCTGAGGTTCTTGAGATGGCGCTCGAGCCAGGTGAGATAGTAGGAACGCCTCGGCACCGGCACGTTGGTGACCGCCAGCCTGCCATGTACGATGTCGAGCACCGGTTTCGCGTAGCCGGCAAAGACGGCGGTCTGCATCCGGTAGAAGTCGTCGGTGATGAACTCCAGCAGATGAAACTGGTGCGACAATCTCAACCCGTCGCGTTTGTACCAGAGATAGGCCTGATCGATGCCATAGCCGGTCTGGCCCAGATTCACCGGTTCCAGACGGGGGTCGAGATCGGCCAGCAATTGGCACCACGTCTTGTCATTGGCGACGCCTTCTCCAAACGTGAACGAATCGCCCGAGCAGATGACTCGCAGCCGGCCCTCCGCGACGACCGGATCGAAATCATAGCTGTTGCGAAAACCCTGGCTGTTGATCCTCACCGCACCGCCCGGTCCGTAGAGGTCCGGAATATGCGTATTGGGCGTATTCACCCAGCCAAGATCCGGATCGTAGGTCGAGCGCTTCCGCCCGGCCGCCCAGAGTACCCGGCGGCGGTCGCGCACTGACAGCACCAGGCTCGCCAGGCCTTCCATGAAGACGAGGGTCACGAACGTGGCGACAGCGCCGATGGCGATGGTCCCAACTACCGACATAACATCAGTAACTGACGCGTCTCGGCCCGGCCACGACGAACCGTGGTGACGATCGCCGCCGCGCCGCCGATCAAAATTCCTGGTCCACTGCTCCGCCCCGGCGGTTGACGAAGTAGCGCCGCGCGCCCTGGCGAAGACGCATCATGCCGGCGTTCTGCAACGCACAGGCGTCGCCCGCCACAGGCAACGCGTCTCACCGTCCGAGTCAAGCACCGACAAGAGTATAGGCCGCTGTAGTAAGAAAAGCACGGCAGATGGCAGTGCCGCCGCAGGCGTTGCGCGCAACATCGAGCGAATGGCTGGCAGGACCAGTCGCAACTACGATTTCGTCTGACGGACAAAGAGTCCCAACCGCGGCGGCGACGCTCTAGCGTGCCGCCGTTGCGGCGCCCTCCGCGACGCGCTGGCCGTGACGAGTGGTCCACCTGAGCATCGGCCTGACCACACCGGGCATGTGGCCTGTCCAATCGCCCCGGGAGGAATCGCCGTCGAGGCTGTCGGTGACCATGAAGGCGACGGAGCTGCGGCTCCAGTACTGGAAGATGAACGGCTCCACGGCAATCATGTTGGCGTCGACGAAGAACCTCCCTTCCGCCATCAGGTTTCCCGGGATCCAGACGGTACTGATGTAGCGGCCGGTCGGGCGCTTGCGTCCGCGCCATTCCGGATCCAGATCCTGCGCGCCGAAGGCGCACACGCCTTCGTCGTTATAGATGTAGAGGTGCGGCAGCAGGACGTAGCCGGACATCAGCACCTCGTATTCCATCTCGATCCGGAAGGGCTTGCGAATGTCGACGGCATCCAGGATTTCGCCGTCCTCGTCCGCGACGCGGACCGCACACAGCCGGGCGATGTCACCGCCCGGCGCTTGCGCGAGATCGGGCCATTCCCTGACGGCCGACGTGCCGAGGCCGGAATTCAGATACGTACTGATGACCTCATGCACCGGACCGTCCTGGACGACTCGCCCGTTACCCATCAGGATCGCCCGCTGGCACAATCGGCTGATCGCCGGCATGTTGTGGGCGACGTAGAGCACCGTTCTGCCCTGGCTGGCGACCTCGCCCATCTTCCCCAGGCACTTCTTCTGGAAGCGGATATCGCCAACCGCGAGCACCTCGTCGACCATCAGGATCTCCGGCTCGAGATGAGCGGCCACGGAGAACGCCAGCCTCAGCGTCATGCCGCTCGAGTAGCGCTTCACCGGGGTGTCGATGAATTTGGCGACGTCGGAGAAGTCCACGATATCGTCGAACTTCCGGTCGATCTCGTTGCGAGTCATGCCCAGGATGGCGCCATTGAGGTAGACGTTCTCGCGGCCGGTCAAGTCCGGATGAAATCCGGTGCCCACCTCCAGCAGACTCGACACCCGGCCGTTGACGGCAGCCGTGCCCCGCGTCGGTTGCGTAATGCGAGACAGGATCTTCAGCAGCGTCGATTTGCCGGCGCCGTTGGAGCCGATGATCCCGACCGTTTCGCCGCTCTTGATCTCGAACGAGACGTCGCGCAGCGCCCAGATCGTGTCGTCTTCCTTCTCGTCGTCGGAAAACGTCGTCAGATTCCGCAGACGACGGAGATTGGTCCAGGGCCGGCGGGCGAGATCCAGGATCGCGCCTCCGAGGGTGTCCTGCTTCTTCTGCTTGGCGCCAATTCGGTACCGCTTCGACAGTTGGTCGACGGTGATTGACGTATGTGACATGGTCATGCGACGTCGGCGAAAACCGGCTCCTTGCCTATGAAATACACCGAACCGAGCAGCAGCATCAACAGCGCGCTGACTGCGCCAATGCCGATGAGGTCCCAAGGCACGGGCCCCGATCCCAGGAGCGTGGCCCTGAAGCCCTCGATGACACCCACCAGGGGATTGACGGCATAGAAATATCGATAACGTTCGGGAATGAGGCTGGTCGGATACACGACCGGCGCCGCATACATGAGAAACGGCACCACAAACGGCAGGCCGTATCTGACGTCGCGGTACTGGACGGCCAGGGCGCTCAGCCACAAGCCGAGCCCGGAGGCCGTGATGATCGCCATCGCGGTGAGCAGCGGCAGCAGCACGACCCAGGGCGTTGGCATCGTTCGATACCAGGCCATCAACAGGAACAGCAGCACGAAGGAAATGACGAGGTCGATCAACCGGCCCAGCACGGACGTCAGCGGGATGATGAGCCTGGGGAAGTAGATCTTGTTCAACATGTTGACTTCCTTGACCAGACTGCCGCTCGAGTCGTTCAAGGCATTCGAAAAATAGGTCCACGGCACCAGGCCGGTCAGGCTGAACAACGCATACGGAATGCCGTCGGAGCTGATCTTCGCGACTCTTCCGAAGATGACGGTGAAGAGGATCATGGGCACGAGCGGTTGGATGACCGCCCAGCCGATTCCCAGGATCGACTGGGCATACCGCACCTTCACGTCCCGCCACACGAGAAAGTAGAACAGCTCACGGTATTGCCACAGCTCGGCGAGCTTGGACGCGAGGCTCCATCGTTCCGCCCCGATCAGGCCCGGGTTCCGCCACGGCGGCGACGCCGGCGGGCGAGACGCGGCGATGTCCAGGATGCGAGCGCTGGTCTCGTCCTGGCGCGTGCCGGTCTGGGCTGGCGGCAGCCAACCGGGATTCTCCGGGAGCGGCGACCGGCTCATTGACGGGTCACTTTCGACAGGAAGCCGGCGCATCCCAACGCATCGCTGAACCCGAAGTCGACGCCCGCCGCATGGAAGCCCCCGTGAACGTGACCTCGATTGATCTTCCGGGCCTCCTTGAAGTCATCCAGACGCTGGTGGAGATGGTCCAGGCGCAAGGCCCTGGCCAGTTTTCGCACCGCCGAATCGTGTCCCATCAGGCCATTCTTCGCGGGCGCTTCGAGCTCCAGCTTCAGCGCTGGATACTTGTCCGCGTAGAGGAGCAGCTCCTTCATCTCGTCGCCCACATCGACGCCCATGGCCTGGCGACGCCTCAGTTCCCTCATCGTGCTTCTCAGATACTGCTGCTCTTCGAACGGAAACGGGCCGAGCTCCGCTGGAAACAACCGCTGGCCGAGCAGCATGCCCTCCGCCATCAGATTGGACAGGGTGAAGTTGGTCAACGGCACCCAATCGCGATTCTGCGCCGCATCGGCAATCATCTTCTGAATCTGCTGCTTGCCGGGATTCGAGAGCACCACGGTGGACCCCCACGACTTCGCCGTTCTGCCCAGGATGACCAGCGGCCTGTCGATGTAGACGATGTGACTGGAGAACACCGCCGCCAGGGGCCAGGCGAAGTACTCGACGCCGTTGGTCTGGAAGAAGCGGCCGCAACGCTGCGCCACCCGCTCGGCCAGGCTCGCGGCGAACATGAAGGCGCTTGGATGCATGTCGAACTGCGGACGAAACGCAAACAGCGGCCGCACGAACTCGTCGGTCGACACCAGACGCGTCGTGCCGACGAACGGACGACAGGTCACGGTATTCCGCTGTGGTCCGAGAAAGGAGCGGTCGCGGTATTCGGCGAGATTGCAAAACAGGAAATCCGCCCCGTAGCGGTGGTACTCTTCGGCGAAGCGCTCCAGCGCGTTGTGCACGAGAGCGTCGTCGTCGGACAACATCATGACGAGCGTGCCCCTGGCCTGCGTGCGGGCGAACTCCCAGCTGTCGGCGATCACGCCATGAGTGGGGGTGCGAGCGTAGCGCACCCGTGGATCGTGAAATCCCTCGATCACCGCTCGAGTGTCGTCCTGCGAGCAGTTGTCCGACACCACGACCTCGAAATCGTTCAACGTCTGACCGAGCACGGAGCGTACGGCGCCCTGGACCAGATCGCTCCGGTTATAAGTGGGAATGACAATACTGAACAGGGGAACTCTTGACATACAAGTTGGGTCCGACTCAATAAGACAACGGCTCCGGCTAGTCGTTGATATCGAACTCGGGCAGCTCCTCTTTCCGGTTGGCAAGATGCGCGGCGATCTTCTTCCCGCGCAGCACGCAGTCGTGGGTCATCATGTAGCCCCACTGCGCGTAACGGCCGGCCCGGATCACGCCGTGACCTTCCAGGAACTTGTTGATTCGATCCAGTGCCGATCGCCGCTGATGGTCGTAGATGACCTGTCCCCACGGACAGTACCTGATCGAGACGGAGTCCACGGCCTCGGGTTTTTCGAGCAGGCCCATCTCGATGAGCTCGGCCTTGGCCTGCTCGACCAGCGCCGTCCGGTCGGTCGGAAGCGGCTTGAAGTCCGAGCCGCACACTTCCACCGACAGCGCCGTCTTTCCGGCCGGAGCGTTGTGTGAGGAAAAATTCTCCTGGATGCTGATGCGAGTGGCAATCTTGTCTTCGTCGTAGACGTAGAGCCACGGCTCTTTCCGCACCGAGGGATGGTTCGCTACCACGCGCACCAGCAGCAGTCTGGTGGCTTTGAGCATCGCCGCGGCTTCGCGAACGTCCGCCGGCGCGTCCTCCGCGCACTGAATCAGCAGCGGCAGGGGCAGGGTCGACACCAGCGTCTCGTAGTTCGCTCGCGTGCCGTCTTCGAATCCCAGCGAACGCTGCTGGAAGTTGATGGCGATCAGCTTCTTGCCGTACTCAATCCTGGCGGAATCGGCCATCTTGTGCGTGTAGGAGAAGAAACCGCCTTTCGACGGATAGCGCCACCGATTCACCCAATAGGTGGAACGTCCGAGCGCAGCCTTGGCCCCAGCCGTTACGTCCTCGACCTTCGGGTAGTAGACCCGCTCCCCGATCCAGTCGGTCCCCAGATCGGCCGGCTCTCGCGTCCAGTACTTGCGGGTGTAGACCGCCGGAAACGTGTCGGCGAACACGCGCCCAAACGCCTGGTAGATCCATTCCTCGTAGTTCGATGGCGGCTTCTGTTCAGCGGTCCTCTCCACCCGGGACTCGAGGAACGACTCGAGGCACTGCGTGCGCAGCGGCTCGGGTATCTGATAGAGGTTCGACTGGGCCGGGTGATCGATCCAGTGGCCGCGATAGTAATTCACGACCTCTGCCTGGACTTCTTCGAACTCGCCACCGATCAGCTCTGAAAACAGCTCCTGGATGTATTCGTTCTTGGTGTAGGACACATGCGGACCGTCGTCCCAGATGCACCCGCCCTGCTCCTCGCTGTAGACGTGGCCGCCGTAGTGCGAGTCCGCCTCGTAGATACGGCACTTGCCGTGGCCGACGAAATAACTGACCGCCAGACCGCTGATTCCGCCGCCCAATACCGTAACTGTTGCCATCTGGTCTTTATCTCTCGAAATAAGTGTCCGTTAGACGCCGCGCGCTGTGTCGAACACAGCCTTGCGAGAATAGAACGCTTCCGCGTAGCCGCCCGGTGCCGCCGACTCGATGCCCCGCAATCGCAGCAGTGAAAGAAACGTATCCGCGGTAAACCAGTGGCGATTCTGCTGTGTCTGAAACAGGTCGACGATGCCCCGGACCTTGCGCTGACAAGTGGCCTCGTCGAGGTGCACGAACACGTTGGGCGAGCCGAGATCACCGTCGTACTTGGGGATCTCGTACTCCAGAATCATGTGGTTGCGGAACGTATTCCACGTGAGATCGGAGATCACCCGGTGGTCCTGATGACGATCGTTGCGATGGTGCGTGAAGATCAGGTCGGGTGAGCAGCGCGGCTTCAGATCTTCAAAGAATTGCTTGACCTCGTAGCCGACGTAGGGAAAGAACCCGTCTCGGAAGTCCTTGATCTCCACCTCATGCTCCGTGCCCTCCAGGAATTTCGCCGCGCTGGCCCCGGCCTCGACCGCCCGCTGCCCGGTCGCGCTGAAGACCACCCAGTGAACGATGACGTGCTGGTGGTCGCCAATCAGCTTCAGCAGCGTGCCACCGCACCCGATTTCCACGTCGTCGGAGTGTGCGCCGAGGCACAGGAGCCGCAGCGGCGAGTCGCTGTTCCTGGCAAGACCGATGGCTAACACGAGGCACCAGCGCGGGCGGCGGGACAACGGGTCGGTCGGGGCCTACTCCACAAGCATCCCCCGTTCCTGATAGCCGTTGCGATCGCGCGCGAAGGTCATCAACTTCTGCGCTTCCGGCTGCGGCGAGCCGCCGTTCTTCCACACTTCCCATGGCGCCACGCCGCGCGAGTACATGTCTTCGAGCAGCTGTTTGTCCTTGAAGGTATCCATGGGGAGCCAGAAACCGTCGTGCCGATAGCCGGCCAGCAGGCCTTCCTCGACCAGCCGGTGGAAGGGCTCCTCGACCAGTTCCTCGCCCTCGCGAATGTAATTGAAGATTTCCTTCCTGAAAATGAAGTAGCCGCCGTTCACGTACAGCCCCGAGCGCGACAGGTGCTGGATGCCGGTCACCCGGTTGCCCTCGCCAAGCGAGACCACGTGAAAACTATGGGTTGGTTGGACGCAGAGGAACGCGGCGACCTTGCCGCTGCGCATGAAGTGGTCGATCATCGACGGCAGCGGGAAATCGGTGAGTCCATCCGCATAGTTGGCGAGGAACACCTCTTCATGACGCAGGTATCGCTCAACCGCTTTCAGCCGTTGACCGATATTGGCGTGCAGGCCGGTATCGGCGAAGGTGATGGTCCAGTTCTGGATGTCGGTGCCGAGCAACTGCAGGTTGCGGCCGCCCTCCGACATGACGAAGTCGTTGGAAATGGCTTCGTTGTAGCGCAGAAAATATTCCTTGATCACCGCCGCCTTGTAACCCAGGCAGAGGATGAAGTCGGTCTGGCCGTAGTGGGCGTAGTACTTCATCACGTGCCAGATGATCGGGCGGTGGCCGACCGAGACGATCGGCTTGGGAAGCGCCTCAGAGTGCTCACGGAGCCTCATGCCCATCCCACCACAAAACAAAGCGACTTTCACAGTGATGGCTCCTTTTCAGGCCGAGTATCGAATGCCGAACAAGACTTGCCGCCTACTCCGGACCTCATGGGCAGACATGGACCTCGGGAATGGGAACGATGAACTGGCCGCCCCACTCGCGGATGTAAGAGAGCTGCGCCATGATTTCCTGTTTCAGGTTCCAGGGCAGAATCAGCACGAAATCGGGACGGGTCTGGCGCAGCCGATCGGGAGGAAAGATCGGAATGTGCGTGCCGGGAAGAAACTTGTCGTGCTTGTAGGGGTTGCGGTCGACCGTATAGTCCAGGAAATCCGTGCGGATGCCGCAGTAATTCAACAGCGTGTTGCCCTTGCCGGGCGCACCGTAGCCGGCCACCGACTTCCCCTGTCTCTTGATCCCGATGAGAAACTCCAGCAGCTTGCGCTTGGTTTCCTTCACCTGTTCGTCGAACGCTCGATAGGTTTCGAGACGGTCCAATCCGGCGTGCGCTTCCCGCGCCTTGAGGTCGCCGACGGCTGGGGCCACCGATCGCGACCCGTCCTCGGCATGCCGTGCGTAGATCCGCAGCGATCCGCCGTGCGTGGGAATCTCCTCGACGTCGAACAGCGTCAGGCCGTGGGCGGCGAAGACCCGTTCCACCGTCAGCAGCGAGAAATAGGAGAAGTGCTCGTGATAGATCGTATCGAACTGGTTTTCCTCCATCAGTCGCATGAGATGGGGAACCTCCATGGTGATCACGCCGCGCGGCTTGAGCGCAATCTTCAACCCGGCGACGACGTCGTTCAGATCGGGCACATGGGCCAGCACGTTGTTGCCGACCAGCAGGTCCGCCTGTTCGCCGAGCGCCACCAGTTCGCGCGCGGTTGCCGTGCCGAAAAAGCAGGCGCGGGTGCGGACGTGGTTTCTGCGGGCGACCTCGGCGACGTTGGCGGCCGGCTCGATGCCCAGGACCGGAATGCCGGCGGCGACGAAGTGCTGGAGCAGGTAGCCATCGTTGCTCGCGATCTCGACGACGAGGCTCTGGTCGGTCAGATCGAGGCGGCGCCGAATCATCTCGGTGTAGGCGCGCGCGTGCTCGACCCAGCTGGTCGAAAACGACGAGAAGTACGCGTACTCGCTGAAGATGTGCTGCGGGCTGACGTATTCAGACAACTGGACCAGGAGGCAGCGCGGACACACGTGGACCCGCAGCGGATAGAAGGCTTCCATCTGGTTCAGCTGCTCGGCGCCGAGATAGCTCTCGCAGAGCGGCGACATCCCCAGGTCCACGAAGACCTGGTCGGCCATCGCGCCGCAGAATCTGCACGTCATGCTCTGCGCCGCCGCGCGGTCGGCAACCGCGGCTTCGGTCCGGTCTTCGGCGTTCTCAAGCATCACGGCGCACCTTCTCCTCTGGGACGGCCATCGATCCGGTGTCCAATCGTTCCGAGAGCAACCCGCTGTGCACGAGCAACGCGGCTGCATGGTCGATCGACCCGAACGAAAGGCCTGATCGCTCTGCGATGTCGAGAAGGCTGTGGCCGCCGTCGGCGAGGTTCAACACCCACAACAAGGCCATTTCCTGGACCGGGTGTTGGCCGGCTCCGCCCACGGCCCGGTACAGGCCACGTTTGCCAAGCTGCGGCTCACACATAGGATTGTGGCTCACATACGTGCGGTTCCCCTCAAGTATGTTCACGATCGTTTGGCAGGCTTGGAGCGACCGTTCGAGTTGGTCCGGGGTGACGAAGTCCAGGTTGTCCGCAGAGGTGTGGTACTCGGGATACTCACCGTACGGCGTCCGCGAGAGGCACCCGACCGCCAGGTTGATCCCCGGCGAACAGTATTGCCGCTCGTCGTAACCGTACGGGATGAAGTCCCGGATCTCGGTGGCCTGTCCCGAATGCTTCAGCGCGTGCACGGCTGCACGGTCGATTTCGGTGGCGCCGCGGCGGCTGCGCTTGTACACGAGATTACCTGGCGCGCCCAGCCCGGTGAGCACCAGGCCATGCCGGATCGCGCCGAGCCGATCCTGGTTCCGCGCCAGCCAGGTAATCGAACCGATCGTTCCCGGAATGAAGAGCAGCCGGTACGACAATCGCCGCTTCGGCAACGTCGACAGCCAGCGGCCCAGAGCGACCGCGACGGCGATTCCCGACAGGTTGTCGTTGCAGAGCGAGGGATGACACACGTGACAGGAAAGAAGGACTTCCTCCGTGCTCGCTCCGGGGAGATAGCACTCGCCATACGTCAGATGGCCAGCCGCGAGGCTGGCATCGATGCAGACGTCGTACTCCGCATCCGTCAGGGTGGCGGCCTGTTCGGCGCTGACGCAGAAGCCCCAGTTTTCGGCATAGTACGACGTCTTGTACGGGATCCAGCTTGGATGCTCCGGCAGGGTATGGAGATGCGCCTGCAACTCCGACAGCGCGACCCTTTTTCGAACCGGCACGCTGTAGCTGACGACATGCAGGTTCGAGCGCTGAAAGTCAACGACCCGATCGCCGTTCTGATCCTTGATCCACGCATCGCGAATGTTCCATTCGGGCGGCACCGTCCAATCGAACACCGGCGTTCCCGACGCCACCTCGTGGATCGCCAGCGGCAGACGCTGCTCGATTCGGTGGAGCGTCTCCCGGACGCCGTGTCCCGTGATGCTGCGGCAGATGGGATAGAGCTCGTCGACGAGACCATACAACTCGATCCCGATGTTCGTCACGGTCGTCGGATCGGCGACCAGCGGAGACGAGCTCACGAGGCACCAACCTTGGACCGGTCAACGACAAAATCCGGGTAGCTTCGATCTCTCTCTGAAATGACGCGCACGGGCTCCGGCCAGTCCACCGAAAAGCCCGGGTCGTTCCAGCGGAAGCCCCGCGCGGCCTCCGGCGCGTAGAAGGAGGACATCTGATAGAAGACCTCGGTGTGGTCCTCGAGGGTCAGGAAGCCATGGGCGAAGCCTTCCGGCACATAGAGCATCCGTGACGGCGTGCCGTTCCCGGCCCTCAATTCCACCGCGGTCCATTGTCTGAAGGTCGGTGAGTCGCCGCGGACATCGATGACGACATCGTAGAGAGCGCCCCGAACGCAGCGAATCAGCTTGGCTTCCGCGTCGGGGGCCAGTTGATAGTGCATGCCCCGGAGCGTGCCGCGCTGCCGATTGTAGGAAACGTTGCACTGGGCCACCTGCGGATTCAGGCCGTGGGCCTCGAACTCGCGCCGGCAGTAGCTGCGCGCGAAGAATCCGCGTTCATCCTGTTGGGGGGCGAGATCAATCTCGAAGACGCCCTTGAG
>Ga0105248_10003823_pt1 | contig 16693 bp, 17 predicted proteins | sample KBSS34metaG_FD_81524 | JGI IMG/M metagenome (GOLD analysis project Ga0105248, IMG submission 81524) | Switchgrass rhizosphere microbial communities from Kellogg Biological Station, Michigan, USA - KBS S3-4 metaG | ecosystem: Host-associated > Plants > Roots > Rhizosphere > Soil | place... | reverse complement strand
GTCCGTCGAGCGGCTGCATGTCGACGGGGCGCGCCAGCGGCTCGTCGTCGAGATCGATCTCGCCGACCCCGAGTTCTTCACTCGGCCCTTCGACCGGGCTACCTACGAATACGCTGCATCCGACCTCTCGATTCAGCCGTTCAACTGCTCGCCCGAGGGCGTGACCGGCGCGCTGCGGAAGTAGCCGCTCGGGCCGAACGCTCTGGCTCCGGATCTCTCTCGCGGACTCGCCTCTGGCGATCGCTCAGCGCACTGTTAACGGTTGCGGCAGTGGCATAGAACTTGCTCCCCAGTGATCGGCCCCAACGAGAGGAGTGCAGCCATGTCGACGCTATTGTCCGCTCGCGAGCTCCAAGGCAATGAGATCTACGATCGGCAAGGGAACAAGCTCGGCACGATCGAGGACTTGATGCTCGATCTGGATTCGTCTCGCGTGCAATACGCGGTGCTCGCGTTCGGGACACCGCTGGGCCAAGCGACGAAGCATTTCGCGGTGCCGGTCACCGCGCTCGCGCTCGACAGCGAGAACGAATGTTTCGTGATCAGCGCGTCGAAAGAACGACTCGACGGCGCCGAAGGTTTCGACGCCGACACACCGCCCGAAGCGCCCGACGCTCTGTTCAGCGACAGCGCGCCCGAACCTTCACAACTTGGCGGGAGGCCGCGGTGAGCGACCCCATTTGAACCGCCGGTTGCCGCGACGCGCCGCATCGACAAAGATCAGCGCGCTGCTGAAGATCAGGAGCACGATCCCGACCGCGAGCACGATCCAAAACGCAATATTGCCGCTGTATTCCATGTAGCTTCAGGAGCAAGTTCCGTGCCCGGCTCCGCTTACTACGCCCGAGCGAATGAGTCTGCGGCGAGCACGATATTTCGACCCCCGATTCCAAAGTCTGGAATCGCGCATCCGCGCTACTGCTTCGCGTGGGACTTGCCCTCTTCCTCCGCGCGCTCGGCGGCCTCGCGCTCCTCCTGCGTCAAATCGCGCGCCTTTTGCTCGCGCTCTTCCTCGGTCGTGCTGGCGACCGTTTTTCGAACTCCCTTCCGGTAACGCCGATCCGCTTCGCGATTGCCCTCGCCCTGGTTCTCGCGCTGGTTGTCCTCTGCCATGGCTCCTCCGTGGATGTGAGCACTCCGCAATGCAAGGCGAGTGCCATCGTGAACCCTCCGCAACGAGCACCGCGATCACCGCCGCAAACCGCTTGGTCGAGTACCATTCGCCTAGCTGTTTCGACCCAGGTCCGACCATGGACTCACTCGCGCCTCGCAAGCTCGCGCCGTCCAGGTGAACGCGCGCTACGAGAGCAGCCCGCTCGGACTGCGCAAATCGTTCGCACTGTTCGTCGCGGCCGCGACTGTCGGCTTCATCATCGACGCGGGCGCGGTGACTCTTCTCGTGCGGTGGCTCGGGTGGGGACCTTGGGAGGGCCGATTCGTGTCGTTCCCACTCGCGGTCACCGCGACGTGGTGGCTGAATCGTCGTTACGCTTTTCGCGGCACCGGCGGGCGCGACGGCCGAGTCGAGTACGCCGCGTATTGGGCCATTCAACTCGCGGGCGCGATCGTGAACTTCGGGATCTACGGCCTGTGCCTACATTTCGCGCCCGCGCTCGCTGCGTTTCCGTTCGTTCCCGTGGCGATCGGCGGTCTCGCCGCGATGCTGTTCAACTTCGCAGTCGCGAAGAGCACGGTGTACCGCGTCGCACGAACGCATTGAACAAAAGACGCGGCGTAGCAACGCGTCGATTCAACCTAAGATCGGGCGCATGCACGCGCGATGCATCGCGGAGCCCAACGAACTTCACACGTTGACTGTCCCGCGACGAATATGTCACGCGGCGCGTGTGACAAGCGTCGCGTAGTCGTCATTCACTTGGACCATCGTGATTGCCGACACGGCACCTTCGCGCCGAGGTCGCTAAGCTGCATTCAAATCGTTTGTGAGGTGAATGCATGCGTCGTTCGCGAGGCATTGCGTTGATGGAATTCGTCTGCGCGATTGGCGTCGTAGCCATCGTCGCGTCCGTCAGCGTTTCGGGCGTCAACTCGTACGAGAATCGTGCGCGAGCCGCGCGCGCGATCGGCGATATCGGAACGATCAGCGTGCAGCTCTATCGCTGGCAGTCGAATACTCGGAAGTTTCCAGAGACGCTCGCCGAGGCCGGCTTGAACGGGTTCGTCGATCCGTGGGGTCAGCCCTATCGGTACGTCAACGTCGCGACGGCCAAGAACGGCGACGTCCGCCACGATCGAAATTCGCGGCCGCTCAATACCGACTTCGACCTCTATAGCATGGGACCCGATGGTGGCACCGGAACCCAGTTGGACGAAGACAGAACCCAGGACGACATCGTTCGCGCCCACGACGGGCAATTCATCGGCGCCGCGCAAGACTTGGCGCGCTAACTGAGCAGCCGCTCCGCGATCTGCACCGCGTTCAACGCCGCACCTTTGAGCAGCTGGTCGCCGGCCGAGAAGATCGAGATCGATCGTCCTGTCGAGTCGCTGAGATCGCGGCGGATGCGGCCGACCAGGATGTCGTCCTGGCCGGATGCGTCGACCGGCATCGGAAAGTAGTTGTGCTCGACGTCATCGACGACTTTCACGCCCGGCGCCGCGGATAGGATTTCGCGCACCTCGTTCGGCGAGGTCGGCTTTTCGCACTCGAACGTGACCGACACGCAGTGAGCGCGCAGCACCGGGATCCGGATACAGGTCACGCCGATCGCTAGCTCCGAATCGCCGAAGATCTTGCGCGTCTCGTTGATGACCTTCGTCTCTTCCTCGTTGTGCAGCGTCGCGGGATCGATCTTCGTGTTGTGGCTGAACGCGTTGAACGCGTAAGGATGCGGCAGCACCTTCGGCGTGAACTTCTTGCCGTCGAGGTACGCACGCGTCGACTCGCGGAGCTCCTCCATCGCGGCTGCGCCGGCGCCGGAAGCGGCCTGATACGTCGAGATGAGCAGCCGCTTGATCCGATTCTGTCGATGGATCGGCCACAGCGGCGTAATCGAGATGATCGCCGAGCAATTCGGGTTCGCGATGATTCCCTTGTGGGTCGCGATCTTCTCCGGGTTGATCTCGGGCACGACGAGCGGCACGGTCGGATCCATCCGATACGCGGACGAGTTGTCGACGATGATCGTGCCAGCGTCGAGGGCCGCCTTCGCAAACTTCTTCGTCGTCGCGCTGCCGGCCGAAAAGAGCCCGATTTGCACGCCTGCGAAGCTTTTGTCGGTGAGCTCCTCGACTTGCAGCGGCTTGCCGCGGAAATCGAGCGACTTGCCGGCCGAGCGCGCGGATGCGAACAGCCGGAGCTGCGAAAGCGGAAATTTGCGCTGCTTGAGGCAGCGGATCAGCTCGACGCCGACGGCGCCGGTCGCGCCAACGACGGCGACCACGGGATTCGAAAGCTTCTTGGCGACCATTGAGCGATTCTCCATAAACGAAAAGGCCCCGTCGGTGTCCGGCGAGGCCTCCCTTGATTGCTACGCGGTTCGAGCTGTATCAGCGCGCGCGCACCGAGAGCGCCTTGCCTTGGCGTCCTTTTTTGCCGGTGCTTTTGCGCGTCGAGCGGTTCACGGCGCGCACCATAGCTCAAGTCTGCCCAGAAGGTAAAGCAACGACGTTCACGTTCTACTGCGCGCGCCCGGCGGCACGGCACGACGCATCTCGTGACAGCGAGCACCCACCATGGCTCGAGGCTCGGGGACCACCTGTTAACATCGTTCCGTCCGAGACCGAGGGTCCGACGATGATCGAACGCGGTTGGATGTTTTGTGGTGTCGCAGCCGTCTCGCTTCTCGCGGGATGCGGTGGAGCGACGACGTCCGGCTCGACCGCCTCGGCGACCGGCGCATGGAGCGCTCCGCGCACCGCCTGGGGCGATCCTGACCTCCAGGGCATGTGGCCCATCGACAAGCTCAACGGCACGCCGTTGCAGCGGCCCGAGTCGTTCGGCGAGCGCGCGCAGCTCAACGACGACGAGTACGCCGAGCGGGTCAAACGGCTCAAAGGCCTCAATGCGCGTTACGACGACGAGATCAAGAACAACAAGATGGGTATCGGCCACTGGGCCGAGATGGGCCAACCGAATCGCCTCACGTCGCTGATCGTCGAGCCCGCGAACGGCCGCCTGCCGGCGCTCACACCCGAAGGCGAGCGCCGGTCCGGAGCGATGACGAGCAGCTGGTCGAACATTCCGTTCGACAAGGTCTCGGACTTCAACGCACTCGACCGCTGCATCACGCGCGGCCTTCCGGCGTCGATGTTCCCATTCATGTACAACAGCGGGATCGAGATCGTGCAAGCGCCGGGCTATGTCGTGATCCGACTCGAGTTGGTCCACGAGACGCGGATCGTGCCGCTCGACGGCCGCCCGCCGCTCGATCCCGCGATCGAGCAGTGGCTCGGCGAGTCGCGCGGCCGCTTCGACGGCGACACGCTCGTGATCGAGACGACGAACTTCAACGGCGAGAGCCCGATGACCATCGTGGGACCGGGCGGCAAGCCGATCCCCACGAGCGAGCAGTTGCGCGTCGTCGAGCGCCTCCGCCGCACGGGCGCGGAGACGATCGATTACGAGATCGCGGTCGAGGACCCCGTCGTGCTCACCCGACCGTGGAAGGCCGCGTTCCCCCTCGAGCTCGATCCGAAGTACCGCTTCTTCGAGTACGCGTGCCACGAGGACAACTCAGCCGTGCGCAACTTCATCGAGACGTCGCGTTACGAGCGCGCGCACGCCGCGCGTCCACACTGAACGGGTCAGCCCGAGGGCGAACCGAGAACGTCGCGCATCGGAAATCTCGGCCCGTGGCCGGCGCATGAGCAAATTTCACGTCTAGTTCGTTCTGCTGAATCGACACGCTGCTGCGTGCGCACGTTCGCACCGTTTGCGAGCACGCCGCCGTGCGGCCCGCGCTCGCGTAGGCGCAATCCAGTTTTGTGATCGCGCGCCGAGAACGTACGCCGCGCGTTCTGATATTTGAGAGCGCTCAGGCTGCCGGAAAGAAAGTGAAAACCGCCACTCCACAGCGCTCGACCTCGGTCGACGACTTCGACTTTTCCACGCGGACACAGCCGCGAGCTCACTCCGCCCCTGTCGCCGGCGAGGCGTCCGCGTCGGCAGACACGGCGCGCGTGCTCGAAACTCTGCTCGGCAATCTCGACGGCATGGTCTACCGATGCCGCAACGACGCGCACTGGACGATGGAGTTCGTGAGTGGCGGCTGCGCGCGCGTAACGGGGTATCCACCGGAAGATCTGTTGCTCAACGACCGGTTGTCTTACGAGGAGTTGACGCATCCCGAGGACCGCGCGCGCGTGCGGCGCGTTATCGACGAGGCGCTCGTCACGCGGAGCCGCTTCGAGGTCGAATATCGGATCCAGCATGCCGAGGGCGGCGTACGTTGGGTCTGGGAACGCGGGATCGGGCTGTACGACGCGGCCGGCAACGTGACGTGGCTGGAGGGCATCATCGAGGACGTCACGGAGCGCAAGGAAGCGGACCTCGCGCTGCGAGAAGCCGAGCGCCGTTACCATAGCCTGTTCGACAACGCGATCGAGGGAATCTTCCGCACCTCGCCCGACGGCCACTACCTCGACGCCAATCCGGCCCTCGCTCGGATTTATGGCTTCGACTCTCCCGACGAACTGATTTCCTCGCTACGCGACATCCGGCGCCAGCTATACGTCGATCCCGCGCGGCGCGAGGAGTTCATGCGCATCATCAAAGCGCGCGGCTCGATCAGCGGCTTCGAGTCGGAGGTCTATCGCAAGAACGGCGACGTGATTTGGATCTCGGAGAACGCCCGCGCGGTGTTCGAGGACGGCCAAGTGCTCTACTACGAGGGCACGGTGGAGGACATCACGGAGCGGAGGCTCTATCAGGCGCGTATCGAGCAGCAGGCCAACTACGACACGCTGACAGGGCTCGCGAACCGGTCGCTCCTGAACGATCGGATTCAGCAGGCGATCTTCACCGCGGCGAGCTACGGCACGCGGCTCGCGGTCGTGTTCGTCGACCTCGATCGCTTCAAGTTCATCAACGATAGCCTCGGGCATCACATAGGCGACGAACTGCTGAAGATGATGGCTGACCGGTTCAGGTCCTCCGTGCGCGAGCACGACACCGTCGCGCGGCTCGGAGGCGACGAGTTCGTGCTGCTGATCAACGGGCAGGGCGAGCCCGATTCGGTCGCCAAGACGATGGAGCGGATGCTCGAGCTGATCTCGCGCCCCTGGCGTAGCGTGCACGGCGAGTTCGAGGTCACGTGCAGCATCGGTGTCGCGCTCTACCCCGACGACGGCAGCGACGCAGACACCCTGCTCAAGCACGCGGACTCAGCCATGTACCGCGCGAAGGAGCACGGCCGCAACAACTTCCAGTTCTTCACCGACGAGTTGAATCGTCTGATGAAGGAGCGGCTCGAGCTCGAGAGCAACCTCCGGCGCGCGCTCGACCGCGGCCAATTCGAGCTGCTGTATCAGCCGCGCGTCGACTTGAAGACGCGAGAGCTCACGGGCTGCGAGGCGCTGATCCGCTGGCAGCTGCCGGGCCGCGGCGAGATCGGCCCGGCGCGCTTCATCCCGATCGCGGAGGAGACGGGATTGATCGGACCGATCGGGCACTGGGTGTTGCAGACCGCATGCGCGCAGAACAAAGCGTGGCAAGACGCCGGCATGAAACCCTGCGTCGTCGCCGTGAACGTCTCGCCGCGGCAGTTTCGCCGCGACGACCTCGTGGAGACGATCAAATCCGTCCTCGAGCAGACCGGGCTCGATCCGCGCTGGCTCGAGATCGAGATCACCGAGAACATGGTGATGCACGACGGCGAACAAATGGTCGATATGTTGCGCGCGATCAAGCGGCTCGGCGTGCAAATCGCGGTCGACGACTTCGGCACCGGCTACTCGAGCTTGAGCTATCTACGGCGCTTTCCGGTCGACCGGTTGAAGGTCGACCGCTCGTTCGTGCAGGAAATGGCGAAGGACGCGGACAGCGCCGCCATCGTGCGAACGATCATCGCGCTAGGCCACAACCTCGGGCTCAAGGTCGTCGCCGAAGGCGTCGAGAGCGAGGAACAAATTGCGTTCTTGGCCGACAACGCATGCGACGAGCTTCAGGGCTACTACTTCTCGAAGCCGATATCCGCTTGGAGATTTCGCAAGCTGCTCCGGCCGCCGCACTGATCCGTTGAAGCGCGGCGCGCGCGTCCCCACTTAGCGCGGCCATCGTGCTCACATTGGACGACTTCGACCCGCCTTCCGGCGACGACGCCGGGGGCGCACAGCTACCCGGTGCCGACTTCCGCGTCGAACGCGACGCGCGCGCGCTCGATGCGTATTCGAGCGCGGTCGTCGCAGTGGTCGAGCGAGCGGCGCCGTCGGTCGTCGCCGTCGAGGTACGCGGCGCACGCACCGGCGGCACGGGCTCGGGCGTGCTGATCACACCGGACGGCTACGCGGTGACGAACCAGCACGTGATCGCCGCCGGCGGCAACGTCCGCATGCATCTACCTGACGGCCGAGTCGTCGCCGCGACGGTGGTAGGCGGCGATGCGGCCACGGACATCGCACTGTTGCGGGCGCACGCAAGCGCGCTCGAGTTCGCGACGCTCGGCTCGACGAAGGACTTGAAGGTCGGCCAGCTCGTCGTGGCCATCGGCAATCCGCTCGGCTTCAGCGAGACGGTGTCGGCGGGAATCGTGAGCGCGAAGGGCCGCGTGCTGCGCAGCGTCGAGGGCAGGCCGATCGACAACATCGTGCAGCACACCGCGCCGCTGAATCCGGGCAACTCGGGCGGCCCGCTAGTGACGACGGCGCACGAGGTCGTCGGCATCAACACGGCAATCATCGCGGCGGCCCAAGGCATCGGCTTCGCCGTGCCCGCGGACACCGCGACCTGGGTCGTGACCGAGATACTCGCGCACGGCCGCGTCCGGCGTGCGCAAATCGGGATCGTCGCGCGCACCCGGCCGATTCACCGGCGCTTCGCGCGCGCGTACGGCCTCGAGCAGGACACGGTCGTCGAAGCAATGGACATTGCCGCGGACAGTCCGGCCAAGCGCGCCGGCTTGAAGACGCACGACCTCTTGCTCGCGGTGAACGGCGCGGCCGTGCGCTCGGTCGATGAGCTTCTCAAAGCGTTGAGCCGCGCCGACGCGCTCGAGCGCTGCCGGCTCACGGTCGCGCGCGCGGGAGCGCGGATCGAGCTCGAGATAGAGCCGACCGTGCGCTGATCACGCAAATCGAGTTCACATAATCATGCTCACGACACCCGGGCCGGCAAGGCAGCCAGGCGACTCGGGCGCAATCGACGTGGCGGCCCGAGAGTCGCGGCTCGAGCTCTTCTTCCAGTGTGATTCGAATTCGGGAAGCGTCGGTCGCGAAGCGCTATTCTGACCACGCGTGGGAAGCGCCCATGCGCAGAACAGTCGAATGACGCCCGAGACACCCGACAACGCTCGCCAAACGCCCTCGACCAGGCCTCTCCGCGACACGGGAGATGCAGAGGCCTTCGCGCGCCTCGAGCAGGCGCTCGCGGCTGAGACGCGTATCTCCGCGGCGTTGCGCGCCGGGCTCGACGAGCTACGCGCGAAAGTCGAGCGGCTCGAGAGCACCTTCGCGGAGCGTCTCGAAGCGGCCACTCGCAGCCGCCAGACCGCTGAGACCAAGCTCGCGGATCAGCAACAGCGGCTCTCCGCACTCGGCACTGGCCGCGAAGAGACGATGCGCCGGCTCGCCGACACGCGCGCGGAGCTCGCACGTGTGCGTACCGAACGCGACGATCTGCTCAAGAAGCTCGATCGCGCAGAGAACATGCAAACCGCGACTGTCGCGCTCACCGAGGAACAGAACGTCGAGGAGCCCACCATCCATCCGCTGCCGTCTATGGACGAGCTGATGGCCGGCCTCGACAAGCTCGAATCCGAAACCAACGGGTCGCAACCGTCTGGCGGACATTTGCTCGCGCGCGTGACGCTAGACGAAGGGGATGTGCGCGAGATGATCGCGCCGGAGCTCGTCTTCCCCGTCGACGAGTACGACGACGACGATCACGGCGGGGCGGCGGCGCTCGACGCCGCGCGGGAGCCGATCTCGCGCTTGCTCGTGTTCCTCGACGGACAGCAACCGATCAAGTATCCGCTCTACAAGCCCGTGATGACGATCGGCCGCTCCGAAAAGGCCGACATCCATGTTTCCGACGACTTCATCAGTCGCGTCCACGCGCGCCTCCTGTCGACGGAGGACGGCGTCGTCGTCGAAGACGTCGCGAGCAGGAACGGGATCAAGGTGAACTCGAAACAGACCGAGCGTCAGATCCTGCACCACGGCGACGTGCTCGGCATCGGCAAGGTGCGCTTCACGTTCATCGACACGAGCCGGGCCGACTGACGGCCGCTACGCCGCCGCGAGCGGCGGCGCTGACGCCGAGCCGGCGCTCACTTCGGCCGACCCTTGAACCCCTGCGACTCCATCGGCAGCGTGTAGATCGTCATCGCGGTGTTGCGAATCGTCTCGGGCGTCGTCCACGCCTTGCCGTCGGGTCCGATCGCGCCCATCTGCGGGACGTAGAGCGTCTTCTTGTCGGGACCCGAGAACGCGAGCGTGATCGGCCGACGCGGCGTCGGGATTAGGCCGAGGTGCTCGCCGCGCGGCGACAGAACGTGCACACCCTTCGCCGCGGTCACGTAAAGCCGTCCGTCGGAGTCGACGGCCATGCCGTCGCCGCCGTCGTCGCCGTCGAGCGTCCCGAAGTCGCGGCGATTCGACGTGCTACCGTCTGCCTTCACGTCGAACGCGAGCACGCTCGTGTTGTTGGTCACGTAGAACGTCTTCTGATCCGGCGAGAGCATGAGGCCGTTCGGCCGAATGTTCTCGACGATCGCCGTCACGCCACCCTTCGAGTCGACGTAGTAAGCGCCCCCGCCGACCGTGAAATAAGCACCGCCCTTACCGTCGGCGACGAGGTCGTTCAGACGGCCGAACGGCGCGCCGTTCGCGAAACTCGTCGCGAGCACCTTGCGCTCGGGCAGTAGCTGCACGATCCGCGGCAATTCGTTGCAGCCGGGCAGCTCCGAATTCAGCGGCTCGGTGCAGGTGCGCTCGACGCCGAACAGCCGACCTTGGTTGTCGAGCGATACAGAGCCGATCCCGTGGCTGAACGGGATCAACGTCCACTCCTTGTTGCTCGGATCGAGCCTCTTCACGGAGTCGCTCTGCTCCTGCGCGAAGATCACTCCACCGTCGGGCGTGCCGCCGATGCCGTCGGCCGTCTTGAAGTCCGCCCAGACGATCTGCCACTTCGCGCCGGCGGCGACGACACCGGGAATCGCGACCACGTTCGCCTCTCTCTCGCCGGGTAACAGCACCTGAGCGACCGTGCCGCGAGCGGCAAGCAACGACGCGGCCGCCAATGACACCGCAACGATCAATCTCATGCTCGCTCCTCGGCTCTAAAATTGGCGACAGTCTAGTGCCGGCCTCCGGGGCCGCGCCACACATGGCTTCGGGGCTCGCCGAACCGGCGCAATACACCGCTATACTAGTGATGGCCGCCCGAGGCGGCCTCGTTGATCTACTGAAGGGGGATGCATGCGCGGATTCAGAATCATCGTGCTCGTCGCGGCAGCTGTGCTCGTCGCGCACGCGGCGCTCGGCCAAACCGCCGAAGAGCGGCGCCAGAAGCTCAACAACATGATTCCGAAGCACGAGGGTTATCTCGGCGCGCTCGCGCCCGAGAATCTCAACAAGAAGCGCCCCGCGCCGCCGTTCAATCTGACCGGGACGTGGTTCGTGGACTTGAGCGAGGGGTTCGGGAAGTTCATGTACGGCCCGCCGTATCCCGAGTTCATTGGCCAGGCGAAGCTCGACTTCGAGGAAGGCCAAAAGGCGCGCGCGGAGCGCAAGCCCTATCGCGACGCGATCGGCCAGTGCTTCCCGGCCGGCATCCCGATGCTAATGACTCGCGTTTGGCCGATCATGATGGTGCAGCTGCCGACCGTGATCTACATGGTTTCCAATTTCAATAACGGGTTCCGCCAGATATTTCTTGACGGGCGCGATTATTCCGATCCTCACAAGGTCATCTACACTTACAACGGCGAGTCGATCGGCCACTTCGAGAAAGACACGCTGGTCGTGGACACCAAGTACATCGAGACCTACAACCACTACATCGACAGCGGGATTCCGATCTCCGAGAAGTTCCACATGCAGGAGCGGATTCGGCTACTCGAGAACGGCGAGGTGCTCGAGATCGAGCACATCATGACCGACCCCGTGAACTGGAAAGGCGAATGGCGCAACACGAAGCGCTGGCTGCGAGTGGATCATACGGACATCGGCGAGGTCGAATGTCTTCCGGATTTGAACGACAACCTACCGAGCACTCAGGCCGGCAAGGCCGGTCTAACGAAGTGAGGTACGAATTATGAGCACGATGCGTTCTTTCGTCTTGGCGAGCGTGGCGGCGGCGGGGCTCGTCGGAGTCGGTCCCGCGATCGCGCACCACTCGACGGCAGCGTTCGACACGGGCCAAGTCGTGAAGATCGAGGGCACGATCACGCAGTTCCGCTGGATCAACCCGCACGCGTCGATCAAGATCGACGGTGGCACGGGCAAGGGTCTCTGGACGATCGAGATGACCGCGCCGAACGTGCTGATCAACGACGGTTGGACACGCGACGCGCTCCAAATCGGCGACAAAGTCACGATCTACGCCAACCCGCTGCGCAATGCGGTCACCTTGAACGACGGCAGCACGGGGGGCTTGTACGTCGGCGTCGTGCTCGCGAACGGCAGCACGCTCGGCCGCACCGACGGCAAGGGTGCCGGAACGAGCAATTAGCCGGACGCTAGCGCGGCAAACTTTTTCTCCATCGACTCCACGCGCTCGAGGTACGCGCGCACGTCGTGCGTGCCGCAGCGCTGACCCGGCGCCGGCGCGAAGCCACGCCGCACGAACGGGCCCGCGACGCCGGGTCCGCACAAGTGAATCAAGGCCGCGAGTCTCTGCTTCTCGCGGAGTGTCGGCGCCTGCTGGCGGCTGCGCACCGCGTCGCCGACGCGCTTGTCTAGGTACGCGGACGTGAGCTCGATGGCGTCCGAAGGCACCGTCCGCATGTAGAGCGAGTTGAACCAGCAGCCGCGCAGCGAGTACCAAGGGGCGTCGTCGCTCGCGACCTTGTGGTCGTGGATGCAGTAGTGACGCGCGTCGGCAAAGGTGCCGTCGGTGATCTGATACATCCCGACGGCGCTAGAGGCCGGGCGATAGATTTCGAACGGCGCGGTCGTGAACGCGAGCCTCCAGTACGTGCGCACGATCGGGTTGCCCGAGCCTTCGACTTGCGCAAGCGCCGCGAGCAACGTCGGCGTCATCACCGGCGTGGAATGCTCGCGAAACAGAGCGCCATACGCTGTCCACGTGCGCGCGGGGTCCTTGTAGAAGCTGCCGCTGAGCGGAAAGAAGAGCTCCGTCGGCTTACGGTAAACCTGGTACACCCAGTTCACGCCGATCGACACCACGGCGAGAACGAGCACGGCCGCGACAACCTTTGCCCAGCCAGGAGTGGAGCGCAGCACGCGGTGCCAGCGCCCTTTGCGCACGCTCGCAAGCCAGCGTCCGACGCGCGATCGTCGCGTGCGCTTTCGGGCCTTCCTTCCGACGCTGCGCTCCATGCTCGCGCATCCTACCGCACGGCGCTCGCACGCCATGCAATCGGCTATGCTCTGCGCCCGTCACAACGGGGAACATCGCGATGCGTCGGCTGACTTGGTTTTCGGCTCTCGTCATCGGTCTCGGCACGTACTACACCGCGCACCCGCAGACGCCGCCGACGCGCGCGCTGCTCGAGCAATCGGCCGCCGCGATGGGCGGGCTCGATCGCCTGCGCTCGCTCGACAACGTCGTGCTCACAGGCTTCGGGTTGTATCAAAGCCAGCTCGGCGGCGGCGACCTGTCGCCCGATGCGCACGCGCCGCACAAGTATCAAGTTGCGACCGACGCGCAACGCGTTTTCGATCTCAAGAACAAGCGCGCGCTCGTCCAGGACCGGCGCGCATCGCTGTTTCCGTTCGCCGCGGCGGCAAATCCGAACCGAAATCAGAACGTGCAGACCGGCCTCGCGATGCTCGACCACCCTCTCACGGCGCTCCTGGCGGCGCTCGACTCCGCGACGAAGCTCGGTGCCGTCACGATCGAGAACGGCAAGCCCGTCGTCGAGTTCTCGGTCGACGCTGGACCGCCGCTGCGGATCGCGATCGACCCCGCGACGCACTTGCCCGCCTGGGTGCGCTGGATCAGCGCGAGTGACACGCTCGGCGACGTGACGAACACTGCCTACTTCACGGGCTATCTGCCGTTCGACGGCGTGCAGCTTCCGACGGGTATCACCACCGCGATCGATTGGCGGAACATCACGACGTCGGAGTTCCAGGTGGATTCCTATCAGCTGAACGCGAAGAACCTGCCGGCGTTCCCGCCGCCGCCGACTCCGCCGCCCACGCCGACGGCCGAGTCGAGCAAGATCGCCCCGGGTGTCTGGGACGTGCGCTACCGCGGCGACGCCGGCGCAGTGATCGAGTTCAAGGACCATCTCACGATGTTCGAGGCCTACGCGAGCGAGGCCGCGACGTTCGCACGTCTCGACCTCGCGAACACGCTCGTGCCAGGCAAGAAGGTCACGGAAGTGATCGTCTCGCATCACCACTTCGACCACTCGGGTGGGCTCCGCGCCGCCGTCGCGCGCGGCCTCACGATCATCTCGCGCCGTGCGAACGAAGAAATCTTCCGCGAAATGGTCGCGCGGCCCGCGCCGAACTTCCCGGACGCACTCGCGCGCTCGCCGCAGCCGCTGAAGTTCGTGCCCGTAGACGAGCACCTCGCGCTCGACGACGGCACGATGCATGTCGACGTCTATCACGTGCTCGGCCATCTGCACATGGCCGAGGCCGTGTTCGCATACATCCCCGAGCGACGCATCTTGCTCGAGGGCGACTTCACGACGTTCAACTGGGACTACAACTGGTGGGGCGGCGCGTATCTCGACAACGTCGAGCACTACGGCCTCGATCCCGAGATCAACATCCCGGTGCACGGCAAGGTGACCACGTTCAAGGACACCATCGCAACGATCGAGAAGCAGGTTGCGACGGCGAAGAAGTATTGCGCGACGAGCGCCAAGGCCGGCGTCTATCCGGCAGGATGTCCGGTGCAGTACTCGCGCGACGCGGCGCGCTGACGCGCGCTAGAAGCCGCCGCCGGTCCGGAACCCGCCGCCGCCGAAGCCGCCGCCCGAGCCGAAACCGCCGCCGCCAAAGCCGCCGCCGCGCGGTCCGCCGCCGCCACCGCCGAAGCCTCCACCCCCCCAAGGCCCAGGGCCCGGGAAGCGCGGGAAGCGGCCGCTGCCAAAGCGCGGATCGACGCCGAGGTTGCGGTAACGCTGCTGTTTCGTGAGCGCGTCCCAAATGTCCGGCACGCCGAGCGTGCCCGAGAGCAGCTGCCCGAGCAGCGCGCCGATCAGCGCGCCGTTCACGAACTCGGAGCTCACCGCGTCGAAGCGATGCTCCTTGAAGCGCTTGCGGAGCTCCTCGAGCTTGTCCGTGCGGTCGCTGTGTGCGTCGTGCAACGCTCGGTAACGGCTCGCCTCGTCTTGCAACCGCGGCATCTCCGTGCGGATCACGGTGAGCTGATCGACCGCCGCGTCGTCCTCGGGCGTCGGCGTGCGGCTCGCGCGCTCGCGCAGCGTGCGCATCTGCTCTCCGCGCAGCGCGTCGGAAAGAACGCGCGTGCACTCGCGCGAGATGTCGTCCTGCCCCGCGGCGAACGCAGCGCGCTTGTCGACGAGCGCGTGAACCGCGGCCTCTTGGTCCGCGATCTTCTTGTCGAGCGCCGCGAGCGCGTCGGCGGCCGCCGCGAGCGTGCGCTGGCGCTCCGGGACTCCGGCCGCGGCGGCGGCCGCGCTCTCGAGCGCGCGCACGGCCGCGATGTCCTCGTCCGCGAGCGCCCGCATCCGCTTCGAGTGCTCGTCGAAGCGCGCGGGCAGCTCGTTCAACATCCAATAGTTCTGGCGCAGCGGCTCGAAATCGTCGACGCGCGCAACCCAGCCGTCGAGCATCCGCGCAAGCGGGCCCGCGCGGTAGCGCGACGTCCCGTAGCCGCGCGACCAGAGGTACGCGAACAGGGGATCGGCCTCGTACGGCTTGCCCTTATCGGTCCGATCGGTGTGCGAGGCCCGCGCTTTCTCTTCCGAGGTGCTCGCGACGCGGTCCGACGCGTGCGCCTTCTCGAGCTGCGCGCCGTACGCCGCGTCGGCCGCGAGGTTCTGCTGCGCAACGGCTTCGGCCGCGCCGACGTCCTTCTCTGCCGTGTCGACGACCGCGTGTTGCGCCGCGCGCTCCTGCTCGAGCTTCGCGAGCGCGTCCTGCTCGGTGCCGAGCTCGACACCGACCGCGGCCTGCGCGTCGCCGCGCTTCGCGAGCAGCTCCTTCACGCGCGTGCCCGTCTCGTCGAGCGCATCGGCGACGCCGCTCTCGATCTCGCGCAGGCGAATTCGCGCGAGCACGCTCAAGACGCCGAGCTCGGCTTGGCGCTGCTTCTCGAGCTCGGTGGTCGAGCGTTCGAGCCGCGTCGCAACGGCTTCGAGCTCCCGGCGCGTGCCGTCGAGCATCCGCTCGATCATGCCGAGCACGTCGCCTCCGGTAACCGCTTTCTCAACCATGGTCCGCTACCACTTCGTTATCGCGGCGCCCGTCGTCGCCACGGAGTACTCTGGGTCGAGCTCGCCGCGGCGCTTCGCGCCGACGACGTCCTGCTGGATGACACCGTCGTCGCGCTTGTCGGCCGCGACGCGCTCGTAGGTGACCTCGTCGACGCGCAGCCCCCACTTTCGGACGGGGCTGGTGCGCCCGTCCTCCTGGTTGCGGATCTGGATCGTGAGCGGCGCGCCGTTCGGCGCGATCGCCTCGACGATCAGGTAGTAGTTGCGCGCCGACGGGTTCTCGTCCGATTGGCGCCAGAGGCCGCTGCGCTCGCCGGGTCGCGACACGATCCGGAGCTCGTACTGCTGCTCGAGCCGCCCGTCGAGCGCGCGCAGCTCGCCGACTGCGGCGCCGGCACCGCCGAAGTCGCGATGTGAGAGCGCGACCTGGCCGGCGCTCAACGTCGCCTTCGCTTGCTCGAGCGCCTTCGGATCCTGAGTTTCGCCCACGATCACTTGATATGCGCTCTCCAGCTCGCCGGGCAGCGCTGCGGTCGCTCTGCTTTGCCAGCCGGTGTAAAGCGTCTGCGCAAGAACGGCAGCGCCGATAATCGCGACCGCTGCGACTACCCATTTGCCCCAGCGCTTGCGGCTCACATAGAGCGTCGCGAGCGAGCGGCCGAGACTCGGCGCCGGCGCTTGGTAGACGAAGCGATCCTCGCGGAGCGCGCTCACGCCTTGCGCGAGCACATCGTCCGTCACGGTGATGCCCTGCCCGGTGTAGATCTCGCGCAACCGGACCAGCAGCCGCTGGTCGCGATCGCCAGCCTCGACTTCGCGTTCGAGCATCAGCTCGCGATGGCGAAGCGTGTCGACCACGTCCATCGCAAGCATGAGCTCGTTGAGCGGCTCGGCCTCCGCCGTGCCGACGGGCATCGTGAGCTCGGGCTTCTTGACGACGACCTGGTTCATCGCTCGAACCCTCGCCT
>Ga0105248_10003818_pt1 | contig 16710 bp, 16 predicted proteins | sample KBSS34metaG_FD_81524 | JGI IMG/M metagenome (GOLD analysis project Ga0105248, IMG submission 81524) | Switchgrass rhizosphere microbial communities from Kellogg Biological Station, Michigan, USA - KBS S3-4 metaG | ecosystem: Host-associated > Plants > Roots > Rhizosphere > Soil | place... | reverse complement strand
GCCAGACCATTGGCGCAGGGGCTCGTGGAGAGCCCGCAACAACAACAGCAGCTACACATGCAGGTCGAAAGACCCATCGATATTGCCCACCTTTGTACCGCCGTTCCCTCTCCGCGTCAAGGGGTCAGACAGCGGTCAGCCTCGGCGGCGCCCCGCGCCAGCCCCTGCGGAAAATCGCGCCGGCTGTCGAGCGCCGCGCCGACCAGGTGCCCGGGACACCGCCGGATGCGCCGACACCCACGCCCGCCAGGGGTGCTCCGTCCCGACCGTGATCCCGATGCGCGGGCCCCACTCGACCGCTCCGATGTCGAGGCGGCGATCTTCGAGGTAGAGGCGCGACCCGAGGAGGTCAGCGCCATTCTCGGCGAGCGTGATCTGCATCGCCCGGGTCAGATTGCCGGGACCGCGACACAGTTCGTGATCGCCCGCGGCCACGCCGCGCCGGCGCCGCATCGCCTCGAGCCCGTCGATTGGCGCGAGCGCGCGAATCAACACCGCCGCCGGCGATCCTTTCGCCTCGGTCACGATGTTCATCATCCAGTGGATGCCGTAGTTGAGATACACGTAGGCGTGGCCGGGTTCGCCGTACATCGGCGCGTTCCGGCGCGTGGGGCCGGGTGCCGCGTGACACGCCGGATCGTCTTCGCCGATGTACGCCTCCACTTCAACGATCGCGCCGCTGGTTCGAACGCCGCGCCGCTCGTGAACGAGTACCTTGCCCAGCAGATCGCGCGCGACGTCCAGGGTGGGACGCTCGTAGAACCGTCGGTGCAGTATCACCGTGACAGCATCACAAAGGACACCAAGGACATCGGCTTACGAAATGGGTTTCCGCTGCAACGCGCGCAATCGCGCCACGGCGCGCTCGGCGGCCTTGACCACCTGCGAATCGCGGTCCGCGAGGAGACGTTCGACGAGCGGCAGCGCCGCGGCATCTCCCGCCAACGCCAGGATGTCGACCGCATCAGCTCGCACGCGCGGATCGGGATCATTCAACTGCGGCGTGAACAGCGACGAGCGGCCGGGCGCAAGCTCGAGCAGATATTGGTACGCCTGATCGCGGAGCTTCGGCCTCGTCAGCGCTTCGGCAATCGGCGTCAGCGGCACGTTCGACAACATGGCGGATGCAAAGGCGCCGGTCAACAGCAGGCTGTCGCCGCGCTCGCTCGCGAGCGCCGCCTGGATGGCCGGGAGTTGCGACGCGTCGCCGAGACGCGCGAGTCCTTCAGCAGCGATGCCGCGCAGCGCCGCGCTCTTCGCCGTCAGCTGTGACGCGAACAGCGGCGCACTGGCGCCATAGGCCACGCGCGCAATGGCGTCGAGCGCCGCTTCGGCGGGTTCGCCCTTGCCGTAGTACTGAAAGAGCTCCGTCAAGGCCTGGACGCCACGCGCGTAACGCAGCAACCCGAGCGACTCCATCGCCGCGCTCTTGACCGCGCGGTCCGGATCGTTGAGCGCGGTAATCACCGCATCGCCGAGCGATTCCTCGATCGGGCTGTCGTGGACACGCGGCGCGAACACGCGGCCGACGACGCGCACGGCGGCGAAACGCATGGCCGGATCGGGGACGCCGAGAAGAGCGGCAAGAGCCGGCCCGCTCGTGTGGAGCAGTTCGCGGCGCGCCTGTCCGCTCGGCTCGACCGCGAGGACACCGAACGCGTAGATCGCCTCCAACGCCACACGCGGCTGTTCGTCGCGCGACGCCGTCCGTAACGCGGTCAGCACCTCGCTCGGGACCGGCTTCGCGCCGATCGCCAGCGGACCGGACGAAAAGGCCGACTCCGCGAGCACGTGGTTGCGCACTTCGATCACGAACCCGATGCGTTTGCGGGGAACGACGCGCTCTTCGAGGAAGATGTTCAGCTCCGCGGCAATCGCTTCGAGCTGCACTTCGTCGGTCGGATCGGTGACGAGCGCGGCAAGCGGGATGGCGGCCTCCGGATACCCTGCCTGCTTCATCATCTGCGCGGCCTTCAGGCGGGCACTGGCATCCGGGCTGGCCAGATCGCGCGTCGCCTGCTCGAAGGAGACCTGGGCGGGAGCAGGAAAGGCCGGAGGGACAGGAAGGGACAGAATCCCTAAGAGCAAGAGCGCCTGCAGCATCCAGCGCGTGCCGCGTCCCTGGTTTGAGCCGCCCACCGCGCGTATCCGGCTCATCGCCCCTATCCAGCCCGTCCCGCCCATCCCGCCTATCCAGCCCGTCCTACCCATCGCGTCCCTCCTGCCCTCTGGCCGACTCAGCACGACTTACTTATCGGCCGGTCGCGTAGGCATGAGAGCGTCCCTCGGCTAGCACGGGGCGAAGGTATTGACCGGTATAGGAGGTTTCAATCTGGGCCACCTGCTCCGGCGTGCCGGTCGCCACGATCGCGCCGCCGTCCTCGCCGCCTTCAGGCCCCAGGTCGATCAGATAATCCGCGGTCTTGATGACATCGAGATTGTGCTCGATGACGAGCAGCGTGTGCCCCGCCTCGAGCAGCTTCCGGAACGCGGTGAGCAGCTTGGCGATGTCGTCGAAATGCAGGCCCGTGGTCGGTTCGTCGAGGATGTAGAGAAGACGTTCACCGCCGTGAGACGACAGGTGTGCCGCGATCTTGATCCGCTGCGCCTCTCCACCGGAGAGCGTCGTGGCGGGTTGTCCCAGGCGCAGGTAGCCAAGGCCGATCTCGTCGAGGACCTGCAGACGCCGCAGCACTTTTGGCGAGCTGCTGAAGAAGGTGAGCGCTTCTCGAACGGTGAGGTCGAGCACCTGATGGATCGATCGTCCGCGGTAGCGCACCTCCAGCACCTGCGGCTTGAACCGCTTGCCGTCGCACTGGTCGCAGGGCACGAACACGTCCGCGAGAAACTGCATCTCCACGCGCACTTCGCCTTCGCCTTGACAGGCTTCGCAGCGGCCGCCGGGCACATTGAAGGAGAAATGACTCGACGTCAGGCCGCGTGATCGCGCGTCCTTGGAAGCGGCGAACAGCTCGCGGATCGGATCGAACGCCTTGAGGTAGGTCACCGGATTCGAGCGCGGCGTCCGGCCGATCGGCGCCTGATCGACGAGCACCACGTCGGAGATGAACTCGCAGCCTTCGAGCGTGTGGAACGTCCCGACACGCTTGTCCCATCCGCCCTTCGCGCGCTTGATGGCCGCATAGAGCACGTCGTGCACGAGCGTGGACTTGCCCGAGCCGCTGACGCCGGTGACGCACGTCAACGCGTTCAGCGGGATGGTGACGTCGACGCCCTTGAGGTTGTGCTCGGTCGCGCCCGTGAGCTTGATCTTCTGACCGGAGCCGCGGCGCCTGGTGCCGGGCACCGGAATCGCCAGCTCGCGGCGCAGATACTTCGACGTCAACGAGCGCGGCTCCTGCATGAGCCCATCGAGCGAGCCAGAGAACACGACGCGTCCGCCCTGTTCGCCTGCGCCGAGCCCAAGGTCGACAATGTGATCGGCGACCTTGATCATGTCGGCGTCGTGCTCGACCACGAGCACGGTGTTGCCCTGATCCCGAAGTTGACGAAGGATGGCGATCAGCCGAAGGTTGTCGCGCGAGTGCAGGCCGATGGACGGCTCGTCGAGGACGTACAGCGTGCCGACCAGCGCCGACCCGAGCGAGGTTGCAAGATTGATGCGCTGCGCCTCGCCGCCGGACAGCGTGGAGGACAGGCGGTCCAGTGTCAGGTAGTCGAGGCCGACATCGCTCAGAAACGACAGCCGCCGGCGGATTTCCTTGAGCACCTTGTCCGCGATCGCCTCTTCTTTTTCCGTGAGCTGGAGGGTCGCAAAGAAACCCTGCGCCTCTCGGACGGTCAGCGCGGCTACGCGATCGATGGTGCGGCCGCCGACCTGCACGTCGCGCGCTTCACGACGCAGCCGGGCGCCGCCGCAATCGGGGCATGTCAGGTAGCCACGATAGCGGCTGAGGAACACCCGGACGTGAACTTTGTACTTCTTCCGCTCGAGCCAGCGGAAGAACCCGCGGATCCCTTCGTAGTCGTCGCCCTTCGACTCGGGCCGCGATGCCTCCGATCCGGCAGGGGCGGCGGCGGCCCCCTCGACCACGAAGCGGACTTCGTCTTCCGTCAGCTCGGACCACGGCACGTCGAGGCGCAGCTTCGCTTTGCGCGCGGCGCGCTTCAGCTCGGCAAGCTGCGCGCGATAATGCGGCTTGCTCCACGGCTCGATGGCGCCCTGCTGGATCGACTTGGTGCGGTCCGGCACGACGAGGTCCATGTCCAGCTCGATGATGTTGCCGAAGCCGTGACAGGTCGGACAGGCCCCGAACGGATTGTTGAACGAGAACAACCGCGGCTGGGGATCCTCGTAGGGAATCCCGCAAGCACGGCACTCGAATCGTTCGGAGAACGAATGGACCACGGGCGGCGAATCCGCTGAGCGCTCGACTGACGACGGCCCGACTGACGACTGTCCGACTGTCGACTGATGACTGGCGACTGACGACTGCTGTATTGCCCAGGCGGCGCCGCCGCCTTCGAGATAGGCGGTCTCGATCGAGTCGGTGAGTCGCTGGCGAAGGGCGTCGGCGTCCGATCCGCCGTCAATCTGAAGGCGATCGACGACGACCTGGAGCAGCGTTCGATCCCGGAGAGTCGCCGGGTCGACATCGTCGATCGTGACGGCCCGGTTGTCGATCAGCAGGCGCGCGAAACCCTTTTTGCGGAGGTTCGCCAGCGCGCCAGTGATGGCGTCGGTGCCAGTTGACGCGGCGGCCCGGCTGCGCGGATCGAGAGGCAGGCTCGTCCGTTGATCGCCGCCCGACGCGTCGCCGTCCTGGACCTCGGTCAGCTCGTCGACTTCAGGCACGTCCGACCCGACGGACGTCTCGACGACCGGCAGATCGAAGCCGAGCAGCAATCGCGTGCCTGGCGGCAGCGCGCCCAGCTGACGCGCGATGACCTCCGCGGTTTCGCGGACGACTTCTTTCCCGCAGTTCCGGCAATACGTTCGCCCGACCCGGGCGAACAGCAGCCGCATGTAGTCGTGGATCTCGGTGGTCGTCCCCACCGTCGACCTCGGATTGCGGACGCTGTTCTTCTGCCTGATAGCGATCGCCGGCGAGATCCCATCGATCCGGTCGACGTCCGGCTTCTCCATCCGTTCGAGAAACTGCCGGGCGTACGCCGACAGCGATTCCACGTACCGCCGCTGTCCTTCGGCGTAGATGGTGTCGAAGGCCAGCGACGACTTACCCGACCCGCTGACGCCGGTAACGATGATGAGCTTCCCGACCGGCAGCGTCAGGTCGATGTTCTTCAGGTTATGCGTGCGTGCGCCACGCACGACGAGATCGGTGGGTTCCCCCACCGCTGTAGTTGCCACAGCCTACTTTCCTGCAGGTGATGTAAACCACCATCGTAGCGCAGCGCCGTAGGCGAGGCAACCGATCAAGAGGCTCGGGAGATCAACAGCGATTCGAACAGGAGGTTAGACCTGTTAGCCCTCGTCTCGGCTCAGTCGCGACTTCTGAGCCACGCGATCGTCGTCGTCGCCGCCAGCAGCGCGATGGGAACTGCTGGACTGCCCCCGACGATGAACAGGTGCGTGAGGATGGCCCCGACCATCGTCACCGCCATGGCGAGCGCGCCAAATAGCGCGAGCGACGGCACGCACAGCAGTACGGCCGAGATCACTTCCAGCCCTCCCGTGAAATAGCGAAACCACTGGCCGAGTCCGACCGCGCCGAACATCTGGACCATCATCGGCGCGCCCGACAGCTTCAACGTTCCTGAAAACAGAAAGAGCGCGGCGCTCGCCAATTGCAGGGTCCAGAGCAGCACGGTGAGCGCGCGCCGTTTCACCGAGGTCCGAGTTAGCGTCACTGTCGTCATCAAACTTCTCCTTTGAGTAATCGATGGACTGTCTATAGATGAACTACACGACACAAAAAAATCACTGCTGGAGTTTTCCGAGAAGCTCGTGCAGCTTCTTCGATTCGTCCGCCGAGAGGACGCCGAACAGTTCCTTTTCCGCCTGATGCTGAATCTCACTCCCCTTTGCATAGGCCTTGCGGCCGGATGCCGTCAGCACCGCCAACCGCGAGCGCCGGTCGTTCGGATCGGCCGCGCGACTGACGAAGCCGTCCGCCTCCAGTCGATCGACGAGTTGTGTGACGTTGGACTTGACGCAGGCCAGCCGCTCGGCGAGTTGCCCGAGCGGCAACGATTCCCCGGCGCGCGAGAGTTGATGCAGCGCGGCGAGCTTGGCGAGCGAGAGACCGACCTCCGAAAGGCGGGCCTCCACGCGACCCTCGAGGACGCCGGAGGCATGAAGCACCGCGAAAAGGCCCGTCCGTTCCGTGTCAGGCATCTAGTTCAGATATGTAGTATATCACAATGTGCCATGCACAACCGTTCGCGGCGCCGGTTTCTCGGGCTGGGCGCCGCCTGGAGCGCGGTCCTCGTCGCCTGTCGTCCGAAAACCGCGGCGCCAGTCGCCGAGCCTCGAGCGCTCGGTGCGGCCGTCAGCTCCTACGGATCGCGATCGCCCCACGAAAAGAGCGCCCGCTTTTTCAATCAGAACACCAAGGTCCCGCTCGAAGAAGCGTCGAGCCGGACGCCGCTGCACGACACCTACGGGATCATCACGCCCTCGTCACTCCATTTCGAGCGGCATCACTCCGGCGTGCCGGTCATCGATCCGGCGACGCATACGCTGACGATTCATGGTCTGGTGGATCGACCGCTCGTCTTCACCGTCGACGAGTTGAGACGGATGCCATCGGTCTCGCGGATTTACTTTCTCGAGTGCTCGGGCAACAGCGGCAGCGAATGGCGTGGCGGATCGACCGATTCCGATGTGCAGCGCGTGCACGGCTTGACCAGCTGCAGCGAATGGACCGGCGTCCCGGTCGCGGCGCTGCTGCGGGAGTGCGGCATTCAACCGTCCGCCACGTGGCTGCTGGCGGAGGGGGCGGACGCCGGCAAACATGCGCGCAGCATTCCCATCCAGAAAGCGATGGACGATGCGTTGGTCGCGTATGCGCAAAATGGCGAGCCGATTCGTCCCGAGCAGGGCTATCCGTTGCGCCTCTTCCTTCCCGGCTGGGAAGGCAACACCAACGTGAAGTGGCTGCGCCGGTTGAAGGCGCTTGATCAGCCGGCGATGACGCGAGAGGAAACGTCCAAGTACACCGATCTGATGCCCGACGGCACCGCGCGGCAGTTCACGTTCGACATGGAACCGAAGTCGATCATCACGCGTCCCTCCGGCGGCGACACTGTCGCGAAGGGCGCGCACCAGATTACCGGCATCGCATGGTCCGGCCGCGGGACGATCGCCCGGGTCGAGGTCACCACCGATGGCGGCGCGACGTGGAACACGGCGGAACTGCAGTCGCCGGTCCTTCCGCGCGCGCACACCCGTTTTCGCTGGTCGTGGACGTGGAGCGGCGACGAGGCCGTGATCGCATCACGCTGCACGGACGACACAGGCTACACGCAGCCGCGGCTGGCCGAGCTGATCCAGGTCCGCGGCATGAACTCGCAGTACCACAACAACGGCATCCAGGCCTGGAAGGTCGCTGCCGACGGAAAGATCACGAATGGTAATCGCGCGTAGAGGTGTTCTCGTCCTCGCTCTATGTGGCGCGACCCTTTCGGGGTCGCGCTCGACGGCGGCTCAATCGCCGGTGTCCGGGTTTGGGCGCGCGCCAACCGCCGAGGAACTGCGCGCCATCGACATCGAGGTCACGCCCGATGGCAAGGGGCTCGCGCCAGGCAGCAGTTCGGCGTCGGCCGGCAAATCGGTCTATACCCGTCGCTGTGAAACGTGCCATGGCCCGACCGGCAAGGAAGGGCCGCAGGATGTGCTGGTCGGCGGACAGGGATCGCTCGCGACGTCGACGCCGCAGAAGACGGTCGGCAGCTATTGGCCTTACGCGACGACGCTGTGGGACTACATCCGGCGGGCGATGCCGTTCGAGCATCCGGGGACGTTGACGGCGGACGAAGTCTACGGTGCGACCGCGTACGTGCTCTACATGAACGGAGTCGTCGGCGAGAACGACGTCCTCGACCAGACGACGCTCCCGAAGGTCAGGATGCCGAACCGGAACGGATTCACCAGCGATCCGCGTCCAGATGTTCCTCTCAAGAAAAAGTAATCCGGCCTGATAGTCCGGGACTGTTAGCCATGCAGATCTTTCGGGGCGACGCGGCTCCATTCGCAGTCGCTGACGCCAGTTCGTTCACCGGTCCGGCACGGACCAAACGCCTCGCGGCCGGTGATATCGGCGTGCCGGTGCATGTGTATCGCGTCGAATTCGAGACTGGCGGTCGCACCAACTGGCACACCCACACCGGGCCGCAGTGGCTGTTCATCGTCGATGGTCGAGTGCGCGTGCAGACATGGGGCGACCCGGCGCGCGAGGTCACAGCCGGTGACGCCGTCGTGATTCATCCCGGCGAAAAGCACTGGCATGGCGCCGCGCCGGGCGGAACCGGCGCGCACATCGCAGTCAACCTAAACGCGACAACGAAGTGGCTCGAACCGGTGTCGGAGGACGATTACGGGAACTCTGTCGGGGCTGGGGACTAGGGCTAGCTGTTTCAGAGACCAAGAGGTGACATGTGGCTTCAGGTGTCGTGACACTTCATCGCTGGGACGACATTCCGGCGGAACAGATCAACTCGACGATTTCGCGGCAGTTCATCACCGCCGAGCGCGTGACCGTCGCGCGGTTCGAGATCAAGCGTGGCGGCGTCGTGCCGCAGCATTCGCACGAGAACGAACAGGTGAGCTACATCATCAGCGGGGCGCTGAAGTTCGTGTTCGAGGGCGGGCGCGATGTCGTCGTGCGCGGCGGCGAGGTCCTGCAGATCGCTCCACACGTCCCGCATGCCGCCGAGGCGATCGAGGACACGCTCGCGATCGACGTCTTCTCTCCCGTCCGTCAGGACTGGGTGAACAAGACGGACAATTACTTCCAACGCTAGTCGGGGCTAGGGGCTAGCCGCTCGCCTGACTATTCGCCGATCACCTGAATCACGATTTCGCGTTTGCGCGGACGTGTGTCCAGTTCCAGCAGCATGATCTGCTGCCACGTGCCGAGCAGCAGCCTGTGCTCCGCGAACGGGACCGTCAGCGACGGTCCAAGCAACGCCGCGCGTGTGTGACTCGATCCGTTGTCGTCGCCCCATCGCAGGTGATGACGATACTCGTCATCGCGCGGCGCGATCTCTTCGAGCAGACGATTGAAGTCGGCGACCGCGCCCGGCTCGAACTCGATGGTGGTCACCGTCGCCGTCGATCCGACGACGAAGACGGTGGCGATGCCCGCGGCGCACGGCGTGTCGGCGACCGCCGCGCTCACCAGCTCGGTGATGTCATGCGCGTCGCCCTGCCCTCGCGTGGAGATTTCGCGTCGATGGGTGGCCACCATGGCCGTGCTAGAATAATCGTTCCTGCCTGGCCGGCGTAGCTCAGTTGGTAGAGCAGCTGATTCGTAATCAGCAGGTCACCAGTTCAAGTCTGGTCGCCGGCTCCAAAATTCTTCGAAATCTTCCCCGGACGAATCGAGAAACGCCTGCGCGTGGAACGCTGGCAGGCCCGATGACTCGAAGATCGAAGGCTTGCTGTGGGGACGGTCGACGCATTGATCATTTGCCGCTGTGGTCGCGCCTGGATTAGCCAGAACCCTCTCGTCTGCGCCACTCAACGCCGCCGTCCTGTCGTACCTACCGGCCCGGCCCGAGCCTGGATCGGCGTCAAGGGCGTTTCGGTTGTGAACGTTTCGGCCTGTACCTTAAGCGTCCTGCCGACCTTCACGAGCGACCGGATCCGCACACATCTCAACAGCGGGACCTTTGCGCAGAGCCCCTGGACATTTTCGAGCACACCAGCACTCGGCGTTTCGAATGCGACCCTCGAGGCGAGCCTGAAGTCGCGGGCCAGCCTCTCGTTCCTGTAGGTGATTGCATCGCGGTCGTACAAGACGACGAGCTTGCCGCGGCCGGCGAGGAGCGCGGTCATTTCGAAATTCTGCCGCCTCTTGTCCTGTCCCCGGATCACGGTCACGAGGTCCAGCTCGAAGGCCGCGTCCACAGCGCGTAGCGCCTCTCCTGAGAAATAGAAGGTGCACGGCTCCCGGAACACGCTGCTGGTAAGGAGGTCAACACTGCCCCAGCCCGCCGCCGCCGCGCGAGCGAAGATGCCGAGGGCCGTCTTCTCAGCTAGCTCCCGGACGCTAACCTCGGCGAGCTCGGGGGCGACCTGGGCAACCCGAGCCTTCACCTCCGGCCCCACCTCGGGGAGGTTCTCGCACATGCGATCGGGGAACACCTGCGCCTCGACGGAAAGCACGGCCCAAAAAAGTGCTGCGATAATCATCGTCGGACCAACCTCTGCCGCCCCCGGGATCCCTTCAGTTCGTGCACGGCCGGGCGAAATCTTCTCAAACGCACGTCCGCGAATCCGAGGACCATGAGCGTTACGGTGAATCAGTTACTCATAACGACCCCATTCTGTGTCACCGCAAGGCGAATGCCGCGCGTGCTGTACTGGCCGCGCGGACAGTCATGAATCAAATCACGTGATCCGTATCTGAGCGCGCAGACGACGGTCAGTCGTCACCGCATTCCGTAAACGAGCCAGCGAACGGCGAACGCTGTGAAGTCGGTCTGCGGAAGCCGTCGAGATGGCGGCTCGACGGCGTGCTCGAACATGCTGTCGCTTCGAATCGAAGAGTTGTCATCGCCAGTATGGTCAAGCGCTCCGCGGAGCGTGTGGCGCGGCGCTGGGACTCCTCGCCGGGATCTTCTTCGGCCGAAAGAACCGCCCAGTCGCGACTCGCTGAGACCTCGGGCACGCCCGCGTGCGCGCGCAGTCATTTTCGTCCTCGTTCCTTCGCGGCATTGATGTCTTCGAAAATCGCCAGTGCGACGCCGTCCCAGACCTCGCCATTCGGGCTGCCGGCCGAGTCACGCCCGAGAGGCATGACTCCAGTCGTTTGAGGTGTGAGTGAAAACTTGGCGAGGAGGTAGTCGCGCACGAGTGAGGCCTTGATGCGCGAACGCAAGTACTGGTTGTCGCTGGGACCACGTTGCGCGTAGCCTTCGACCACCAACACGCCGGTGGTCAATTGCTCCAGATACGAGCCTATCGCCGAGTCGAGGCGCGCCTTGCCGTCATCGGTCAGGCGCTCGGTCGTCGGATCGTCGGGAGCCGGCTCGAACAACACGGCGGTCTTCAGCCAGACGCGCACCGCACGCCTGGAGCCGTCGCGCGTCAAGGCGCCTTGCCGGTACGCGGCCGGCGAGATGTCGGCCAGGTTGTAGAAGCCGCGGTCCTTGAAGAAGCCGCGCAGCAGGATGTTGTGCTTGAGCGCTTCCATGTTCTCCGCGAACCCCGACATCGCCTTGCGTGCGTCGTCCATCGTCTGCTTCAGGCTGAAGGCCATGCCTTCGACCGGGCCGTCTTTCGACTGAAAACCCAGCAGGGTGTCCTTGGCTTGTTCGACGACCTGCCGTGCGCTCGTGGCAATCTCTTCGGCATGCGTCGCGACGTTCGTCGCCCGGCGATACAGTTCGTCGTCGTTCAGGAGCTTGCCAATGGTCCCGTCGCCTTTGCGGATCGCCTCGGCAATCGATGCGGCATCGGCGGAAAGCCGTGCGCCGTTCGATGCCATCGCCTTCACGTCACCGTTGACGGCGGTCAGAAGAGCGTTCGCGCTGTCGATGGTATTGGCGCCCGAGACGACGGCGCGCTCGACATCGCCTTTCATCTCGTCAATCGCGTCGTTGATTTTTTTCACCGCGTCGCCCATCTGCTGCATGAGATCGGCGATCTCGAATGGCTCCTTGCTACCAATCGTCGCGCCAGGCGCCGCAGTAGGAGACGCGTCAGTGCCACTCCCGACGCCGAGATAGCTGCCGCCGACCAGCCCCTCGGTTTCGATCGACGCGAGTGAGTCCAGGCGCACGAGTGGGTGCAGTTCTTCGGACACCTCGAGCTCGACGCGGAACTTGCCACCCGGCGTCTTCGGCGGCACGATCGTCTTGATCGCGCCGGCTTTGGCGCCCGACACTCGGACGATCCCCCCGGGCTGCAGGCCGGTAATCTTCTTGAACTCCGTATAGATCGTGAACTTCTTCGCGAAGGCCATCTGCCGGTCGCCGATCATGAACAGGCCGATGGTGAAGAGACACAGGCCGGTCAGGACGAACACGCCGATGCCGACCAAGCGAGCCGGTGTCGCCATCTATCCGCCCCCCTGCGATTGCATGAAGGCCTGCACGAGCGGCTCCTGGCTCATGTCCAACTCCTCGAGTGTCCCGTGCACGAGCAGGCGACCTTCGTGCAGCACGGCAAAGTCGTCGCCAATCACGCGCGCGCTCGGAATGTTGTGGGTCACGACAACCAGCGTGGCGCCGCCCCGCTTGGTGTGCACCAGCAGATCGTCGATTTCCTTCGCCGTAATCGGATCCAGTCCGGCGCTGGGTTCATCGACCAGAAGGATCGACGGATCGAGCGCCATCGCCCGTGCAAGTCCCGCGCGCTTCTTCATGCCACCGGAGAGGTCGCCGGGCATCTTGTCGTAGTCGGCTTCGAGGCCGACGTCGGCCAGTTTGCGTCCCGCGCGCTCTCGGATCTCTGCGTCGGACAACCTGGTATGACGTCGCATCGGAAAGGCGACGTTATCGCCCACCGACATCGAGTCGAAGAGCGCCGCGTTCTGAAACAGAAACCCGATGTGCGTGCGGACCTCTCCAAGCTCACGTGCACCCAGTGCGGCGATGTCACGATCTTCGACGAACACTTGCCCGCTATCCGGCTGCACCAGACCGATGATGTGTCGCAGCGTCACGCTTTTGCCGGTGCCGCTTCTTCCCAGCAGGCAGAAGGCCGTGCCCTTCGGGATGTCGAACGACACCTCGTCCAGCACCGCGAGCGACCCGAAGCGCTTCGACACCCGATCGAAACGCACCGCCGCCTGGGGCTTCGTCATCCCGACACCGGCGGATAAAAGAAAAAGATGATCTTCACCAGGACCACGTCACTCAGGATGATGAGCATCGATCCCATCACGACGCTGCGGGTGGACGCCTCACCGACGCCCTCAGTGCCACGACTGGTCGTGAACCCGAGATAGCTCCCGGCGACGGCGATCAGGTAGCCGAAGACGATCGTCTTGAACGTCGCCGGAATGAGATCCGAGTACGAGATATAGGTGAACGCGCGCTCGAAGTAGAGGCGCCAGGACATCCCGGACACGGCAACCTCCGCCAGGTAGCCGCCGCAGATCCCCGAGAAGTCCATCATCAGCGTCAGCAGCGGCATGGCGATCATCAGCGCGATGATCCGGGTCACCGCGAGGTACTTGAAGGCATCGACCGCATTCGCCTCGAGCGCGTCGATTTGTTCCGTGACTCGCATCGCGCCAATCTCGGCGCCGATCCCAGCACCCACGCGTCCCGATATGAGAAGCCCCGCAGTGAGAGGCCCGGTTTCGCGAATCAGGGCGATGGCGAGGCCCCCCGGGATCAGCGCTTCCGCGCCGAACCGCTCTAGCGACGCGCGCGTGTGCATCGACAGGACGACGCCGATCGCGAGGCCAGCCGTGAGAATCAGCGGCGTGGATCGCGCGCCGAACTGATAGACATGACGCGCGATTTCGCGGGGCTCGTAGGGCGGGCGGAACGCTTCGACGCCCGCGCGGGCGCCGAAGGCGGCCAAAGCACCGACGAACTCGAACAGTCCTAAGACACGGACACCGACACGGTCAACCGCCGACAGGCTGATCATCCATCACTGCTGCAAGCGTGACGGAAGACCGGGCGGGATACTGTTCAAAAACGCACTCTTGGCCATTGGCTCGACGGTGAGCTCATCCGCCGCCATGACGGGAACGACGGACGTGAGGGGCGGCGATCAGTGACGAACTGCGGCACTGACAGACCGTTGCCGAAAGGGTCGCGAGACAACGTGATCGATGGTCGCGTCCAGCTGCGCGCCGAGCAGAATTGCGAGTCCTGAAAGATAGAACCACAAGAGCGCCACCATGACGCCGCCGATCGCCCCGTATGTTTTCTGATAGCCGCCGACATGGAACGCGTACCACTTGAAGCCCAACGAGACGATCAGCCACAACGCGGTGGCCGCGAACGCCCCCGGCGTGATCCAGACGAATTCCCGCTTCACGTCGGGGGCAAAGTGGTAGACGCTCCCGATCGCCGTCATGGCGAGGGCAAAGGCCGCCGGCCACCGCACGATCTGCCACGTTCGTGCGAAGGCAGCGCCGAGGCCCAGCCAATCGGCAACAGACGCTGCCGCGGCCGGACCGACCATCGCCAGCGTGAAGGCCAACGTCATGAAACACGTCAGGGCACCCGTCAACACGATCGCGGTGGCGCGCACTCGCCACCAGGACCGACCTTCCGAGACGTGATGCGCCTGGTTCAGCGTGCCGATGAGCGCCACCATCCCCGATGACATACTCCAGATCGTCCCCGCCAGGCTGAGCGCCATCAGGCGGCCGTGCGGTTTATCGGTGATCTGCAGCAGTTGTTCGTGGGCGATCGCCACCACATCGCCGGGTGCGAATCGGCCGACCAGGTCAACGAACTGGTCAATCAGGTGTTGAATCGGCAGAACACTGGCGACAGAGACCACGAAGAGTAACGCGGGAAAGACCGCGAGGAACGAGTAGTACGCCAGCGCCGCCGCCCATCCGAAGCAGTGGCCCTGGTAGATCTGGCGGCAGGTGCGCTGGACAACCGCCGTCCAGCCGATCGGACCCATGAACGCCGCGAGCAAGATCATGTGGTTGAGCACCCTTCGCGAGCCGACTGCCCGTTTAACGATCGTCTGCTCGAGGACGATGTTGACCGCGTGAACGTGACGGCGCTGATTCTTGCCGCATCCCTTCGGCGAGTGCCACTGACTATGGCCATGTTCGAGCGAGACCGCTGTGCAATTGCGCACAACCACAAACGATCACACACGAGCCGATGGAAAGGCGCCCGAAAGCGCTGTGCCGAATTGCACAGCGTCTCGTCGTCCATTCCGACATATTGCGATTGAGACGGCCATTTAACAGGCCCGTCCAGAACGTCTGCATGTCGGATTCCCACAACGCCACACGACACTCGAAGCGCGCCGATGGACCCGCCCTGTCTCGACGGATCAGCGCGCGCGATCTGTGTGGCGTCGTGGTGGCGATGTGCATCGCGACGATGACCAATCCAGAGGCAGGCGTGCCCTTTCAGTCGAGCAGTGAGCGTCCAGCACTCGATCGACCGACTCTGAGCGATGCCCAGCGGCTGTTCTACAACGCCCGTTATGAGGCGGCAGCCGCGCTGGCGCTCGACCTCCGCGCATCGGACACCCAAGATCTGCCGAATGACGAGTCGCGCAGCTCCGCGCTGCTCTTTCAACTCAAAGGTCTGCTGGAGGGGCGTCCCGACAACGAAAAGGCCCTGAAGAACTGCACGACGTGCCCGCAACTGATCGCCGCGTTGGTGGCGGACATCCGTCACGGGCAGGCCCTGGCCCGCACGACGCTCCGCTCGACTCCCAGGGACGAAGCGGCATTGTTCTTCCTCGGCAAATTGGATCTGAACTACGTCTGGCTCCAGCTCGGACCCCTACGGCGAAAAACCGGTTGGGACGAGTACTGGGAAGCGAGACAGTCCCTCGACGCGGTGCTCGCACACAATCCGCGGCACGTCCGCGCGCGCGTCGCACGCGCGTGGATCGATTACATCGTCGACACCAAGATGCCGTGGGGCACCCGTTGGTTGCTGGGCGGCGGTAACCGGAAGCACGCGTTGACCGAGGTGCGTGAAGCTGCGCAGGTGGAATCAGACTTCTTCAGTCACGCAGAAGCCGAATTCGCGCTGTGGAACATGGCGGTTCGAGAACGTGACATGGTGCACGCGACTGACGTGGCGCGAAGGCTCGCCCACGACTTCCCAGACAATCGCGAGCTCGCGGCCTTCCTGAACGCTCGCGACGTGAGTTCCGGACGATGACCGTCGCGGTCGGCATGATCCGGATGATGGCGAGCGGATGCTAGATCAGCGACGTAGCGGTAGTCCGACTCGCCGAGCAACAGGCGATCGGCGTGTGTACTCGAGTGCACACCGTTAACCGGTGCCAGTCAGCCCGTTGAGTTCATCGTCACTGCTGCGCCACTCGAGCCAGTGCCGGTACACGACCGTTGCGAGCGCGACAGTGGGCACCGACAAAAACATTCCTGCGACCCCATCCAACTCAGCACCGGCGAGCACCGCGAGGATCACCGCTAACGGGTGCAAGTGGATGCCCCGGCGCAGGAGGCGGGGGTAAATTACGTAATCTTCAACCAGTCTGAGCACGCCGAGAAACCCGACCGCCCACAGCGCCAGAATCGGGGCGTGCAGCGCGCCGACGACCGCGGCGACCGTCGCCAGCACGAGCGGGCCGACGAGAGGGATGAATTCCAATACGCCCGCCAACACGCCGAGCAGCACCGGATAGGGGATCCCGAGCACGGCAAATCCCACACCACAGAGACCGCCGACCAGCAGACACGCCAGAAGCTGTGCGCGAATGTAAGCGGCTAGCGTGGCATTCAGCTCTTCGAATAACCGATGACCACGCAACTGACCGTGGTGCGGCAACGCGGTGACGATGGTGCGCCGGAGGCCAGCGGCATCCTTCAAGAGAAAGAACGCCAGGATGGGGATCAAGACGAGCCACGGCACATAGGAGAGCGTGCT
>Ga0105248_10003816_pt1 | contig 16713 bp, 15 predicted proteins | sample KBSS34metaG_FD_81524 | JGI IMG/M metagenome (GOLD analysis project Ga0105248, IMG submission 81524) | Switchgrass rhizosphere microbial communities from Kellogg Biological Station, Michigan, USA - KBS S3-4 metaG | ecosystem: Host-associated > Plants > Roots > Rhizosphere > Soil | place... | reverse complement strand
GGCGAGCGCCTGGGCCGGGGTGCCCGCTCGGGCTCGGGCGCCGCCAGAGGCTCCTCGGTGCTCAAAATGCCTGCCCCAGCGAGACATAGACCGCGACGCGCGGATCGCCCTTCCGACGATTGAGCGGAGTGCCGACGTCGATGCGGATCGGACCGAAGTTGCTGTAGTAGCGCACGCCGATACCCGCGCCCCAGCGGAAGTCCTTCACGGTAGGCAGCGACTTGGTCGAGATGTTGCCGCCGTCGAGGAACGGAACCACGCCGATCGCATTCCACACTTTCACGCGCGCCTCGATCGAGAATTCGGCGAGGCTCTTGCCGCCGATCGGATCGTTGTTGGCGTCGCGCGGGCCGACGTCCTGATAACCATAGCCGCGGATCGATGCACCACCGCCGGCATAGTAGCGCCGCGACGGCGCCACGGCATCGCGTGGTGCGCCGACGATCGTCCCGACCCGCACGCGCGACGCAAGCACCACGCGCGGCGTCACCGTCTTGTACACGCTCGCATCGAACTGGACGCGCAGATAGCCAAACGCGCGCCCGACCAGCGACAGCTCCGGCGAGGCGCGTCCGCCGAGCCGGAAGCCCTTGGTCGGATTGAGCAGGTCGTTCGAGCCGTCATAGTTGAGGCTCGTCGGCAGGGACCCGATGAAATAGGTGCGGCGGCGCGGCAGGTTGGTCGAGAGGTCGATGTCGCGCTCGTCCGAAGCGGCGAGATCGGCACCGAACGACCAGGTCCATTTCTTCTGGAAGAAGATATTGGTCTGCCTCTCGATCGAGCCCGAGAGTTCGAGCGTACGCGCGTCATAGGCGTCGCGCACGGTATGCGCCGCGATGAACTGCGTGGTGAGCACGCGATCGCGCGCGTGGAAATTGTTGAAGCGAAGCGTCGCACTGGCGAGCTGTTCGCGCGTACCGAGAATGCCGCGGAGCGTGAGCGCGCCCTCCGGCCTGACGAAGTTGCGATGGGTCCAGTCGACTTCGACTTGCGCGCCTTCGCCGGTGCCATAGCCGAGCTGGCCGGCGATGGTGCGCGGCGGCGCCGGCTCGAGCGCAATGTCGAGGTCGACGACATCGCCTGACACCGCCTTGACCGGCGTCACCTTGACCGAAGCGACCAGACCGGTCTGCACGAGTGCGCGGCGCAAATCGTCGACGGCGTCGGTGCTGTACGGCTGGCCGGAACGGAAACGCGCGATATCCTGTACGTGGCGCGCCCCGAAGACACGATCGTCGGCCATGCGGATCGCGCCGAACTTGCGCGCGCCGCCCGGTTCCATTTCGAGCACCAGCTTGGCGTCGCGCGTGACATGATCGACGGTGATCACCGGATCGGTAACGTCGGCGAAGGGGAAGCCGAGCTGGCCGATCTCTTCGCGCATTTTGGTCAGGCCGTTGGTGATCGCATCGGCGTCGACCGGGTCGCCGGGCTTGACGCCGAACGCTGCGCGAAGCCGGTCGGCCTTGTCGCCGGCTTCCTCGATCCCGGCGAGCTTGACTTCGGAGAGATGGTAGAGCGGCCCAGGCTCCGCCTGGAGCGTAACGAGCACCGTTTCCTGCTGCGGCTCGACCATCGTCGCGACGCGCGCCGCATAATAGCCTTCGGCACGCAGCAAATCAGCGAGCAGCTGCGCATCTTCGCGAGCACGGCGATCGAGCTGTGCGGCGTTGGCGATCTCTTTCCTGTGCGCCTCGAGCGTCGAGGCGTCGTGGAAGCGCTGGCGGAGCAGCGCGCCGTCGGCGTCGCCGAGGCCGTCGATGTGATAGGAATAGCGCGTTTCGGGAGCGACGGCGGCGCGCTCCGTGCTGGCCTTGTCCTCGCCTTGCGGCGCGGCGTTCAAATCGGGCCAGGCAACGCCAATGTCGGGCAGGTCGGCCAATGGCGAGGCAGGATCGAGCGCGTCGCCCGGCGCGGCCGGCGCGGAGGCCGCCGGCGGCGCCGATTGCGACTGCGCCGGCACCTGCTGGCACCAGCCGGCCGTGCTCGCGAGCAAGGCGAACGGCACGCTGACTGCTGCCGCGAAGCGTACGTGCCGGAGCATCGCAAGCGTGTAGCGCGGGTTTTGCTTCGACGGCAAATCACGCAGTTCGGCTCGCATCCCCTCCCCCGCGCGCCAGCGCATGGTCGCGCGGCGCTATGCGGTCTCGGAACGCCGGTACTGCGGAAAAGTGCCTTAGGCGCTTAAGCCCCGAGCTAGTGGATCGTGCCGACCGCGCGTTCGACCGAAAGTAGCACGATCAGCCGCTCGATCTGGCGCCAGCGGCAAAAGTGGAGCTGGTTGCCGACCTCCGCACTCGCGTCGGCGCGGCAGGCGGCTTCGAAGCCGGCGTGCTCGCCATAGTGCTGGATGAGGTTGGCGGCTTCGATAACCTGGCTGCGATCTGCAACATACGGCAGAAAGGACATACGCGACCCCTCGAATACGCTGAGACCGCAGGTTCTAGCGGCAGATTTCCATTCATTCCGTCAACGATCAGAGTTAACAGCGGTTCGCCCGATCGGGGAGCCCACGCGGCAGTAGCGCCGCGCACTCGACCGTGGCAAAGCGCCGCCATGTCCGATTCCAAACCTTCGCGCGCGCCAATGGCCGGCGGCTTCCTGATGGCCGGCGGCACGCTGGTCGGCGCCATCGGCGGTGCCGCCTATGGCCAATCCTCGCTTGGGTTCCTGCTCGGCCTCGGGCTCGGCGCGCTGGGCGCGCTCGCGATCTGGTGGCGCGAGCGAGGGCGCTAGGCGGCAGGTTTACCGCAATAACAGGGATAATTTCGCGAAAATCGCCCAATAACAGGGCCTTTTCGCGTCAGCGGCGCCCATCCTTGTCGAAATATCGACAAGTAATCAGCTACTTGCGCGCCCGAACTCCCACTTTTCTGTTCCTGCCCGGAGCAGGCGCTTTCAAGGCGCGGAGCAGGGCGTATGAGCGGCGGTATCAGGTGCGATTACGAACGGCCCGTTCCACCGGCGGGCCTCGCTCGCGGTTTCATATATATGAACCTTTCATATATGTGTAGATACAAGTTGCGCTGGCGAGTGTGGAGTGGCAAGAAGCAGGCCGGCTTCCTAGGCGTTCCTTCGTGCTCGAAAGGGTCAGACCATGCGTACCCGCCCCTACCCGCTCAGCGATCTCGAGGACATTCCCGGCACGACGGTGTTCACCGCCAAGCGTTCGCGCGATGCCTATCATCTCCACAAATTCTGCATGTCGCTGATGGACGAGGCGAACCGCGCCGCGTTCAGGGACCATGAGCGCGCCTATCTCGACAAATTCCGGATGAGCGAGGAACAGAAGCGCGCAGTGCAGGACCGCGATTTCAATCGCCTGATCGACCTGGGCGGCAACATCTATTTCCTGGTCAAGCTGTCGAATACCGATGGCTGGAGCACGCAGCGTGCCGTCGGATCGATGACCGGCATGACCGCAGATGAATATGCCGCGATGATGCGCGCCGGCGGCCGCTCGCCCGAGGGCAATCGTTCGATCCGCGAAGGCAACTGAACATGGCAAGGATCACTGCCGGCATCGCCACCAGCCATGTTCCCGCGATCGGCGCAGCATTCGACCAGGGCCGCAGCGGCGACGCCTATTGGGCGCCGGTGTTCGCCGGCTATGAGTGGGTCAAGGCGTGGGAAAAGGTCGAAAAGCCCGACGTCGTCATCCTGTGCTACAACGACCATGCCTCGGCGATGATGCTCGACGTGGTGCCGACGTTCGCGCTCGGCTGCGCCGAGGAATTCGCGCCGGCTGACGAAGGCTGGGGCGCGCGCCCGGTGCCGATGGTGTACGGTCATATCGAGCTCGCCGCGCATCTCGCCGAGCAACTCGTGCTCGACGATTTCGACATGACCCTGATGAATCACATGGACGTCGACCACGGCCTGACCGTCCCGCTGAGCCTGGTGTTCGGCAAGGTCGACGAATGGCCGGTCAGGGTGATCCCGCTGGCGGTCAACGTGACCCAATTCCCGACGCCGTCGGGCAATCGCTGCTGGATGCTGGGCGAGGCGATCGCGCACGCGGTGGAGAGCTTTCCCGACGATTTGAACGTGCAGATCTGGGGCACCGGCGGGATGAGCCACCAGCTGCAGGGGCCGCGCGCGGGGCTGATCAACCCAGAGTTCGACAACGCTTTCCTCGACGGACTCACTCGCGACACCGACGCGCTGCGCGCGATCACGCGGCTGGAATATCTACGCGAATCCGGAACCGAGGGGATCGAGCTGATCATGTGGCTGATCATGCGCGCCGCGCTCGGCAAGGACGTCGAAGAGCTGCAGCGGTTTTACCATGTCCCGGCGTCGAATACCGCAGTGGGACATATCGTGTTGCGACCGAAGCTCGAGGGTCATACCCCGCAGTCGGCAGTGGGCTAGGGCTACGAGGTATGTGGCCCTCCATTCGGGTCGAATAGCGCATCGGCCAGCGAATAATTTGTACTGCGTCCACCCGCGGCGTCGCGCGTGAGGATGCCGCGCCGCACGAGATCGCTTATGTCACGTAGGGCAGTGTCCGGCGAAGTCTTGGTCAGCTTCGCCCATTTGGCGTTGGTGAGTTTCCCCTCAAAACCGTCCAGCAGGCGGTTGATGACGTTGCGTTGCCGCTCGTTGAGGGGCTGTCCGGCCAGCGCATCCCAGAAATGCGCCTTGCGAAGCACATTGGCGAGCGTGGCTTCCGCCCCATCGAAGGCGCGGTCGAGACAAGCGATGAACCACGACAGCCAGGGTGTGATATCGAGCCCGCCTTTCTGGGTCGTCTCGAGCATGTCGTAATAGGTCTTCCGTTCCAGGCGGATTTGCGCGGACATGCTGTAGAAGCGCTGATTAGTTTGCTCGGCGCGGGCGAGTGCCATGTCGGCAATTGCGCGCGCGATACGCCCATTGCCGTCATCGAACGGATGGATAGTCACGAACCACAGATGCGCGATCCCGGCTCGAAGCACCGGATCGGGGCCGGTCTTCGCCTCGAACCAATCGAGAAACAACCGCATCTCGTGGTCGAGACGGTCCGCGGACGGTGCTTGATAGTGCACGTGTTCACGGCCGATCGGGCCGGACACGACTTGCATGGGACCGCCAGCATCGTCGCGCCAAGCGCCGACAGCGATGCGCATCATGCCACTCCGGCCGGTGGGGAAGAGCGACGCGTGCCACGCATGCAGCCGCTGTGCGCTCAGCGGCTGCCCGTACTTCTGCGTCGCATCGAGCATCATTTCCACCACGCCTTCGACATTTCGGTCGGAAGCGACAAGGCCGGCGATATCCATGCCCAGTCGCCGGGCGATGGACGAGCGCACCTGGTCCGGATCGAGGATTTCGCCTTCGATCTCGCTGGACTTGAGCACGTCTTGGGTCAGCGTCTGCAGCACAGCTTCCGCTCGCAGCGGGAATCCGAGCGCCTCCATTCGGCCAATCAGACGGCCCTGGCGGTGACGCACTGCCGCCAGCGGCTGGGCGAGCTGTTCGTCGCTCCAGCGGAAGGCCGGCCAATCGTCGCGTTGGTGGTTGTAGACCATAATTACCGCATTTTATGCGGCGATTATGGTCGATATTCGCCGCAAAGGCAAGTCTATTCACCGCGATATGTGCGGTGAATAACGCGCCTATTCGCCGCATGTCTCGCACAGTCATTCCCAATGTCTCCAAATACGCGCGCCCCGTGCTCTGGAATTGCAAAAATTCAGAGAGTCGTTTCGGGTCAATATTCCCGATATTATTGGGCGAGCGTACCCTCGGATTCGCGATGTGACGTCGCTCGACAGACTTGCTCCTCCGCCTGTACGGCACCCCCATGCCGCCCTTGTCCAGCCTGCGCAGAATCGCGATCGATCGCGGAGGCACATTCACGGACGTCGTCGCCGAGCGTGCCGACGGGACGATCACGGTCACCAAGCTGCTTTCGGTCGATCCGGGCCGATATGAAGATGCGGCGATCGAAGCGGTCCGGCGACTGACCGGGCTTGCATCCGGCCCGCTGCCGCCGATCGAAGTGCGGATCGGCACGACGATCGCGACCAACGCGCTGCTCGAACGGCGCGGCGAGCCGACCGTGCTCGCGATCACACGCGGGTTCGGCGACGCGCTGGCGATCGCCTATCAGGATCGCCCCGACATTTTCGCACGCGACATCCGCCGGCCGCCGCCGCTCGCGGCGCGGGTGGTCGAAATCGTCGAGCGCGTCGATGTCGATGGCAGGGTCGTCGAGGCGCTCGATCTCAAAAGTGCGCAAACAGCCTTCCGGGTCGCCTATGAGGACGGGCTCCGGAGCATCGCGATCATCTTGATGCACGGCTGGCGCCACACCGCGCACGAGGTGGCGCTGGCAGCGCTCGCCGAGCGCATCGGGTTCACACAAATCTCGGTAAGCCACCGTGTGGCGCCGCTGATCCGGCTGGTCGCGCGCGGTGATACGACGGTCGCCGATGCCTATCTCTCGCCGGTGCTGCGCCGTTATGTCGCCGGGCTGGAGGCGGCGTTCGGCGCGGGTGGCGCGCCGCTGTTCATGCAGTCTTCGGGCGGGCTTGCGGCGGCAGGCGATGTCAGCGGCAAGGACGCGCTGCTGTCGGGCCCCGCCGGCGGGATCGTCGGCATGGCCGCAGCCGCGCGCGCCGCGGGCGTCGAGCGCGTGATCGGATTCGACATGGGCGGCACTTCGACCGACGTCTCGTTGTGGGCGGGCGCGTTCGAGCGGCGTCAGGAAGCGCTGATCGGCGGCGTGCGCGTCAGCGCGCCGATGCTGCGGATCGATACGGTCGCGGCAGGCGGTGGATCAATCTGCCGGTTCGACGGCGGCCGTTTCCTGGTCGGCCCCGAGAGTGCCGGCGCCGATCCCGGCCCGGCCGCCTATCGCCGCGGCGGACCGCTGACGATCACCGATTGCAATCTGCTGCTCGGCAAGATCGTGCCGGCGCATTTTCCCGCGGTGTTCGGCCCGGCGGGCGACCAGCCGCTCGATCCGGCGGCGTCGCGCGCGCGGCTCGAGGCGCTGCTCGACGACGTTGCGGCCGCGACCGGCACGCGTCCCGACGCCATGGCCGCCGCCGAAGGGCTGGTCGCGATCGCCGTTGCCAATATGACGAACGCGATCAAGGCAGTGTCGGTCGCGCGCGGTCACGACCCCGCCGGCTATGCGCTGATGAGCTTCGGCGGCGCCGGCGGGCAGCACGCCTGCCTCGTCGCCGACGCGCTCGGCATGCGCCGTGTGCTCGTCCATCCGTTCGCCGGCGTGCTCTCGGCCTATGGCATCGCGCTCGCCGACCGCCGCGTCGTGCGCCAGCAGACGCTCGGGCTGCCGCTCGCCGATGCAAGTTGGCGCAGGGCCCTCGACTGCCTCGTCGACGCCGCACGCGGCGAGCTGGCCCCAGCGCGAGCTGAAGCTGCGATGTCGGTAACGTTGCGCTACAGCCGAACCGACCAGGGCATCGACGTCGCCGTCGGCCCGATCGAAGCGATGATCGCGGGGTTCGAAGCTGCGCACCGTGAACGGTTCGGGTTCGTCGGCACCGATACGCTGATCGTCGACCGCATCCAGGCCGAGGCAGTGGTCGCGAGTGCGCCGCTCGCCGCGGCCACGCCGATCTGGCGCGAAGACGCGCTGCCCGACGGCGTCGAAGCGACGATGGGCGGCACACGGCGCACCGTGCCGCTCCACGTGCGAGAAATGCTCGGCGCGGGTGCCATCGTCCCCGGTCCCGCACTGATCGTCGACCCGACCTCGACGATCGCCGTCGAGATCGGATGGACCGCCGAAGTGTTACGCGAGGGCACGCTTCAGCTCAGCCGTGTTACCGAGCGCGAACGCGCGGTGGGCGACACGCGTGTCGATCCGGTGCGGCTCGCGATCTTCGCCGGCCTGTTCATGGGTATCGCCGAGGAAATGGGCTCGGCGCTCGAACGCAGTGCCGCGTCGGTCAACATCCGCGAACGGCTCGATTTCTCCTGCGCGATCTTCGACACCGAGGGGCAGCTGATCGCCAACGCCCCACACATTCCAGTGCATCTGGGATCGATGGGGGATAGTGTACGGAGCATTCTCGCCAGCCGATCGGCGGACGGCCGCGGCATGCAGCCGGGCGATGCCTATGCGCTCAACAATCCCTTCCGCGGCGGCACGCATTTGCCCGACATCACTTTGGTCCAGCCGGTGTTCGCGGGCGGCGACCGCCCCGCCTTCTTCGTCGCGGCGCGCGGACATCATGCCGACGTCGGCGGGATCAGCCCGGGTTCGATGCCCGCGGACAGTCGCACGCTTGATGAGGAAGGCGTGATCCTCGATGATGTGCTGGTGATGCGCGGTCGCGCGCTGTGCGAGGCTGAGTTGCGCAGGCGGTTCGCATCCGGCCCCTATCCCGCGCGCAACATCGACCAGAATCTCGCGGACATCTCCGCGCAGCTCGCCGCCTGCGCGCGCGGCGCCGCCGGGCTCGAACGGTTGGTCGCCGAACAGGGGCTCGACGTCGTCTCCGGCTATATGGCACATGTCCAGGCGCATGCCGAAACGCTCGCACGCCGCGTGATATGCGGGCTTGCCGACGGCGATTTCGCTTATGCGATGGACGACGGCGCAATCGTACGCGTGGCGGTGCGCGTCGACCGCGAGGCCGGCACGCTGACCGTCGACTTCACCGGCACGAGCGCGCAGCGGTCGGGCAACATGAACGCTCCGCTCGCGGTGGTGCGCGCAGCGGTCCTCTATGTGCTGCGCACGCTGGTCGGCGAGGATGCGCCGCTCAATGACGGATTCCTGCGGCCAGTGACGCTGATCGTGCCCGAGGGATCGATGCTTAACCCGCGCTTCCCCGCCGCAGTAGTCGCCGGCAACGTCGAGACCAGCCAGGTCGTCACCGACGCGCTGATGGGCGCGCTCGGCGCGATGGCTGCGAGCCAGGGGACGATGAACAACTTCAGCTTTGGCGACGAAGCGCTGCAATATTACGAGACGATCGCCGGCGGTGCCGGCGCTGGCCCGGGCTTTGCGGGCGCCAGCGCGGTGCAGACGCATATGACCAACAGCCGGCTAACCGACCCCGAAGTGCTCGAAACGCGCTTCCCGGTGCTGCTCGAGGCGTTCGGGATCCGGCGCGGTTCGGGCGGCGCCGGGCGCTGGCGGGGTGGCGATGGCACGGTGCGGCGCGTGCGCTTCCTGCAGCCCATGCATGCAAACGTGCTCAGCAATCACCGCCAAGTCGCGCCCTTCGGACTCGCCGGCGGCGGCAATGGCCAGACCGGTCGCAATGCGATCGAGCGACGCGACGGCAGCGTCGAGGAACTGGCGGGTGTTGCGACTGCCGAAATGGCTGCGGGCGACATCTTCGTGATCGAGACGCCTGGCGGTGGGGGTTATGGTACCCCGGTCAGCGGCGCCGCCGCCCCGTGAACGCGTTAGACGCCGAGCTCGCACGGCGCGTCGCGCGAATCACGCTCGGGCACGTCGGGCGCGAATATCCGCACAAGCTCGATCATGTGCTGCACGGGCCGGAAGACGCGGCGACACCCTCCGCGCTACATCCGATCTTTCATGGCAGCTTCGACTGGCACAGCTGCGTCCATGCCTGGTGGCAACTGCTGACGCTGCGCCGGCGCTTCCCCGACCTTCCCGAAAGCACGGAGATTGCGGAACGTGCCGACGCGATGCTGACTCCAGAGCGAGTTGCCGGCGAGCTGGCCTATCTCGACCGGCCGTCGAGCGGGGGGTTCGAACGCCCCTATGGCTGGGCCTGGGCGCTGGCGCTGCATACCGAAGCGACGCGCCACCCGGCGGGCTGGGGCGATGCGTTGGCACCGTTGGCCGCTGCGTTCGCCGCGCGGTTTGCGATCTATCTAAACAAGCTGACCTATCCGATCCGCGCGGGAACGCATGCAAACAGCGCGTTCGCACTGGTGCTTGCGTTGCAATGGGCGCGTGTGCGCGATCCGACGCTGGCTCACCTGATCGAAGACCGCGCACGCGATTGGTTCGGCGCGGATCGCGGCTGTCAGGCGTGGGAACCGTCGGGCGACGATTTCCTTTCGCCCGCGCTGAGCGAAGCGCGGCTGATGCGCGACGTGCTGCCGCCAGCGGATTTCGAGCGGTGGTTCGACGCCTTTCTGCCCGATCTCGCCAATCGGCGCCCCGCGACGCTGTTCACGCCTGCCCAGGTCTCCGACCGCAGCGACGGCAAGATCGCGCATCTCGACGGCCTCAACCTCAGCCGCACCTGGTGCTGGCGATCGCTTGCCGCCGCGCTTGGCGATGCGCACCCGGCGTCGGCGGCGATGACGCAGGCGGCCGAAGATCATCTTGCGGCAAGCCTGCCGCATCTCGACGACGACTATATGGGTGGGCATTGGCTCGCCACGTTCGCGCTGCTGGCGCTGACGGGATAGGATCGTGCGACTGGCTCCGCGTTATTGCGGCGGCTGGCAGTTGACGTCGAGCGCGAGCATGTAATTGCCCGTGCGCCCCGGCGACGGCGCGCCGACCTTGAGCCACTTGATCATCATCTGCGCCAGCGGCTTGGAACGGTTCACCTGTGTCCCTTGGTCGAGCGCTGCGATGCGCGCGAAGAGCGTATCGTCGACTGCACAGGAAGGGCAGGGATAGTTGACACTGTCGAATGAGAGCGGTGCGTTACTATCCCAGCCCGCCCCCGTCGCGTTCGACGCATAGAAGGTCCGGTTCTCGGTCCATTCGAATTTGTCGTCATAGCTGAACAGCTTGACCGACGGGTTGTTGCCATGATCCGTAGTGATCGCCGGGATCGCCACGTCGAGCTCGGTGAAGGCACCGAGCCACGGCAGCTTGCGGCTGCAATCGCGCAGCCTGCGGATCTCGTTATAATGCGTGTGGCTGCTCAGCAGCCCAACAATCTCGGGACCATAGCCGGCGACGATCGTCAGGAAGGTCGCCTGCACCCAGCCGGTCGTCAGGTCCGGGTCCTGTCCGGTGTAGCGGAGCGACCGGTTCCACGTCGTCCCACCGCCGTACCCGTCGACGCCCGGCGGCGCGTGCATCGCGATGATGACCTTCTCGTGCTTTGCGCGCGCATCCTTGAGCTGGTTGCTCAGCCATTCGAGCTGGGCGTTGGTATCGGCTTGATAGCTCGCGCCATTCTGGCTGTCGTAGCGCGCCGTAAACATGTTGGTGTTGAGCGCGAGCACGCGCAGCGCCGATGCGTTGGCGGTCGCCTGCACTGCATATGCCGAATAATAGCCGTTCGCGAGATGGGTGGCGTCGATCATGTCACCCGGTTGGGCGTTGAGTACCGGGTTCCCGTTCCATGCCGGCGACATGGTGAGCGGCGTGCCGCCCGCCGACGTGAAGGGGTAATAGTCGCCATCGAGCGAATCATTGTTCCCCGGCACGTAGATCAGCTTGGTGCCGCTCCCGGCGATCGCGGCCAGCCCATCGAGCGCCACCGTGAACTCGGTGAGCGGGTGACCGTCGCAGTGCGAGGGCAAGTCGCCGAGGTAGATGGCAAAGGCGGGCCGCTCCGCCTGGATCACACGCCGCGCCTCGGCCTGGGCTGCGCTCCACAGCACGGGGTCGGTCTCGTAGCCCGATTGGCCGCAGGTCTGCCCGGTCTGCGCGGTATAATGAATATCCGAAAGCGCGAGGAAGCTGGCGGACGCGGCCGGAGCAGCTGATGGCGCTGCCGGCGGTGACACGACCTCCTGCGCAGTCACTATACACGGCAACGCCCCGATACATGCGAGCGCTACTGGCATTGTCCAGAATATCGCACGCTGAAAGTGCGGCTTTTTGCTTCGCATATCCCGTCCCCGCCCGGTTCGTCGATTCGACAATTTCATTTGGTCTGCGCCATTTGATGCGATCTGACCAGATCATTACGCATGCGGTCAGATCGTCCGACTCAGCCAAACCACCCGCCCGATCACTTCGACGTCCTCTCCCCGGCGCAGCACCGGTGGATAGGCGAGATTGTCACTGACCAGCTCGATGCCGCCGACCGCGCGGCGCAGGCGCTTGACTAGCAGCACGCCCTCGGCACGTGCCACGTACACGCCGCGGCCGAGTTCACGTCGGTCGCGGTCGATCAGGATCTCGTCGCCGTCGCAGAGAGTCGGCTCCATCGAATCGCCGACGACGCGGATTACCGACGCCGCGGCGCGCCGTACGCCGAGCTGGCGCAGCAAGTCGGCGGAGAGCAACGCTGGCCGCTTGCGCGCCTCGCGCTCGGCCAGCCCGCCTGCCCCGGCAGACGCGCCGAGATCGAGCCGCGGCACCTCTGCGATCGCGGGTGCTTCTTCGCCGCCCAGCGACGACTCGGCAACGCCGAAATAGCGCGCGAGAAACTGGCGGTCGCGCTCGGCGAGTTCGCGCGGATGGCCGCGTGTGACGAATTGCTGGAGATACGCAGCGTTGCGCCCGAGGCGGCGCGACAGTGCGGCATAGCTTTCACCATGCTGCTCGATCAGCGCCGCCAGAGCGGACCGTTGCGCGGCCGATTCCATAATGTCTCCATACCCGTAGGAATTTTCCTAGACAAGTTGGATTCAAAATAGAACTTAAAAAGAACAAACCGACTCGGGAGCCGGATACGCGCCATGAACCTTTTGTTCGAAATCGATAAATTCCTCCGCCGCAGCAACATGCCGCCGACGCGCTTCGGACGGCTCGCGGTACGCGACCCTCGGCTGGTCGGCGATTTGCGCAACGGCCGCGAACCGCGCCCCGAGATGGTGCAGAAGGTCCGCGCGTTCATCGCGGCGCAGCAGGTGGCGCAATGAGCCGCAGCGCCGCGCCGATGCTCGAGCGCGCGCTGCGCGACGCTGCCGAGCGTGCCGGCTGCCCGGTCACGGTGCCGGCGAGCCACGCGACGGGCTGGGCGAGCGCAACCTTCACCGGAGAGCGGCACATGCTGACGCTCGCCGGGAAGGCGAACCCGGCACTCGACGCCTGGCTCGACGCGTTGCCCGAGGCGGAGTGGAAGCTATGCGGGCAACTCGTCGCCGATTTGTGCGTCATGGCGCGCCATCGCACGGGCGACGACCTGCATGCCGATATCGAAATGCTGACGGTGGAGGATCACTAGGATCGGCAAGGAAGCGATTGGTTCGCGTGCCGACTCCGCGCGGACGCCTGGTCGGCTGCCGCTCAGCTGCGCGCAGCGAGATTGCGCAGCAGCGCGAGCGTGTCCTGCAGCCCACCTGCGGTAGGCACAGGCGAGGGCTGCGGTGGCGGAGCCGAGGCCGGATGCGCCGCTTCGACCGGATAGCCCTTGCGCTCGAGACCGCGTTCGAGCCGCGCCAGCAGCGCCTGGATCGTCGCATCGGTTTCGGGCGCGGCAAGCGGCTCAACAGGTTCGGACGGGATTTCGCGCGCCGCGACCGGCGGCACCGAACGCGGCGGCGTCAGCTCGAACGTTTCGATCCGCTCATAGGGATTGAACACGCGCGGCCGCAGCGCTTTGGCAATGCGTGTCGGACGCACAGGAGGCTCGATCGGCTGCGATGGGATCGCGTCGGGATCGAACGCGGCCAGCGGCTGGTCCCAATCTCGCGGCAGTTCCTGCTCGGGCGGCGGCGACGCGAGGCGTGGCTCGGCGGGCAGCGGGATCGGTGGTTCTGGCTGCACCGGCACGTCGTCGGGATGCGGCGCGCGAATCTCGAGGAACGGCGTGCCAAGATCGCGATTCGCGCGCAGCGGCGGGCGCGGCGGTGCGTCGGGATGGGCGTCGGCGCGGCGGATCACCGGGATGTCCGAATCCTCCTCATCCTCAGCGACGATGTGGCGCGGCTGGCGTACGACGCGATCGACCCCGAGCACGACCAGCATCAGCAGCCAGGCAGTGAGCCCGGCCGCCGCGCCCGAAATGCCTTCGATCACCATGCGCGCGGTCAGATCGAGCGGCGGCTTGGCTGAATCAATCACGGCCGAAAGCCCGGAATCCACGACGATGGCCTCGATCTGGCGCAGCGGAATCGCATGCACGCCGAGCGCGACGCCAAACCCGATCGCCACCGCGACCAGCAGGATCACGAGGATTTTCAGGCGCGGGCGTGCGACGCTTTGGACCATGGTGCTTCCACTCCGCCTCCCTCGATCAGGCGACGGTAAACCGGCTTATACCGCGAAACATTCGACGACCCATTGCGCTCCGACATGACGAAGGCCCGGCCGCGATTCCGGAGAGTTTCCCACAATTCATGGCCTGCGAACAGTCCGTCGGACGCGGCAGCGCTCGGGCCGCGCACGAGCTGTACCGTGAGGATCGCACACGTGCGAAGCACATGGTCGCTGTGCAACGGCAGCCCGTGATCGAAGACAGGGAGAACTCGCATGGCATACGCTTGCCACGCAAGTGTTAACGCCGCGTCAACCGCGTCTGGTAACGCTGCGCGCCGAAGTGGGCGGCCGCCGCGTGGCAGCCGCTGCGCCGCGGAAGGCGAAATGCTCCGGCAAACGCATCAATCGTCCGGAGCTGCGCGCACCGGTCAGCGCGCGCTTCGTGCCGTGCGGCGGAAGGATCTGAACGCTATCCCTTGAGCGCCGCGATCACTGCCTGATTGAATGCGGGAATGTCTTCCGGCTTGCGGCTGGTGATGAGGTTGCCGTCGACCACGACCTGCTCGTCGACCACGTGCGCACCGGCATTCGAGAGGTCGGTGCGAATCGATGGCCAGCCGGTGACGCGACGGCCGTCGACGGCGTCGGCTTCGACGAGTAGCCACGGGCCGTGGCAGATCGCCGCGACAAGCTTTTCGTCGTCGACGAATTCCTCGACGATCTCGACCGCGCGGTCGTCCATTCGCAGCCTGTCGGGATTGGCGACGCCGCCGGGTAGCACAAGCGCGTCGAATTCACTGGTATCGACATGGTCGAGCGTGGTGTCGGGAGTGATGCTCGCACCCTTTTCGCCATGTTTTTCGCCGACGATCGGGTCCGGCTTGAGCGACGCGACCGTCACTTGCGCGCCCGCGTCGAGCAGCGCCGCGCGCGGCCCCAACAGCTCGTCCTGCTCGAAGCCGTCGGTCGCGAGGATCAGCACACGCACGCGAGATAGATCGGCCATGGCAATTCTCCTTGGAGTCCCGCCGCGGCCAACCGGTAGGCGCGCGGCGCGGTTCCGGAACGAAGCGACGGGCCGCGCATTCCCTGCGCCTGATGACAAGCGCCGGCGACCTCTCCCCAATCACCTATGTCGACGATCGCGAACCCGGCATCACCCGGCGAAAGCTGCGCCACGGCTGGAGTTACTGGACCGCAGACGGCCAGCGCATCACCGATCGCGACGAGATCGACCGGCTGAACCGCATCGGACTGCCGCCGGCGTATCGCGACGCGTGGTTCAGCCCCGACCCGAACGGGCACATTCAGGCGACCGGCTATGACGAGAAGGGTCGAAAGCAATATCGCTATCACGTCGGGTTCCGAGAAGCGCAGGAGGCCGCGAAATATGAGCGTTGCGCGACTTTCGGCCATCGGCTCGCCCGGCTGCGCGCGAGAGTGGAAGCCGATCTCACGCGGCGCGATCTATCGAAGGCGCGCGCCGTCGCCGCCGTCGTGCGGCTGCTCGATCTCGGCCGCGTGCGCGTGGGCAATGAAGATTATGCACGCACCAACAAGAGCTTCGGTGCGACAACGCTGCGCAAGCGCCACGCTAAGGTGAAGGGGCAGACACTGCGGCTGCAGTTCCGCGCCAAATCGGGCAAGCTGCGCGTGATGCAGATCACCGACGGCACGCTCAGCCGCTTCGTCAAACGCTGCCAGGACCTGCCCGGCCAGCATCTGTTCCGCTGGGTCGACCGCGACGGCGAGACCCACCCGGTGACTTCGACCGACGTCAACGCCTATATCCGCGACGCGATGGCGGAGGATTTCACGGCGAAGCACTTCCGCACCTGGGGTGCGAGCGTTCTCGCCTTCGAGGCCTTGGCGAATGCCGGGACCTTTATCGGGCTCAATGCGATGCTTGCGCCGGTGACTGAGGCGCTCGGCAACACGCCGGCGATCGCGCGCAAGTCCTATGTCCATCCCCGCCTGATCGCGCTCGCGAAAAGCCGCGAGGCGCAGGAAGCGTTCCGCGCCCACTTGCGCCTGCCGCGCGGCACTCGCTACCTCAGCCGGGCCGAACGCGGACTGGTGGCATTTCTCGAGCGCGAAAGCGGCGGGGAGACCGAGCCCGTCCGCGAGGCTGCCTGAGGAAGCGCATGACCGCGAACAAGACCGACCCGTTGCTGCCGCCGATCGTGCCCGGCGACTATCGCGACCAGCTAGGTAGTTTCTTCAACGACGCCTGGCAGTGGATCGGCACACATTGGCTCCACATATTGATCGCGACCGGAATAGCCGTCGCACTCGTCGCGCTGTTGCGACTCGCGCGGCATTGGGGTGTCCAGGCGTGCCGCAGCGGCGACGGTACCGCCAATTGGTACGCGATCTTCGGCCGAGCCGTCGGCAAAACGGGCAATTTCTTCATGGCGATGCTCGCGGCCAAACTGGTGGTGGGCTATGCGCACGCCCCCGCTGCGATCGGCACCACCGCGACGTTCCTGTTCACCATCGCATCCGTGTTCCAGGCGGCGGTCTGGGTGCGCGAGATCGTGTTTGGCGTGATCGAGTATCGCACCACGGGCGAAGGCGCGAGCGAGAGTCTGATTAGCGCGCTCGGAATCATCCGGCTGCTCGTCACGGTCGCTCTGTTCGCGGTCGCGTTGGTGGTGGTGCTCAGCAATTTGGGCGTGAACGTCACCGGTCTGGTCGCCGGCCTCGGT
>Ga0105248_10003813_pt1 | contig 16715 bp, 11 predicted proteins | sample KBSS34metaG_FD_81524 | JGI IMG/M metagenome (GOLD analysis project Ga0105248, IMG submission 81524) | Switchgrass rhizosphere microbial communities from Kellogg Biological Station, Michigan, USA - KBS S3-4 metaG | ecosystem: Host-associated > Plants > Roots > Rhizosphere > Soil | place... | reverse complement strand
CTTCGGCTTGTCGGATCCACCGCCTCCGCCCCCGCCGCCACCACCCCCGCCGCCTCCGCCGCCTCCTCCACCGCCGCCACCACCACCGCCGCCTCCGCCTCCGCCGCCACCACCACCGCCTCCGCCGGCTGCGGTGCAAGGGGCCGAGACGGTCCTCGGCCCGATCGAGCAGACGACGAGTCCGGCCGAAATCGCGAGCGCCGATCCGACCGAGCAGAAGCAGGACGAGAAGCAGTCCAAGGATTCAGAGGACAGCGACGACGAGGGCAGCGCCGACGCCGCGCTTGGCCTGATCAACGCCGCGCCCGTCCAAAAGAAGAACGACCTCGAGCAGCCGGTCACCAGCGGCGGCATGGACACGATGAACATTGATCCGGGTAATCCGGACTGATCGGAGGATCAGATGAGCCGAACAGCAATCGTCGCCGCATTGGCCGCCGCTGGCTTGGCGGCCGCAGCATCGTCATGGGCCGGAACGCCCTTGAGCGTTCGCGACAGCTGGCGGATCGGCAGCTCGGGGACGAGCTTCTGCTCGGCCCAGAGCCTGACGGTCGACAAGGCGCTGACGGGCATGTTCGACGCCGGCTATGCGATCACCTGCCGCGACGCGGCGCTGCCCGTCGGAAAGCTCTACAAGATCCGTGCCGGCGCGGGGGCGGAGGAGCGGCTGGCCGCCGATCGCGCCGAACGCGCACTCTGCCAGCCTGCTCACCGCGGAGGCATCACGGGTATCGGCCCGGTCGATGTGATCGATTGCAAATTGAAGGACGCTGAAGTCGAGTATCGCGCATATGAAGTCAGGCGAGGCAATTTGATTTACGCCTCGCAAGGACTTGGCGGCTACGACAGTGCGCTGGTCCTCGGTCTCAAGAGCCTGCTGGTCGACCAGCCCGTGAAAGGCGAAATCTCGATTGCGACCACCGGGCTTGGCGATCCCGCCGCATTCGCCCGGGTCCAGGCCGGGACTCTTGCCCCCGACAAGGCGCTCGAGGAGGCCTATCGCCGCAATAATGCCGGCAGTTATGCCGAAGCAGCGGAATTTTTCGCTGCGGCCAGCAGCGGCTCGAGCGAAGCTCCGGTCAGCCGTGGCGAAGCGCTGGTCAACGAAGCGCTGCAGAAGTCGAACCTCGGCCGCTTCGCCGAGGCGGATGCCTTGTTCTCGAAAGCCGCCCAGACGGTCGGCAACGACCCGATCGTCGCTCGGCGCCTGCGCAACTATCGCGCTATCCACCTACTCAACCAGGGCGATCCCAAGGCAGCGCTCGCCGAAATCGACAAGCCGCTTCCGACTGGTGTCGTGCAGATCCAGAATGCGGCCGCGAACAAGCTCGAAATCGACCCCGGCCTTGCGCAGCGCCTCAATACCGATTCCAAGATCGGCCAGCAGCTCACCTCACAGAGCGATGAGCTGCTTCCCGACGAAAAGGCGGCGATCCTCGATGGCCAGGCGATGCAGTTGCGCGGCACCGCGCTTCGCCTGACCGGCGATCGCGAAGGTGCGCGCGAGGCGCTTCGGCATGCCGATGGCGAACTGCTCGCGGTGCGCGGCGGCAAGGTCGCCTCGATCCTCTGGATGCGCGCCCAGATTTTCAGCGACCTCGGTGCAATAGCCGAGGATTCGGGCATCCAGGCCGAGGCGCAACGCCTCTACGCCCAGGCGGTAGAGCTGCTCGAGGCCAATTACCCCGGTTCGGCGGTGCTGTTGAACGCAAAGGCCCGGCTGGCGGGCTATCTCGCCCGGCACGGGCAGCGTGCGGTGGCGGAAAATATGTTCAGCGACATTGTCCATTCGCAGCCAGACACGAGCAACCTGCCACCGAGCTTCGCCAACGTGCTGCGGCCCTACGTGGACCTGCTGCTGAAGAGTTCGGACGACCCCAAGGCTCTGCCTGAAATCTTCGCGGCGACGCAGCTGATGGTTCGGCCGGGCCTCGCCCAGACGCAGGCTGTGCTCGCCCGCGAGTTGACCGGCGGCACCGACGAGGCATCGCGCCTGTTCCGTCAGTCGGTGACCCTCACGCGGCAGGTCGAGCGCTCGCGCATCGAACTTGCGCGGCTGCAGGACCTCGCCAAGCCGAGCCCGGCCGAAATCGTCCGAACGCGCGTCCTCCGCGCGACTCTCGACACGTCGCAAAAAGAGCAGCTGGCGACCCAGGCGGCACTGGCGGGCTTCCCGCGGTTCCGTGCCGTCACCAGCAACACGATCCCGCTTGCAGACCTCCAGAAAGTCCTGAAGCCGGGTGAGGCCTATTACCGGATGACGGTCGCCGGCGAGAACGTCTACGCAATGCTGGTGACGCCGACGTCGGCGCGCGCCGCAAAGCTCCAGGTGACGGCGAAGCAGCTCGACGAGCAGGTCGGTGCGCTGCGCGACACGATTTCAACGGTCGAGAACGGCAAGCGCGTAACCTATCCGTTCGACGTAGCGCTATCGCACCAGATTTATGCCGAGCTGTTCGGCCCGTTTGCGGCCTCGGTATTGCCGGTAACGCATCTGATTTTCGAGCCGGACGGAGCCCTGCTACGCCTGCCGCCCAACCTGCTCGTGATGGACCAGGCATCGGTCGACGCGTACCAGCAGCGCGCAAAGGCCAGCGATGATGCCGCCTATGACTTCCGCGGCATTGCCTGGCTAGGACGCGACCGCGACATCAGCACGGCGGTCAGCCCCCGCGCGTTCGCACAACTGCGCGACGCCCGTCCGTCCGCGGGCCGCAAGACTTACCTTGGCCTCGGCGAGAACAGCGTGCCTGCAGCATCGGCCGCCGGCCTCGTCCCGGCGGCTGCCGACCGAGACTGCATCCTGCCCCTGTCGTCCTGGTCCAACCCGATTTCGGCGCGCGAACTCGAGACGGCAGGCACGATCATTCGGCGGTTCGATCCGGCAGGAGTCGAAATTCTGACTCGCGACCGGTTTACCGACACGGGGCTCGCGGCGCGCGACGATCTCGCGCAATACCGTATCCTACATTTCGCGACCCACGGCGTGGTCACCGCCCGGGCAGCCAAATGTGCCGCGCAGCCCGCGCTCCTCACCAGCTTCGGCGGCTCAGGCTCGGATGGGCTACTGACCTTCAAGGACATCTTCGACCTGCATCTCGACGCTGACCTCGTCATCCTCTCGGCCTGCGACACGGCCGGAAAGGCGAGCGCCGCGGCGACTCAGCAGGCGGGGCTCGGGACCGGCGGCGACGTCGCGCTCGACGGGCTCGTGCGCGCGTTCGTCGGCGCCGGTGCGCGGCTGGTCGTCGCGAGCCACTGGCCAGTGCCGGACGATTATGACGCAACCCAGCGTCTGATCACCGGTCTGTTCTCCGCGCCGCCGGGCACCGCGACCGTGACCGCGCTTCGATTGTCGCAACGCCAGCTGATGGACGACGTGAACACGTCGCACCCATTCTACTGGGCGGCTTTCGCAGCAGTCGGCGACGGAGAGATGCCCGTCATTCGCGCAGCGAGAGCCAACATCGCCCAGGCCGGCAAGTAGCAACGGCGTCGGTTACTGGTCCGGTTGCTCGGCGGTCGGCTGCGGATCGCCGCAGCGGCAGGTGGTCACGCGCGGCGCGACGCGACGCGGCCGATCCGCGGGACGCTCACCCTGAGATGGGCCTGGCTGCCGTACGTCCTGCGCAGATGCCAGAATTACCGGCGTGGCCGTCGGCGCGGAGGACGAGGCCGGACGCTGATCGGCCTTCGGCGGCTCGGCAACTGCCGCCGACGCGGCCGCGATGGCCGCAATCGTCATCAAGGGCATGCGAATGATCATCACGCGCCTCACAAAAGACAGAGGCGCACCCATCCGCGAAACTCGTCGCTAAACCGTTAAGAGTGCTGGGATATTCGCTAATCGGGCAAACCAAGGCTTCAAAAAAGTCGTGATATATCAATAAGGTGCGCGACAGCCCAACGTCTGTCGGGCTGACGACTTTTATTGACTTTCTGTTAACCAAACGTCACATTGCCCGGTCTTGACCTGGTCAAGGGGGCAATCATGGCAACTCGACTTTCGACTTCCCAAAATCGCAGAATGATTCTGACCAGCGCCGCGGTGATCGCCGTCGGCGTGGGCGCTTACGGCCTCGGCCGGGTCTATCCGCCGGCCGGCCCCAGCGCGGGCACAATCTCGCCCGCCGACCGCTACGTATCGAGCCAGCTCAGCGCGTCCGATGTGACGCTTGGCGACACGGCCGTCCCGCAATTGATGCAGACCGACGCGTTCGAGCTGTTCGTGCACGATCCGACGTTCCGCGCGCTCGCCGCAACCCCGGGCTTCAGGGCCCTGGCCGACAATCCGCAAGTGATGTCAGCGCTGCTCGCCAATCCCAAGTCATTCGCCGAGCTCGCGGGCCACCAAGGCGCCTTCTCAGCCTTCCTCGAAGCCGCGAAGAATGCGGCGTCGCTGGGCCACCAGTCGCATGAGGTGAGCGCAGGGCTGCTCGGCCTTGTCGCTGGCCACACCGCGGCGATGCAGGGGCTGGCCGCGCATCCCGAGGCGCTCCAGGCGATCTTGTCCGATGGGCATGCCTTCGGCAAATTCGCCAATGACGCCCACGCCTTCGAGCTCGAAGCGGCGAAAGGCGGCGCCCTCGGCCACCTCGCTACCGATAGATCGGCGATGAGCGCGATCCTGTCGGACTCGTCGGTGTTCGCCGATATTTCGGCCAACGCCGGCCTCTGGAAGGGCCTGTCGGCGCAGCAAGTGGAGCTTGCGGCCGCGGTCGACAGTGCGGTCAGCGCGGTTCACCAGTTCGAGTCTGCGGGCGTATCCGACGCCAGCCTACAAGTCCTTGGTCATAACGGGCTGGCGTTCGAACAGCTTGCCGGCCAGCCGAAGGCGCTCCAAGCCATTGCCGGCCACTGGCAGGCATTCGCCGGCCTCGCCGGCCATCCTGCGGCCTTTGCGGCGATCCTGTCGGAGGGCCACGCCTTCGGCAAGTATGCGAATGACGCGCGCTCGTTCCAGCTCGACGCGGCGAAGGGCGCGGCCGGAAGCCCGATGGCGAACAACGCCAAGGCTTTCCAGGAGCTGGCGAACGATCACGCGGCGATGAGTGCGCTACAGGCGGACTCGCAAGTCTTCGAAGCAATCGGGCGGAACGCTTCTGCGTTCGGCGGGCTCGCCGGCAACGCCAAGCAGTTCAGCGCGGAGCTGATGCAGGCGATCGGCAGAGACAGTTCCGCCTTCTCGAAGCTAGCCAATGACGCGGCAAAGCTCAGCCTTGCCGGTCATTCCCTTCAGTCGCTCGATGCTCATTCGCTGGTGGCGTCTGCAGGCAGCGCCGGGATCCTGAACGCCGGCACCTACAAGGCGGCGCTAGGCAACCCGCAAGCCTTCGCGGCGATGTCCGCCAATCCGTCGGCCTTTGCGGGGATCAGCGGGAATGCGGCGGCGCTTGCCACCCTGGCGGCCAACCAGAAGGCCTTCGCCGCGCTCGCTGCGGAGCCGAACCTTGCTGCACTCCTCGCCAACCCTAGCTTCTCGGCGGCGCTGAACCAGGCCGGCGTGTCGCAGTCGCATAGCGAATAAGGTCGCGGTCGGGGCGCCGCGTACATGGCGGAGGGGGGACTAAAAGGGCGAAGGCTCGCACGCGCCGTCATGGCGCTTGGCCTAGGCGCGTGCGCCGCGCCGCTGGTTGCTCAGACGCCAACGAAGCAGCCGGCCCCGCCTCCACCGCCGGCAGATACCACGACGGTCGTCGAAAAGCCGGACGACAAGCCGCAAACGGACACGACTCAGGCGCCCAGCCCGCCGGCACCGGAGACTAAGGCGCCGGAGCACGTTCCGCAGGACGCTTCGGGTTTCCACCTGTCGAAACTCGAGACCAAGGACCTGACCCTCCTCTATCTCGATCCGCTGCAGACCTACCTGACGCCCTATATCGCGCGGGCCTTCGAGAACTCGGTCGCGTTCCACGAGAAGAATCTCAACTGGAAACCGTGGGAGCCGGTCACAATCCTGCTCAAAGACTTCGCGGACTACGGCAATGCGGCGGCGCTCGGGTCCCCAAGCGACATGGTCCTGCTCGACGTTGCGCCGCTGTCGCTGTCGATGGAGACCTTTTCTCCGGGCGAGCGCTTCTACACGTTGATGAACCACGAGCTGACTCACGTCGGCACGATCGACGTGTGGAACCGCCATGACGCGGGCTGGCGCAAGTTCCTTGGCGGCAAGCCGGTTCCGCTACAGAAACACCCGGAATCGATCCTCTACAATTACCTGACCAGCCCCAGGAACCTCACGCCGCGCTGGTACATGGAAGGCAGCGCGGTGTTCCACGAGACGTGGATGGCCGGCGGCCTCGGCCGCGCGCAGGGCGGCTATGACGAGATGGTGTTCCGGGCCAAGGTTCACGACCACCTCAGACTGTTTTCGCCGCTCGGGCTGGAGAGCGAAGGCACGCAGGTCGACTTCCAGGTTGGGGCCAATTCCTATCTCTACGGGACGCGATTCTTCTCTTACCTGGCGCTGACCTACGGCACCGAGAAGACGATGGACTGGCTTCGGCGGTCGGAGGGTTCGAAGGGCTTTTACGCCGCGCAGTTCCGCCACGTGTTCGGCAAGTCGCTCGATGCCGCCTGGTCCGACTGGATCGCCTTCGAGTATCGGTTCCAGGAAGAGAATCTGGCGCGCCTCGCCAAATATCCGCTGAGCGAGCCCCGGCATCTAAGCCCGCGCGGTCTTGGCTCGATGTCACGGGGCTTCATCGACGAGAAGACCAACAGCCTGGTCGCCGCCTTTCGCTACCCCGGGCGCATCGGCTTTCTCGGACGGATGGACCTTGCGACCGGCAAGCTAACCCACCTCGCCGACCTGAACGGCATGATGCTCTACAAGGTGACCAGCGTCGCCTTCGATCCTGACAGTCGCACCGCGTTCTACACCGACGAGAATTACGCCTACCGCGACATCAACGCGATCGACGTCGACACGGGCAAGAAGCGCCGGCTGCTGACCGACGCGCGGATCGGCGACCTCGCCCTCAACCGCGCGGACAAGAGCCTGTGGGGTATCCGCCACCAGAACGGGTTCGTGACGCTCGTGCGCCTGCCGCCGCCGTACACGAGCTTCAACCAGATCAAGACGTTCGATTATGGCGAGGTCCTGTTCGACCTTGACGTTTCGCCCGACGGCGAACTGATCTCCGCATCCTACGGCGGGATCGACGGCAAGCAGTCGGTCAAGGTCTGGAAGCGCGCCGACCTTGAAGCCGGCGACGCCGCCAGTCCAGTCGCGACGCTGTCGCTGCCCCCCTCGGTACCCGAGAATTTCACCTTCACGCCGGACGGCAAGGCGCTGCTCGGCAATTCCTATTACACAGGCGTCTCGAACGTCGTGCGGCTCGACGTCGCCAGCGGCAAGTATGACGTGCTGACCAACGCCGCTACCGGCTTTTTCCGGCCGCAGCTCAGGCCCGACGGATCATTGTTCCTCTACGATTACACCGGCGAGGGCTTCAATCCGTCGATCGTCCAGCCCCAGGTCCGCGAGGATCTCGCCAACATCCGCTTCCTCGGCACCGAGGTCGTCAATGCGCGGCCCGAGCTCAAGCAGTGGGGTGTCGGCTCCCCGGCCAAGGTGCCGCTCGACCAGCTGATTACGGCGCGGGGCATGTACGATCCGTTCAAGCGGATGCGGTTCGACGCGCATTACCCAATCACGTCAGGCTACAACCGGTCGCCGGCGTTCGGCTATTTCATCCACCTCGCCGATCCGCTGCAGTTCAGGCAGTTCAGCGCGAGCCTGTCGGTCTCGCCGTTCAACCGGGTGCCCAGCGGTGAAAAAGTCCATGTCAACGTCGAATATCAGACGCCCAACTGGCATTTCACCTACTGGCACAATCTCGCCGACGTCTATGACCTCGCCGGCCCGGTCTTGCGAAGCCGCAAGGGCGATGCGGTTATCGCCGAATACACACGGCCCCTGATCTACGATCCGCCACGCCAGCTCGACATCTTCGGCTCGGCCGCGGCCTATTTCGGGCTGAAGCACCTGCCTGGCGCGCAGAACGTGCTCAGCCCGAGCGAAATCCAATCCGCCGATCTCGGTCTCAAATATACCAACACCGCCAAGGCGCTCGGCGGGGTAGATCACGAAAAAGGGATTGAGGGCCGGATCGTCGCCGCCACCGACCGCTCCAGCGGCGATCTCTTCCCCAAGCTCTACGGCGGGGTCAGTGGCGGGATCGCCTTGCCGTGGAGCAATAGTTCGGCCTGGCTCTACACCCATGCGGGCATCAGCGGCGGTGAGCGCTCCAGCCCGCTCGCGGCTTATTACATCGGCGCTTTCCGCAACAACTATGTCGATGACCGGCCGGAGAAGCGGTACCGGGAAATGGAAAGCTTCCCGGGCTTCGACATCGACCAGATCACCGCGCGCAAGTTCGTCAGGGTAACGGGCGAGATCAACCTGCCGCCGATCCGGTTTGCCGAAGTGGGCACGCCCGCCTTCTATTTGAGCTACGTCCGCCCCGCGGTCTTCGCCGGCGCGATGGCGACCGAGGCGCCCGACGGCAGCGGCCATCATTACGCCGACCTGGGAGCCCAGTTGGACCTCAACTTCACAGTCGCTTTGCGTCTGCCTATGGTCCTGTCGTTTGGAACCGCCGCCGGCTGGGCCGACGGGCATTATCGCAGGACGGAATGGCTGGTCTCACTCAAGATCATGTAGCGCGATGCAAGCATTTCTGATCGAGGCCGCGCATTGGGGCCTCGCAATCATCCCCGTCCTGGTGCTGCTTGCCGTGTTCGACTGGCTCGACGCGTTCGAGCTGGTGAGCTTTCGCGAGATCGTCGTCTTGCTGGCGATGGGCGCTCTCGCGGCCATGCTGTCGTGGCCGGTCAGCGGCCGCCTGCTCGACACGCTTCCGATTGGCTTCTCTTATTACAGCCGGTTCGTCGCGCCCTGGATCGAGGAGGCGATCAAGGGCCTCGCAATCGTGGCGCTCTTCCGGATGAACCGCATCGGCTACAAGCTCGACGCGGTCATCGCCGGGTTCGCGATCGGCGCCGGCTTCTCGGTGGTCGAGAACATCATCTATCTCATCCGGTTTCCCGACTACGGGGCGGGCACGTGGCTCGTGCGGGGCTTCGGCACGGCAGTGATGCATGGTGCGACGCTCGCCGTAATGGCCGCAATCGCGCACGAGTTCGCGGAACGCGAGACACGCGAGGCGGCGAGCGACTTCGACTTCCACTTCTGGTGGTTTATGCCCGGCTACCTTGCTGCGGTCGCGCTGCACGGCGCCTTCAATCAATTTCCCGACCGGCCGCTGATTGCCATGCTGGGCGCCATTATCGTCGCGCCGCTGGTGCTCATCGGCGTCTTCTACTTTGGCTCGCATGAAGCGCAGCGCTGGCTCACGGCCGAGCTGGCCGAGCATCGCGCTGCGCTGGACGCGCTGCGCGACGGCCGGTGGCCCGACGGACCTTCCGGCCGAAAAATTGCGGCGCTCGCTGGCCGTCTCGATGCCGAGGGCGCCAAACGCGTCCGCCGCTACTGGGAGCTTCAGGCCTGGCTTGTTACCGAGGCCGAGGAAGTGATGATGGAGGAAGCGCACGGCGATGCCGATTTCGACCATGCCGAAGTCCGCGCCGCGTTCGCGGAGCTAGAGGGCCTGAAGCGCGCGCTTGGCCGCAGCACGCATGCCGCGCTCCAGGCGCTTCTCCCCTTCAGTCGCAACGACCAATGGGAGGTCGCCGAGTTAAGACAACGTCTCGACCGGCGCTGACCGAAACGATTACACTTTATTAACTATCGGCCCCGACTGCTGTTCGCAGGAGGCGCGTTTCATGCCGATGGTTGCCTTTTTCGAAGAACGCGAGCCCGCACCGGACCGCCGCCGGTCGGTACGCCGCGCGCTTCGTCTCGGCGTCGCCGCGACCGATAGCGGCGAGCTCGCGACGATCCACGACCTGTCGTTGACCGGCGCGCTGCTGGAGACTTCCGTGCCCATGCTCGTCGGTGCGACATTCGAGGTGGAGCTACCTCACGCCGGCACGATCGAAGCGACCGTCGTCTGGAACAGCGGCGAATATTATGGCTGCCAGTTCGCGCTTCCAATCTCGCCGGCGGCGCTGAGCGCGGCACTGCTTCAGGCCGAAGCCAAGCCCGAGGGCGCGGGGCATGACCCGCTGAATGAGCTCAAGGAGCTCAACAGCGAGGTCGAGCGGCTTGCATGGAAGATGGACAATGCCCTGCGCCGCCTGACAAAGAAGTAAGCGGCCCGGCATCTCGAGGGTTTCGGCGTCGTCGGTGCGAAACTATCGCCCGGGTCGATGACCACGAACGAATCGCCTTCATTCACGGTCGACGCCGCCGACGAGGGCGATGGCATTCTCATCAATGTCGCGTCGAACGGCGAGCGACGCGGCTATCGGCTCAATGGCGCCGAGTCCCAGCATTTTTTCGCCTTCTTCCGCGAGTTACACCGCGACTTCGGCACCCGCCTGCCCCACTTCTTCGCCGAGCGCTCGCAATTCCTTGATACGCCGCAGCATTGGCAGCCACTGCTGACCGAAAATGTCTCGCCGACCATTCTCGCCGGCTACGGCGACCCGGCGGTCCTGAAGACCGATGGCGGCTACTACCTTCTGGCGACTTCCAACGACGCGCCCGATGCCTTCCCGATCCTCCATTCCGAGGACCTCGTCCATTGGAAGCACAAGGCATTCGTCTTCCCCGAGGGCAAGCACCCGGAATGGACCGTGGCCGGGCGGCGTGTCGGCGATTTCTGGGCGCCGGAAATGGCTGAGGTCGGCGACGAATATTGGGTGGTCTACACTGCCCGGCAGAAGTCCAACGTGTTGGCGATTGGGCTTGCCCGGTCGAAGAGCCCGCTCGGCCCCTTCGTCGACAATGGCCGGCCCCTGGTCACGGGGCTGCGTGGCGGGGTCATCGACAGCCACATCTTCACCAATGCCGACGGCAACCGCTACCTATTTTGGAAGGACGACAGCAACGGCATCTGGCCGCGCCCGCTGGCGATGTTGCTGCGCGAGCATCCCGAGCTGATCGAGCGGCTGTTCGCGAGCGATGAGGACCGCAAGACCGCGGCTTTTGCCGCAGCAATCGTTCCTTGGGTCAACACCCGTCGCCCGATGGAACGCTTCTTCCTGATGAACGGGATCATCGAGGCGGTGCTGGCCAATTGGGCACGCATCCGGCGAGCTTTGGCCGAACATGGGCTAGCGGCCGAAATCCTGGACGCCATGACGACACCGGTCCGAGCGCAGCGGATTGCTGAGGACGGCCGTTCGCTCGTCGGCGAATCCTCGATCGTCCTCACCAACGACCTCGATTGGGAAGGCCATCTGGTTGAAGGCCCCTTCTGCACACTTCAGGAGGGGCGCTACTGGCTGTTCTACGCTGGCAACGATTTCGGAACGCCCGCCTACGGCATCGGGGTCGCGGTCGCCGACCATGTGCTCGGCCCCTATCGCAAGCAGGGCGAGCCGCTGCTGAGGTCGACGAGGGACTGGAGTGCGCCAGGCCATGCGTCGGTGGCGCTAGGCCTCGACGGCGAGCCGCAGCTCTTCTTCCACGCCTTCCACCCAGGCGCCGGGGGTTACAATGCTTTCCGCGCGCTGCTGACGGCGAGGCTGCGCTTCACCCGCGACCGGGTGGAGCTGGCCTAGTGTGGTGAGTGGCGGAGAGGGTGGGATTCGAACCCACGGTACAGTTGCCCGTACGCCGCATTTCGAGTGCGGTGCTTTCGACCACTCAGCCACCTCTCCGCTAGGGGTTCGCGCTGGCCGGTCGAATGCCGGCTCCGGTCGGAGGCGGCGCTCTAGCAGCGCGCCCCTGCATTGCCTAGATAGTAAGCATGACCCCTTTTGAGCCTTTCGAACGTTCCACCGGCATGACGCCAAATCTGGGCCCGAAGGTCGAGATGCCCCTCGCCCGCTTCGCCATCGGCGACGTCGTGCGTCATCGGCTGTTCGACTTCCGCGGCGTGATCTTCGACGTGGACCCCGAATTCGCGAACAGCGAGGAATGGTACCAGGCGATCCCCGAGGCGCTGCGGCCGTCGAAGGATCAGCCCTTCTATCACCTCCTCGCCGAGAATTCGGAGAGCAGCTACGTCGCCTACGTGAGCCAGCAGAACCTGCTGCCCGACGATAGCGACGAGCCCATTGACCACCCTGCGATCCCGACCATGTTCGACCGCGAGGACGGGCGGTATCGGCTTCGGCCCGACCTAAAGAACTAGCCGCTTTTCCATCCGCACAAGCGGCACTGAGACGCCATCGATATCGGCCGCGATCGGAGGCTCCGCCTCCACATAGCCGCACGCGCGATAGAGGGGCACGCCGGCCATGGTCGCCATCATCGTGGCGCTCCTGAAGCCCGCCGTGCGCGCGGCGTCCTCGCACAGGTGAAGCACAAGCCGCCCGACGCCCTGCCGCGTGAAATTGGGGTCGGTGTACATCGCGCGGATCCGGGCCGGCTCGGTCGCCGGATCGAGCGGCCGCGGCTCACGCGTAACGATGCTCTCGTCGCCGCCGTAGAGCGTCGAGCGCCAGCTCCAGCCGCCGCAACCCGCGATCCGGTCGCCACTCTCGACGATGAAATAGGTGCCGTCGCGCACCAGCTGCGCGTCGAGGCCCATTACCTTGTGGCTGGCCCTGACTTGCTCAAGCGTCAGGAAATCATCCTGCAGCGTCTCGATCGAGCGGCGCATGACCTCGCGCAGCGCCGGTAGGTCGGCCTGCTCGGCGATTCGGGAGGTGAATTCCGACACGACTCAACGGATATGCGCGGGGCGGAAACGTGTCGAGGCGCGGGACCTTTCGATCCCGCGCCTCGCATTTGCTCTAGCCTAGCTGGCCGGCCTCAGCCGCGCTGCCCCTTCTGCTCCGGCGGAGGCGGCGGGGGCGGCGGAGGCGGAGGCGGAGGCGGCGCCGGACAGGTTGCCGTCACGTCGATCACGCTGCCGTCGGCGCAGGTCTGCGTCGGCGGCGGCGGCGGCGGCAAGGTCACCGGCGGCGGCGCGGCGGCCGGCGCGGTGTCGTCGAACTTGAACCGCAGCCTGGCGTAATAGAAGCCGCCATTGATCCCGAACGGTCCGCCGTTACGCGGATAGACCGATCCGTTGTCGAGGCTCAGCGTCGACGCATAGACCGGGTTTATCGGCGAGTTGATGATCTTGTCCGGGTAGGTGTTGAACAGGTTGTTCGCACCGATCGTCAGCGTCACGTACCTCAGGAACGTGTAGCTGACATCGACGTCGGTGGTGAACTTGGCGCCGAACTTCTGATAGGACGCCGGATCGCTGCAATTGCTACTGCCTGGCTTGTTTGCCGTGCAATAGTCGGTCGCGTTGGTCCACCAGCCGTAGTAATTCTCGCGCGCGTTGAGCGCGAACGGACCGTGGGTCCAGTTCATCGACAGCGTCGCGCGGTGGTTGGGTGCCAGGTGTGCGACATTGATGATTTGCCCGTTGCTGATCACGCCTGGGTCGAAGCTGGTTACCTTCGAATGGTTGTAGTTGTAGGCCAGCGTCCAGGTCATGTTCCCGTCGAACGCACGGGTGCGCCAGGTTCCGACGAAGTCGATGCCCTTGGTCGTCGTGTCGTAGCCGTTGGTGAAGTAGTTGATCGCACCACCTAGGCCGACCGCGGCAAGCGCCGGCTCTGCGGCGAGGTCCGCCGCGGTCACCGTGAAGTTGCGCGAGATGCCGATGCGGTCGCTCACGTTGATGATGTATCCGTCGATCGTCATGGTCAGCGTCGACAGCGGCTTGATGACCACGCCGGCGCCGTAATTGTGCGACTTCTCAGGGCCCAGCGTCGTCGAGCCGAAGTGGCGCGAGATCGGGCTGTCGACCGGATAGGTGCCCGTCTGGACCTGGTTTCCACCGACGAAATTCGTGGTCAGGATCGCGTCATGAGACTGGCCCGGCGACGGCGCGTGGAAGCCCGTGCCGATCGTGGCACGGACCGAGAATTGCGGCGTCACCTTGTAGATGCCGTTGACCTTGTAGACGAAGCTGCCGCCGAAGGTGTTGTAATGCTCGTAGCGGCCGGCGACGCCCATGCTGAATGCATCGGTGATGTCGGTCTCGGCAGCGCCATAGACGCCCCAGCTCCACTGGCTCCACTCACCCGCGTAAGTCGTGCTCGTGCCGCCATAGCCGCTGGCGCCAGGCGCACGGCCCGGCACGACGCAATTGACCGGATCGATTGTCGCCGAGCAACCCAATGCGGCGTTGAACGGCGTGGGCGTGTAGACACCCGGCGAAACCAGGTTGAACAGCCGCTGATTCGCGGCAAAGGGCCCAGCGCCGTAGGACTGCGGATCGCCTTCGCTCTGGCCGTACTGCTCCTTCCGATATTCCGCACCCCACGCCAGCGTGATCGGACTGAACAGCCCGGCGTTGATCGGATAGGTGAAATCAGCGTTGAAGTTGGTTTCCTTCTGGCTGAGCGTGCCGAACAGGAAGCTCGTCTGGGACTGCGGCCCGTAGGACGCGTTCAGCGAATTATACATCGACAGGGTCAGCGTGTTCTTGGCGAGCGTTCCCGACAGGTCCCAGGTGAAGCCGCTGCCTGCGGTGCCCTTGTAACCCAAGGTACCGAAGCGCTCCTTGGTCACGCCGACGAAGCGCGGGGTGAAGCCCGCCGGGTACAGCGTGCTGAACAGGAAGGTGTTCGTGTTGTTGACGTAACCGCCGGCCGGGCAGGTCGCCGCCGACGCCGCCGGACAAGGCGTCAGGTAGAAGGGCGCTGAGAAGGCGCCATTCCTGCCGAGCGAATGCGAGATCCCGGCGACGTCGAGCGCCGTTCCGCTGATCGGCGAGCGATAATTGAAGCTCTCATTGGCCTTGTTGTAGGCGCCGAGCAGGGTCAGGTAGATTTGGCCGGGCCCAGCATTGACACCGCTGTTGACCATGCCCTTCCAGCCATGCTGCGGCGAATTGCCCCAGATCTGGACCGGCAGGGGGTAATGCGGCAGCTGGCCCGCGAGCGACGGGTTCTGCTGCGCGAAGATCAGCGCGAGCGGACGCTGTGCGCCGCGGCTGGTACCTTCGTCGTCATAATATTCGCCGGCGATGTCGAGGAAGAAGCTGTCGCCGAGGCCGAGGCCGAGATTGCCGGCCAGCTGCTTGCTCTTGCCGCTGTCGAACACGGTGTCGCCATGATCATAGTAGCGGCCGTAGCGCGCCTGGAGCTCGATCCCGCGGCGGTCGGTGCGCATGCCGAAGTTCATGACGCCGGCGATGGCGTCGGAGCCATATTCGGCGGTGGCGCCGTCGCGCAGAACCTGCAGGTTCTTGATGGCGATCGCCGGTATCGCGGCGATGTCCGAACCCTGCGAGCCGAACGACAGGCCGGTGTCGCCGCCGGTATAGACCTGGACCAGGGCCGAGCGGTTGAAGCGCTTGCCGTTGATCTGGACCAGCACTTCGTCGCCCGGCAGGCCGCGCAGCGAGGGGGCCCGGACGAAGCTCGAGGCGTCAGAGATGGTGTTCTGGCCGACGAAGAACGACGGGACAATGTTCTTCACCGTGTCGAGCAGGTTCGCGGTCGGCTGCTGGACCAGTTCCTGCGAACCGATCACGTCGATCGGCGAGGCGGAGTTGGTGACCGTGCGGTCGGTCCTGCGCGTACCCGTAATCACGATCTCGTCGGAGCTGACCGGCTTGACGCTGGTGAGGTCCTGCTGGCTGACCGTGGTCACCGGCACCGGCGCCGATTGAGCGACAGGAGCCGATTTGGCCTGGGCGGCGTCGGCCACAAACACGAGCGCGAGCGCTGTTGCCGACGAAAGATAAAGCCGGCCTTGCGAATATGTCATTGATCCCCCGATCCAAGTGCATCTGCTGCACTGCGAAAGGGCAGCTTGCCGTATGACAAATCCGAGTCAATCAACGGCGCTGAATGAAGGCGCTCTATTGTCAGATAAGTGACATAAGTGTCACAGTCACTTTGGATAGGGCTGAACGCGCTCTGGAGGTGCGGCGATCGTTCCAGGCAGGACGCCTGCGGTTGACAGCATGCGACCGCTGCCATAGGCGGCACCCTTTCGCGCGCACCCTCAAGCCGAGCCTGCTCGCGAAACCAGTTTCGAGAAGAAGAGAAGAGCCAATGTTCGCAGTCGTGCGCACGGGCGGCAAGCAATATCGCGTCGCCCCGGGAGACAAGATCGTCGTCGAGAAGCTCGACGGCAATGCGGGCGACCGCGTCACTTTGGGAGACGTGCTGCTCGCCGGCGACGGCGGAAGCCTGAAGTCGACCGACGGCCTCACGGTGGCGGCGGAGATCGTCGCCCAGGCCAAGGCCGACAAGGTCACGGTGTTCAAGAAGCGCCGCCGCCACAATTACCGGCGCAAGAAGGGCCACCGCCAGCAGCACACCATCCTGAAGATCGTCGCGATCGGCGACCAGAAGGCTGAGAAGAAGGCGGCTCCGAAGGCCGATGCGGCCCCGGCTGCTGCGCCCGCGAAGGGCAAGGTCACCAAGGGCGCCGAGCAGTCGGACGCCGCCGTCACCGGCACTCCGACGGAGAACCCGGCGCCGGCCAAGACCGCGAAGAAGGCCGCTCCGGCCAAGGCCGAGGCCGAAACCGGGTCGACAAAAAATGCTGCACCTGCTAAGGGCGGCGCCAAGAAATCTCCGAAGAAGTAATTCGACATGGCACATAAGAAAGCAGGCGGCTCGTCCCGCAACGGCCGCGACAGTGAGAGCAAGCGCCTCGGCGTGAAGAAGTTCGGCAG
>Ga0105248_10003811_pt1 | contig 16718 bp, 13 predicted proteins | sample KBSS34metaG_FD_81524 | JGI IMG/M metagenome (GOLD analysis project Ga0105248, IMG submission 81524) | Switchgrass rhizosphere microbial communities from Kellogg Biological Station, Michigan, USA - KBS S3-4 metaG | ecosystem: Host-associated > Plants > Roots > Rhizosphere > Soil | place... | reverse complement strand
GCGCGCAGCGCCTTGATGTCCGCGCGCAGATCCTCGACGTAGCGGCGGCGCTCGGCGCTCAACTGCCGCTCGAGGCCCCAGCCTCGGAACGAAAGCAGGCCCGGCTTGATCTTGTCGCTGGCCTGCGCCGGATCGAACCCGTCCTGCAGGTCGCGCTGAAACACGTCGGTCCAGAGATTCGTCCGCTCGATCGGCAGGCTCTTCAGCTCGAGACCGCATCCCGGACAGAAGTCGTCGTTGGTGACGAAATCGCTCGGCAGCTTGGCCGGCTCCTTCTTCTTCGTCCCCGGCAGCGCCTTGGCAGCGATGATGTCGTTCTCGTCCTTGATGTCCTTCTTGGCGAACATCACGTCGAGCAGCAGCGTTTGGAATTCGTCGGCCAGCGTTCTGGCCTGCGCGGCGTTGCCGCCGCCCTTGATCATCTCCTGCCACTTCGTGAGGAACGGATAGAACCTGGGCGGCTTCGCCAAGAACTTCAACCAGCGATCGAAGAGCTCGTAATCCAGTTTCCCGGCGTCGACGACTTTCGACACGTCCTCTTTGGGCTCGCCCGTCACCTTCCACGCCGCCTGCATGTACTTCGACGCCTGCAGCGCGAGCGTCTGCGCCAGCTGTTCGCTTTCGACGCGCTGAAACTCGCCGAGCAGTTTTTCCTTGTTCTCGATCTTCTTGTCCTGCGCGGTGTACTCGTCGACGACCGCCTGCGGCACCTGCGGGTACTCGTGATAGCTCGTGTTCAGGAACACGCTGGCGAGCGAGTAGTAGTCGGTGGTCGGAATCGGGTCGTATTTGTGGTCGTGGCAGCGGGCGCAGCCGACCGTCAGCCCCAGGAATCCGCGCGAGACGACGTCGACGCGATCGTGACGTTCGTCGGCGCGCGTAATCTCGACGGCGCCGTTGTCATAGAACCAGGGGCCGAGCCCGAGGAAGCCCAGCGCCGGCAGCGTGCGGACGCGCGTCGCCTCGTCCAAGAGATCGCCGGCGAGCTGCGCTTTGGCGAAGCGGTCGTACGGCAGATCGTCGTTGAAGGCGCCGATCACCCAGTCGCGATAGAGATACGCGTTCGGATACGGGTTGAAGCCGCGCTGCTTCGGGTCGAGGCTCCGGTAATCGTCTTCTCCGTATCTCGCGACGTCGAGCCAGAGCCGTCCCCAGGTTTCGCCGTAGTGCGGCGACGCCAGCAGGCGATCGACGACCTTGGCAAAGGCATCGGGTGACGTGTCGTTCACGAACGCCTCGATTTCCTCCGGCGTCGGCGGCACGCCGATCAGATCCAGCGTCGCGCGCCGGATCAGTGTCGCGCGATCCGCGGGACGCACCGGCGCCAGCCCTTCGCGCTCGAGGCGCGCCAGCACGAACCGATCGATGTCGGTCCGCGCCCACGACGCATCCTTGACCTGCGGCGTTGGCGGCGCGCGCAACGGCTGAAACGCCCAGAACGCACGTCGCTCGGGAGAGATCACGTACGCGGGCGTCGCCGTCGCGGAACCATTCGCGGGCTTGCCCGCGGAAGCCGCCACAGCAGTCGTCGCGGCTCCGAGTTTACCCGCCGAAGCGGCGTTCGCATCGGTGGCCGCGACGGCGGGCCAGACCGCCCCGTTTTTCACCCACTCGACGAGCCCGTCGATCTCCGCGGCGGTCAGCTTGCCGCCTTTCGGCATCTTGAGGGCGCCGGTCTGGCGCACCGCCTGAATGAGCAGGCTCTTCTCCGGATCGCCCGGCACCAGGGCCGGACCCGACTTGCCGCCCTTGAGCATCGCCTCGCGCGAGTCGAGCCGCAGGCCGCCGGATCTCATGTCCGTATGGCAATCCAGGCAGCTGTTCGCCAGGACCGGCCGGACTTTTATCTCGAAGAAATCCCGGTCGTCCACAGCGGCGCGCGGATAGGCGGTCGCGCCGGCAAGCAACGCCAGCCAGACAAGGGCGACGACGCTGGTGGTTCGTGTGGCCATAGGGCGCGGATGCAGCGCAGCGGCGTCAGCCGAGCGTTCGCATGCGGATGTCTATTATCCCGTAAACTACAGGTTCCTTTGATGCCGAAGCTCTTGCCGGTCTTACTGGTTTTGCTCGCGTTTTCCCCGAGAGCGCAGACGCCGCCGCGCGTCAAACCGCAGGGCGTCAAAACCCCCGGCGTCCAGATTCCGATCGGGCAGTTGAAGCCCGAGGCGGTCTACGACGTACCCGGCACGCCGGACTGGCTCGCCCTCGACGACCACATGTGGGTGTCGAATTCGCCCAAGGGTACGGTCAGCCGCCTGGACCCCGGAAGCAGCACGGTGGTCGCAACCGTCGCGACCGGCAAGCGCCCATGCTCCGGGCTGGCGGTTGGGTTCGGCAGCCTCTGGGTGCCCAATTGCGGCGATCAGACGCTGGTGCGCGTCGATCTGAAGACCAACGCGGTCACCGCGACGATCCCGACGACCATCGGCAGCAGCGAAGGCGGCATTGCCACCGGCGCGTCGAGCGTCTGGCTGGTCACCGACAAACGCGGCACGCTCGTGCGATTCGATCCGGCCACGAACAAGCCGGTCGCCGAGATCCGCGTGCCGGCCGGGTCGTACGGCATCGCGTTCGGCGAAGGGGCGGTGTGGGTGACGAGCACTGACGGCAACAGCCTGAGCCGGGTCGATCCCGCAACCAATCTGGTCGTCGACACGATTCCGGTCGGCAAGGCGCCGCGGTTTCTCGCCGTCGGCGAAGGCGCGGTGTGGACGCTCAATCAGGGCGATGGCAGCATTTCGCGGGTCGATCCGAAAACCAACAAGGTGGTCGCGACGATCGAGGCGGGCCTTTCCGGCGATGGCGGCGAAATCACAGCCGGCGAAGGTTCGGTCTGGGCGACGGTCTTCGGCTTCCCGATCACGCGGATCGACCCGGCGACGAACAAAGTCGTGCAGCAGTTCGTCGGGCCAGGCGGCGACGCCATCCGCGTCGGACGCGGGTTCATCTGGTTGTCGAATCTTCAGCAGGGGAATGTGTGGCGGCTCGATCCGCGGCGGATTGAGGCGACGGTCGTGTTCTAGTGATATTAGGAATTAGTCATTCCTAATTTCGGACGTCCGCTCAGGGCTACTTCGGCGGGTCGATGACGCGCACCTGCTTGATGTCGCATCCCGATGGCAGTCGATCGGCACGCGGCGCCATGTTGCCGGCGTAGCATCCGGGGATCACGTACATGCGGGTCGGTCCGGTCGCTTTCGCCGCGGCCGGCGCCGTCGCGGCCGGCCGTTCGCGTTCGAGCGCCGAGCGGTACACGATGGTGTCACTCGGGTCGATTCGCACGTCGAAGGTGACCGGCTGATAGCCTGCCGCCCGCAACTCGATCCGATGCGGGCCGGCGACCAGCGTCAGCACACGCTGCGCCTCGATGTCGGCAATCGTGCCGGCGTAAAACGAATCCACGAACACCTGAGCCGATCGGGGCGTCACGTCGAACCGCAGCAGGCCGATGGCTGGCGGCATCATCTGTCCCGGCGTGACCGACTCCGGATAGCCGTCGTACACCGGACCGAAGTACGCACCGCCACCATAGGGGATCGATTTGAATGGGTTTGTGTTGAACGGTTGGCGCGCACGAAACAGATCCCGTGCCGGCGGCCTGAACGCCACAGGGTCCGTCAGTCCGCCACCGACCGGCGGCATGATCGGCGGCAACGGAAACGTAATCGGCGGCGGGACGCTCGGCCGAGCCGTAGCCGGCGGTCCGCTCGGCCTCTGGGGGGCCGTTCGTGGTGCAGACCCGCGCTGCGCGTCCGCGACCGTAGGCAACAAGACCAGCGCGACGACGATGGACGCACACTTCATCTGCGACCGCCTTGGCTTCACTCTAATGCTACACGCTCGGGTGCAACAACTGGCAAAACGTGCAGCGAACGCTCGGGGTGGCGCCGCGGACGGAGGACTATAATCGCGCCAACCTCATGGATCGCGCGTTTCTCGACGAATTGCGGCAGGTGGTCGGCGAGCATGGGCTGCTGCAGGATCCGCTCGAGCTACTGACGTACGAATGCGATGCGCTGCCCCACTTGCGCGAGTCGCCTGCCGCCGTCGTCCTTCCGGCGTCGGCGTCACAGGTACAAGGCGTCGTCAGGCTGTGCGCACGCCACGGTGTTCCGTTCGTGCCCCGCGGACACGGCACGGGGCTTTCCGGCGGTGCGCTGCCGGTCGCGGGCGGCGTCGTCATCGCTCTGTCGCGTCTCAATCGAGTTCTCGACGTCGATATCCCGAACCAGCGCGTGACGGTCGAGCCAGGCGTCACCAATCTCGAAATCACGCGTCAGGTGGCGCCGTTCGGCTTCTACTACGCGCCCGATCCGTCCAGCCAGCAGGTGTGCTCGATTGGCGGGAACGTCGCTGAAAATTCCGGCGGCGCGCACTGCTTGAAGTATGGGTTCACCGTTCACCACGTACTCGAAGTCGAGGCGGTGTTGCCCGACGGCGAGATCGTGCATTTCGGCAGCACGTTCGCCGATACGCCCGGACCCGATCTGCTCGGCCTCCTCGTCGGGTCCGAAGGGACGATCGCGATCGCGACGCGGATCACGGTTCGAATTCTCAGGCGGCCTGAAACGGTGCAGACACTGCTCGCGGCGTTCGCTACCATCGACGCCGGCGGCGCCGTGGTGTCGGACATCATCGCCGCCGGCATCATTCCGGCCGCCGTCGAAATGATGGACGCGCTCGCGATTCGCGCCGCCGAGGCCGCGGTCCATCCCAATTTTCCGGACGCTGACACCGTGCTGATCGTCGAGCTCGATGGTCCCGCCGCGGAAGTCACCGCGCTCTTCGACACCGTCGTCGACACGTGCCGGCGGCACGGCGCCACGACGATCGACGTGGCGCAGACGGATGACCATCGGGCACGCATCTGGCGAGGGCGCAAAGCGGCTTTCGCCGCGATGGGCCGGGTATCGCCGAACTACTACGTCCAGGATGGCGTGGTGCCGCGGACCCGTCTGCCGGAGGTCCTGAACCGCATCCGCACCCTCGAACAACGATCGGGACTGCGCATCGGCAACGTGTTTCACGCCGGCGACGGCAATCTTCATCCACTCATCTGCTACGACGAGCGCGTGCCCGGCGACCCCGAGAAAGCGGTGCAGGTCGCGGCCGAGATCCTGTCGTACTGCATTGAGGCCGGCGGCTCGCTCACCGGCGAACACGGCATCGGCGCCGACAAATCGTCGTACATGCCGACGATGTTCACGGAAGACGATCTGGCGGTGATGCAGCGCGTCCGCGCGGCGTTCGATCCGAAGGGCCTCTGCAATCCCGGCAAGGTATTTCCCACGCCGCGGCTGTGCGGCGAGGTTCCTGGTCCGCATCGCGCGCATCCAGTCGAAGCAGCAGGTCTGGCGGAGCGATGGTAGCCGGCCAGGAGCTGAAACAGGTTCCCGACACTCCCGCGGAGATGGCGGAGATGCTGCGGCGCGCCTCCGAGCAGAAGCTGTCGGTTGTCCTGCGCGGCGCCGGCACCAAACTGGACTGGGGCCGGCCGTCGCCGCGCGTCGACGCCACGCTGAGCACCCGTGGGCTGTACCGTTTGATCGCGCATCAGCACGGCGATCTGACGGCGACGATCGAGGCCGGCGCCTCGCTGCGCGACGTGAACGTCGCGCTCTCCCTCCACGGACAATGGCTGCCGCTCGATCCGTCGTTTGCATCGGAGGCGACGATCGGAGGCATCCTGGCCACCAACGACAGCGGTCCGCTGCGGCACCGCTATGGAACGCCGCGCGATCTGGTGATTGGCACCGAGATCGCGACCGCCGACGGCGTCCTCGCGAAATCGGGCGGTCAGGTCGTGAAGAACGTCGCGGGTTACGACTTGTCGAAACTGCTGGCCGGCTCCTTCGGCAGCCTGGCGGTCATCGTCAACGCTACGTTCAAGCTGTCGCCGCTGCCGGCGGCCTCGAGAACGCTGGTCGCCGCCGCGCGCGACGCCGAGGAGCTCGCCGGCTTCGTCCGCGAGGTGATGGCGAGCCAGCTCGAGCCGATCGCCTTCGAGATCCATGTGCCGTCGTTTGCGCTGATGCTCCGATTTGCGTCCGTGCCGGCAGCTGTCGACGCTCAGGCCCATGCCGCCGCGATGATGCTCGGCGCGACGAAGATCTTCCAAGGCGACGCGGAGCGTGCGCTCTGGAGCCAGCACAACGAACGAGTGTGGACCGGGACCGGTGCGGTTGTCCGGGCGAGCTGGCTGCCGGCGAACGTGGCGGCGGCGATCGGCGAGCTGAAGTCGTGCGCGGCGACAAGCGGTGTCATCGAGATCGAGATGCTCGGACGTGCGACGGTGGGATCGGGCCTGGTGCGGATCAACGGAGAGGCGAAGGCGCAGGCGCGCGTGGTCGAACAGCTGCGGCGATCGGCATCGTTCGGCAACGTCGTGCTGCGGCGGGGCTCCCCGGAGCTGAAGTCGCTGGTCGACGTCTGGGACGGCTCCGCAGAGCGTCAGCCGCTGTTTGCGTCCCTGAAACGTGCGCTCGATCCGCAGGGAGTCCTCAACCCCGGCCGGGGGCCGATATGAGCGCGTCCGCCACATTCGACGGCGATCATCCTCCATCGAGCGCGCTGATTGCCGCGTGCGTGCACTGCGGCTTCTGTCTCCCGACGTGCCCGACCTACGCCCTCTGGGGAGAAGAGATGGATTCGCCGCGGGGGCGGCTCTACCTGATGAAGGCGGGCCTCGAAGGGCGCACCGCGATGGTGCCGGCGTTCGTCGAACACTTCGATGCCTGCCTCGGCTGCATGGCATGCGTGACCGCCTGTCCGTCCGGCGTGCAGTACGCGCCGCTGATCGAAGCGACACGCGGCCAGATCGAACGCCGTTTCGAGCGCTCGCGGTCCGATCGCCTGTTCCGGTCGCTGATCTTCGCGCTCTTCCCGTATCCCGGCAGACTTCGGCTCGCGCTACTGCCGCTCGCGCTCTGGCAGGCAGTCGTTCGTGGTTCGACGTTCGGCGTGGGTCGGGCACGGCGAGCGAACGACGAACCTCGAACGGCGCACGACGAACCAGGAACGGCGCACGCCGAACGACGAACGGCGAATGACGAACCGAGCACGACGCACGTCGAACGAAGAACGACGAACGACGTGCGCTTGTGGACCCGTTTTCGCGCGATGCTCGCGCTGGCGCCGAAGGTGACCTGGCGCTCGCTCTTCACGTCATTGCCGGAACGCACGCCCGCCAGCGGTTCGCGGCGCACGACGGTGGCGCTCCTCACCGGCTGTGTGCAGCGCGTCATCTTTCCGCAGGTGAATCGGGCGACTGTGAACGTACTGGCGGCCGAAGGGTGTGACGTGGTCGCGCCGGCGGATCAGGGCTGCTGCGGCGCGCTCGCGCTGCACGCCGGCCGGCTCGACGACGCGCGCGCCTGGGCGCGCAAAACCATCGAGTCCCTCGATCGCGCCGGCATCGATCAGATTGTCGTCAACGCCGCCGGTTGTGGATCGTCGATGAAGGAGTACGCGCAGCTGCTGGCCGACGATCCGCAGTGGGCGGCAAGGGCACGGGCGTTTTCCGCCCGGGTGCGCGACGTGACGGAGCTGCTTGCCAGTCTCGGCCCACCCAGAGCGCCGCGTCACTCGCTGGCGCTGCGCGTCGCCTATCACGACGCCTGTCATCTCGCGCACGCGCAAGGCGTCCGCCAGCCGCCACGCGATCTGCTGCGATCGATCCCAGGGCTCGAGCTCGTGCCGTTTGCGGAACAGGAGATCTGCTGCGGCAGCGCAGGGATCTACAACCTGGTCGAGCCCGATGCCGCGCAGCAGCTTGGCGATCGCAAGACCAGCCACATCGCGTCCGTCCAGCCGGATGTCGTGGCGACCGCGAACCCGGGCTGCGTTCTCCAGATCAGGGCGGGCGCCGCGCGGCAACAGCAGACATGGTCGGTCGTCCATCCAATCGAGCTGCTGGACGCCGCGATCCGCGGAAAGGGAGTCCCAGAGGTCTAACAGGCGATCAGAAGGGTCAGGAGACGTTTCTTCTCTTTTCTTTCCTTTCTCTCCTTTTGCCCTTTTGAAAAAAGAATTTCTCCTACCCTCCGAGTCTTCTGTGATCCGAGAGATCTGTCCCTCCCAATTGACACGCCTGTCGCCTGCCGGCGACGCGCGAGCGCGGGAAACGCAACAAAACAGGCCCATTTCACTGGCATCGACATTGCTGAGTTATAAATGAAATGCGTCGCCTCCTGAATGAGGGCTCCCGTGTCGGTGCATAAAAAAATTATCAGTTCGTTAGCGGCGATCGCGCTCGTCGTGCTGCTCGGGATGACCGGCACGGCCGAAGCGCAGCACCGCGGCGGTCGAGTGGTCGTGGCCCCGCGGGTGATCGTGGGCGGCGGCTACTACTACCGACCCTACTTCTACGATCCCTTCTGGTTCGATCCCTGGTACGGCTTCGCCTACGGCTATCAGTATCCGTGGGGCCCCTACGGCTACCCGCCGTACGGCGCGTATCGAGTCGATCCGGGCGCGTCCCTCCGTCTCGAGGTCAAGCCGAAAGAAGCGGAGGTCTACGTCGACGGCTTCTACGCCGGCATCGTCGACGACTTCAACGGCACTTTCCAGCGGCTCAGCGTGCCTCCGGGCGAGCACCAGATCGAGTTGTTCCTCGACGGCTACCGCACGGTGCACCAGAAGTTGTACGTGACGCCGCGAAAGACCCTCAACGTGAAGTACTCCATGGAGCCGCTCGCCCCGGGCGAGCAGCCGGAACCGCGGCCGCAGCCGCCGGAGCCACCGCCGGGAGCACAGTCCGGAATGCCGGGGCGAGGCGAGGCGCCGCCGATGCCGCAGCAGCCACCCTCAGGACGCCCGCCAATGCGACGGCCGCAGATGCCGCCGCAAGCTCCGCGCGACCCGCGAAGCGGGACGCAAGCCGCCGGCTACGGGACGTTGGCCCTTCGTGTCCAGCCGGTCGACGCCGAGGTGACGATTGACGGCGAAAAGTGGCACGGGCCCGACGCGCAGGATCGTCTGGTCATCGACGTCGCGGAAGGCCCGCACACGGTTCAGATTTCCAAGTCCGGCTATCGCACCTACGTCACCGAGGTGCAGATCCGCCGCGGTGAGACGTCGCCGCTCAACGTCAGCCTGCGGTCGCAGGAGGAACGATGAGGCGCCGCATAGCCCTCGTCGCCCTGGGCGCGTGTCTCGTTCCTCTCAGCGCGGCAGCGCAGCCAGCGGGCCCGACGACGCCGCGCACGCAGGGACCGATGATCATCGAGCCGATTCGGAGCGGGTGGCTGGTGGCGCCCGACGTGAAGGTCACCGAGGTCGATCGGAAAACCTCAGAGCTCGTCGGCGGCTACGCGGGGTGGCTCAGCGACGAGCGCTTCTTCATCGGCGGCGCCGGCTACTGGCTGGCGAACGGGAACGATCGCGAGATGGCCTACGGCGGCGTGGTGGCCCAGTGGCTGGTGTGGAACAGCGGCCGGTTCGGCGTCAGTGCCAAGGGTCTCGTCGGCGGGGGTCAGGCCTCGCTGACGGACACCATCAGCGTCCGCGTCCCCGAAGTTCGCACCAACGGCCGCGTCATCACGCCGGTTTCGACCGTGTCGCAGCGCGTGCGTTTTCATGATGCCTTCGTGCTTGCCGAGCCGGAAGCGCAGCTGTCGTTCAGGCTGAAGAAGCAGCTGCACCTCGCGGTCGGAGCTGGGTATCGGTTCACGGGCATCGACCGCCGAGGCGGCTTCGATGGCAACCGGCTCGACGGCGCCACTGGCAGCGTGTCGGTGCAGATCGGCGGGGGTTCGTAAGCGACACACATCGCGCGTCACGAAAACACGACATGAACCATAAAGGGTTCGTGGTTTTGTCTTCGTGGCGGGCGATCGAAGGCCCTTGCTCGAGTTTGTAAATCCCTGCCGAAGCTTTATCATGGGGCGTCGAGGCCCTGTGAGCGTCAGCTATCGCCGACTCGCTACTGCGCTCGTCGCCGCCGTCCTGGCGGTAACCGCCTCGGTCGCGTACGCGCAGCGGATCTGGGTTGGCGGCGGGCGGTTCTACCGCACCGCGCCGAAGTGGGCCACACCCGCCAATTTCGACGGCTCCTTCAACTTCTGCCGGGCGTTCTACACCAGCGACCGCCGCGAAGACGGCGGCAGCGGCTGGGACACCGACTTTCCAGGCGCCGACAACAACTTTTCCGTCAGGCTCGCCGAGCTGACGTTCGTGCGGGTCAGGCTCGATCACGCTGGTCAGCCTGATTACGTGGTCCTGCGACTGACCGATCCGCTGCTGGCGCGATGTCCGTTCCTGCACTTCGAGGATGCGGGCACGGCACGCTTCACCGACGAGGAAGTGGCGTCGCTGCGCGCGTATCTGTTGAAGGGCGGCTTCCTCACGGTCGACGACTTCTGGGGCACCCGCGCGTGGGATCAGTGGGCCGAGGAGATCAGCCGCGTCCTGCCGCCCAGCCGGTATCCGATCGCCGATATCCCACCGAATCACGCGATCATGCACACGCTGTACGACGTGAAAGAGATCGAGCAGGTGTCGTCGATTCAGTTCTGGCTCCGCAATAGCGGCAGCGTCTCGGAGCGAGCCTGGATGAACGACAGCCCCCACGTGAATTTCCGCGGCATCTCCGATGAGAAGGGGCGGCTGATGGTGGTCATGGCGCACAACACCGACATCCCCGACACCTGGGAGCGCGAGGGCGAGAGCCAGGAGTACTTCGATCGCTTCTCGCCCAACGGCTACGCCGTCGGCGTCAACGTCGTGCTCTACGCGATGACCCACTGAAGACGAAGAACGCAAAGATCGCGAAGACCGCAAAGAAAGAGATTTCATGAACATTCTCTGCGGGCTCTGCGGGCTCTGCGTTCGTCGTCGTCCACGCCATGGATGAAATCGTCGAAGCCGAAGGGCACCTGATCGACTCGCAGCTCCTCAACGCGATGTTCGACACCGTCGTGCGTCACGACGCCGCGTTCGAAGTGCTCGAGTTCCGCATCGGCCGCACCAACGACGAGCCGTCGTTCGTGTCGATGCGCGTCACGTCGCCCGATCAGGCGGGGCTCATCGAAACCCTCGAAGAGCTGGTCGGCCTGGGATGCCGCGTCGCGGGCGGCGAGGATGCCCATGTGATCCCCGCAGATCGCGACGGCTGCGCGCCGGAGGACTTCTACTCCACCACCAACCATCGGACGTCGGTTCGCCTGGACGGCGAGTGGGTGGCCGTCGAGCAGCAGCGGATGGACGCAGCGATCGTCGTCGACGGACGGCGGGCGGTCTGCCGCAAGCTGCGGGACATCCGCGCCGGCGACGCCATCGTCTGCGGCATCCACGGCGTCAAGATCGTTCCCGAGTTCCAGGAGCGCGATCGCCTCGGCTTCGCGTTCATGTCCAACGAAATCTCATCCGAGCGGCGCGTGGAAGTCGGGGTCGCGAAGATCGCCGCCATGATGCGCGCCACGAAAGCCGCCGGCGATCGGATCGCCTTCGTCGCCGGCCCCGTCGTCGTCCACACCGGAGGCGGCGTCTATTTTTGCGATCTGATCCGCGGCGGCTACGTCGACGTTCTCCTCGCCGGCAACGCGCTGGCGGTCCACGACGCGGAACAGGCGCTCTACGGCACGTCGCTCGGCGTCGACATGGAGAGCGGACGCGCCATCGAGGGTGGACACCGCCATCACATGCGGGCGATCAATGCGATCTATCGCGCCGGCGGCTTGCGGCTGGCGGTCGAGAAGGGCGTTCTGACGTCGGGTGTGATCTACGAATGCATCCGCCGGAACGTCGACTTCGTCCTCGCCGGCAGCATTCGCGACGACGGTCCGCTGCCGGACACCGTCATGAACCTCGTGGAGGCCCAGGATCGGTATACAGAGGCGCTGAACGGCGTGAAGCTGGTGCTGGTGCTGTCGACGATGCTGCACGGCATCGGTGTCGGCAACATGCTGCCTGCCTGGGTTCGCCTGGTATGTGTCGACATCAACCCCGCGGTCGTAACGAAGCTTGCAGACCGCGGTTCGTCGCAGACCATCGGCATCGTCACGGACGTGGGCTTGTTTCTGCGACAGCTGGCGTCAGCGCTGCATGAGTGATGCAGTGATCGAGCCACCGGTTAGCGGCGACACGGCCCGGAGCCTCCGAGGTTTGATCGTTGCGCGGCCCCCTTTTAGGGCCCGCGGGGCTCGAGGATGGAAACACACAATCGCAGCGATGTCATTCGTTTTTCCGATTCACGAATGCGCATACCGGGCCCAGCCGGCGAGCACGCCGTTCAGATGTTACAGCGCGGCACCCTCGACGTCCGGCTCGCGGCCGCGCCGCGCGTGCCGCCGACGGAGCTCACCCCGCATGCGCAGGACGAAGTCTATGTGGTGATTCGAGGGCAGGGCGTCCTGTTCCACGACGGCCGGCGCGATCGATTCGAGGCGGGCGACCTGATGTTTGTAGCGGCCGGAACCGAACATCGATTCGAGGACGTTTCCAAGGATCTCGCGGTGTGGGTGATCTTCTACGGTCCGCCGGGCGGTGAGATTCCGAGCTAGGCGGACAACCCTTCCCGACAGCTGGCCGTCTACACCTCACATGCTGACGAATCTCCGAGACGACCTGAAGCTCGGCCTTCGGGCGCTCCGGCACGACCGTGGGTTCGCGCTGGCCGCCGTTTTGTCGATCGGACTCGGCGTTGGGGCAAATTCCGCCCTCTTTTCATTGGTCGATCAGGGGCTGCTTCGGATGCTGCCGGTTCGCGATCCAGACCGACTCGTTCTTCTGGATTGGAAGGGCTCGTTCGTCGGCAAAGGGTGGGGCACGAGCAACCTGATGTCCTACCCCTTCTATCGAGACCTGCGCGACGAGACGCAGGTGTTCGACGGCGTGTTCGCCCGCTTTCCGACGGGCGTCGACCTGATGATCGACGGTAACCCCGAACTGGCAAATGCGGAAATTGTCACAGGTTCGTACTTCCCGGTACTCGGCGTGCGTCCGCTGTTAGGGCGGCTGCTGGACGACTCCGACGACCAGCAGCCCAACGCCCATCCCGTCGTCGTCGTGTCCGCCGCGTTCTGGAGGAACCGTCTCGGCGGCCGCGCGGACATCGTCGGCGCGAAGGTCACGATCAATCGTCATCCGATGACGGTCATCGGCGTCGCCGATCCGCAATTTCACGGCCTCGACTGGGGCGGCGTCACCGCGATCTGGCTGCCGACGATGATGAAGCGCCAGGCGACACCGGAGTTCGACTGGCTGCTGGATCGACGCGGGAAGTGGCTGCACGTATTCGGGCGCTTGAAGCCAGGCGTGAGTTCGGAGGCCGCCCGCGCGCAGCTGCAGCCGTGGTTCAAAGCGATGCTGCAGACCGACACCACGCGCGAGGACTGGCCGCAGGTCACCGCGAATCAGCGTCAGCGGTATCTCGCATCGACGCTCGACCTGCTGCCAGCCGGTGGAGGACGCTCGGATCTCCGTCGACAGCTGGAGCGGCCCCTGCTCGTCCTGCTGGCGGCGACGGCACTCGTGCTCCTGTTGGCGTGCCTCAACGTCGCGAGTCTGTCCGTCGCTAGGGGGTACGCGCGCCGGCGCGAGACGGCGCTGAAGCTGGCGCTCGGTGCGTCGCGCTCGCGGGTGGCGGGTGGACTGCTGATTCAGAGCGCCCTGATTGCCTTCGGCGGCGCGGCCGTCGGTCTTCTCGTCGCGCCGGCAGTCGTTCGCGCGCTGATCTCGTTCATGCCCCAGCGTGTCGCCGACGTCGCGCTGAGCGCCCAGATCGACCTGCGCATCTTCCTGTTTGCGCTGATCTCCGCCGTCGTCACAACGGTCGCATTCGGCATCGCGCCCGCCCTCCAGGCCGCACGCGAACAGCCCACGCTGGCGTTGAAGGAGGACAGTGCGAGCGTCGCCGGCGGCGTCGGCATTCGCAAGGCCCTGGTGACGGCGCAGATCGCGCTGGCGCTGGTGCTCCTCGTCGGTGCGGGATTGTTCGTGAAGACGTTGGGCACGCTGCGCGCGCAAGGTCCCGGTTTCATCACGACGAACCAGTACTTCATGGGAGTCGATCTCGCGCGGAACGGTTACTCGCTGCCTCAGTCGACGCTGTTCCTGCACACGCTGCTCTCCCGCGTCCGCAGCCTGCCCGACGTCGAATCCGCGGCGATTGGAAGCGCGGCGTTGCTGGGCGGCGGCAGCTGGAATCAGCGGCTGACCATATCGGCGGACGGGCGAACCGTGACCGAACGGCCCGTCCATATGAACGTGGTGACGCCCGGCTTTTTCAGGACCCTCGGCGCGCGCGTCGTCTCGGGAAGGGATTTCACCGAACGCGACGCGACGGACATCACCGTTCCGATTCAACCGGGCGACAAGGTGCCCTTCCGCAGTGCCATCGTCAACGAGCAGTTCGTCCGGCATTATCTGCCCGGCCGCGATCCGATCGGGGTACGCATCGGCATCGCCGCCCAGCCTGATACGCCGACCGACATCGAGATCGTCGGCGTCGTGTCGAATTTCAGCTATCGGGGGCTCCGTGAGATGGACGATCAGGCGTTCCTCTCGTTTTTCGAGAGCGGCTTTCCGGGAGGGGTGTTCTACGTCCGCGCCCGTTCCGCATCGGCCGGGTCAGCCCTGCAAGCGACCGTTCGTCAGCTCGATCCGTCCGTTCGAGCAGAAGTGCAGACGATGGACGAGCAGATGGATCGCGCGCTCACCAACGAGCGGCTGCTCGCACAGCTGGCCAGCGCGTTTGCGTCGCTGGCCGTCGTCCTGGTGATCGTCGGCGTTTACGGTGTGATGTCGTTTGTGGTGACGCGGCGGACGCGCGAAATCGGCATCCGGATCGCGCTCGGCGCCTCGTCATCGTCGACGACGTGGCTGTTCGTGCGGGAAACTGCGGTGATGCTGGCCGCCGGGATCGCACTCGCCTTCGCCATCGTGACCGGCGTAGGACGCCTGGTCGAAAGCGAACTGTTCGGTGTGAAGCCGCTAGACGGCATGACGATCGCCGCCGCCGCGCTGCTCGTCGCCGTCGTTTCGCTGGCGGCCATCGCGATGCCGATTCGACGCGCGCTGTCGATCAGTCCGATCGAGGCGCTGCGCGCCGAGTAGCGATCACTTGACGAATTTCTGAACGATGCCGCTCAACTGGGCGAGATAGACGTCTCCCGCCTCGGTGGCTGCAACGCCGTGCGCTCCAGCGGTCGCCGGTCCGGACAGTCGCCCCACGGGCGTTCCATCGAGATTCCGCAGCACGCCACCCGTCCAGATGCGCTGGTCTTTGGTGATGAACAGACCGGAGACGCCTCCGGTATCCGGCCACTGACTCAGGAACTTCCCGTTCGCGTCGAAGACCTCGACCCGTTGGTTGTCGCGATCGGTGACGTACACCTTGCCCTGCGCGTCGACCACGACGTTGTGGGGCAGTCCGAACTGCCCGGGGCCTTTTCCTCTCGTGCCCCATTCCAGAATGTATTTCCCGTCGCGCGAGAACTTCACCACGCGCGCGCTGCCGTAGCCGTCGCTGACGTAGAGATCGCCGTTCGGCGCAAAGGCTACATCCGTCGGCAGATTGAAGGTGTTGCGGCCGGTGCCGGCGCTGCCCTTCGTCCCGAGGCGCAGGATCTCCTTGCCCTCGGCGTTCAGCTTGTAGATGACGTGGCCGGGCGCATCGATCGCCCAGATGTTGCCCTGCGGATCGACTCGTACTGAATGGGCACCGCACGCCGTGCAGCCGGCCGGTCCGTAGACCGCTGAATAATGCGACTTGTCGTCGGTCCAATGGGTCTGGGGAATGGCTGCAACTTTTCCCTCGCTGAACAACCCGTCGCCCCACGAGCGGAGAAGCGTTCCCTTGCTGTCGAACTCCAGGATCGGGTGCGCGCCCCGATGGAGCACCAGGATCGTACCGCGCGCGGTGACGGCGACAGACGACACCTGGATGAAATTCCAGGCGCCGGGCACGCCAGCCGCACTGGTCGGCGGCGTCGGCCACTCCACGAGTTTGTAGGGGAGGGAGGCGATGTCGGGTGTGGCGTCGCCGCGGCCGGCCTGCTCGCCGCTCGCCAGCTGACCGGTGGACGCGGCCAGCACGCAAATCGCCACGACGATCCGCAAGACCTGCATCGTGGCCTCCTTGGAGCTAGACGCGCGTGATTTTTTGGCTGCCCGCCGCAACCAGCGCGCGCTCGACGTCGTCTGACTTCGCCGGACTCTCGACGCCGACGAGAATCTTACCGTCACTTACCTGCGGATCGTAGAGGGCCGGCCGGCGCCGGAGCAGTTCACCGGTGACGAGCAGCGTCGCCACCGTCGCCAGAATCGCACCGAGCATCGTCAGCTCGAATATCACGATCAGGTTCGGCCACCACGAGACGATCGGCATGTTGCCGGTCGGCAGCGGCCAGGCGAGTTCGGTCATCCGCGTCAGCCAGGTGGCGAAGACCAGTCCGATGAGGCCGCCGCCGCTGGCGATGTACCAAATCCGCGTCGCGCGGTTCATCTCGCCGAATTCGTAGGCTTCCATCGGCTGATCGCTGATGACGGTGATGGCGCTGTCAGCGATGCCGGCGTTGCGCAGGCTATTGACCGCCCGCTGCGCGGCGTCACCAGTGTCGTACAACGCGTAGATCGCGCTCATGCGTGCGTTTCTCCGAGCGGGTGCTCGTGGGCAGCCATCGGGCTCAGCGCCGGCGACGGATGCTCACCGGCCTTGAGCTCCCAGATCGAGATGATCGGCACGAACTTCGAGAACAGCACGTAGAGCAGGCACATCG
>Ga0105248_10003810_pt1 | contig 16721 bp, 28 predicted proteins | sample KBSS34metaG_FD_81524 | JGI IMG/M metagenome (GOLD analysis project Ga0105248, IMG submission 81524) | Switchgrass rhizosphere microbial communities from Kellogg Biological Station, Michigan, USA - KBS S3-4 metaG | ecosystem: Host-associated > Plants > Roots > Rhizosphere > Soil | place... | reverse complement strand
TAGCGCACCGGGTGGCCAGGAAGCGGGGAGGGATGACGTATGTCGAGGAGAGGGGGAGCTACGGGTACTATGAGACGGAGCCGGCGAGCGGCTGGGGGGAGCTGGTGCTGCGGGTGATCAGAGAGTGGAAGGGGAGGGAGGGCTAGCGCTTCACCGTACAGTCCGGAGAAGCGGCGATATCATGCTGCCTCACGTCGTGCAGAGAATTCATTAGAGCTGTTCTCATAGCGTCCAGTGTTTTCTCATGTAGATCTCTGGACTTATCATCGGCCTGGCGAGTACCGATGAGTAGCTCGGAAATCAGTAGCTGCTCTTCCCTGTTGTATTCTATCTTCACGTTGACTGATGCTTTCATGGCTATACATTCCCCTTGCCGCAGAACGGGATCTTCATGGGATCTGCAAGGTTAACGGTTGGCAGGCTGGCAAGTGTGTCCTTGGCATCGGTCCATGCCGCATAAAGAGCATCGCATTTGCTTGCCGTTATTTCATGGGCAAGCCTCTTAGAATCAGCGCATGGTGCGTTGAATGCCAATGAGCCGATAATTACATCGAGCTCCCTTGGGCTAACTTGTATAGTTGTTGTAATCCTAACCCTTGCTTCATCCTTGTCTGTACTCATTTTAGCTATCCTTCTTGTTGGTCGGTTGAACTTAATCCAGCTTGGGAAGTACGTAATGCTTTAATTTGTGGTCTACGACAACTACGCATGGGAATTCAGATGTATTTTCATGCCAATTTCTAGATTTTTCTGCATCTTGATAGCTGTCAAATGGACCAGACCAGGGCTTCTCTGGAGTGCAGTTTAAACGCGTGGGAGGATATTGTTCTGCCAACTTCTTGAATTCTTCGGCTACCTTATTTGCAAACCAGCATTCATCGCAAAACGGTGAATCATCATCGGTACCTCCATTGCTCCATGGTTTCTTTTCCTTGCATTGCGGGCAGCGGTATGTCTTGCAGTATCTGCATCCGCTGATGCCAAGTCTTCTCCTGCGTCTCTTTGTGCAATCACATTTCACGGTGAGCTACCTCGTTTTCCTGGCTTCATAATTATGATTTAATTGATTATTGAGTGCATCAATCTTTTCCAGCAGGACCTTGTATAGCATTTGAATTTCTATTCTTAGATCTTTTTTAATGTCTTGAATCCAACTCTCATTTCTCAACTCTGCATCGCCAAAGGCCCATAGCAATGCATTGTTATGCTCGGGTTTGTATTCTCGCAACCGTCCAATGGCAGAACACAAATCAGTTATTTCCTGAGCTGTGGTCATGATCTCAGCCGCTATATGCTGTCCGCTCCTGATTGATTCTCTCATGCTATTTTCCATCCTTCTCTCGCGCCTGTCCTGCTCAGCTGCCCACTCCACCGACATGCGGTAGGGGCATGTTTTGGTGTGCTCAGCATCGCCGCAGAGAACGCAATATGAGGATGGTGGACTGCGGCCGTCATTTGTATCGGCAACAAGTGGCTCACACTCACCCAGCGCCCTCACGATTTCTTCGGCGGACTTCATGTCCTATCTATCTTCCATCCTTTATTTCTTTTTGGTGATAATAATCATCGCATATATCGGAGGCGATAAATTCGCCACTGCAAATTGTGCAAAAGTCATTAGCCAGTATACAAATATAATTTCCACATTGTCCGCACCTGTGATGATGATCAACTGGGTTCTTGCATCTAGCAAGATCCAAGCTACGGATTTTTAACGAGTCAATGATTAGTATCTTGAGTAGCTTTTTTGATATTCTTGAGTAGTGAATTGCGCTTTCTAGTGCTATGCCGCTGCCAGCTAGTCTTGAGAGATCATCGGCTATCATCTTGATAATCTCTCCGTTGTTTGGGTATTTCTCAATTCCCATGGTATTCTCCTTTCATTCCTTATATGGAACTAGCTTGACTTCTTTATGCGATTGCATTTCCAGTATGTCGGCATTCATCATGGTCAATCGCCTCGCAATGCCCTGACATTCTATGGGCAGGCTGGAAATTACCCTGCTCAATTCTTGGGATATTTCATACAGCTTGTCTGGCACAGTTTTAGTGGTAGTCGTGGGCATCTATTTTTCCTTTCTCCTGAATATTACAGCGTGTGTAGGGTTAAGCATAAACCCCCTCGCTGCTGAAATATACTCATCAATGCTTTCAATGAATTCTACTTTCATGCCGCCATTTTTATGGACAAATAGGTTTTCACTTAAGCAGACTATGGCGTGAATCAAGCACGGTCCGTATAAGGAATTGTTCTGCGAAAATATTAATATAAGATCAAATTGTTTAACTACTGAACCATGAACTATTTTAAAGTATGCATTAAAGATTTCCATGGCAAATTCTTCGCTGAGCCAACCATGAAAATCAACTATGCCGTAGAATTGAGCGGCATAGCACCAGCAATTGTAATGAACCGACACCGGGTCATTAATCGCAGATAGGACGTTATTGGGAACATATTCGGCCACCTCAAGCATATCCTTAACCCTCCTCTGATTCACTGAGTGCCCGTGCCCTATTCACTTCTATTTGTCGCCATTTCTTCAAATCCCTAAGACACTCCTCAATTTCCTCGATCATTGTATCAAATGCAGAAACCCCCGTCACGGTGCCGTCGATTATGTACTCACCGCAAGAGGCCAATTTCTCGCCAATGACTATTATCCTCAGCAACTCGCCGAATACCCTCCTTTTCCTTAGAGGTATTGGCTTGAGCTCCTTTGACTTGACTACTGATAAAACATCAACGAAGCAGACCGAGGACAGCTGGCCATTGCAGAGTGTTCCTACTTTTATGCACGGCCTGTTGTTATGAGTGTGAGTAGCCTTCACCATATGTATTCCTCTTACATGATCTCCCGTTCCCCGCTGCGTGACATCCCCTCAGAATGCTCACGCAGCGGGGAACGGGAGATGGTCTTACTTCTTGGCGGGGGCGTCCTTCTTGCCCGGCGCAAAGCCATACAGGCCCAGCGCGAGCGGAAGGTTGACTTCGACCCTCGACGACATATCGAAGATCTTGCCGATCAGGGCATCCAGCGTTGACTGATTGGGGGTGCGGCGAAAAGCGTTGAGAGCGGTGGCGGCATGTGAACCCAGAGCGTCAAACTCGTCGCGGGCGATCAGTGCGGATTTCTGCACTTCGCTAAGGTTCATGCCGTCATACTTCGTCTTTGGGTCGGGAGTAGCTTTGCCTGGCATGGTCTACCAACTTTCTGCGCTGTGGTTTGTGCGCAGAAAGAAGTAAGCCATGAATGATGAAGCGTGGTCAAGTACTTTTTTACGGGATAGTCAGCGTGACATACAGCTCATAGTCGCGCGTTCCATCTGGGGCCAGGCGTTTTAGCTGTAGAGCTGGGTCACCGCCGGCCTGAATCACCGTCGATGGCACCCATTCTTCATCGTCTGATGCGAATTGATGGGCGATGGCGAAGGATATCTTGTCGGCACGCTGTCTAAGAGCCGGAACGCCAAGTGCGCTGCCAGGACCGACCGATGCCATTCCAGTCGGAGAGCCAGAGCCGATCTTCTTGATTGAGGTGATGTCCCAAAAGGGGATGCCTCCGCTCACCAGTGGGCCCACTGGATAGATGTAATCACAGATGCGGCCGATGCTATCGTGTCCGCATACTTCGATAAGGACTGTCGACGGCCAGCCCGGAGGGAATGACGCCCAACAGACCCTTGGCACATCCGGTCCGCCGATGATCATGAAATCATTAACCATGTCATCAGCGGACTTCGGTGCGCCCCATCCTTTTCCACTTGGCGACTCGGCAATCCCGGTAGCGAAGCCAATTTCATTTCCGGACACCGTTGCCCCAAGCTCTTTTCGCAATGATGATTCCCGGCCGCAGCCGATTAGAGATATCGAGAAGTACGTAAGGAGGGCGATGATGATTCTCATGATGTTTGTCTACCCTTTCTCTATGGTGACGATGGGACGAAGCGGCCATTAATGCGCATGCCGCTGTGGACGAGGTCGCCAAATGTTGTATTGTTTCCAGCTGAGTGACGAAAGAGGATGCAATCATTGCGAAGAACGGAGATTGAATGCGTTGAGTCGTAGCCGGCCTGGTTATGCGCACCACTGCCAAGGTCAGTCATGATGATACCAACCGAGGTGACAGCATACGCCCCGGGGCCAGTTGTGGTTGCACTGGCCTTATATGCCGTATAGGTGACATTGGCAGGGCTGGCATGGCTTGCACCAATCAGGACGCATGAGAAGTCCTTCAGGACACCGTCGCACGGCGCAATCCATGGAATGATTATGGATGGGTCAACATCAGCCACAACTGATGCGCCATAGTTAGCAGGCCCAAGATATTCACCATTGCTCCATGTTGATCCCGGACCATAGGAAGCCAAGGTCACGGCAGAGCCATATTGGGCAGGAGCTGAACCGCTTGTATATGAGACGATGCGGCCGTATGTATCTACATTTATGACTACCGGATAATTAATCGCACCACTTGTGATGACTGCGGGCAGATCAGTGTCAATTATCTTCCGCTCAATCCATTCGGTTCCCGTATCAACGGAAAATCCGCCAATCAATGACGGCGGGACATTAAATCGTGGGTCAGACCCACTGGCGGCCTGCGTGCTCAATGTTCCGAGATTTACGTTGACCTGTATATCTCCGGATTGGCCATCCGGTCGCACGACTGTGGTTGCTGTCCCGTTGATCAATTTCCTGACAAGATATCCTCCGGGAGTCTTAACCACCAATCCATAACCGATGAGTCCCAAGGTATCCACGGCCTGAGCACCAGCATTATAGACGCCATTTCCGGCAGCCTTTAGAAGTGCCCATATGCCTACTCCGAGGGCGATTTTTGCTGTGTTGCTGGATTCGCTCATTTGATAACTCCATCAGGAAGGGAAGCGGGCGGATATCGCAATCGCAATACCCGCCCTAGGTTTTTCGCCCGCAGTGCTGATTTAGGTCAGTCCTTGACGGCCAGCCAGATCAGCACACCGCCGATCAGAAGGATCCCGATGTTGCCCAGACCGCTGGTCGTGGTGGTACTGACGGCGGCGACAGCGGGCAACGTCGAGTTGGGCGCCGGGATGGCGGCCTGCTGACGGATGCCAGCGACGGTCATCGGATCCGTGTTGCCCAGACCTTGGCTGACCGTGCCAGCCAAGACGGCGAGCTGGCCGCGCAGCGCCGCTACCTGCACGCCAGTCGGGGCAGCATCGAAGGCCAGCGCGTTGATCGTGTTGACCTGAGTTGCCGCGTTCTGCGAGAGGGTGTTGTTGCTGTTACCGCCGAGGACTTGGAGTCCAAGCGACGTGATGCCCAGCCCCAGGCCGATGTTGGCTCGCGACTGCGTCTTGCGAAAGGACATCGCCGCCAGCGTGGCGCCCGAACCGCCAGCCGCACCGATGAGTCCCGCGGCAGCAAGCTGGCCGCCACTCGATCCCTGACCCTGATTTGCGTACATGGTACTCTCCTTTTGACGCATGGGGCCCATCCCCACGCTGAGGACCAATCCTCACAGCTGACGCCCATCGAATGAGCGTCAGACTGAGGGCTGGTCGGAGACTACAGACCGATGATGTCCCAGAAGCTGCGCTCAGGGGCCGGCAGACTTCCCGCCACCCCCAGCATGCTCAGCGCCCAATAGGCGTCATGGTCGCCCTGCTGCGCTCGCTGGAGGACGGTGGCATATTCCTGACTGGCCGGCCGGATCGTGGACGGGTCAGACGGATCGTCGAAGGTCAGCAGGTACGCGCCGGGAGGCAGGCCATTGTCTTCCGGTTTGCCCCACTGGCTCATGTCCCAGCCGTCGGGGATGGCCGCCCAAAGCCCGGGATGCGGACCATTGTTTGCCAGGGATTGGCTCTTATTCATGGCGATCCAGATGCGACCCTGGGGACCTTCGTACAGGCCCAGCTCCTTGGAAGGACGGAAGCCAGTCATGGCGGCCGATCCCATGCCGGGGCTGCCGCCAAACTTGCTGGCGCCACTGCTCCCACCAGCAGCAGCCGCACGTGCATCGGCCAGCGCCTTGGCATTGGCAGCGTCTTCCTGGATTTTCAGGGCATCCGCCGCGGCCATGGCGTTGACATCGAGTTTAAAGGCGACGGGAACCCAGTAATAGCGGCCAGCGGCACCAGATACACCATTCCAGCGAGCGGGCACGTACCACACCTGCTGATCGCCGATTCCGGTGGCATAGACATGCTCGTTATTCATGTCAACCACATCCCAGTGGGGAGTGGTCTTTGCCCATGCATAATAAGCGATGCCCATCGGCGTCGTCAGAAACGCTCCCAGCTTGCCGAGGTCGCGAGAGGTCGGGGGCTTGGGTACTTCGTCCCTGCCAATCAGATTCTGATCGATTGGCTCCGGGACACGGGGGACGACCATCCAGATATTTTCAGACATTTCTTTTTCCTGTGTGCTTATCGGAAGCAATCGTTAAGCCGCATCATTGCCGCTTATTCAACGCTTCCATTCCTGCGTCTTCAAGACTGCCAAAGATATCACCGACAGCCTGACCGGCCTGTGGGCCTATGAAGGCTTTCACAATTCCGGTTCCAAAATTGTGCGCGACTCCCTGTTTTCCGAGCCAGAAGGCGGGATCACCCACCCCCGTCTGATGAGCGATTGCCGCATGCTCTTCAAGGGCGACGTTGCGCAAATGGTCATGCTCAGTCAGTGCGTGCTCTGGAGCCGCCGCTGGCTTTTCTGACACGGGAGGCGGTGCTGGTCGCACTGACCCATCCTTATTCTTCGTCGACATTCCTATCTCCCGGTGATCGTTTTTTGTGTAGCCTGGATAGCGATATATGCGATTCCCAGCAAAAGTAGAGTTTGATTGAGACCACTTGCGGCTTCCTTTACAAGGGATTCAGCCTTATCCGCTACCTTCCCAGCAACCTTCATTGTCGGATTAACCACATTTTCTTGCAGCGGTTTGATTACGTATTTATCCCATTGGAGCTTATGTGACTTATCCTGTTCAATGATTTCTCGCACGGCCAATGCGCTATCAAGATATCCCCGTTCAAATGCTTGCTTGGAATTATTAAGCTCCGCGACAGCCATGCTCTTATCGGCACGTTCCATTGCTTCCGTCACCGGCTGATTAATGATGGCCCGCTCTGCCACCGCTTGTAGTGGGCCCAGTAATGGAGCGATAGGAGCCTCAGTCATCGCGTCGAGCGCCTCATGGGCTTTTGCGTTTTGTTGCCGCGCCAATGCAGCCAAGCGCTCGACGGTATAAGAGCGCAAGATCAGCAATTCGGCTGCATTGACGACGGCACGGGCCATCAGATGCCCCCTTGGCCAGCCTTGATCTTCTCCAGGTAGCCATCATCGGGATTGCTGCCGTCATTGGAGCGGTACTCCTCAAAAAGCGCCCCGACAGCACCGGCAGCCCCGAACATCGCCTCACGAGCCATGCCGCTGGTTTTTGAGGCACCGTAGGCCAGGGCGAAAAAGTACGCCGCAAGCCGAAGTTGAGGATCCTTGATGACCGCCCCGCCGGAGACGGGCTTGCCGCCATTGGCTTCCATCGCAGTGATCATCTGCTGATGGGCCTTGCGCTGACTTCGCTCGATGACGCTGAGGGCATACCCACCCAGCGCACCCGGCAGCATCCGGGCCTGAGCGATGGCGAGAGCCCCGGTTCCCTGGGCTGCCTTACGGGCCACCGTGCGGACCACCGGTGCCCGATAGATGCGCACAGCCGTGGACCGGACAGCCCCACCGGCTCTTCGGGCCACTCGTCCAGTCGCTTGTACCGCCGTTGATGTTGCGCGGCGCACTGCTTTTGCCGCCCGCCTTGCTTTGCCTGCCATGATGACGAACTCCTTGTGTGGTGGTTAGACCAATTTCAGCAAGGAGGGGTAGCAGGCAAAAGGTGGGCGGCAAGCGAATAATTTTTAATTCTTTTCTATTGACTATTTTTTTATTTTTTTCCTAGTTGACAGGAAATTTATTTAGTATCTCCGACGAGAGACACGCGAAAATGGCACTGGTCCGACCTCAACGCCAAGGGGCCTGGGATGCTCTAGGTTGAGAGTTAGGATCGCACCCCTACCGACCCCCTGGCATGGACATCGAACGCCGCTTATAGCTCAAATGGCTAATTTTGAGGATTTCTGGCAATTTTCCCGTCGAGCAGCGACGAGAAAATATAGGATGGGTGATTCCCTACATTATATATAGGGCTGAGAGCAGCGGGCTAGGACTTGGCTAGGAATTGGACGAACCGGAAACGTGGTGCCGGGCGACTTCTGCGAGTTTGGGCTGGCCCACCATGTTCAGGAAAACTGGCAACGCTGGACTGTTCATGATCTGCCCAAGGAGCTGGTTGCCGCCATCCTTCTGTTCATTCATCTTGCCGGCAAATTCGGCTTCAAGCTCAAGGCGCTGAACTTTCAGCTTGAGCTCAAGGACTTGGGCGGTCAGCTCTGAGACCTGAGCACGAGCGTCCTTCAGATCCTGCCTATCCTCGCTCATTCGGTCAAACATCCCAACCACGACTACTTCTTGCAGATGCGGACTGGTTGACAGCGGCATTGGACCGGCTGCCAGGCTACCATCGTCCACCGGCAAACTCGGCTGACCCTGGCCACCATTGACAGCGACGTTTGTATTTTCAACGTCCAGATTGAGGGTGATGCGCTGGCTACTTTTCTTGCCGGATATGATAGGCGTCAAATGATACTTTGCCTGTCCGTCAATGAGCCCCATCCGGAGTGCGGTATCAAATGAGATTGCATCCCAATACTTTTTACCAGGCTCCAGAGGTGAGACTTCCGTGGGCCTGCCGCCGCTGGAGCGTCGCACCTGGAATTCCGCGCCGGGAGGGATCTTGGCAAGGGCATCCGCAGCAGTCGTAAATTCATTTTCCATGGGTCTTTCCTCGCTCGTCGAATGGGTTGTTCTTAGAACCGGACAACGGTACGAAATAGGGGGTGCACTAAAAAGAACTTCGTGTCAAGCCCCCTGGAACACACATTTTGTTCTTTTTCTGATTTTTTATTTTTCTTGCTTCGATTCTTAATATTATGAGACAACTGACTCATGGCTGAGCGACATGAGTCACCCCATCAAAAGGGGCGGTATCGAAATCCCGGGTTGTACAGATGCCCTGAGTGTGGAGCGCTGTATAATCGCTCCGGACACCGGGAATCCTGCGAAAGGAACCTACAAAGCAAGATTGCTCGCTACTGCTCGATGAGCATAACTTCAAAATATATTCTGACCTATTCAACGACTAACCGCATTGTGTCTTCTTTCTACATTTATCCACTGAACTGGGTTTTATTCTTCTGCGAGGACGGCAAGCAATATCTCCACAAGGGCGAGCTTCGCAGCATGGACAGAGTGGAGAGAGTCAGGTAATGGGCATCAAGACTGACATAGTATCTAGCAGCATAGAAGATGAGGTCGCCCGTAGCTATGCTTTGAATCTTCATTGCGAGGATACTGGAAACGTCTGGATACCTGCCAACAGCGAGAAATTTGGCTATCATGGAACGGGTGTAATTGTTAATGCATCCTCTCCAGCCGGTACATTTTGCAGCTCTCTATACGGCAGAATGGAGAGGCGTGCCGCCTTTGTTCTAGAGGAGTCGCTTAAGAGAAAGTGCAGCCCTGTCAGGGTGACCATTCCAGACTATCTAGAGGAATCCCAGGTATCGGCCATTGAGTTGGCCTTAAGCAATCCCTCATCTTGCATAATAGGTGGGCCGGGAACAGGAAAAACCACAATAGCAAAAGTGATTTGTTCTGCCCATTCTGTGCCGATAGGATTATCACCGACCGGCAAGGGGGCAGATAGACTCAGCGAATCAATTGAAGCAAGTTGCTATACCATTCATCGACTCTATTATAATACTTTCGTGTCCGATAATGACGAAAAACTAATCACGGATTGGGATGCGATTGACTTAATTTTATGCGATGAGATGGGCATGACTGGAACTGATGGGATATCGTTATTGGCAATGATTGTCCATAAAGCTAAGAATGCCCGGCTGGTTTTTATTGGGGATAGTGGTCAGTTACCAAGTATTGCGCCCGGATGCGTCCTATCCGAATTGTCAAAATGTCTGCCAACTGCCGTCCTAAAATTAACCTTCAGGTTTGATGATTATCATATCGGAATGGCTTGCGAGAGTGCACGACGGGCCAAGCTCTACAATCCATCTGGGAGATTTGAGAATTACGAGTTTTTCGCCGGTTCAGATCAAGAGATTGTAATATCATTATACAAGAAGTACTCAGCAGAATTTGGATCTTCTGAGACGAGATTGATCACATATCATACTAGGGACGCCTGGCAGATAAACAGAAGGATGGCGCTATGCAGCCAGGTAATTCCAGTGGTATGTGATAAAAATAACTATAGGCTAGGAGTGTTCAACGGTCAGACTGGGATAATGCATTTTAAGCGACTAATATTTGATCAAAGAGAAATTGTGGCCAAATCAATACTTTGGTCATATGCATTCGCATCCACCTGTCATAAGGCGCAGGGCGGTCAATGGGATTGCGTTATTGTATGGATTCCAAATTCTCGATATATATGTCCGCAATGGTTGAATACGGCGCTCAGCCGGGCGGTCAGAAAGTTAGTAGTGGTACTAGGGACTGATTCCAGCGTCGTTGAATCGTCGCTAAAGCAAAACGCAAAGCGGTCTGTCAGGATAAGCCTGCTGGCTGACTTTGTAACAGGCCGAGCCAAGTGGCTAACGGCATAGGAGCAAACAGCATGGGTATCAAGTCAGATCTGGACGGTACGGGTAACGACGAAAAGCCATTTTTCCTGGAGACTGGTACATACCTGTCACGCTGCCGCAAGATCGAAAGCGCCAAAAGCAAGAACGGTCCCCGGTCCTGCTTCAAGTTCTTTTGGGTACCAGAGGACAGCGCAATGAAGGGACTCGGCGCCACGCCCCTCGAATATCCACAGTATGAGGACGAGCTTGACGCCAACATCCCCCGGGACTGGGCCATCATCAAGGCGCTGCTGGGGAATCCGATGAAGGGTCCCAAGGGCATCCCAACCTGGAGCGGCGGGCTGCTCATGTGGAACGGTCTGCTGCAAGGAGAGCAGGTCATCACCGGCACCGTCGATGTCACCATCAAGACGACGCCTCCCAATCCGAAACAAAAGGGTGGGGGCTACTGGGATGCCAAGTACAAGGTGGAGGACTATGATCCCCCGGGGACCAACGAGGCAGCAGCGGCCGAGGGCCTTGCCGCCTGTCTCGATAATGAGCCCACCGAGGAGGAGGCGGCAGAAGAGCAGGCCGCCCGTACCGCGTCGCCAGCGCGGGGAAATGCTTCCCGTCGCCAGGGCCAGCGGTAGGCACTAGGACCACTAGATAGGTGGGTATCGGCATGGAGGTGACTGTCGACACATCCGGTTTAGCATTGCGGCCGGACTCGCTATAAATAATTCCTGTGCAATAATGGGGCCCCATCTAGCGGATTGGGGCCCAAGTAATTAACCGGCGGGGGAATAAATTGACCAAGAGAAAGAGCGAAGAACCGCTAACCCTAGATGATCTCAGCGTAGACGGGTACATTCCGCCGATACCGACAAAAACAATCGGAAGGACGCGAAGGGAACGCAATGAGATAATCGAGGAATTGGTAAAGCAGGGATGGCGATTGTTTACTGAAAATGGATTGGAGTTTATTGTTCCGAGCCGTTATGCAATTGCAGAACGACAAAGAGAGATAGAGGAATCACTGGCCGGGCTAGCAACCGAAGAGGAAATTACCGAGGTCATGGAGAGTCACTTACCCGAAATTCAGGAAGCTGGACCGAGAGCCACGTTTTCTATTGAATCTGTCGGGAAAAACAAGGGTAAGCGCATTGATTTAATTGCCTGGCCATATCATCAGTATACAATTGACGATATAGATTTTAAGCACGGCAGCGAAGAGCCAATAAGCCTGAAGGGATTATCATCGGTAGTAGGATATGCATGGACGGACGATGGAATCCATATCTATAGAAAGGGTAAATTTGAACCCCTCGCGGAATCTGATAAGCAGTTTGAACATTTTAGCAAGTACAGCCGTGGCTGGTATGGGGATAGACTTCAGTATAAAGATGGCCGAGGTCTGCGCACCCTGGTAACCACCGACGAAGATATGGCGCGCGCCTTTTTGCTTGCAGGAGGGAATGCGCGCGTGGTAAGAAATTTGAACAACTCATACGTAGCAAGCCGTGCAGCATATAGGCGCACTGGGAGGACAAAATGACACCAACTGGCCAGATGCTTCTTTATAAGAGAGCGCAGAATCCCGAAGCTAACTGTCACAAAAGGACAGTAGATGTTCTTAATTGCGACTACTGCAAGGCTATTAGCCAAGCATATGCGGACAAGGAAGAGCATGAGGATAACGAGATAAGGGACACCTAGCGGCGATAGCGACGGCCATGGTTTCCAATCTCATTGCCGTCCCCGTTTATGGGGACTCTGGTGACTAAATGGCAACAAAGGTGAGTCTTAACTTTAGTAAGATAGCGGAGGGGATATTGGGCAAGCTGGACTTCAACCAGCTTCTCATTCAGAGCATCCCGGTCATGCTGCCGAAGATGCTCTCAAGCCATCCTCTTGGACAGCAAGTGCTAGCGCAGACCGGCATGTCTCCAGAGCAGTTGTCCCAGCTGTTCGCAGACGGCGCGCGGGAAGCGGCTGCCGCTCCGCCCGAGTATCAAGTTCCCAGCGGTGGAGCTCGGCAGCTGATGCGCCACTGGCAAGCCGTCAGGAATGAGGATATCCGGGAAGCCCTGGAACATGTTTGGGATAATCCCGATCTAGATAAGCAGGCCGAGGAGATTGGCAATCTCTTGTGGCACATCATGGGCTGGCTGGCCGTCAACAAGCAGAACGCATCGGTATCGCCTAAGCAGGCTGATGTCGTGGAGGTGAAGAGCAAATGAGCCTATATAGCAATCCAAGAGAAGCTGTCATGTCGGGCATGATTGTCAGTCTGGCGATCTTGATGGGGTGCGGTATCGCGACCCATGGTTGCCTATCGATGGCCGAAGCGCCCGAGCGTCCCATCCCCGAGTGCGCCACCTGCTGCCCGCGGCCGGTACCGTGCATTCCGGCGGACATGGCTAGAGTCGACATGAGCGCCGGATTGGACATGCCCGCCCCCGTATGCGGTGACTGCGGGGATAAGGTCCACTGTCCGCCGCCAAATGGGTGCGTTCATACCGACATGGGCTGCTGCTGTGGCATCCCGCCTGGAGGGTTCCCCGACGGCAGCACGAGCACTTGTATTCGCGCAAGATAACGTCTATACTGGCGATTGGGAGATAACTACACATGTCGCTTACAGGCACAGAGTTTCTCGCAGTCGCCGCCTTTGCTTATTTCCTATTAAGCAATAGGGTTTCGTATTCCCAGATAGCGCCAAACAAGAATATCAATTGGTCACGCGGGCTAACTGAATATCCGGCATTACTTTCTGAATATTATCCCAATACTCCTGTTAGCGCTTCGCAAAAAGTAAAACGCCGCGAAGGCGGAGCCCATGATAAGAAGGGAAATGACTTAATTACTATTCAGCAGCACAGGGGAAATAATTTGCAATACCCATATATATCAGTTAGTTCAGATCTCATTATTGACGGAGTGGCAGTCCCATACGGTGCGCGTTTGTACATTAAGGATTTTCCCAACGATGTATTCAGAATAGTTGATACCGGCGACAACTTCAGATGGGATAAGAATAAGCAAATTCATGTCCCTGGCCATGAGCCATTCGACATAGCCACCGATTGGCACGATAAGGGTAAACTAGCCGGCAAGAGAACATGGTACGCAATAGATATGAGTGACAATCTATTGCGCAAGCGAACACCCACGACATAAGGAAAGAGATAATGCACCTCAAGATTGAAATCCGCTCTAGCAACCACCTTGACAATGAGACGGTCGATATGGACGGTCACTATGACCGCATCCGCAAGGAACAGAACCTGCGCGAGCAATATATCACCGAGACTGTTCCGGCTATGGTGTCGATAGCCAGGGAAGCGATGTCCATGATTGATTCATGGCTATTTCCCAAGGAGCCAAAAGCGGCAGCTTACCAGGATATAGCTGAGCATGCGGTTCCATCGACGATGAAATCGCCCACCGAGGACAATATCAGGGATGCTGGAATGGCCGTCTACTTCTCGACGTTTCAGCCTGACGATGCATCCCAAAAAGCTGCGCGTGAATTTTGGATCAACATGAACGCAGACAGTAGGAAGGTATATATCGATCAAGCCCGCGCGGCGCTGCGCGCAATGGGAATCACCTAGGAATCCCCTTCTCCGCGCATGCATGGGCATCGATCTCATGCATGCGCATAATGCAAATCATGAACCTCCTAATCATAGTCTGGTCTATACAATATAATGCACTCAGACATATTGATTTAAGCCAGAACGCTGAATATTGGTTCTATATGCACTGGACCAAAAAACTAGGAATAATTACATGAACATCCATGCACTTCATAAGGCGGTCAGAAAATCAATAGAAGAGTATGGCATGAATTTGAGATCAATTGATGATATCTTGCTTCAATGGAATGATTCGACGCTTGAATGCGTCAGGCGCGGAAAATACTCTGCTGGGATTATTGCTCTAGCACTTAGATATGAGAGCCTGTCATTGGCCGCAGCGGATGCGGAAAGGGTACTTAGAAGCCAACTATCATGAATTATCGCCATGGAAAGCCAGATTTGCGCGGTAATAGCTACGATAGAAAGCGTAGGCGCAGAGCCCTGGTGAACTTGTTTGGCTTCGTATGTCGTGGCAGGTTATGTGTGAGATGTCATCATTGCTCAAAGATAATGATAGCGAACGCTAAGACATGGGAACAAGATAGATATCCTATATGCGGTCACATCGGTGGTCGATATGTCATGTCAAATATCGTCATAGCTTGTAGGAAGTGCAATGCGTCTAGATGCAAAAGATGCAAGCCACCAACGACAAAACGTGGAGCAAGAAAAAGATGAACAGAGCGCTTAATATGGCCATCATTGCCGCCGGTATTTTCGCCCAATCGCAGTCAATTTATTCTCCGCGGCTGGATCATGCGGGCGATGGACATCAATTAAGCCAATTGATCAAGCCATCAGACTGGCGGTTCATGATGCCTCACTTGGCGCGTAGTCGCAGGTCTCGTGGTAAGCTGCGTCCGCTCCCCAGGGGTATCAGGCAGCGAAAGCGGAGAAGGATTGCCAGGAGTAGGGCGCGCAGTCTTCGCGGTCACTCAATGTAGCAAGCAACCAACCAAGAACTAGGAAGGTGACATATGCAGAAAATGGACTTCGCCGAAGCCCTCGACGAAATAAGGTCAGGATTCAAGGTGAGCAGGGAGGGGTGGAATGGTAAGGGCATGTATGTCGCCTTGCATGTCCCTGACAACCCTGGCGCACTCTTGCCATTTCTCTACCTAAAGACGGCAGATCACATGATGGTGCCGTGGACTCCCAGTCAGACCGACATCCTGGCCGTTGACTGGGTCCGGTACTCAGTGGCCGAGCCGAGCAAGGCGCAGGAAACTTAGTTCCACTATCAAGTTCGTCGCTGGCCAACTTTTTTCGGCAGTCATTGAAAAAAGTTGTTGACCGCCCACGATGAATTCGGTTACTCATGGTTTCGAGGAGAACACCATGTCTAACCAGCAAGTCACCGAAACCTGCATCAGCGCGATCATCAAGACTGTGGAGCTTGGATACAAGGTGTCACCGAAGGGTGGCTACAAGCTATCCGGCGATGACAAGGGATATCCGCTCTGCCTGCGCGGAGCTCTGGAAGTCGCCTTCCCTGGATACATCGTCACCCACAGCGAGATTGATTGGTTGGCTGTTGAGTCTGGTTTCTGCGGCTGGTTTGAAAATGGAGATCCCGAACACTTCAAGATGGGAAGCTGCCTGGCGGCGTTTTCAGATTCCTTCCAAGCTGGCATGTCCTGGACGCAGGAGGCAACGACAGGCGAAGCCAGTCTCATCGAGTCACTAAACAAAATTAATGCGTGTCACGTTTGCCTAAGGGATGGAATTAAGCTATATCGCGCGGGCTCAAGTTTGCTCTGCGGCAAGTGCATAACCAAACAGCAGCGTGGGATGTAATCTCCAAGGATAGCAGTGAGCGTCAGAAGATAATGCCTGACGCTCACTTAGCAACCAGAACACGGGAGAAAAAGAATCATGTACAAGGCCAGCGGAAAAATAATAGATCCCCAAGCGCACGTCAATGGAATCCTCGCAAAATGGAGACTGGATGGCACTTTTAAGCATCCAGAAGATAATTATCTATGGTTCTGTCTTCTTAGTCGAGATGAGACAAATGTCTATGTCACCTATCTGTATAATGGCCAGGAAGCCGTTGCTGGTCTTCATCATGGCCACTATTTCAGGAACAGGAATGATGCGGCGCTTGACTTTATTGATCGCTGCGCATCGCTACTTAGACTAAGCAGAGAGTGATGCAATGATTATCAGATATGGTGCCAATCTGGTAGATTTCATGATTGTATTTGGGTGGGGAATGCTACTTTTGGTCATTTTAATAATAACCGACCCAAGGCACCGCAAGTAGGGCGCAATAACTCAGCTCCCCCCAGCCGCTCGCCGGCTCCGTCTCATAGTACCCGTAGCTCCCCCTCTCCTCGACATACGTCATCCCTCCCCGCTTCCTGGCCACCCGGTGCGCTACCT
>Ga0105248_10003809_pt1 | contig 16725 bp, 10 predicted proteins | sample KBSS34metaG_FD_81524 | JGI IMG/M metagenome (GOLD analysis project Ga0105248, IMG submission 81524) | Switchgrass rhizosphere microbial communities from Kellogg Biological Station, Michigan, USA - KBS S3-4 metaG | ecosystem: Host-associated > Plants > Roots > Rhizosphere > Soil | place... | reverse complement strand
GGCAAGGTCGCCTGCGTCGCCGGGTATGGCGACGTCGGCAAGGGATCGGCCGCGTCGCTCCGGAACGGCGGCGCGCGCGTGCTGGTCACCGAGATCGACCCGATTTGCGCGCTCCAGGCCGCGATGGAGGGCTATGAGGTCGTGACGATGGAGGAGGCGACCAAGCGTGCCGATATCTTCGTTACCGCGACCGGCAACATGGACGTGATTACGGTCGACCACATGCGGGCGATGAAGAACATGGCGATCGTTTGTAACATCGGCCACTTCGACAGCGAGATCCAGATTGGCGCGCTGGCCAACATGAAGTGGACCGAGATCAAGCCGCAGGTGGACGAGGTCGAGTTCCCCGACGGCAAGAAGATCATCGTCCTCTCGAAGGGCCGCCTCGTGAACCTCGGCAACGCCACCGGCCACCCGAGCTTCGTCATGAGCTCCAGCTTCACCAACCAGGTGCTCGCGCAGATTGAGCTGTGGACTGGCGCGGACAAGTACAAGAACGACGTCTACGTGCTTCCCAAGCACCTCGACGAGAAGGTGGCGCGCCTCCACCTCGACAAGCTCGGCGTGAAGCTGACGACGCTGAACGACAAGCAGGCAGCCTATATCGGCGTCACCCCGGAAGGCCCGTTCAAGCCGGAGCATTACCGCTATTGATTTTGAGCACCCTGATGTGGCTGCCCGGCAATAAAATGTCGGGCATCCGACTCCAGATGAATGTTGCATTAATGCTACAATCTTCGGGAATCCTTACCGAAGGATAAGTCGTTCATTGTCAAGGTACTGAGGGCCGTTAAGGGTCGCATCCATCTTTCGGAGGGGACCCCTAAAAATGCGTCTTTCTGTATCTCGATTTACGCTGTCCGCGTCAGTGATCGCGCTCGGCACCGCCTGGGCGAGCCCCGCCCTGGCGCAGGCCGCCCCGGCGCCGGCTCCGATCCCGGAGAGTTGCGCCAACATCGCCGACGCCGCCGCCAAGCAGGCGTGCGCGGATGCGGCTGCGACTCAGGTCGACCCCAACGCAAATCAGGGCGAGCTCGAAACCACACCGACCAAGGGCGGCGCGGCGAACGCTCAGGCAGCGAGCGCGAAGGAAAACGCGATCGTCGTCACCGGTTCGCGCCTGCACCGCGACGAGCGCACGAGCGCCGATCCGGTCAGCGTCATCGACCCGAACGTCCAGAACCGCGAGGGCCGGCTCAACACCGCCGAGATCCTTCAGTCGTCGCCGCTCGCCCAGGGTTCGACCCAGATCACTTCGGCGCTGTCGACCAACTTCGTCATCAACGGCGGTGAAGGCGTCGAGAACATCGACCTTCGCGGCCTCGGCCCGAGCCGTACGCTCGTCCTCCTCAACGGCCGCCGGGCCGGTCCGGCGGGTACCCGCGGCGGCGTCGGCGCGTTCGACCTTAACGTCATCCCGCAGGACGCCATTCAGTCGGTCGAAATCCTGAAGACTGGCGCATCGTCGGTCTACGGTTCGGACGCCATCGCGGGCGTCGTCAACCTTATCACGAAGAAGGACCTCCGCGGCCTCCAGGTGCGCGGCTTCGGCAACTTCGCGCAGCACGGCGGCGGCGAGGAATACAGTCTTTCGGGCCTCTACGGTCTTGGTCTTGGAGACCGCGGCCACCTCATGATCTCGGCGGGCTACTACAATCGGAATGCGCTGACGCGCGGCGATCGCAGCTTCCTTGGCTGTGAAGAGGAAAATGTCACCAGCCAGGCGACTGGTGAGCGCGCTGATCCGATCAACCCGAATACGGGTGATCCCTATTGCGGCGCGTTCCCGAACGACGTCGTCTTCGTCAGTGACTTGTCATTGCAGTCGCTCGGGATTTTCATTGGCGGTTCGCGCTATGGGCCAGATGGCGCTCGCTTCTCAAACCTTTGTGGCCCGCTCGTTAATGCGATTCCGGGTACTCCGGTTAATCGTGACGCATGCCGTATCATAGATCCCGCCGGGCAGACTCGCCGCGCGATTACGGCCATCCAATACAACCGTCCCGGTCAGAACCTCGACCAGTATCTGGGCGGCATCATTGCGAACCCCGCCGACCCTTATCAGTTCAGCATTGCCCCGGGCTTCTTCCCGGTGGGCGCATTCAACGCGAACGGCCTGGCCCTCGAGAACCTCTACAACCATGATCTCGATCAGGATTCGATCATCCCTAAGACCAAGCGCTTCACCGCCTACGGTGAGGGCGGCTATGATGTGACGGACAATGTCAGCCTCTTCTTCGAAGGGCTGTACAACCGTCGTAAGACTGAAACTACGGCGCATCGCCAGCTGTTCTTCAACCAGTTCACCGGTAATGCGCCCACGACGTACACAGGGATTTACGGTGGCGGTTATTACCTGCCGTATTTCTTCTGCGACAGGACCATCGATCCTGGCTGCGAGACACGTAAGGGCGATCCGTTCAACACCGAGTTCAGTGGAGAGCAGCTGCTCCAACCGATCGTGATGGCCCCGTTCAATTCGAGCACGGACGTCAAGTATCTGCGCGGGGTCGGTGGGCTGCACGCTGACCTCGACAACGTGCTGCACAACGGCTTCTTCGACTTCTACTTCCAGCACAGCAAGTCGGATGGCGACTACTCGCGCGACATCATCTACCGCGACGCGATCGAGTTCGGCGTTGCCGAATACCGTACGAAAGCGTGCGCTGGAACGGTGACTGCCATTCGCGGTGTTCCCTGCGTCGATATCGACTACACCGATCCCCGTGTTCTCGCGGGCAACTTTACGCCGGAAGAGAAAGCGTTCCTGTTCGGCGTTTCGCACGGCAACACCATATACAAGCAGGATACGGCCGAAGGGTCGTTCGGTGGCGACATTGCTCAGCTGCCGGCGGGTGCGCTCAAGTTCGCGCTCGGCGCGCAGTGGCGTCGCGACTATATCCGCGACGTTCCTGGTGAAGCCATCGATCCCAACCTGATGGACAACATCTGGGGCAGCACCACGGCCGGTATCACGGCGGGTCACGAGAACACGAAGGAAGCATTTGGCGAGGTCGAAGTTCCGCTGCTTCGGAACGTCCCCGGTGCGCAGAACCTGACTCTGAATGCCGCGGCCCGCGTCACGAGCGTCGAGGCTGTGCGTGACGACGGCGTCACGGAGAAGAACAACGGCAACTGGACCTACAAGCTTTCGGGCAACTGGTCGCCGCTGAACTGGCTACGTCTCCGAGCCACCTACGGCACGTCGTTCCGCTCGCCAGCGCTGTTCGAGGAGTTCCAGGCGGCGACGTCCGGCTTCTTCGGTCAGAATATCGACCCCTGCATTCGCTACGGGCTCTCCGACAATGCGGAGCTGAAGGCGAACTGCGCTTCCCAGGGTATCCCGGACGATTACACCGCGCCCTACGGGTCGGGCGAATCGTTCTCAGAGGGCGGTATCGGCCACCTGAAGCCGGAGACCTCGAAGGCGATGACGCTCAGCGCCATCTTCACGCCGGACACGTGGATGTGGAACGGCGGGCAGTTCAGCTTCGCGGTCGATTACATCGACATCAAGGTGAAGGGTCAGATCACGCAGCTCGGTGCGGCAAACATCGTCGCTGGTTGCTACACGTCTGACTTCTTCCCGACCGATCCGCTTTGTTCGCTGTTCCAGCGCGCACCTGCTGGCTCGGCCGAGGAGTTCAAGATCGAGACGGTTCAGGACCCGTACCTCAACATCAACGAGCAGGCGAGCCAGAGCCTCGACTTCACGCTGCGCTACCGTCAGGATCTCGGCAGCTGGGGCACCCTGTCGCTGCTCGGCCAGGCGACCTACCAGCTCAAGGATAAGTTCACGCTTTTCCAGGGCCAGGAGACGACCAACAACGGTCGGGCGGGCGATCCGAAGTGGGTAGCGGACTTCAACCTCGCCTGGACCAAGGGACCGCTCACGCTCACCTACGGCCTGAACGTCATCGCCGCCACCAACGACTACCACAACCTGCAGGATGTGGGCGGCGCTAACCTGACGAACGACAACTGTCTTGCGACGGCTGCGGCCTATGCTCTTCGGGGCGGACCGTACTGTCCGATCTACAAGCTCCCGCGCGTTGCCTACCACAGCCTGTCGGCCGAGGTAGCGGTGACGAAGGACATGAGCTTCCTGTTCGGTGTGTCGAACCTGTTCGACAAGAAGCCGCCGTTGGTGTCGACGGTGGGTGCTCCGATCAGCACCTTCGCTCAGGTCCCGCTGCTCGGAACCTACTACGACTATTACGGCCGCCGGTTCTTCGTCAGCGCGAAGGCTAAGCTTCCGAACTTCTAAGCGCCTCGTCCCACGGGACGAACGCTGGAGAGTATGCGTAAACTGGGGTTGGAGGGCACTTGCTCTCCAACCCTTTGTTTTGTCCGGCCCTAGCGCATATGAAACAGGCGAGGGTGCGGAGGGGTTGAGACATTTTCGGGTTCACGACGACAGGAGTGATCGCGACCGCGCTTGCGGTGCTGTGGATACTCATCGCCGCCGCGATGTCCCTGATTGCTGCCCGTCGCCTGCAGCTGGCTCAGAGCGTTCTCGACGCGGCCCGCGGCAACGCATCCCTTCTCGAAATTTCGCCAGCGCGCCCAGCGATCTTCCGTGGCGACGGAAAAATTGAGGTAGACTCCCAGCTCGTCCGCGACTTGGGACTGAAGTCGCCGCCGAAGTCGGTATCCGATCTCGGCGGGGAGGATAGGGGCGTCGCGCCTGAGGACCTCGCGATGCTGACGGCCGAGATCGAAGCGGCGCGCGCTTCCGCCGGACGCGTTGCAACCAAGGTCGCCGTCCAGGGATCCTCCCGGGTGTTCGAAGTCCGCGGCGGCCCGGCTCCGGCGCCGGAGCCCGCAGGCACCTTGCTGCTGTGGTTCGTGGATACCAGCGCGGGCGAGGAGGAGCGCGCCAAGCTCGCGCTCCGGCTGCGGCAGACCGAGGCCGGTCTGAATTCCCTGACCCAGGTCATTGAAGCCGCACCGTTCCCGATGTGGTACCGCGGGCCCGATCTCACGCTTGGTCTCGTCAACAGCGCCTTCGTCCGCGCGGTCGAGGGTAGAGATGCTCAGGACGTCATCGAGCGCTCGGCTGAACTCGTCGACGCTCCGGGAGCCGACAGCGCCACCGCGACCGCGCAACAGGCGCAGGAAAGCGGCCGTATCGTTTCACGCATGCAGCCGGCGATCATCCATGGCGAACGGCGGATGCTGAGAGTGGTCAATGTTCCGCTCGCGACCGGCGCGGTGGCCGGCTTCGCGGTCGACGTGCAGGATCTCGAGGACGCCCGGGCCGAACTCGCACGCCATCGCGACTCTCAGCGCGAGCTCGCCGACCGGATGACTGCCGGCACCGCCCAGTTCGAAGCGGACCGGACGCTTAGCTTCTTCAATCGGCCGTTCGCCCTGATGACCGGGCTCGATCCTGAGTGGCTCGCCGAGAAGCCCGAGTTCGACCGCGTGATCGATCGCATGCGCGACGGCCAGCGCTTGCCGGAAGTGCGCGACTTCCCCGCATGGAAGGAGGAGCGCCGGAGCTGGTTCACGACCGCCCAGGAAGTCATCGAGGAAGAGTGGATGCTCGCCGGTGGCGACCATTTGCGGGTCGTCGCACAGCCGCTTCCCGATGGCGGTTTGAGGCTGTTCCTCGAAGACCGGACCGAGCAGCTGCGCCTGGCGTCCGCGCGCGACACGTTGCTCCGCGTACGCGCCGCGACGTTCGACAATCTGTTCGAGGCGATCAGCGTTTTCGCCAGCGATGGTCGGCTATACCTCTGGAACCGCCGCTTCCTCGACAATTGGGAGCTGGATGAGGAGTGGCTGTCGACCCATCCGCGGGTCGACGAGCTGGTCCCGGCCATGGCGCGCAAGCTGGTGAACCCGATGGGCGCCGCGCAGATCCGGGAAATGGTCAGGCAGACCACCAACGAGCGCCAGTCGGCGAGCGGGCGCATTTCGATGACCGACGGGCGGTTCTTCCAGTTTGCAGCCGTTCCGCTGCCTGATGGCAACGCCCTCTTCACGATGGTCGACGTGACCGACTCGACGCGCATCGAGGCGGCACTCCGCGAACGCGCGACGGCGCTCGAGCAGGCTGACCGGGTCAAAACGGACTTCGTAGCGAACATGAGCTACGAGCTAAGGACTCCGCTCACCTCGATCGGCGGGTTCGCCGAGCTTCTCGGCGCGGGTTATGCGGGCGAGCTGAGCGCGAAGGGGAAGGACTATGTCGGCGCGATCCTGGAGTCGGTGGAGCGCCTGTCGAAGCTGGTCAACGACGTCCTCGACCTGACCACGGGCGACACGCGCGGCGTCCTGCTCGAAAAGGAGCGCGTCGACATCGCGGGGCTCTGCAAAGCGGCGGTGGACACGGCGAAGACGCGCGCGGCCGAAAAGGGCCAGAAGCTGGACGCCAATGTTTCGTCTGCCGCGGGACATGTCTTCGGGGATGCGAGGCGATTGCGCGAAGCGGTCGAAAACGTCCTTCAGAACGCAATCGGCTATAGCGATCGAAAGGGCCGGATCACGCTGGTTGCGGACGGCAACAACGAGCAGGCGCTGATCCGGATCAGCGACAATGGGCCCGGAATCACCGCGGAAGACCTCCCCCGGGTGTTCGACCGCTTCCATCGGGTGAACGATACGGGCTTCCGCGGCGAGGCGGCGCTGGGCCTTGGGTTGCCGCTGACGAGGCAGTTCATCGAGGCGCACGGCGGCGCCGTCCAGCTCGAGTCAGAACCTGGGAAGGGCACGACGGTGACCCTGACGATACCTCGCGGTTCGAGATGAACCTGGAGGACGAGGAGGCGACGGCAAGGTTCGGCGGGCGGCTTGCGGCGGCAGCGCGGGGCGGCGATGTCATCACTATCTCGGGGCCGCTTGGCGTGGGGAAGACGGCGCTCGCACGCGGCTTCATCGCGCAGCTCGGCCACCAAGGCGACGTGCCGAGCCCGAGCTTCGCGATCGTGCAGCCCTACGAAGAACTCGACCCGCCGGTGTGGCACGTCGATCTTTATCGAATCGAGGACCCGTCGGAGATTGACGAGCTGGGCCTCGACTCCGCGTCCGATGCCGTCCTGCTGGTCGAATGGCCGGAGCGCGCGGGCGCCGGCGCGTGGCCGGACGCACTCGCCCTGTCGCTAGACTTCGCGCAGGACGGCGAGAGAATCTTGACAGCCAAGGTGCCCCCGTCATGGGAGGAGCGATGGCCCCCTCGATGAAACCGCCCGCTTACGCCGCCGAATTCCTGATCGCCGCCGGATGGGAAGGCGCCGAGATCCTGCCGCTCGCCGGCGACGCTTCGTTTCGACGCTATTTCCGGGTCGTGCACGGCGATCGGTCGGCGGTGCTGATGGATGCGCCGCCGCCGCACGAAGATCCGCGACCGTTCATCGACGTGGCGGAGTGGCTGGTGGCGAAGGGGCTGACGGCACCGGAGATCCTGGCGCGCGACCTCGAGCGTGGCCTCCTGCTGCTGGGCGACTTCGGCAATGCCCGGCTCCGCGAGACTCTCGATATCGATCCGATGCGCGAGCGGGAGCTTTACGAGCGCGCGACCGACGTGCTCGTCCACCTTCACGACCATCCGTCGATGGAGGGCCTGCCGCCGCATGGGCTCGACCAATGGCTCGAGGAGCTGAAGCTGTTCACCGACTGGTATTGTCCGGCGGTCGGCGCCGAGGTGGATGTCGAAGGCTACCAGCGCGCGTGGCGCGAAGTGCTGGAGCCGGTCGCAGGCGATGGGCTGGGCCCGGTGACGGTTCTGCGCGACTATCACGCGGAGAACATCATGCTGGTCGAGGGCAGGGAAGGGGTCGCGCACTTCGGGCTTCTCGACTTCCAGGACGCGCTCGCGGGACATCCGGCTTACGACCTCGCCTCGGTGCTCGAGGATGCACGGCGGGACGTGCCGCCTGCGCTCGAGCGTGAGATGATTGACCGGTACGTGGCCGCGACGGGTCATGGCGAGGCGTTCGAACGCGCTTACTGGGCGCTCGCGGCGCAGCGGAATACACGCATCCTCGGCGTGTTTACCCGCCTGTGGAAGCGCGACGACAAGCCGGGCTACCGCCGCTTCCAGCCGCGCATGTGGGGATTGCTGGAGCGCGACCTCGCCGAACGGCACCTCGTTCCGGTGCGCGCATGGTTCGACGCGAACATCGCAGCCGAGCACCGGCGCGAGCCGTGGATGCAAGCCGCATGAGCCAGGCGAAGCGCGCGCTTCGACTTCGCGCGGAGGTGCCGGCGGAAGTGCCCGCGACGGCGATGATCATGGCTGCAGGGCTCGGCAAGCGCATGCGGCCGCTCACCGCGACGAGGCCGAAACCGCTCATCGAGGTTCACGGAAAGGCGCTGCTCGACCATGTGCTCGAGAAACTGCGCGCCGCCGGCGTTAGGAAGGTGGTGGTCAACGTCCACTATCTCGCCCCGGCGATCGAGGCGCACCTCGCCAGTCGCAATCACGGCCTCGAGGTGGTGATTTCAGACGAGCGCGATCTCTTGATGGAGACCGGCGGAGGACTGGTGAAGGCCGCGCCGCTGATCGATAGCGACCCGTTCCTCGCCCTCAACAGCGACAATCTTTGGATCGATGGTCCGGCCGACACGCTGAAGCTGCTTGCCTCGCACTGGGACGCCGAAAAGATGGACGCGCTCCTCCTGCTCGTTCCGCAGGCGCGGGCGCTCAATCACAGGGGCATGGGCGACTTCCACATGGACCGCACGGGCCGAGTGCGCCGGCGCGAGCGCAGCCACGTCGCGCCGTTCGTGTTCACGGGAATCCAGATCGCGTCGAAGCGCCTCCTTCGGGAAGCGCCGGAAGGGCCGTTCTCGACCAACCTACTGTGGGATCGCGCGATGGAAGAGGGACGCTGCTTCGGCGCGGTTCACCAGGGCCTGTGGTTCGACGTGGGCACGCCGCAATCCATCCAGCTGACGGAAACGGCGCTAGAGAATGTCTGACCCGGCGCGGGTCGCCGTCTACACCGTTCCATCACACCGTTCCTTCGCAGACGCGCTTGCAGCCGGCCTGATCGCTAAATTCGGCAAGGACCCGCTCGGCCTCGCGCAGGGACGAATCCTGCTTCCCAACAATCGCGCCGTCCGGGCGGTCACCGACGCTTTCGTGCGCGAGAGCGGCAATGGGTTGTTGCTGCCGCGGATGATCCCGGTCGGAGACCCCGAGATCGACGACCGGGTCGGAGGCGCTCTGGAGCCGCTCGACGGCGACCTGATCGCGCCGGCAATCGATCCAACGGAGCGGACGCTGACGCTGGCGTCGATCGTGGGCGCCGGGAGCTCGGCAGAGGGTTTGCGGCTTGCGACCGATCTCGCGCGGACTCTCGACGCGCTCGTCATCGACGAGATCGCGCCCACGCGGCTTCGCGACGCGGTGACGGAAACGGCCGAGCTGGCAAAGCACTGGGAAAAATCGCTCGAGAAGCTCCAGCTGATCTACGAAGCATGGCCCGAGATTCTCGGCGGGCTCCACGCGATCGACCTCGCCGAGCGCCGAAACCGCCTGCTGCGCTCTCTTTCTAATCGGTGGAACGACTCGCCGCCAACCGGCTTCACGGTCGCCGCCGGTATTACGACCGCGGCGCCTGCCGTCGCGGCGCTGGTCGGCAGGGTCGCTCGAATGCCGGAGGGCATGGTGGTTTTGCCGGGCCTTTGGCTCAGCGACGTTTTTCCGGATGAGGAGTGGGAAGCGCTCGGCCCCGACGAAAAACAGCGCGGCGAAGCGACTCACCCGCAATTTCACCTAAAGCTCCTGCTCGACCGCATCGGCATCAACCGCGAGGAGGTTCAGCGCTGGCGCTGGTCCGGCCGCGGTGCTTCGCCGCCGGCGCGCGCACGAGCCGTCGCGAACGCGATGGCGGCATCGAAATTCTCCCACAAATGGGAAACGCTGCGGCCTGCCGAGCGGCGTTTCAGCGGAATCCGTCTCGCGGAGCTGCCCGACCCCGCAGCCGAGGCGCAGGCGATAGCCCTGGCGCTGCGAGAAGCTCTCGAGACACCGGGCAAGACGGCAGCGCTGGTCACGCCCGACCGCCAACTCGCCGGCCGCGTGTCCGCCCTGCTTCGCCGGTGGGGAATCCAGGCTGACGACAGCGCAGGCAAGCCTTTGTCGCAGCTGGCGCCGGGCACCTTGCTCCTCGGCATTGCATCGGCGGCGGCGGAGGAACTCGCGCCCGTGCCGTTACTCGCGCTGCTCAAGCATCCGCTAGTGGGAGGCGAGGGCGAGGAGCGGGCGGAGTGGCTTGATCAGGTCCGCTCGCTGGATCGCGTGTTGCGCGGGCCGCGTCCGCCTGCCGGGCTCGCTGGGCTGGACGGCTTCTTCACCGAGAAGGGCGGCATGCGGCCGTGGAGCCTCGTCCGCGACCGGATTGCCGGGCTCGAGGGCCTATTTCGCGAGCAACGATCGCTGTCCGATCTCGCAAGGCACATTGCCGAGGCGGCGACAAAGCTTGCTGGTGACGCGGCATGGCGCGGGGCGGACGGTCGCATGGCGGCGGACCTGCTAGCGGAGCTCCAGGCATCGGATGCCGCGGCCAATCTCATGGTCAGCGCCGAGGACGCCCTGCCGCTGCTCCGGCAGCTTCTCGACGAGCGAGCAGTGCGGCCGCCCTACGGTGGCCATCCGCGAATCTTCATCTGGGGCCTGCTGGAAGCGCGGCTGCAGCGCGCCGAACGGGTCGTGCTCGCCGGGCTCAACGAAGGGACGTGGCCTGCGCTTCCCGCGCCCGATCCCTGGCTTCCGCCGAAGGTGCGCGCCACGCTTGGCATGCCGACGCTCGAATTCCGCATCGGCCTTGCCGCGCATGATTTCGCGAGCGCGCTTGGTGCTCCGGAAGTGCTGATCACCCGCGCCCGCCGCGACGCCAAGTCGCCGACCGTGGCCTCGCGCTTCCTGCTGCGGCTCGATGCGATCAGCGGCGGTCTCCCGCGCGACCGGGTGCTCGAACGACTTACGCGCGCGCTCGACGATCCCGGACCGCCGCATCCCACCGACCGGCCCGCGCCGTCGCCGCCGGCCGAACAACGGCCAAAGAACATCTGGGTCACGCAGGTCGATCGCCTGAAAGCCGATCCGTTCGCTTTCTATGCGAGTGCGATGCTCCGGCTGCGCGAGCTCGATCCGGTCGATGCCGATTACTCCGCGCGATGGAAGGGCGACGAGGTCCACAAGGTCTTCGAGGCCTGGTTGAACCGTGACGATTGCGATCCCGATCAGTTGAGGGCGCGCGCCGAGCGGCTGCTCTCGGACGAGGCGATCCATCCTATGCTCCGGGCGCTTTGGGCACCGCGGCTGCTGGAGGCGATCGACTGGATCGCCGAGATGGAGCGGGGCAATCAGGAAACAGGGCGAAAGCCGTTGAAGGCCGAAGCAACCGGCGAGGCGCCGCTCGCAGGGATACAGGTGCACGGCCGCGTCGACCGCATCGACCGGCTTCCCGACGGCGGTCTTGCGATCGTCGACTACAAGACCGGGAAGCCGCCCTCGAAAAAGGCGATCGAGGCGGGCTTCGCCCTCCAGCTGGGCCTGCTCGGCCTGATCGGCCGTGCCGGCGGCTTCGAGGGCGTTAACGGCGACCCCGAAGCCTTCGAATATTGGTCGCTCATCCGCGACCGCGACCGGTTCGGCAAATGTGTCCGCGCCGACAAGGACATGGACGGGAGCGACTTTCTCGACCTCGCCTATCGCACCTTCGCGGATGCGGCGCAGAAGTGGCTCACCGGCACCGAGCCGTTCACCGCGAAGCTCAACCCGGCTTATGCGCCCTACGGCGACTACGACCAGCTGATGCGGCTCGAAGAATGGTACGGCCGCAAATGAGGAGGCTAGCGGCGCGGCTTCTTCTTGACCTTGGAGGCGTAGAGCAGCGCCGCCACGATGGCCGCCGATCCGATTCCCACGGCGACGCCGGCTTTCCTGAGCTTGGTCCGGCGTTCCTCGCTTGCCTTGTCACTGTCATCACTCATGGCCCGACCTCTATGGCCTTCGCCGCCGCTTTGGAAGCCGCATGAGCGAGCGGTTCAAGGCACTTCCGCAGTTAAAGGGCGAACAGGCGCTTGCGGTCGATCCGCAGGTCCATGCGGCGGTATCCGCGTCCGCGGGCAGCGGAAAGACGCAGGTGCTGACCGCGCGCGTCCTTCGGTTGCTTTTACAGGGTGCGCGTCCGGAATCGATCCTGTGCCTGACCTTCACCAAGGCGGCCGCCGCCGAAATGGCGAACCGGGTGGGCGCGCGGCTCGCGGCGTGGGTGCGGCTAAAGGACAGCGAGCTGGCGACCGACTTGCTCGCGCTGGGCGAGTCCAACGATCCCAAGACCCGCGAGCGCGCGCGGCAGCTGTTCGCCCGAGTGCTCGATTGCCCTGGCGGGCTCAAGATCCAGACGATCCACGCCTTCGCGCAATCCTTGCTTGCGGCGTTCCCCGCGGAGGCGGGGATCACGCCCGGCTTCCAGCCGATCGAGGGCAGGGCGGAGCAAGAGCTGGTGCGCCGCACGCTCGCCGAGCTGATGGCGGACGCCGAGGCGCGAGATGACATCGGGCTGACCCACGACGTCCAGTCGCTCAGTCGCCGCCTCGGCGAATTCGGCGCGGTCGAATATCTCCAGGCCTGCGGGCGCAAGGCGGATGCGATGCAGGCGCTCGGTCCGGCGAGTGCAATCGAGGCCCGCATGCTTTCGCTCATGGGGCTGGAAAGCGAGTCCGCCGAGGAATTTATCACCCAACGCTGCGGAGACGACCGGTTCGACTGCGACCTTCTTCGCGCGATCGCGGACGCGAACCGCAATTGGGGCGCGAAGAGCGGTCTCGGTCACGCCGATGTGATCGAGAATTGGCTCGCGCTTACCCCGATTGAACGCGCCGCGAACCTTCGCGAGCTGCGCAAGGTGGTGCTGACCGAAAAGGACACACTGCGGGTGTCGTCCGGGCAGTCGAAGGCTGAGCCGCATTATGAGGCGCATGCCGGGCGGCTCGCTACCCTGATCACCGAGCTTCTGCGCATCCAAAATGGCGCCAACCTGGCGTCCGACATGGCGGCGGGGCTTCGCGCCGGTCAGGCGTTCGCGGAAAGCTACACCGGCGCCAAGAGCGCCGCCGGAGTCGCCGACTTCAACGATTTGATCGAGTGGACGCGCGGGCTGCTGTCGACGCCGGGAATGGGCGACTGGGTCCGCTACAAGCTCGACCGGGAAGTCGACCATGTGCTCGTCGACGAAGCGCAGGACACCAACGCTGCGCAATGGGAGATCATCGGACAGCTCGTTGCCGAATATTTCAGCGGCTCCAGCGAGAGCGAGGAGCGGCATCGAACGCTGTTCATGGTCGGCGATCTGAAGCAGGCGATCTACGGCTTCCAAGGCACTGACCCGAAGCGGTTCGAGAAGGCGCGCGAGGAATTTCGCCAGCGCGCCGAGGAGCTTCGCGACTCCGAGGATACGCTCGACCTGTTCAAGCGCCGCACGCGCGATTTCCGCGACGTCTCGATCGCGGCGAGCTTCCGGTCCGCACAACCGGTGCTCAATCTCGTTGATACCGTAATCGACCGGCTGGGGCCCGAAGCATTGGCGCTGGCCGAGCGGCCGCCGCGCCACGTGGCTTTCCACAAGGATCGTCCGGGGCAGGTCGAGCTGTGGCAGCCCTTTTCGCCCGACATCGAGGAGAGCGGCGATGAAGGCGAGGAAACCTGGGTCTCGCTGCGTGCCCGGCAGTATGCCGACGCATTGGCGGATCGCGTTCGGGAACTCGTCCTGGAAGCGCCATATCTTTCCTCGACCAAGCGGCATTTGACCGCGGGGGACGTGCTCGTGCTCGTACGCAGCCGCGGCGAGCTTGCCTCGTTGATCGTCGCCCGGCTGTTCGCTGCCGGCGTTCCCGTCGCCGGGGTCGATCGCCTCCACCTGCATGAACCGCTGGCGGTGCAGGACCTGCTTGCCGCGGTGAAGTTCGCGGTGCAGCCGAATGACGATCTCAGCCTCGCCTGCCTGCTCGTCTCGCCGTTGATCGGTTGGGACCAAGAGCAGCTTCGCTTGCTTGCGTTCGGACGGAAGGAAAGTCTTTGGCGCGAGCTTCGTTCCCGTGCCGGGGAGAATGATGCGTTCGGCGCGGCGCATGCGGCCTTGTCCGAGCTTCTGCGCATGGCGGATTACACCACGCCGTCCGTCTTCCTGGAAACGATCCTGTCGGGTCCGATGCAGGGGCGGAGGAGACTCTATTCGCGGCTCGGGATGGCGGCTCGCGATCCCATCGATGAGCTGGTGAACAGCGCGCTGGAGTTCGAGCGCAACGAGACGGCCTCGCTCGACCGCTTCCTTTCCTGGTTCTCGCGAGGGACGGTCGACGTCCAGCGCGATCCCGGACGATCGGGCAACGAGGTTCGCGTGATGACGGTACACGGCGCGAAGGGCCTGGAAGCGCCGGTCGTGATCCTTGCCGACGCGACGGCGGACCCGTCTCGGCTTGGGCGAACGCCGATCACGTTGGAAATGAAGGTTGGCGGTGAAGCGGTGGTGCCGCTCGTTCGCCCCAAAAGGGACGAGCGCTGCCCACCCTTCGAAGAGCGGATAGCCGCCGAGGAAAAGCGCGACCTCGAGGAGCATTGGCGGTTGCTCTACGTGGCCCTGACTCGGGCGGCTGATCGGCTGATCGTCGCCGGGGTGGCGTCGAAGCCCCGGAAAGACGGCTCCGAGGCGCGGCCCGAGAATAGTTGGCACGTCGCCGTCGAGCGCGCGATGGAATCGATCGATGCCGAGCTGGCCGATCACGGCAAATGGGGCACCGGCCTCGTCTATGGGGCCGCAGCCTCCGGGAAAGCGGCGAAGGCGGAAAAGACCGCGCTTCCGACGGTCGCAATCCCGCGGTGGGCAAGGACCGTGGCGCCGCCCGAGGCGCGGCCGCCGCGCCCGCTCGCGCCTTCCGCCATCGCAGCAGACGACGAAAGCTCGCCGCCGCCGAGCGAGGCCATGCGCGCGGCTGCGCTCCGTGGGACGTGGATCCACCGGCTCCTCGAGCGATTGCCGGCGGTTGAACCCGCCGCTCGCGTTGCGGCCGCCGAAGCCTGGCTCGAGCGCTCGGCGGGCATCGCTGACCCCACCATGCGAAGCGAGATCGTCGATCAGGTCTGCTCGATTATCGCCGACAGCCGTTTCGCCGGCCTGTTCGGTGCCGGGTCGCTTGGTGAGGCGCCGCTTGCGGCAACATTGCCGGATGGCCGAGTGATTGCCGGAACGGTCGACCGGCTCCTTGTCGAGGCCACGCGAGTCTCGGTGATCGACTTCAAGACGGGTAGCGTGCCTTCTAGCGACGCCGAGATCCCGAATGCGCACCGGGCGCAGATGCTCGCTTATTTGGAAGCACTCCGGGTCATCCTCCCGGGCCACGAGATACGCGCCGCCTTGCTCTACACGCGTGGCCCCAAGCTGATCCAGCTGACGCCTTGAGAGGCGCCGTTCGAGCGCCCATATGGTCGTTAACCTTTGTCAGGAGATTCGCGCGCCATGACCACCAAGACCGTCACCGACCAGAGTTTTAGCACCGACGTTCTCGGCTCCGATGGACCCGTGCTCGTCGATTTCTGGGCTGAATGGTGCGGCCCTTGCCGGATGATCGCGCCGGCGCTCGAGGAGATCGCCAACGACCTTGGCGACAAGGTGACGATCGCGAAGCTCAACATCGACGAGAATCCGGACACGCCGGGACGCTATGGCGTGCGCGGAATTCCGACCATGCTGCTGTTCAAGGGCGGCCAGCCGATCGCGCAGAAGGTCGGAGCAGCACCCCGCAGCCAGATCCAGCAGTGGCTCGAGAGCAATCTCGACGCTTCGGCTCAGTCCAGCGCCGGCTGATCAGCCGGGCGGCTCGATTCCCTCCAGGCCTCGAGTATCCGGCCTGAACTTCTCGTGGCGAGGGAGCTCGTCCTTCGGCTCGAACCAGCCGATCCGGCTCCCCCAGAAGATGTGATAGCCCGGAGCGATCGCTTCGGGGTCGTCGAGGGTCGCGACGCTGAAGTCGACCGTCTCGGGCTGGTGGTCGACCTTCATCAGGAACGGCGTCCCGCATTCTCCGCAAAATTCGCGGTGGCCGAAGCTCGATGAGCGGACCGAGCGCACCTTGTCCGCGCCTTTGGTCCAGACGAGGTCGCCGTGAGGAACGCTGGCGAAAACCATCGCCGGGGCGCCGCTGTTCAATTGGCAGGTGCGGCAATGGCAGTAGCCGCAGTCGAACGGCTCGCTTTTAAGCTCGTAGCGAACTGCTCCGCACATACATCGGCCGGTGAGGCTCATTCGCGCCGCCGTTAATTGACTATAAGAGGGGCGCTCCTTACATCGCCGAGCGCAATTTCCCCAGCGTCCGCGAGAGCTTTTCGCCCTGTCTGCAACGCCCGGGTTTTTAAGGGATTTCCATGTTCGCCGCAGTGGCAAAAAGCATCTTCGGATCGGCCAACGACCGCTATGTCCGCGGTCTCGGCAAATATGTCGACGCGATCAACGGCTTCGAAGCCAATATTCACGCGCTCACCGACGATGAGCTGCGGGGGCAAACCGACAAGTTCCGGAACCGTCTCGCCAATGGCGAGCGGCTCGACGACATCCTTCCCGAAGCCTTCGCGACCGTCCGCGAGGCGGCGATCCGCACCCTTGGCCAGCGGCACTATGACGTCCAGCTGATCGGCGGCATCGCGCTCCACCGCGGCGAGATCGCCGAGATGAAGACCGGCGAAGGAAAGACGCTGGTCGCGACCCTCGC
>Ga0105248_10003806_pt1 | contig 16730 bp, 12 predicted proteins | sample KBSS34metaG_FD_81524 | JGI IMG/M metagenome (GOLD analysis project Ga0105248, IMG submission 81524) | Switchgrass rhizosphere microbial communities from Kellogg Biological Station, Michigan, USA - KBS S3-4 metaG | ecosystem: Host-associated > Plants > Roots > Rhizosphere > Soil | place... | reverse complement strand
GCCGCAGCCGATGCGAGCGTGAAGGCCTTCAAGGCCGCCGTGCTGGCCGGCATGGCGCACATCAAGTCCTCGGGTGCGAAGCATGTGGCCATCGTGCACGGGCTGAACGTGCTGGGCGCGGAGCACGCGGAAGTCGCCGCGGCCGCCATCTACGAAGCCACCTACGTCTATCGCCACACCAAGCCCAGCGCACCGGCCGCCTCGGCGCTGTCGAAGGTCACGCTCGTGGTCGACAAGGTCCAGGCGAAGGCGGTGCAGGCCGGCCTCAAGCGCGGCCAGGCCATCGCCGAAGGCGTGATGCTCGCGCGTGAATGCGCGAACCGCCCCGCCAACCACGCCACCCCGAGCTTCCTCGCCGACCAGGCCAAGAAGCTCGGCAAGGCCCACGGCTTCAAGGTCGAGGTGCTCGAGCGCCGCGACATCGAGAAGCTCGGCATGGGCGCCTTCCTTGCCGTTTCGCAAGGCTCGGCCGAGCCGATGAAGTTCATCGTCATGCGCTACGAAGGCGCTGCGAAATCGCAGGCCCCGATCGTGCTGGTGGGCAAGGGCATCACCTTCGACACCGGTGGCATCTCCATCAAGCCCTCGGCCGACATGGACGAGATGAAGTTCGACATGGGCGGCGCCGCCAGCGTGCTCGGCACCATGCGTGCCCTCGGCGAGCTGCAGCCCAAGGTCAACGTCGTCGGCCTCATCCCCTCCTGCGAGAACATGCCCAGCGGCACCGCGGTGAAGCCGGGCGACGTCGTCACCAGCATGTCGGGCCAGACCATCGAGATCCTGAACACCGACGCCGAGGGCCGCCTCATCCTGTGCGACGCGCTCACCTACGCCGAGCGCTTCAAGCCCGCGGCGGTCATCGACATCGCCACCCTGACCGGCGCCTGCGTCATCGCCCTGGGCAACCATCGCAGCGGCCTGTTCGCGAGCGACGACGCGTTGGCCGAGGCGCTGCTGGCCGCGAGCGCCAATGCGCTCGACCCCGCGTGGCGCATGCCGCTGGACGACGAATACGAGGAAGCTCTGAAGAGCAACTTCGCCGACATGGGCAACGTGGGTGGCCGCGCTGGCGGCGCCATCACTGCGGCGATGTTCCTGAAGAAGTTCACCGCGAAGTACCGCTGGGCGCACCTGGACATCGCCGGCACGGCCTGGAAGTCCGGTGCGGCCAAGGGCGCCACCGGCCGCCCGGTGCCCCTGCTCACGCACTTCGTGCTGTCGCAGGCGCGCTGAACCCCTCAGGACACATGCCCATGCGGCCACGCTTGCATTGGCTTGCGTCCTGTTGACAGGTCCGAGGCGGTCCCGAAGATTGACGGTTGGCCCAGTCCCAAGTCCATGACCGAGATCGCCTTTCACTTCAACGTGGTCGACAAACTCGACTACGCCTGCCGCCTGCTGCGCAAGGCCTACCGGTCCGGCGCGCAGGTGGCGGTGACTGGCCCCGCCGGCCTTCTCGGGCGGCTGGACGCGGCGCTGTGGAGCTTCGATCCGCTCGACTTCCTGCCGCACGTGCGCTGCGCCGCCGGGCAGTCCCTGGAACCACGCATGGCCGGCACCCCCTTGGTGCTCGTCGAGCGCGCGCAGGACGCGGCTCATCGAGGCGTGCTCGTGAATCTGGGCACGGAGGTGCCGCTCGGCTTCGAAAGCTTCGAACGCCTGATCGAGATCGTCGGCTCCGACGACGAGGACCGCCAGGCCGGACGGCAGCGCTGGAAGCACTTCGTCGACCGCGGCTACGCCATCGAGCGCCACGAAGTGCGCGCATCGTCATGAACACGCCCCGCGATCGCATGCCGCCACGTCAGGTGCCGACACTCACCGAAGTGGTGGAGCCGCCTGCGCTGTGGCCGCGTCCCGAGACCAAGCCGCAGCCGCCCGTCGCGACCCCGGGGGCGACCGCGCAGGCGCCGGCGACAACCGCTGCCGAGCTCGACGAGGCACGCATCGCCGAGCGCGTGCTGTCGGAGTTGCAGCGCAACATCGATGTCATTCTCGAGCCTCGTCTTCGCGAGGCAGTCGGCCCCGTGCTGGCGCGCTTGAGCGACGCGCTCATCCGCGAATTGCGCGAGGAGCTGACGGCGAGCCTTCGCGATGTCGTGCATCGCGCAGTGGCACAGGAAATCGCGCGCAATCGCGCGCGCTGAAAGCGCGAGCGCCGCGGCGCTCGCGGCCCCAAGCTTGCTTTGAATGGTGGCGCTCAATCGAGGGCGCGGCCCTGCTTGCGCGCACTTTGCGCTGACGGTGTTTTCCCGAGGGAGAGACTAGCTTCGCACGAGGTGAATTGGAGTATGGTTGCGCCCGTTGAGATTGCTACCCCTCAACTTATTTCTTCCAAACTGGAGGTATTCCATGCAATTCAAGCTCAGCGCGATCGTCGGGGCGGCCGCAGTGCTTATCGCCGGTGCCGCTTCGGCCCAGGACGTTCAGGTGATCAAGATCGGCCACGTTGGCCCCATCTCAGGTCCTCAGGCCCACTACGGCAAGGACAACGAGAACGGTGCGCGGATGGCCATCGACGAGCTGAACACGCAGAACATCGTGATTGGTGGGAAGAAGGTTCGCTTCGAGCTCGTCGCCGAAGACGACGCTGCCGACCCGAAGCAGGGCACGGCCGCAGCCACGAAGCTGTGCGACGCCAAGGTCAACGGCGTGGTGGGGCACCTCAACTCCGGCACCACGATCCCGGCCTCGAAGGTCTACAACGACTGCGGCATCCCGCACATCACGCCTTCGGCCACCAACCCGAAGCTCACGCAGAACGGCTACAAGACCACCTTCCGTCTGCTGGCCAATGACAACGCGCTGGGCGCCGGCCTCGCGCTGCATGCAGCCAACAACCTGAAGCTGAAGAAGGTCGCGATCATCGACGACCGCACCGCCTACGGCCAGGGTGTTGCCGAGGTGTTCAAGAAGACCGCCCAGGCCCGTGGCATCCAGATCGTGGACGAGCAGTACACGACCGACAAGGCCACCGACTTCATGGCGATCCTGACCGCCATCAAGTCGAAGCAGCCTGACGGCATCTTCTATGGCGGCATGGACCCGCAAGCCGGCCCGATGCTGCGCCAGATGGAGCAGCTGGGTCTGAGCAACGCCAAGTTCTTCGGCGGCGACGGCATCTGCACCGCCAAGCTCGCAGAGCTCTCCGGCGGCGCCAAGACCCTGGGCAACGTGATCTGCGCCGAGGGCGGTTCCTCCCTCGACAAGATGCCTGGCGGCAAGGCGTGGAAGGCGAAGTACGACGCGAAGTACCCTGGCCAGTTCCAGGTCTACTCGCCGTACGTGTACGACGCCACCTTCGTGCTGGTTGACGCCATGAAGCGCGCCAACTCTGCAGACCCGAAGGTCTACGGCCCGAAGCTGTTCGACACGAACTACCAGGGCGTGACTGCCAAGGTGCAATTCGAGCCGGACGGCGAGCTGAAGAACCCGGCCATGACCCTGTACGTCTACAAGGACGGCAAGAAGGTCCCGCTGAACTGAGTCACACGTCTCAGCTCTGAACGAAAGGCGCCCCTCGGGGCGCCTTTCTCATTTGAGTTGTGAGTAGAATCGCGGGCTTTCCGGAGAGGTGGATGAGCGGTTTAAGTCGCACGCCTGGAAAGCGTGTGTGGGTTAATAGCCCACCGCGGGTTCGAATCCCGCCCTCTCCGCCAGATAGAAAAACGCCTTGCAGTTATCTGCAAGGCGTTTTTGTTTCTGGGTCTTCGTGAGTCGCCGGCGAGCTGCTGGGAGCTCGGTACCTACCAGGTGCTAGCGCGCGGCTGCTCCCGTGTGCTTGATGAGCGCCATCGCGCTGCCGATCAGGCCCGACACGTCGCCCAGGTTGGCCGGCACGATCATGGAGTTGTTCTTCTGGGCAAGCTGGCTGAACGCGTCGACCGCACGTTCGGCCACCTTGAGCTGCACGGCCTGCTCGCCGCCCGGCTCGCGGATGGCGGCAGCGATCTTGCGGATGGCGTCGGCGGTGGCATCGGCCACGGCAGTGATGGCGGCAGCTTCACCCTGGGCCTTGTTGATCTCGGCCTGCCGCTCGCCCTCGGACTTGTTGATGAAGGCCTGGCGTTCGCCTTCGGCCAGGTTGATCTGCTCCTGCTTGCGGCCCTCGGAGGTGGCGATGAGTGCGCGCTTCTCGCGCTCGGCGGTGATCTGCGCCTGCATGGATCGCAGGATCTCGTTGGGCGGCGTCAGGTCCTTGATCTCGTAGCGCAGCACCTTCACGCCCCAGTTGAGGGCGGCCTCGTCCAGCGCGCTGACCACGGCGCTGTTGATCGCCGCGCGCTCCTCGAAGGTCTTGTCCAGCTCCATCTTGCCGATGACCGAGCGCAGGGTGGTCTGGGACAACTGCGTGATCGCGACGATGTAGTTGGATGAGCCGTAGCTCGCGCGCATCGGGTCGGTGACCTGGAAGTACAGGATGCCGTCGACCTGGAGTTGCGTGTTGTCGCGCGTGATGCAGACCTGGCTCGGCACGTCCAGCGGGATCTCCTTCAGCGAATGCTTGTAGGCAACGCGATCGACGAAGGGCACGAGAATGTTGAGGCCCGGCGTGAGCGTGGCGTAGTAGCGGCCCAGCCGCTCGACCACCCAGGCGTTTTGCTGCGGGACGACCTTCAACGCCCGAACGATGAAGATGACGGCGATCACGAAGACGACGACGGCTATTTCCATGGTGTGTTGTTTTGAGTGGATGAAGGCTGGCGGATCAGCGACCCAGCAGCAGGTGATTGCCTTCGACGGCGCGGATCACGCACACCCCGGTTTGCGGCGGCGCGTCGCCGGCCCAGCGGGCAGACCATTGCGCGCCGCGGTAGTGCACGCGTGCGCAGCCGTCGGCGTCCCAGTGCGTCACGTGCACGCGCTCGCCGATATCGAGATTCACGTCCGGGTTGGCGCTGGCTGGGGCGCGTGGATGCGACCGGCGGCGCACATGCCACAGCGCGACCGCGCCTCCGCCCACGAGAGCGGCGCTCACGAATTGCAGGCTGGTGGGCAGGCCCACATGGGCGGCCAGCGCCCCGGCGGCGAGCCCGAGCGCGCACATGAGCAGATAGAAGGTGCCCGTGGCGAGTTCGGCGGCCACGGTCACACCGGCCGCCACCCACCAACCGACGGAAGCGTCGAGCGTCATTGAAGTCCCCCCCTGTGCGGCTTGCCGCGAACTGTCGGGGCAGTTTAAGTCGCGCGTCAGGGCGACCCGCAGTCGCCAAGCGGGTGCGCCCCGGATGAAAGTCCTACACTGCGCGCCTTCCGATTCACACGCCCTGGCGACCGCTCCCCACACCCGAGGCCCCGATGCTGCGCTTTCACTTTCCCATCGTCATCATCGACGAGGACTTCCGCTCCGAGAACGCTTCCGGACTGGGCATCCGCGCCTTGGCCGACGCGATCCAGAAAGAGGGCTTCGAGGTGCTGGGCGTCACCAGCTACGTCGATCTCTCGCAGTTCGCCCAGCAGCAAAGCCGCGCCAGCGCCTTCATCCTGTCCATCGACGACGAGGAATTCGGCTCGGGCTCGGCCGCGGAGGTGGACACCGCGCTCAAGAGCCTGCGCGCCTTCGTGCAGCAGATCCGCTTCAAGAACGCCGAGATCCCCATCTACCTCTACGGCGAGACGCGCACTTCCCAGCATGTGCCCAACGACGTGCTGCGAGAGCTGCACGGCTTCATCCACATGTTCGAGGACACGCCCGAATTCGTGGCGCGTCACATCATCCGTGAGGCCAAGAGCTACCTCGACTCGCTCGCGCCGCCGTTCTTTCGCGCGCTGGTCGACTACGCGCAGGACGGCTCGTATTCCTGGCACTGCCCCGGCCACTCGGGGGGCGTCGCCTTTCTGAAGAGCCCGATCGGCCAGATGTTCCACCAGTTCTTCGGCGAGAACATGCTGCGCGCGGACGTGTGCAACGCGGTGGAGGAACTCGGCCAACTGCTGGACCACACCGGACCCGTTGCGGCCAGCGAGCGCAACGCCGCGCGCATCTTCAACGCCGACCACTGCTACTTCGTCACCAACGGCACGAGCACCAGCAACAAGATGGTGTGGCACCACACGGTGGCGCCCGACGACGTGGTGGTGGTGGACCGCAACTGCCACGTGTCGGTGCTGCACTCGATCATCATGACGGGCGCCATCCCCGTCTTCCTCACGCCCACGCGCAACAACTTCGGGATCATCGGCCCCATTCCGAAGGACGAGTTCGAGCCCGAGACCATCCGCCGCAAGATCGCCGCCAACCCGCTGCTCAAGGGCGTGGATCCGGCGAAGGTGAAGCCGCGCATCCTCACCATCACCCAGAGCACCTACGACGGCGTGCTCTACAACACCGAGACGATCAAGGGCCTGCTCGACGGCTGGGTCGACACGCTGCACTTCGACGAGGCCTGGCTCCCGCACGCCGCCTTCCACAAGTTCTACGGCACCTATCACGCGATGGGGAAGGGCCGCTCGCGTCCGAAGGAGGCGCTGGTCTTCTCGACGCAATCCACCCACAAGCTGCTCGCCGGCATCAGCCAGGCCTCGCAGGTGCTCGCCCAGGACTCGCAGACGCGCAAGCTCGACAGGCACCTCTTCAACGAGGCCTACCTGATGCACACCTCCACGAGCCCGCAGTACTCGATCATCGCCAGCTGCGACGTGGCGGCGGCCATGATGGAACCCCCCGGCGGCACTGCGCTGGTTGAGGAAAGCATCCTGGAGGCGCTGGACTTCCGTCGGGCCATGCGCAAGGTCGAGAAGGAGTTCGGCCGCGACTGGTGGTTCAAGGTCTGGGGGCCGGACAAGCTCGTCTCCGAAGGCATCGGCAAGCCCGACGACTGGATGATCCAGGCCGACGCCAAGTGGCACGGCTTCGGCGCGCTGGCCGAGGGCTTCAACATGCTGGACCCGATCAAGTCCACCATCGTGACCCCGGGCCTGGACGTCACGGGCAAGTTCGCCAAGACCGGCATTCCGGCCAGCATCGTCACCAAGTTCCTCGCCGAGCACGGCGTGATCGTCGAGAAGACCGGGCTCTACTCGTTCTTCATCATGTTCACGATCGGCATTACGAAGGGCCGCTGGAACACGCTGCTCACCGCGCTGCAGCAGTTCAAGGACGACTACGACCGCAACCAGCCCATGTGGCGCATCCTCCCCGAGTTCTGCGCCCAGCACCCGCGCTATGAGCGCATGGGCCTGCGCGACCTGTGCCAGAGCATCCACGAGATGTACGCGAAGAACGATATCGCCCGGCTCACGACGGAGATGTACCTCTCCGACCTGCAACCCGCGATGAAGCCGGCCGAGGCCTTTGCCCACATCGCGCACCGCAAGACCGAGCGCGTTGGCGTCGACGAGTTGGAAGGGCGCGTCACCACCTCGCTGCTCACGCCGTATCCGCCCGGCATCCCGCTGCTGATCCCGGGCGAGCGCTTCAACCGCAAGATCGTCGACTACCTGTGCTTCGTGCGCGAGTTCAACGCCGCCTTCCCGGGGTTCGACACCGACGTGCACGGCCTCGTCGAGGAGGAGGACGAGAACGGCCGGCGCACGTACTTCATGGACTGCGTGCGCGCAATGTGAGCGCCCGGCGGCACCCGAAAGTCAAAACGCCCCGCGACGCGGGGCGTTTTTCATGTCGGGTGCGCAGCGGGGCGCTCAGAGCTCGCCGACCCCGGCCATCACGTTGCGGAAGCCGGCGTCCACGTAGGTCACCTCGGAGGTGACGCCCGCAGCGAGGTCCGAAAGCAGGAAGGCCGCGACATTGCCGACGTCATCGATCGTCACATTGCGGCGCAGCGGGGCGTTTTGCTCCACCACGTCGAGGATCTTGCCGAAGCCCTTGATGCCCGAGGCCGCCAGCGTCTTGATCGGGCCGGCCGAGATGCCGTTCACGCGGATCCCCTTGGGGCCCAGGCTCGTGGCGAGGTAGCGCACGCTGGCCTCGAGCGAGGCCTTGGCCAGGCCCATGGTGTTGTAGTTGGGAACGCTGCGCTCGGCGCCGAGGTAGGTCAGCGTCAGCAGCGCTGCGTTGGCGCGCAGGCGCGGGGCCGCGGCCTTGGCCATGGCCGGGAAGCTGTAGGCGGAGATGTCGTGGGCGATGCGGAAGCCCTCGCGCGACAGGCCCTCCAGGAAGTCGCCGGCGATCGCTTCGCGCGGGGCGAAGCCGATGGAGTGGACGAAGCCGTCGAACTGGTCCCAGGTCTGGCCGAGGTCGTCGAACAGGCGCTGGATCTGGGCGTCGTCGGCCACGTCGCAGTCGAAAATGAGCTTGGAATCGAACTCGGCTGCAAATTCGGTGATGCGGTCCTTGAATCGTTCGCCAACGTAGCTGAATGCGAGTTCCGCGCCCTCGCGGCGGCAGGCGCGAGCAATGCCGTAGGCGATGGAGCGGTTGGACAGCAATCCGGTGATCAGCAGGCGCTTGCCGGCAAGAAAGCCCATGGTGGTGTCTCCGTAAGGCGCCTGGGAAAGGCGAGAGAGGTGCAAATTGGGGGCCGGATTCTGTCACGCCCTGGCCCTTGACACCCCGGGCCCTTGCCGGGTAAGGGTCGTGGGCAGTACAATCCCGCTTTCGCTAGACCACTAATGGGCGGGAGTTTCCAGCCCTTTTTTTTTGGTCGATCGGCTTTTTGATCGGCGGCCGGGCGAGGTTTTCCTCGGCACGGCACGCGCCTTTTGGCGCATTCCCTCGAACCACGATTCGCTCAAAGCGCACACAGGCACACAGGCACACGGATGAACTGGCAGGTCGCAGTGGAGAAGACCGTCACCGGGCTCGGCTACGAGCTCGTGGACTGCGAGCGTGTCTCGCACGGGCTGCTTCGCGTCTACATCGACCGCATTCCGGGCCAGGCCTATTCGACGGGCGAGTCCGAATCCGTCACCGTCGACGACTGCGAGAAGGTCACGCGCCAGCTCCAGTACGTGCTGGAGGTCGAGAACGTCGATTACAGCCGGCTCGAGGTTTCCTCGCCGGGGCTGGATCGGCCGCTCAAGCGCAGCGCCGACTACGAGCGTTTCGTCGGCCTGCAGGTCGATCTGACTCTCAAGCTGGCCTTCCAGGGCCGCAAGAAGTACCGCGGGCTGCTGCAGGCGGCGCAGGGCGGCGAGGGCTTCGAGCTCGTGCTGCCGGGCGAGAAGGGGCAGGCCGATCAGGTCCTGGGCTTCACGCTCGACGAGGTGAGGGAAGCACGGCTGGTGCCGGTGGTGGATTTCAAGGGGCGGGGCCACAAGGCCACCAGCCCGGCGGCCGAAGGGGCCGCCTCGGAACTCGGAGGTCACGAAGAATGAACCGCGAACTTTTGATGCTGGTGGATGCGATCTCGCGCGAGAAGAGCGTGGATCGCGAGGTGGTGTTCGGCGCGGTCGAGGCCGCGCTCGCATCGGCGAGCAAGAAGCTGCATGGCGGCGAGGTCGACATCCGCGTGGCCATCGACCGCGAGACCGGCGAGTACGAGACCTTCCGCCGCTGGCACGTGGTGCCCAACGAGGCCGGCCTCCAACTGCCCGATTCCGAGATCCTCCTCTTCGAAGCCGCCGAGCAGATCGCCGACATCGAGGTCGACGACTACATCGAGGAAAGCGTCGAGTCGGTGCCCATCGGGCGCATCGGCGCGCAGGCTGCCAAGCAGGTCATCCTGCAGAAGATCCGCGACGCCGAGCGCGAGCAGCTCCTCAACGACTTCCTCTCCCGCGGCGACAAGATCTTCGTGGGCACGGTCAAGCGCATGGACAAGGGCGACCTCATCGTCGAGAGCGGCCGCGTCGAAGGGCGCCTGCGCCGCTCCGAAATGATCGCCAAGGAGAACCTGCGCACCGGCGATCGCGTTCGCGCCTACATCGCCGAGGTCGACCCGACCCAGCGCGGCCCGCAGATCATGCTGTCGCGCAGCTCGCCGTCCTTCATGATCGAACTCTTCCGCCAGGAAGTGCCCGAAATCGAGCAGGGCCTGCTGGAGATCAAGAGCTGCGCCCGTGACGCCGGCTCGCGCGCCAAGATCGCCGTGCTCTCGCACGACAAGCGCGTCGACCCGATCGGCACCTGCGTGGGTGTGCGCGGCTCGCGCGTGAACGCGGTGACCAACGAACTCGCGGGCGAGCGCGTCGACATCGTGCTGTGGTCCGAGGACCCGGCGCAGTTCGTGATCGGCGCGCTGGCCCCGGCGAACGTGCAGTCGATCGTGGTCGACGAGGAGAAGCACGCCATGGACGTGGTGGTCGACGAGGAGAACCTCGCCATCGCCATCGGCCGCGGCGGCCAGAACGTGCGGCTTGCCTCCGAGCTCACCGGCTGGCGCATCAACATCATGACTGCCGAGGAATCGCAGGCCAAGCAGGCCAACGAGACCGACTCCATCCGCAAGCTCTTCGTCGAGAAGCTCGACGTGGACGAGGAAGTGGTCGACATCCTCATCGAGGAAGGCTTCACGAGTCTCGAAGAGGTGGCCTATGTGCCGCTGAACGAGATGCTCGAGATCGAGAGCTTCGACGAGGACACGGTGAGCGAGCTGCGCACCCGCGCCAAGGACGCGCTGCTCACCATGGAAATCGCCCGCGAGGAAAAGGTGGACACGGTGTCCCAGGACCTGCGCGACCTGGAAGGCCTGAATGGCGAGCTGATCGCCAAGCTGGCCGACGGCGGCATCCACACCCGTGACGACCTGGCCGACCTCGCCGTCGACGAGCTCACCGAAATCGCCGGCCTGAACGAAGCGCAGGCCAAGGCGCTGATCATGAAAGCGCGCGAGCACTGGTTCACTGCCTGACGGGCGCCGAGAACCCCCGCATCCGAGCAACCGAAGACATCGCACGCATCGAAATCAAGGACATCCATCCATGGCCGTGACCACCGTCGCCCAGTTTGCCGCCGAGCTGAATCGCCCGGCCGCAGCGCTGCTCGAGCAGCTCCAGTCGGCCGGCGTCTCCAAGGCGTCGACCGATGACGCGCTGACCGAGGCAGACAAGGAGCGACTGCTCGACTACCTGCGCAACGCCCACGGCACCGGCAGCGGCGAGCGCAAGAAGATCACCCTCACGAAGAAGTCGACCACCGAGATCAAGCAGGCCGACTCTTCCGGCAAGGCACGCACGATCCAGGTCGAGGTGCGCAAGAAGCGCGTCTTCGTGAAACGTGACGACGTCGCGCCCACGGTGGAGGAGGCCCCTGCACCGAAGGCACCCGCGATCGATGCCGCCGAGCTTGCCCGCCGCGAGGAGGAAGCCAATCGCCAGGCCGAGCTGCTGCGTCGTCAGGAGGAAGACCTGGCCGAGCAGCGTCGCCAGCGCGAAGAGCAGGAAAAGCGCGAGCGCGAAGCGGCCGAGGCACGCCAGCGCGAGGCCGCAGAGAAGGCCGCTGCCGCACTGGCTGCTGCGGCCGCCGCCGCGCCGGCTCCCGAGCCGCAGCCCGCACCTGTGCCCGCTCCGGTTGCGGCTCCCGAGCCGCAGTCCGCGCCTGCGCCCAGCGCTGCAGCACCCGCCGAGCCGGTCGCGGCCGCCCCTGCGCCCGCGCCCGTCGAGACGCCCAAGCCCTCGGTGCGCGTGGTGAAGGCGGCCGACATCGCTGCCGAGGAAACGCAGCGCATGGCCGACCTCGAGAAGCGCCGCAAGGCCGCCGAGGCGGAGGCTGCGGCCATCCGCGCCATGATGGCCGCGCCGAAGAAGGTCCTCACCGCGAAGAAGCCGGAAGAGGAGAAGCCAAAGAGCGCCGAAGGCATCAAGGGCACGATCCACAAGCCCAAGGCCGCGCCTGGGGCCGCTCCCGCCACCGCGGGTGCTGCCACCGCCGCCAAGCCGGGCGACAAGAAGTCCGTCAAGTCCGAGAAGCTGTCCTCCAGCTGGGCCGACGACGCCGCGAAGAAGCGCGCCGCGCTCAAGACCCGCAACGACGCGGGCGGCGCGCGCGGCGGCTGGAAGGCCCCGCGTGGTTCGCGCCGTGGCGAGCGCGGCGACAGCACGTCGACTTTCGTGGCCCCGGTCGAAGCGCAGGTCTACGAGGTGCATGTGCCCGAGACCATCAGCGTGGCCGACCTTGCGCACAAGATGTCGGTCAAGGCCTCCGAGGTCATCAAGCAGCTCATGAAGCTGGGCCAGATGGTCACCATCAACCAGCAGCTCGACCAGGAGACCGCGATGATCGTGGTCGAGGAGATGGGCCACAAGGCCTTCGCCGCCAAGCTGGACGATCCCGAAGCCTTCCTCGAGGAAACGCAGAGCGACGCCACCGTCGAGACGCTGCCGCGTGCACCGGTGGTCACCGTCATGGGTCACGTCGACCACGGCAAGACCTCGCTGCTCGACTACATCCGGCGCAGCCGTGTGGCCGCCGGCGAGGCGGGTGGCATCACGCAGCACATCGGCGCCTATCACGTCGAGACCCCGCGTGGCGTCATCACCTTCCTCGACACCCCGGGCCACGAGGCGTTCACCGCCATGCGTGCGCGCGGCGCGAAGGCGACCGACATCGTCATCCTTGTCGTGGCCGCCGACGACGGCGTCATGCCGCAGACGAAGGAAGCCATCCACCACGCCAAGGCGGCCGGGGTGCCGCTGGTCGTGGCCATCAACAAGATCGACAAGCCCGACGCCAACCTCGACCGCGTGAAGAACGAGCTCGTGTCCGAGGAAGTGGTGCCCGAGGAGTTCGGCGGCGATTCGCCCTTCGTGCCCGTGTCCGCCAAGACCGGCCAGGGCATCGACGACCTGCTCGAGCAAGTGCTGCTGCAGGCCGAGGTTCTGGAGCTGAAGGCTCCGATCGTCGCGCCCGCCAAGGGCCTGGTCATCGAGGCTCAGCTCGACAAGGGCCGCGGCCCGGTCGCCACCGTGCTGGTCCAGTCCGGCACCCTCAAGCGCGGCGACGTGGTGCTCGCCGGCTCCAGCTACGGCCGTGTGCGCGCCATGCTCGACGAGAACGGCAAGACCACGCAGGACGCAGGTCCCTCGATCCCGGTCGAGATCCAGGGTCTGACCGAGGTCCCGCAGGCCGGCGACGAGTTCATGGTGCTGGCCGACGAGCGCCGAGCCCGCGAGATCGCCACTTTCCGTTCGGGCAAGTACCGCGACGTGAAGCTGGCCCGCCAGCAGGCCGCCAAGCTGGAGAACATGTTCGAGAACATGGGCCAGGGCGAGGCGCAGACGCTGGCGCTCATCATCAAGGCCGACGTTCAGGGCTCGCAGGAGGCGCTGTCCGCCTCGCTGCTCAAGCTCAGCACGGGCGAGGTGAAGGTGCAGGTGGTGCACGCCGCGGTCGGCGGCATCAGCGAAAGCGACGTGAACCTGGCCATCGCCTCGAAGGCCGTGATCATCGGCTTCAACGTGCGTGCCGATTCCGGCGCGCGCAAGCTGGCCGAGAGCAACGGCGTCGACATCCGCTACTACAACATCATCTACGACGCGGTCGACGAGATCAAAGCGGCCATGTCGGGCATGTTGGCGCCGGAGCAGAAGGAAGAGGTCATCGGCACCGCGGAGATCCGCACGGTGTTCGTGGCTTCCAAGATCGGCACGGTGGCGGGCTCGATGGTCACCTCGGGCGTGGTGCGCCGCAACGCGCGCTTCCGCCTGCTGCGCAACCACGTGGTCATCTATACCGGCGAAGTCGAGTCGGTGAAGCGCATGAAGGACGACGTGCGCGAAGTGGCCGAAGGCTTCGAGTGCGGCATCAAGCTGCGGAACTACAACGACATCGCCGAGGGCGATCAGCTGGAGTTCTTCGAAGTGAAGGAAGTGGCACGCACCCTCTGAGGCGGCACGGGCTTCGACCCCGAACCCCGCCGGTCGCAAGGTCGGCGGGGTTTGTCCTTGGAGCGTCCGCACAGCGCCCGCAACGGGCAGCGAGAGTTCCAGGAGTCTTTCCATGCGACATAAGCGATCCATTCCCAACCGCAGCTTCCGCATTGCCGACCAGATCCAGCGCGACCTGGCCGAGCTCATCCGCGAGCTGAAGGACCCGCGCGTGGGCATGGTCACGCTCAGCGGCGTCGAGGTAACACCCGACTACGCGCACGCGAAGGTGCGTTTCTCGCTGCTGATCGGCGACCCGCAGGAGTGCGAGGACGCCCTCAACGAGGCGGCCGGCTTCCTGCGCAACGGCCTGTTCAAGCGCCTGCAGATCCACACCGTGCCCACGCTGCATTTCAGCTTCGACCGCACGACCGAGCGCGCCGCCGACCTGAACGCGCTCATCAACAAGGCAAACGCCACGCGCGCCAAAGAGTGAGGCATGTCCGAGGCTCAACGTCCCGCCCGCCAGCCGCGCCGCGATCTGCACGGCGTGCTGCTGCTCGACAAGCCCCTGGGCTGGTCGAGCAATGACGCGCTGCAAAAGGCCAAGGGCATCCTGCGCGCGATGAAGGGCGGGCACACCGGCACTCTCGACCCGCTCGCCACCGGCCTCCTGCCGCTGTGCTTCGGCGCTGCAACCAAGTTCTCGCAGGCCGCACTCGATGCCGACAAGGCCTATCGCGCCACGCTTGCGCTGGGTGCGACCACCACCACCGGCGACCTCGAAGGCGAGATCGTGCAACGTCGCCCCGTCGAATTCGGCGAGGCCGCACTGCGCCGTGCCTGCGACTCGCTCACCGGCGAGATCGATCAGCGCCCGCCGATGCATTCGGCACTCAAGCACGAGGGCCGTGCGCTGTACGAGTACGCGCGCGCCGGCGTCGAGGTGGAGCGCGCGCCGCGGCGCGTGCGCATTCATCGCATCGACATCGTGCGCTGGCAGGCTGACGTGCTCGAGATCGACGTGCTCGTGAGCAAGGGCACCTACGTGCGCACCCTGGCCGAAGACCTGGGCGAGGCGCTGGGCTGCGGCGCGCACCTGAGCGCGCTGCGCCGCACCGGCAGCGGCACGCTGCGCGTGGAGCAGGCCGTGACGATCGAGGCGCTGCAGGCCATGGAGGGCGCGCAGCGCGAAGCGTTGCTGCTGCCGCCCGACGTGCTGCTCGGCACCTGGCCGGAAGTGCGCCTGCCCGACGACGAGGCGGGACGCTTCCTGAGCGGCCTGCGCCGCCGCGTGGCGATGGCCGATTGCCCGGCGGTGCGCGTGTACGGGCCGCAGCCGGGCGCTTTTCTCGGCAGCGCGCACGTCAAGGCCAATGAATTGATCCCGGGGCGATTGATGAGCCCCATCGAGGTGCAGGCGCTGCTCGCGACCGCGCCCGACACCCGCGGCGCATGAAGCGCCTGAACGAATCGAAAGAAGTGAGCCCGCAAATGAGCACCGACACCGCACGACAGATCCGCAACATCGCGATCATTGCCCACGTCGACCACGGCAAGACGACCCTGGTCGATCAACTCCTGCGCCAAAGCGGCACCTTCCGTGAGAACGAGAAGATCGCCGAGCGCGTGATGGACAGCAACGACCTCGAGAAGGAACGCGGCATCACCATCCTCGCGAAGAACTGCGCGGTGCGCTGGAAGGGCACGCACGTCAACATCGTCGACACCCCCGGGCACGCCGACTTCGGCGGCGAGGTGGAGCGGGTGCTGTCGATGGTCGACGGCGTGCTGCTGCTGGTCGACGCGGTCGAGGGCCCCATGCCGCAGACCCGCTTCGTCACGAAGAAGGCGCTCGCGCTGGGCCTCAAGCCCATCGTGGTGGTGAACAAGGTCGACCGCCCCGGCTCGCGCCCCGACTACGTCATCAACGCCACCTTCGACCTCTTCGACAAGCTCGGCGCCACCGAAGAGCAACTCGACTTCCCCGTCGTGTATGCCTCGGGCCTGAACGGCTGGGCCACCCTCACCCAGGGCGGCACCGGCACCGACCTCGCGCCGCTGTTCGAGGCCGTGCTCCAGCACGTGCCGCCGCACGAGGGCGATGCGGACGCGCCGCTGCAGCTGCAGATCTGCTCGCTCGACTACTCCAGCTTCGTGGGCCGCATCGGCATCGGCCGTGTGAACCAGGGCACCCTCAAGCCCATGCAGGACGTCTCCGTCTTCTCCGGTGAGGACAGCATTCCCTTCAAGGCGCGCGTGAACCAGGTGCTGACCTTCGAGGGCCTCGAGCGACGCCAGGCCACCGAGGCGGGCCCCGGCGACATCGTGCTCGTCAACGGCATCGAGGACATCGGCATCGGCGTGACGCTCACCGACATCGAGAACCCCGCGCCGCTGCCCATGCTGGAAGTGGACGAGCCCACGCTCACGATGAACTTCTGCGTGAACACCTCGCCGCTGGCCGGACGCGAAGGCAAGTTCGTGACGAGCCGCCAGATCCGCGACCGCCTGGACCGCGAGCTGCAGAGCAACGTCGCGCTGCGCGTGAAGGACACCGACGAGGACGGCGTCTTCGAGGTCTCCGGCCGCGGCGAACTGCACCTCACCATCCTGCTGGAGAACATGCGCCGCGAGGGCTACGAGATGGCGGTGTCCAAGCCGCGCGTGGTCTTCCATGAAGTCAACGGCGAGAAGCACGAGCCGATGGAGCTGGTGACGGCCGACGTCGAGGAGCAGCACCAGGGCGGCGTGATGCAGGCGCTGGGCCTGCGCAAGGGCGAGCTCGTGAACATGGAACCCGACGGCATGGGCCGCGTGCGCCTCGAATACCGCATCCCCGCGCGCGGGCTCATCGGCTTCCAGAACGAGTTCCTGAACCTCACGCGCGGCACCGGCCTCATCAGCAACATCTTCGACGGCTACGAGGGCTACAAGGGCGACATCGAAAGCCGCAAGAACGGCGTGCTCGTGAGCCAGGACGACGGCGAGATCGTGACCTACGCGCTCGGCAAGCTGGACGACCG